>Ga0209172_10002066_pt1 | contig 37910 bp, 27 predicted proteins | sample LarsenN4metaG_FD_184113 | JGI IMG/M metagenome (GOLD analysis project Ga0209172, IMG submission 184113) | Hot spring sediment bacterial and archeal communities from British Columbia, Canada, to study Microbial Dark Matter (Phase II) - Larsen... ... | reverse complement strand
AGGCGGTTGATCGAGTAATCCGCCTGCGCCATCTGCTGTTCCCGAAGCTCGGTCTCGCGCGCGATGCGCTCGACGAGCAGATCGCGCTTCGCCTCGAGATAGGCGAGCTCCTCGGCGACCGTCTCGAACGCCTGCCGCGCGACGGCGCCGCTGTCGCGCAGACCGGTGTAGCGGTCGAACGTCATTCGCGCCTCGACTATCCGATGCTCGAGATCGAGTAACTGATCGCGCAGCAGCAGCTCGTTCTGCGCGAGGCTGATCTGCGTGTTGCGGAGCGCATTGAGGTTCTCGACGAGCGCCGTCTCGGTGTCGATCGAGCTCCGCTGCACGGCCGCGTTCGAGAAGCGCAGGATCAGCTCGCCGGCCTCGACGTGCTGGCCGCCCTCGACGAGTATTTCCTCGACGCGGCCGCCCTCCTCGACGTCGAGATACATCGTCGTCACGGGCTCGACGACGCCGTCGAACGGAAAATAGTCGCGGAACTCGCCCGTCTCGACCATCGCGAACGTCAGCCGCGTGGGGTCGACGCGCAGCCGTGTCTCGCCGGACCGCGCGATCACGAGAAGCCCAAGCGCGAGCGCGACGGCGGCGAAGGCCGCAAGCGCGATCACGCCCGCGCTCGGCCCGCGCTTTCGCTCCAGCGCTCGGTCCATCGCGCTCATGCGATTGCCGTCGCCTACTCGAGAAGCGCCTGCACGTTCTCTGGCAGCGCGAAGCGCTCGTCGGGAATCTCGACGTTCGCTTCGACCGAGGTGAACGTGAGGACAGTGCGCTGTCCCGGAGCAGTCGACACGACTCTCGTCGGTGTCAGAATGCCACCGAGGTTCGCATACTCCTCGTACACTTGCTCGACGGCCGGGCCGATCGCAAGCTTCGCGAGCAGACCGGAGTCGACGCCATAGAAACCCGTCACCGAGCCGTCGGCGCCGAGCGAATGAACGACGCGATACGCAGGCCTGCCGTTCACGGCTTCGATCCCCGTGGTCTCAACGGCCGTGTAATGCTCTCGCCAGTGCGCCGAAGCGCCCGGCTGGGCCCCCATGATCATCAACTTCGCTTCCAACCCTTCGACGATGCGGGGTCCCGCGATGGGATTGCTCTCCCACGCCACGCCGTCCTTGACGCCCCTGTCGATGACGCCGACGCCGGGGAGCTCGATCGTTCCGCGGAGCAATCCTGGTTTGATCGACATCCGAACCTGTCCCGTAATCCCGGCGGTGGCGATCGTGAGCGTGCCCGTCATCACTTCGGAGGTCCTGCTCTCGTAAGCCGCCGCCCCGCCGGTCACCTCGACGTAACGATCGAGGATCGATTCCGCGGACGGCAGGTCGGCCGCTGGAGCCGCCTCCTGCGCCATCGCCCAAGGTGGGAACGCGAGACCCAGAACCAATCCGAGCGCGGTTCGCAAATGAGATCGTCGATTCACTTCCTCTCTCCTTATCGAAGCCACTATTCGTAACGCAGGGCGTCGGCCGGATCGGCCTGCGCCGTCCTGAACGACTGAAGAGCCACGGTGACGTACGCCACGCCCAGCGCCGCGAGGATCGCGAACGCGAACGAAGCGATACCGATGTCCGTGCGATAGGCGAAGCCGGTCAACCAACGGTCGACGGCCAGATAGGCGACGAACGAGCCGATCACCCCCCCGGCGAGAATGAGCGCGAGCGCGTTGCCGGCTACGAGCTGCACGATCTCGAGCGCGCTCGCGCCGAGCACCTTGCGAATGCTGAGCTCTCTGCGCCGCTGCTCGGTCGTGAAAGACGCGAGCCCGAAGAGTCCGAGGCAAGCGATCAAGACACTCACGCCCGCGAACGTGCCGATCAGCTTCATGAGGTTCTCTTCCGACCGGTACAGCTCGTCGAGGGACTCGTCGAGGAAGCGAAACTGAAACGGATAGCGCGGATCGATCTCCGCGAAACGCCGCTCGAGCCACGCAAGCGTCTCACGCACGCTGCCGCCCGCGACGTTCACCGTCAGATAGCGCCTCACGGTCCGCTGCCGCGGCCCGAGCGACTCCCAGTCGTCGTCGAACGGAACATAGACGAGCGGGTCGATGACGGTGTGGAGCGACTGGAAGTGAACGTCCTCCATCACGCCGATCACGCGCCTCGGCGTCGGGGTCGCCCCGTCGAATATCTGCTTGCCGAGCGGCTCGCTCCAGCCCCTGGCTCTCACGAGCGCCTCGTTGACGATCGCGGCCGAGCTCTTGTCGGTCCGCTCGGCGGAAAAGCCGCGGCCCGCTTTGATCGCGATTCCCATCGTGTCGAAAAAGTGCTCGTCGACGCGCGAGACGTTGATCGTCATGGGCTCCGCCACGCCCGCGTCGTTCTCGACGCCCGCCGCGCGCATGTTCTCGAGGCGCCCGAGCATCTGCTCGTGCGCGGCGACGCCGAGCACGTTCGGATTGGCGAGCAATTCTTCGCGGATGACGGGCACGTCGCGGATCAACTCCGCGCCGACGAGATCGATGACGATGCGGTTTTCCTCGTCGAAACCGAGCTCGAGCTCGGACAGATAGCGCATCTGCTTCGCCATCAAGAGCGTGCAGGCGATCACGGCGATCGAGACCGTGAATTGCACGAACACGAGGCCCTGCCTCAGGTAGGCGTTGCGGCCGCCTGCGGCGTTGCCACCGACGAGCGTTGCGAGGGGCGCCCACGACGACAGATAGGCGGCCGGGTAAGCGCCGGCCAAGAGACCGACCGCAGCTGCACCCAGCGCGATCCAGCCCGTCAGCGCCGGCTCGCCGACGAGATCGAGCTGCAAGGGCTTGCCGAGCAGCTGGTTGACGGGCGTGAGTTCGAGCAGGACTTCGACGAGCGCTACGCCGAGTACCGCTGCGACGGCCGAGAAAACCAGCGCCTCGGCGATGAACTGCAGCATCAGTGTGCCGCGGTGCGCCCCGAGGATCTTGCGCATGCCCACCTCGCGCGCCCGGCCGACCGCTTGCGCCGTCGCGAGGTTCGTATAGTTGATGCACGCGATCAGCACGATGAAGACGGCGACGGCGCCGAACGCATAGACGTAGGCTAGACTGCCGCCCGGCTCGTCGCGCTGGACGTCGGAGAAGAGGTGCACGTCCGACAAGGGCTCGAGCCAATAGCGCATCGACATTCCCCTGAGGGTGCCGAGCGCTGCCATGTGCCGCTCGTAGAAGTCGGCGGCCAGGCGGTCGAAGCTCGACGGCTCGAACCCCTCCTGCATGACGAGGTACGTGTAGACGGGCGTCGACCAGAGCTGCTGCCGCTGCTGGAAGATGCTGCCCATGTTTTCCGCCGTCTGCTCGCGCGGCAGGAGCACGTCGTATTTGAGGTGCGTGTTCTCGGGCAAATCGGCGAATACGACCTCGATCGTCCGCGGCTCCCGGACGTCGGAGGTGATGATCTTTCCTACCGGGTTCTCGGCGCCGAAGTAGCGTCGAGCGAACGTCTCCCTGACGGCGATGCCGCGGCGCTCGGCCCAGGCACGCGGGTCGCCGTAGACGATGTCATGGCCGAACACGTCGAAAACATTCGGCGTGACCTCGTAGACCCTGTCCCAGAAGAAACCCTGATCCTCGTGCCGCAGCATGACCGACGGAAGCGAGTTGAACGCGACGTAGTCGACGACCTCCTCGAAGTCCTGCTTCATCAGGTAGCCGAGAGACGCGCCCGTGCGCCCGAACGCGTCGAGCTGCCCGCGGTTCTCGAACTCCTCGACGATGCGATAGATGTTTTCGTGGCCCACGAAGTGGCGGTCGTACGTGAGCTCGCTGCGCAGATACAGCGCGAGGACCAGACTGCAGGCGACCGCCAGCGAAAGCCCGGCGATGTTGACGAACGCATACAGCTTCTCGCGGCGAAGCTTGCGCAGCACGACTTTGAGGTGGCCGTTCAGGCTATCCATGGTCGTTCGTTCTCGCGCTGGGCCGATCTTTGCAACGATTCGTTGAAGGGGCCGATATCAAGGATCGTGCCACCCGGTGACGATGAGCCGATTCGCAATGGATTCAACGGGTTCTAAGAGTCCTGCCGAGCTGCGGATGCGGCCGCGCACGTTCCGGCCGTTTCAGAATGGAACAGCGCGTGTTTCAATGCGAAACACGTAGCACGCGAGCGGCATGGCCAAAACGACGAAGCGAAACAACGTTCTGATCGTGGACGACGACGCCGACGTCCTCCTCGCGGCGGAGATTGTGCTCAAGCGGCACTTCGGCAAGATCACGACGGCGAACGATCCCGAGAAGCTGCCTGCCTTTCTCGCCGGGGGCGGCTACGACGTTCTCCTGCTCGACATGAACTTCACGGCCGGACGCACGTCGGGACAGGAAGGCCTCGATTGGCTGAGCAAGGTGCAACGCCTCTCACCGGACACCAAGGTCATCTTGATGACCGCCTACGGCGCCGTCGAAACGGCCGTCAAGGCGATCAAGGACGGCGCGGCGGACTTCGTCGTGAAGCCGTGGGACAACGATCGTCTCGTCGCGACCGTGGCGTCCACGCTGCGCTTCAGCGAAGCTGCGCGCACCGTGCGCGAGCTGAGCTCGGTGCAGCAGGTCTTGAACGAGGATTCGAGCCGGCTCGAGCGCGAGATCGTCGGCCGTTCGGCGGCGATGCAGCGCATCCTCGCGCAGGTGGAAAAAGTCGCGCCGACGGACGCGAGCGTGCTGATTCTCGGCGAGAACGGCACGGGTAAGGAACTCATCGCACGCGCGATCCACCGCGCCTCGCCGCGCGCCGGCCGTGCGTTCGTGCACGTCGATCTCGGCGCCATCGCGGAGTCGCTGTTCGAGTCCGAGCTCTTCGGCCACAAGAAGGGCGCGTTCACGGACGCCCGCGACGACCGCGCCGGGCGGTTCGAGGTGGCGTCGGGCGGCACGCTGTTCCTCGACGAGATCGGAAACCTGAGCGTGCAGATGCAAGCCAAGCTCCTCGGTGCCCTGCAAACGAAAGCGGTCTCGCGCGTCGGGTCCGATGCACCGATCCCCGTCGACGCCCGGATCGTGAGCGCCACGAACCTCTCCGCCGCGGAGCTCGCCAATCCCGCGCGCTTTCGTCAAGACCTGCGCTACCGCATCAATACCGTCGAGATGACGCTACCGCCGCTCAGGGAACGGCCCGACGACATCGTACCTTTGCTCGAGTACTACGCGGCGCGCTTCGCGCAAAAGTACGGCAAGAGCGGCCTCAAGATCGCGCCCGAGGCGACACCGCGGCTCAAGCAATACCACTGGCCCGGCAACGTCCGCGAGCTGGTGCATTCCGTCGAGCGTGCCGTGATCATGGCCGACAGCGACACGCTCGGCGTAGACGATCTACTTCTCAAGCACGAGCCGGCGCCGAACGGCGCGGCGGATCTCAACCTGGAGACGCTGGAAGCGCGCGCGATCCGCGAGGCGATCGCCAAGCACGAAGGCAACTTGAGCCGCGCGGCCCGCGAGCTCGGGCTCGGCAGAACGACGCTTTATCGCAAGATGGCGAAGCATGGAATTTAAGGGTTTTCGCGCCGCCGTCGTCCAGCGACTCGCGCTCTTCAGCGCGCTCGTCTTCGCCGCGATCTGGGGCTTCGTCGAGACCGAGTGGCAGGTCACGCCGCTGCTCGCTTCGGCGTTGGCGTTGGTCGTGCTGCTCGAGACGATCCGTTACGTGGAGTCGGTCAACCGCGAGCTCGCCGGATTCCTCGAGTTCGTCGCGCACGACGATTTCTCCTCGACCGTCGCCACCGGCAGGAGCGGCCGCGTGTTCCGCAAGCTCGAGGCGGCTTACAAGCTCTTGGCGGACAAGTACCGCAGCCTGAACCGCAAGCGCGAGCTCAATCATCTCTATCTCGAAGCGCTCGTGGAGCACGTCAGCATCGCGATCCTCTGTCTCGACGACCGACAGCGCGTGACGCTGATGAATCGCGAGGCCAAGCGTCTGTTCAGGACGCCGCTCTTGGGCACGCTGGCAGCCCTCGCGCGCATCGACCCCAAGCTGCCGGCGCAGATCGAATCCTTGGCCGACGGCGAGCGCGCGCTGATCGAGCTGCGAATCGACGGAGAACCGGTGCAGCTTGCGTCGTACGTCACCGAGTTCAAGCTGCTCGACGAGCGCCATCGGCTCATTTCGTTTCAGAACATTCGCCACGAGCTCGAGCAGCGCGAGGTGGACTTCTCGCAGAAGCTCATCAAGGTGCTGACGCACGAGATCATGAACTCCGTCACGCCGATCATCGCCTTGAGCAAGGTCATCCAGGACTCGTTGCTCGAGGAGCTCGATGGCCCGGCGCGGCCCGCGACGGAGCGTGAGGACCTGCTGCGAAGCGTGGCCTCGATTCAGTCGCGCGGCAGCGGCTTGCTGCGATTCGTGCAGGCCTATGCATCGCTGACGAACTTGCCGCGGCCGAAGGCTCGCGACGTCGACGTCGAGCATCTGTTGAAGCAAGTCGAGGCGCTGATGGCGCCCGTGCTGCGTCAAAACGGCGTCGAGCTTCGCACCGACGTCGAGGAGCAGGGGCTTTCGATCAACGCCGATCCGGAGCAGATCCAGCAAGTGCTCTTGAACCTCGTCAAGAACGCGGACGAGGCCCTCGCCGGCCGGCCGGGCGGCCGCGTGGAGGTGCGCGCGGCGCGCGACGCAAACGGGACGGTGACCATCCACGTGATCGACAACGGTCCCGGGATCGAGCCAGCGCAGCTCGATGACATCTTCGTGCCGTTCTTCACGACGAAGCGCAACGGCACGGGCGTCGGCTTGAGCATCTCCCGCCAGCTCATGGTGCTGAACAAGGGCTCGATTTCCGTCAAGACCGTCCCCGGGGCCGGCACCGAGCTCGTCCTGAAATTCAGGTAACGCCGCGTCCTCCGGGTCTCGCGCGGTCGCGGCGGCGGCGCGCCTATGCGATGCTGCCCCCATGGCGAGACTCGTCGCAGCCGACGCGAGCCCGTTGATCGCGCTCGCCGCATCGGGCGCGCTCGGCCTGCTCCACGCGCTGTTCGACACCGTCACGATCACGCGTCTCGTCAAGGACGAGGTCACCGGCCGCGGCGAGCGGCCCGGCACGTCCGAAATCGAAGCGGCCATGCGCGCAGGGTGGTTGCGCGTGGCTCCGGCGCCGCCCGGCACGTGGCGCTTCGCGGAGCTCGACGCCGGCGAAGCGAGCACGATCGCGCTCGCGGCCGAGCACGAAGGCGCGCTCGTCCTCATGGACGACGCGCTCGGCAGAGCGCAGGCGGCCGCGCTCGGGCTCGAGGTGCTCGACGTGGCCGGGTTGTTGCTGGCGGCGAAACGCACGGCGCTGATCGACGCCGTCCGGCCGATTCTCGCCCGGCTCACGCGGCGCGGCTTCACGATGCCCGAAGAGGCCCGACGCGAGCTGCTGCGAGATGCCGGGGAATCCACGAACGCCTGACCGGCGCGTCGTCAACCTCGTACAAGCACGTCTGCTCCGTAGCATCGGAATGGCGTTTAATGGACACGTGCGGGAGAAGGAACTACGGCTGGCGTTGGTTTGCTTCGGCGGCGTCTCGCTGGCCGTCTACATGCACGGCGTCAGCAAGGAGATCTTGAAGCTCGTACGCGCTTCGCGTTGGCTGCACGGCATCACCGACCGCGCCGAACGCGCTGCCGCCCACCCCGAAGAGATCATCCCATCCGGAAACCCGGAATTCGACACGGAGGCGATCTATTTCGACCTGCTCCGAGCGATCGGCCGTCACGTGGAGCTGCGTGTCGTCGTGGACGTGATCGCGGGCGCCTCGGCCGGCGGGATCAACGGCGTCATGCTGGCACGCGCGCTTGCACACGACCTCCCGGTCGGGCACTTGCGCGACATGTGGATCGAGTCGGGCGACGTGGCCGAGCTCCTCGCCGAAGCTCGCCGCGCGCGCCGCTTCAGTAAGCCATTCATGAGCCCGCTGGTCTGGGCCCTCGGCTTGAGCAACCGCTCTCGGATGGTCCGGGACGCCGAGGTACGCCACAAGCTGTCGTTGTTCGTCCGCTCGCGCTGGTTCAAGCCCCCGCTCGACGGCGCGAAAATGAGCGCGCTCATGTACAACGCGGTCGACCGCATGGGCGACCCCGCGGACGCTGCCCGCTCGCTGCTCCCGAGCGGGCTCAAGCTGGATCTATTCGTCACGGTCACGGACTTCTACGGTTATCAGCAGCTCATCCAGATACACGACCCGGCGGTGATTCGCGAACGCGAGCACCGTCACGTTCTGCATTTCACGTATCAACGCTTTCCGAGCGGAGACGTGCAGAGCGACTTCCTGCGCCGCAACGCACCGGCGCTCGCGTTCGCCGCGCGAGCCACCTCGGCGTACCCCGGCGTCTTTCCACCGGCACAGCTACGCGAGATCGACGACATGCTCACCTCGGAAGGACTGTTTTGGCCGGACAGAGCCGATTTTCTCCGCAAGTGCTTCCGCCCCTACCACCGTGCGGGCCTCGATCCCGAGGCTACGTCCTTCATCGACGGCAGCGTGCTCAACAACAAACCGTTTGCCGAGGCGATCGACGCGATTCGCGTGCGCCCGGCGTATCGCCAAATCGATCGTCGCCTCGTCTACATCGATCCCGATCCGATCCAGCCTCCGCCGCCCCCGGGCGGCCGCACGCCGGGCTTCTTCGCGACTCTCAAAGGAGCGCTTTCCGACTTGCCGCGAAACGAGCCGATCGCCGAGCAGCTCGAGGCCATTGCGCGCTACAACGAGCGCGTGCGTCAGCTGCGCGCGATCGTGGATTCCGCACGCCCGGAGATTGCGCGGCTCGTCACGGAACTCGAGGAGGCGCGCATCCGCGGGCCGCTGACGGCCGCGGAGATCGGCGCATGGCGGAAAGCGGCGAACGAGCGCGCGGCTCGCGAAGCCGGCTTCGCCTACCAAGGATACGTCCGGCAAAAGCTCGAGTCGGTGCAAAGTTATTTGGCGCGCGTGATCGTCTCGATCTGTGCTTTGCGCCGCGGCTCGCCCGAGGCGCGCACCCTCGAGGCGGTCGTCGCGGCTTGGGCGCGGCGTCGCGGCATCGTGTATCGCGACGAGCCCGCGACGCGCAGCGCGGAGCGTGTCCCGGGGCAATCGACGCCGGCGTGGATCGAGTTCCTGCACGCGTTCGACGTCGACTTCCGCAGGCGCCGTCTCGTCTTCATGATTCAAGGTCAGAATCGTCTCTACGCGGCGCTGCACGACAGCGCATCGGCCGAGGAACGGCGCCGGATCGACGCTTTGAAACGCGAGCTTTACCGGTCCCTCGATCGGCTGCGGCGTTACGAGGGAGCGGAGCTCCACTCGAGCATCGCTTGCGAAGAGATTCGCGAGCTGTTCGCCGCTCCTCCGACGGCCGCTCAAATGGCGGCGCTCGACGAATACGCCGCAGAGCTCGCCGCCAAGAACGGGGCCGCGCTCGACCGGCTCGTCGCGCGCCTCGCCGTCGACATCGGGCTCGACGCAACCACGGAAGACCTCGACGTCCTGCTGGCCGCAGTGCTGTCCGCCGATTGGCCGATCGAAGCGCGTCGCGAGGTGCTCGTGAACTACATCGGCTTTCCGTTTTGGGACGTGCTGACGCTTCCGTTGACGAGTTGGGGCGATCTCGGCGAGTTCGATGAAATTCGCGTCGACCGCATCGGCCCCGAGGACGCGCGAACGCTCGGGAGAATCGACAACCCGCCCCAATTGCGCGGCACGTCATTCATGCACTTCGGGGCGTTCTTCTCGCGCGCGTTCCGCGAGAACGACTACTTGTTGGGCCGCTTGCAGTCGCTCGATCGCATCATCGACATCGTTTGCGATTCGGCGGGGGTGGCGGCCACGGCCGACATAGACATCGAAGCGCTCAAGCGGCGGGCCTTCGAGCTCGTGCTGCGATCGGAAGAAGCTCATTTACCGACCACGAGCAGGCTCATCGAGCAGCTGAGGGCCGCGCTCGCCGCAGCGGAGCGCGGCGGGGCGGCGACGAGCTCGCCGCCGCGTTAGATCAAGACCTCGGTGGCCGGCTCGCGCAGGTTATAGCGCGAGCTCATCGCGTAACCGTATGCGCCGGCGTTCGCGATCAGCAGCACGTCGTTTTCCTTCGTCGGCGGCAGCTGGCGATCCGAGCCCAGCCGGTCGCCGGTTTCGCAGATCGGCCCGACGACCGTGACGAGCTCGGTGGCCGGCTTGCCGAGGCGCGTCAGGTTCACGATCTCGTGATACGCGCCGTAGAGCGCGGGCCTGATCAGGCTGTTCATGCCCGTGCCGACGCCGATGTACTGCACGTCGCCCTTCCCCTTAGTCTGCGTCACGCGCGCGACGAGCACGCCGGCTTGCGCGACGATGAAGCGCCCCGGCTCGAGGAACAACGCCCGGCCGCCGCACCCCTGCTTGACCTCGGCAAGCGCCGCGTCGAGCGCCTGCAGATCGAGCCCGGGCTGCCCGGCCTTTTCGGGCACGCCCAGGCCGCCGCCGACGTCGATGTAGCGGACGTCGGGCAGCTTCTCGAGCAGCTTCAAGAGCTGGCGCCCCGTGTCGAGCCAGGCGCTCGCGTTCAAGACTCCGCTGCCCGTGTGGGCGTGCAGACCGACGATACGGGCGCCGGCCTTCTTGGCGGCCGCGACGAGCTCGTCGGTCTCGAACAGCGGGATGCCGAACTTCGAGTGCACGCCGGCCGTGCGCACGTGCTCGTGATGCCCGCGGCCCTGCCCCGTGTCGATGCGGACGAAGATCTCCTTGCCCTTGAAGCTCTTGGCCCATTGCGTCAGCGGGAACAAGTTATCGAGCGTGACCCAGACGCCTTGCTTGAACGCCTCCTCGTACTCTGGGCGCGGCGCGAAGTTCGGCGTGAACAAAATTCGCTTGCGGTCGATGGACGGCAGCACCTCGAGCACGCGTGCGATCTCCCCCGGCGACACGCATTCGATGTTGAGGCCGCCGTCGTGCACGAGCTGCAATATCTCGCGGTGCGGATTCGCCTTCATCGCGTAGAACACCGCGTCGACCGACTGGAGCCCGCGCAGCGCCGCAATCGCCGCTTGGATGGTCTCGCGATCGTAGACGTACGTCGCGTCGCGCTGCGCCCCGATCTCGAGCAATTGCGCCTTCTTCTTCACCCACCACGGCTTCGGCGCTGCCTTGGCCGGCGGCGCACCGCTCGTGAGCCGCTCCCAGGTCTCGCCGAAAACACCACCCGCGAACTTGTCGACGAGCAGGCCGTGCAAGTGCTGCACGAGGCGATACGCATGCTCCGAGCTCACGACGAACGTGAGGTTCAAGTCGTTGGCCGCTTGCGTGACCAGGTGAACCTTGTGCTCCTGAAACACCTCGAGCACGGGGGCGAGCTCGTGCAGGATCGTGCGGATGCGTTGCCCCACGAGCGTAATGGCTGCGCAGTCGTTGATGATCGTGACCTTGCAGAGCTTGCGCAGATCTGCGGCGAGCGCTTCGATCGCGGCGCGCGTCGTGACGTTCTGCGCCATGTCGATCGACACCGTGACGTTGCTTTCGGAAGTCGAGATCAGGTCGACGGAAATGCCGTGCTCGCGGAAGACATTGAACGCGTCGGCGAGGAAACCGACCTGATGCCACATCTCCATCGATTCCATCGAGACGAGCGTGATACCGGTCCGATGCGAGATCGCCTTCAGCTGCGGCTGATCGTCGCTCGGCGCGTTCGAGATGACGCTGCCTTCCCACTCGGGGTGCGCCGTGCACTTGAGATACAGCGGAATGCCCGAAGCGCGTACGGGCGAGATGCTGCGCGGGTGCAGGATACCGCCGCCCGCCGACGCGATCTCCTGGGCCTCGCGGTAATGCAGGCTCTTGATGAGCCGCGCCGACGGCACCGCCTTCGGGTCCGCGCTGAAGAAGCCCGGCGCATCGGTCCAGATCTCGAGGCGGCGCGCCTCGAGCTTGCCGGCGAGATAAGCGCCCGACGTATCCGACCCGCCGCGGCCGAGCAAGACCGTCTCGCCGTCCGCGTTGCGGGCGATGAAGCCCTGCGAGAGCACGACGCCCTCGATCGCGGCGAAGCGCTGCTGCAGCGTCTTGTCGGGCGAGAAATCGCAGCGCGCCGAGATGAAGCGTGCGCGCTCCGTCTGATCACGCAGCGTGGAGCTCTCGAGATAGTCGCGGATGTCGAGCCAGGTGACGTCGAGGCCCGTCGACCGCAAATAGGCGGCACCGAGCTCCGTCGCGGCGAGCTCGCCGTTCGCGAGAACGCGGGCGTGAACGCGCGGGCTCACCTCCCCGACGAGCTTGGCGCCTGCGACGACCTGCGCAAGCTTCGCGAACCGCTCGTCGAACATGGCTGGGTCGACGCCCAGGTCGCGCGCCAGCGCGTCGTGCTGCGCGCGGATCTTCGCGAGCTTCTCGTCGGTCTCGCCGCCGGCGACCGCGGCGTCGAGCAGCGCGATCAGGGCATTCGAGACGCCCACGAGCGCCGAGTGGACGACGACGGGGCGAACACCTTCGTCGAGCCGTTCGCGGAGGAGGCGCGCAATGATCGCCCAGTTCTCGGCCGTGGACACGCTGCGGCCCCCGAACTTCAGCACGACCCACGGCGAGTCGGGATACGGCGTATCGACGGCTTGGCTCGCGCCGAGCACTGGCTGTGCAGACATGAATGGCCCCTGATCTAAGCTCGCGATTCGACCGGCCGCCGGCTCACTCGAGCGCCGCGTCGGTCACGGCACCTGCGGAGGCCGAGCCGACGAGGCGCGCGTATTTCGCGAGCAGGCCGCGCTCGGCCTTCTTCGGCGGCGGACGCCAGGCCCGCAGCCGCCGGTCGATCGTGTCCTTGGAGACGCCGAGCTCGATCGTCTTGCGGACGGCATCGATGACGATCGGGTCGCCGTCCTCGACGATCGCAAGCGGCCCGCCGACGGCTGCCTCGGGCGCGATGTGCCCGACGACGAAGCCGTGACTTCCGCCCGAGAACCGCCCATCCGTGATCAGCGCGACCTGGTTGCCGAGCCCGCGGCCGATGACGGCACCCGTCGGGCTCAACATCTCGGGCATGCCGGGAGAGCCCTTCGGCCCTTCGTAGCGAATCACGATGACGTCGCCGGCCACGACGACGCCGTCGATGATGGCGCGCAGCGCCGCGCGCTCGTCGTCGAAGCAGCGCGCGCGGCCCTCGAACCGCGTGCCCTCCTTGCCCGTGATCTTGGCTACGGCGCCCTCGGGCGCGAGGTTGCCGTAGAGCACGGCGAGGTGGCTTTCGGCCTTGATCGGGTCGTCGAGCGGCCTGACGATCGCCTGACCGGCCGGATACGGCCGAACGGACGCGAGGTTCTCGGCCAGGGTTCGGCCCGTGACCGTGAGACAGCCGCCGTGCAGCAAGCCGGCGTCGAGCAGCGTCTTCTGCAGCGGCTGGATTCCGCCGATCTTGATGAGCTCCGACATCAAGTACCGCCCGCTCGGCCGCAGATCCGCGAGCACGGGCGTGCGGCTGCCGATGCGCGTGAAATCATCGAGCGAGAGCTCGACGCGCGCCTCGTGCGCGATCGCGAGCAGGTGCAACACCGCATTCGTCGAGCCGCCGAGCGCGATGACCGTCGTGATCGCATTCTCGAACGCTTCCTTGCTCAAGATGTCGGACGGCTTGATGCCGCGCTTGATCAGCGCCACGACGGCTTCGCCGGCGCGCCGGCTGTCGTCGGCCTTCGCGCTCGACACGGCCTCCTGCGCCGAGCTGTTCGCGAGGCTCAGGCCGAGCGCCTCGATCGCCGAGGCCATCGTGTTCGCCGTGTACATGCCGGCGCAGGAACCGGGGCCCGGTATCGCCGTCGACTCGACCTCCTTGAGCTCGGCGTCGCCGATCTTGCCGGCCGAATAACTACCCACGGCCTCGAACACGGAGATGATGTCCCGGTTCTTCGGGCCCGGTTGGATCGTGCCGCCGTAGACGAAGATCGACGGCCGATCGAGGCGCGCCATGGCCATGACGCAGCCCGGCATGTTCTTGTCGCAACCGCCGATCGTCACGAGCCCGTCGAACCCCTCGGCCGACGCGACGGCCTCGATCGAGTCGGCGATGACCTCGCGCGACACGAGCGAGTAGCGCATGCCCGGCGTGCCGTTCGCGATGCCGTCCGAGACCGTGATCGTGTTGAACAAAACGCTCTTCGCGCCGGCCGCATCGGCGCCGGCGCCCGCCCGCGCGGCGAGCCCGTCGATGTGCATGTTGCACGGCGTAACCATGCTCCAGGTCGAGGCGATGCCGACCTGCGGCTTCGCGAAGTCCTCGTCCTTGAAGCCGACGGCGCGCAGCATCGCGCGGCTCGGGGCCTGAGCCAGCCCGTCGACGACGACGCGGGAATGAAGACGCGGGTCGACGCCCGGAGGGTCTCTGTCGTTGGAAGCCATGTTCGAGAGCGATGCGGCCTTTGACGGGGCGCGATTATGGCGGTGCGAGTAGGCCCCGGCAACCGCGGCTCGCCTCGGCGCCGGCTTCGGGGGCAACGGGCGAAAGCTCATCGAATCAGGGCCGTAGCGCTGCTATGCCATGTGGCGGCTCAAGAGTATGATCTAGCGGTGATCTAGCGGCGCATAAGAACTAGGAAGCCCGGGATGGATCCGCGTGATTCCGGAATCTTCAGGCTCGCGAGCGTCGGGAGCTACCTCGACGCGCTCTCCACCATCACCGACGAGATGAGCCTCAAGGAGCGGAGCAACCTGATCTTCCTCGACCGCTGTCTGCACGAACGCTGGGGCTTGGGCGAAAACGTGATCCTGAACTGGTGCCCCGACGGCGACGGAATCGCGCTCTTGATCCTTCCGCATTACGCGATCGCCGGGTACACGAGCCCGGCCTCCGAGGCGCCGGGGCGCGGCGCCCTGCCGAGGCCGAAGCAGGAGTTCTTCCAAGTATTGCTGTCCGGGCGGCGCTGCTTGAGCCCGGCGCAATTCACGAAGGTCGGCCGGCTGCTCGGCATCGAGCCGACGCACCTTCCGCTACGCGAGCCGTTGAGGAACACGCCGGCGCAAAACGAGATCGTCGAGAAGATGGTCAAGCGCTACAGCATCACGTACGTTCCGAATCGCGGCGTCTGCCTGTTCGACATCGTGGGCTTCAGCCTGCTGCCGCCGTTCGAGCAGATGATGCAGTTGAACAGCCTCTCGTATTCGCTGAACGCCGCGCAGAGCAAGCTGCTGACGAAGCGAATCGGCGTCGATTTCTCGCGCAGCACGACGGGCGACGGGTTCTACGTCTGGAACCGCGACCTCACGCTCGAGGGCAACGTCAATCTCTACCACTTCATGCAGCTCGCGCTCGCCGACAACGCCATCGCGCACAAGAAGGCGCAGCACAACACGGTGCCGCGCCTCAGAGCCTGCTTCCACGTCGGCTCGAGCTACGAATTCCACCAGTCCGAAGGCCTGAGCCCGACCCTCTACAACTATATCGTCGGCGACGTGACCGTCGATCTCGCCCGCGTCATCGAGCGCGCAATGCCGGGCCAAATCTTCGTCGGCGATTTCCGCGCCGAGATGCCGACGGGCCCGACGGACGCCGAATCGCGCATCGTCGAATCGGCCGATTTCGTCGACCTTGCCATGCGCAACGTCGAGCAGCTAGCCGGCCTCGAGCTATCGGGCGAGCGCGTCGATGCGATCCGTTGCTATCTCACAGGCACAAAGCTCGAGAACGGCGAGTTCACGGTGCGCAGAATCACCGTCAACGACAAGCACGGGATCGCGCGCCGCGTGTACAACGCCAAGGTCAACATCTATCGCCACAACGCGGAGCCGATCCTGCTCGGCATCGAGGATCGATCCTTGGGCGCCGACGGCCAGCCGGGCTACGGCAGCGACCACGTGTTGCACCCGGCGCTGGCCTGAGCCGCAAGAGCTCGCCGCCGACGCGAGCCGCGACTCAGTGTGACGTTTGCCGCGCGAGCGTGTCCGGCCGCGCCGCGACGAGCGTCGTGTCGGACTCCGCCTCCGCGCGCAGCTTCTCCGCGCCGGGGCGCGCCTTCGGGCTCGGGCCCGTGAAGCGCATCTGATGGTGACCGACGGCGATGAGGTCCCCGTCGCGAAGCTTGTGCTCCCGCACGCGTCGTCCGTTCACGAAGCAACCATTCGTGCTGGAGAGATCGATGAGCATCCAGCCGTCGCGCGTCTCGAGGAACAGATTCTGGAAACGGCTGACGTAGCGGCTGTCGAGGCTGATGTCGCAGCTGTCGTCGCGCCCCAGGACCATGCGCGGCCGGTTCAGGGTGACCTCGGCGACGACCGTTCGGCCGCTCGAGACGATGAGTCGCGCGGCCTCGAGCCTCAGCTGGCCCGGGTCGCTCAAGTGAACGGCTTCGGGCGACAATTCTTCGACGGGCTGCGTCCACGCCGAGGCGTCGTAGCGCAAATTCAAAGTGCCGCCCGCTTCCTTGAGCAGCGCGCGCGTGACCTTCGGGTGCCGATGGCTTCCGGTCGAGCGCGCCGCGATCAAGTCGAGCGCCGCGCAGCAAATGGCGTTGACGTCGCCGACGATACCTTGCGTGAACGCCTGAATGTCGAGCACGACGTCGTCGGGCACGAGCTCCTCGGCCCAGTCGCAACCGGCGCCGCGCAGGCACGCCCAAACGTACGAACGGGTTTCGTCGAGCGTGAACCCGGCCAGGCGCTGGTGGGCGGCGCGCGCAAACGGGCCGCCGTCATACTGCGGCAGCAACGCCGCGACCAGCTCTTCGCTGCGCGTGAGCGCCAGGACATGAACGATCGGCCGATTACGAAGCCGCGCCTGCACGAGGGCCTCGAGCTCCCGCAGCACCGGGGTCGAGAACCGCTCGAGGCCGTCGGCGACGACGAGCGCGAGCCGGCCGTTGCCGGCCTGGTGACGCAGAAAGACCTCGAGGATTCGGCGCAGCTCGCCCGGCGTGCCTTCCACGGGCCCTGGGCCGACCTCTTCGAGCAGCTGCGCGAGCAGTTGCTCGCGCGTCTCGCAAGTCGGCTTGATCCACGAGATCGAGAGGTCCTTGAGCTGCCGGAGCCGTTGGCGAGCCAAGGCGGTCTTGCCGACGCCGGGGGAGCCGCTCAGGAACAGGGACTGAATTTGGCGGCCGAGCAGCTCGTCGACCTTGAGCAGCGCATACCGCATCGAATGCGATGCGAAGACCGGCCGCGCGGCAGCCACGGCAAAGGGATTCGATTCGAGCTTGTATTGTTCGAGAAACAAAAAGCCGGGATCCGTTGATCGTTCTTATCGATTCAAGCTCCAAGATAACCCGCAGAGCCCGGGCGGCACTAGGGCCAAGAGGTAATTGGTCGGGGCGACAGGATTTGAACCTGCGACCCCTTGCACCCCATGGTATTCCGCGGCATCGGCATGGGCAAACGCGGGCGCTGAGCCGAAAAGCCCATGGTGTCGCTCGCGGCGGCCGCGTATCGTGCGTGCGGTCTGCTCGCGTTCCGCGGTATTCCTCTTGCGTGCCCGTTTCGTTGCGCGAAAGAACCGGCGCGGACCATTCTCTCTTCAACTTCAAGAGCTCGCGAGGGATGCATCTGCATTGGGCAAAATGCACGGGAGATTCCTGGTGCTTTCTCGACTACGTCGACCTGTCGCGGATCGATGGCTACGGCGTCTACGTCATAACTGGAAGCTGGGAATCAGCCGCGTTCGTGCCCCGCTCACCATCCGCGTCGGGCAAGGTGCGTTGGCCGAATGCCTACTGCGTGAGCGGCATGACTCCGCGATCGTGCGCCACGGACCCGGTTTGCTGGGGGGCTCCCGGGTGGATTGGTCGGGCCGACAGGCTCGGCGAGAGCGCGCGGCCCTCTGCCGACGAGGCCTGCGTCGATGCTCGCGGTGAGCGGCATCGGCCAGCGGCCGTTTGCGGTCGAAAGCTTGCGCCGAGTGGCGGACGCGTTCGGGCGAACCGTGCTGCCCACGGTCGTTGCACTGTGGCCCGAGCGACGGCAGCGGCGCACTCGTTCGGCGAAACGCGGTCGGCAGAAATCGTACCTGCGACTGGTGCCGCCGCCGAGGGGCAAGCGGCACTAACGAGCGCGCTCACGAGGGGCCGCAGCGCCGCAACGCTTCGTTTGCGCCGCTGCTTCGCATCGAGCTTCACCGCCGGGTTGACCTCGCCGACACACCCGTGGGATCGTTCTGCTCCACGGCGGCACCGACGCCGAACCCCGATGGACCCACCCCCGCTGGGTCCCTCGACCGGGGCAAAGGGGAGCGCACTCCTCCGGTTGGCTCGTCGCGTGATCTTCGTCGCGCAGCCACGGGCGGGGGCCGAGGCCGCGCACAACGAGGAGAACGACGATGACCGCCCACCGCGACCTGAAGAGAATCATCCGTGCGCGTCAGCAGAAGACCAGCGAGTCTTACACGACGGCGCGCGCCCATGTGCTGCGCGATCGCGCTGCGCTGCTCGGTCCCTCCGCGCACGCGAGCGCCGAGCCGGTGCGCGCCGACGCGGCCGTGCTCAAAGTGAACCGGCAGTCGGCGCGCGTCCGCATTCTCGGCGAGAACGGCGAGGTGACGTTTCGATCGCGCGATGCCTGGAACGTCGTGCCTGGGCAGCTCGCGACGCTCGTCATCGAGAAGCGCTGGACGTGGCGCGACGATGCCTACGCGAGTGGCCGGATCGAACGCCCGCGCATCGCGGTCGACGAGCTCGGCCTCGCCCCTCTGCCGCTCGAAGGCGGCGAGCTCGAAAATCTGCAATTCGGCGTCGAGCCTTATCGAGCCCCGGACCCCTACGCACGACTCTGGCGGAAGCTCACCGCGAAGCCGCGCGCGTGTTTCGAAATGGACGCAATCGCCTGGGGCGACCTGCCGGGGATCGACCCGGAAGAAAACCCAACGTGCGAAGCGGCCGAGCGCGCGGCGGCTGGTGACCGTGAAGGCGCGTGGGAGCTCCTGATGGAGGCGTTGTGTCGCGACCTCCGCTGCATCGATGCCCATGCTCATCTCGGCAATCTCGAGTTCGATCACAGGCCGCAGCGAGCGATCCTCCACTACGAGGTTGGCATGCGGATTGCCGAGCTCTCGTTGCCGCCGATGTTCGACGGCGTGCTGCGTTGGGGGCAGATCTACAACCGCCCGTTCCTGCGCTGCCTGCACGGCTACGGCCTCTGCCTCTGGCGGCTCGGCCGGCTCCCGGAAGCGGAGCTCGTCTTCGAGCGCATCCTTGCGCTGAACCCGAACGACGAGCAGGGCGTGCGCTTTTGCTGGCACGACGTTTGTCGCGGCCGCAGCTGGGACGAGATGCAAGCAGGCGAAGAGGCCGCACGCGATGCTCTGGCCAGCAACCCGCAATGAGAAATAGACGCAAGCTTCCTTCCGAGCCCGCGACACACGATGTCGACGCGGCGCTCGCGGCGCTCGGCGCCGATGAGCTACGCGAGCTCCTGCGCAACGTGCTCCTCGAGCTCGACGAGCGGAGCCGCGGTCGCGTGGTCAACGCGCTGATCAACCGCGCGGCTCGAAGCGGATCCAGTTGGACTCCGGCGGCGGTGAGCGACACCGCGGCCTCGGAAGCTCTCGCGTTCGCCGGCGCTGCCCAACGCGCGGGCCATGCCAACCCCGAAGACGTCGACGAGCGCCTGCGCCGAGGCTCCGCCGCATTTCTTCGCAAGGACTACGCCGCCGCCCACCGGATCCTCGGCGCCCTGCTGCCGCCGATCGGCGACGGCGAGATCGATCTCGGCCAGGACGAGATGATGGACGAAGTGCTCGCCGCCGACCCTGGAGAGTGCGCGGCGCAATACGTCGTGTCCGCGTACATGCTCGCCGCGCCGGGACGCCGCGCCGAGGCCGTGAGCGCCGCGATCGACGAGGTTCGCGGCGTCGGTGACTTCTCGGAGCCGCTCCGGGAGATGGAGCGCGTCGCCGTCGAGCCGCTCCCACGGCTCGATGATTTTCTCCGCGACTGGCGAGCTGTGGTCGCCAAACAGGCCGGCCGCGCGCGGCGCAGCGATTGGGACACCGAGGCCGACCGGTGGCAACGCGAGGTCGTTCGGCGCCTCGACGGCGCCGCGGGCCTGGCCGAAATCGCGCGATCCACGAAGCGTGCCGACGATCTTCGTGCTTGGTGTGAGAGTCTGGTCGAGACCCGCGACTGGCAGGCGGCGCTCTCGGCCTTCGAGGAGGCGGCCGCGATCGTCGCCGACAAGGACCACGCGCGCGGCGAGCTTCTCGACGGAGCTGCGCTTGCCGCGCAGGAGCTCGGCCACCAGGACTTGTCGCCCTGGCTCGAGCGCGCGTGGCGCGCCGCCCCGAGCATGCTGCGACTGCGCCGCTGGCTCGGATCGTCGCGCACGCGGACGGAGATCAAGGAGCGCGCTGCCGAAGCGCTCGCCGAGTGCCCGAAGCGCGCCGACCGCCAGCATGCCTTTCTGCACGTGCTGCGAGCGGACTTCGCGTCGGCCGCGAAGCTGCTCTCCGCGGCCCCCGGGCTCGGCTGGTCCGAGAGCGAGCATCCGGGACGTCTGCTCTTCTGCGCGTTGCAGGCCCTTCTTACGGGCGAGTCGGCGATGTTATCCGCGGGCGGCGGCTCGTCGCTGTCGGAGCGCGGGCTGGACGGCGAGGAGCTCATGTTTCTCGCCGCGACACCCGACGAACCTCGCATCGCGACACCCGAGGTTGGTGAGATTCTCCGGCAGGCGGGAGTCGACGGCGTTCCGGGTCCCGGTGCGCGAAGCGCCGTGCTCGCCGCCATGCGCAAGGCGGCCGAACGTCGCGTGGCCGGAGTCACCGAGCAGAAGCGCCGCAGCCGATACGGCCACGCGGCGGAGCTCGTCGCCGGTTGCCTCGCGTGCGACCGAACGCCTGATACGCTGCGTTGGGCCGCCGCCGTGAGAGCGGAGCACCGGCGCTTCCCCGCGTTCGTCGCCGAGCTCGATCGCCGCGTGAAAGCGCGATGAGCACCGTGCGAACACGATCGCTCGCCGTGGCCCGGAACTCTCGATGAGCACCAAGAGATCGCGCGCGGCGCGGCCGCGGCGGCGCGCGCCGAACTCGTCCGCTTGCGGGGGTTACTCCTCCCGGCGTAGGCGTCGCCGAGAGCGACGCGCATACACCGGGCACCTTCGTGCGCCGCGGCCCGCCAACCGCGTGGCTGATGCGGCTGCCGAACGCGGAGCTGGGGCGCCGCACGGACATGGACCCTTTCGATGAGCGGCCGATTCCGGAGCGGCTCGACGAAAGATAAGGATAGTCGTCGTTGACCGCCTCTACGATGCATGGTCTAGTATCGGCGACGTTTTCGCGATCGTCGGTGCTTTTGGAGTCCGCATGACAGATCTGATTGAATGCAATCCGAACGTGATGATGGGCAAGCCCGTCGTTCGAGGCACGCGTATCACGGTCGAGCAGATACTGGAGAAATTGGGCGCTGGCGAGAGCATCGAACAGGTCCTCGCAGCTCACCCTCGACTCACGCGGGAAGCCGTACTCGCGGCGATCGAATTCGGAGCGCAGGCCCTGCGGGCCGACGTCGTTTACCCCTTGTCAGCGGCGTGAAGCTCGTTGCCGACGAAAGTGTTGACAAGCCCATCGTTGACGCGTTGCGCGCCGCGAAGTTCGACGTGACATATTTCGCCGAAGAGTCACCCGGCGCGGACGATCCCGCGATCCTCGCTGCTGCCAACGAACCGAAAGCGTTGCTATTGACCTGCGACAAGGATTTCGGAGAGCTCGTCTATCGCCAACGCCTAGCCAGCGCCGGCGTTGTGCTGCTTCGACTCGCGGGTCTCGCGGCAGAGTCGAAAGCCCGCCTTGTGACGCAGACGGTGCAGGCTCATTCGCATGAGATGGTGGATGCCTTCAGCGTCGTCACGCCTGGGATTTTGAGAATCAGATCGCGGTAGTCGACCTCGCGACCGTACCGGCGTGGCCGGAACGCACTCGCGCCCCGACCGATCGGTCTCTTGCCGATCAGAGAACAGTCCCCCGACGATCGCCGTAGTCGTGGAACCAGCGCGCGGACCCTCGGATGAGGCTCGATGAGGTGGAGACGTTTGACCCCTCCTCGAGCACCCTCTCGGCCCGGCGCAGGTACCGCGTTCCACGGGCTCCGGAGAGCCGACCATCCAGTGCCGGCTGTGGAGCCTTGAGAACGCGTCCTTGGGTTGCTGCATGAGCAGAAACTCGGTGCGCTCCGCCGAGAGTCCCCTGAAGACGGTCGAGTAGTCCGCGGCATCGTCGGCCGGGGACGAAGCCAACGTGTCGGACGGGGCTTGTGTCGGCGGGTCGGTGAGCGCCGCCGGCAACGCCCGCAGCAGCACTCTCGGTGCGATGGTCATTCCAACCCGGGTTGCAGTGGTCGGGGCGCTCGAGCCGTGTCCGCAGGCGCCTGCCTCGAAAACGCCGCGCTAACTGTACCTCAACAACCGCGAACTCGGCCGAACATCGGCTCCCCCGCGGTGGGCCGCGAAATAGCCCGGAAGGTATTGGGAGGATTGGTTTTTGAGTTGGTCGGGGCGACAGGATTTGAACCTGCGACCCCTTGCACCCCATGCAAGTGCGCTACCAGGCTGCGCCACGCCCCGACCGAGGTGGCAAGTTTAGCGATAAGCCGCGGGGGCCGATACCCGGGCCGCGGCCCTAGCGGCGCAGCAGCTTGAGGACGTCCTCGAGCTCGGCGCGGATCTGGCGAATGATTTGCTGGCTCTGAGTCGTGTCGCTTCGCGCCTCGTCGCCCATGAGGCGCTGCCGGGCGCCGCCGATCGTGAATCCCTCCTCGTAGAGGAGGCTGCGAATCTGGCGGATGATCAGTACGTCCTGCCGCTGATAGTAGCGGCGGTTACCACGGCGCTTGACCGGCTTGAGCTGAGGGAACTCTTGCTCCCAGTACCGCAGCACGTGCGGCTTCACGGCGCACAGCTCGCTGACCTCGCCGATCGTGAAGTAGCGTTTGCCCGGAATCGGCGGAAGGTCGTCGTTATTCCCTGGTTCCAGCATATGCTTCGACTCGCGCCTTGAGTTTTTGACCGGGACGGAACGTCACGACGCGGCGAGCGGTGATGGGAATCTCTTCGCCGGTTTTTGGGTTGCGGCCCGGTCTCTTGTTCTTGTCACGCAAATCGAAGTTTCCGAAACCGGAAAGCTTGACTTGTTCGCCTACCGCCAAGGCGGCCCGCAGATCCTCGAAGAAGGTATCCACGAGCTCGCGAGCTTCACGTTTGTTCAAACCGAGCTCGTTGAACAACGACTCGGCCATGTTCGCTTTCGTTAGTGCCATACCTGTTGGTTCGGCGTCCGATGCTTATGACGTTCTTATCGTCGCCCCGAACTCTCGCTCGAGTTGCTGCCTCACGGAGCGCACTTTTCGATCGGCGTCCTCGTCGGTAAGCGTGCGCGAGGCGTCCTGCAAAATCAAGCCTAAGCCGATGCTTTTTCGTCTTGAATCTACCGCTTTGCCGCGGTATACGTCGAACACGACGACGTGCTGCAAGTGGGCCCCGGCCGCCGCGCGGACGGCTTTAGTCAAAGCCTCGGCACTCACGTCCGTATCGACGGCGACGGACAGATCGCGGCGGATCGACGGGAACTTCGAGAACGACTTGAACGCCGGCACCGTCGCGTTCATGAGCGCCTCGAGCTGGAGCTCGAACACGATCGCCCCGCGCTTCTTGTCGATGCGCCTGGCGAGCTCCGGGTGCAACGCGCCGAGCCAGCCGACGACGCGGTCGCCGCGCAAGATGCGGGCCGTGCGCCCCGGGATCAAGGCCGGGTGGGTCGCGGCCTCGAACCGGAACTCGGCGGCGGCTCCGGTAAGCCGCAGTATGGCTTCTACGTCGCTCTTGACGTCGTAGAAATCCACCTCGGGCCCCGCGCCGTCCCAGTGCTCCGGTGCCCTCGTTCCGAGCGCCAAGCCGGCCGCGACTGTCGCTTGCGCAATGCCCTGCTCCGCCGGCGCGAACTGCGGGCCGATCTCGAACAGGCGCAGCCGCTGGCGCTGATGGCTGACGTTGCGGCGCGCGGCGTCGATGAGCCCCGGCCACAGCGATTGCCGCAGCACGGCGAGATCGCTGGAAATGGGGTTCGCGAGCTCGATGGGCGCGACTCCGGGTTTCACGAGCGCCTCGAGCTCGGGCTCCGTGAAGCTGTAGGTGATGGCCTCGGCGTAACCGCGCGCCGCGAGCAAATCCGCGACGCGTTCGGCCTCCACGAGACGCTCGCTGGCCGAGCCGAGACGCGCGACGGCGCCTCCCGGCGTGGCCGGGATGGCGTCGTAGCCGAAGATGCGCCCAACCTCCTCGACCAGGTCTTCCTCGATCGTGACGTCGAAGCGGAACTCGGGCGGCCCCACGCGCCAGCCGTCCTTCGTCTCCTCCACTTTCATCTCGAGGCGCTCGAAGAGTCGGGTAACCTGCTCGCTCGGCACGTCGGCGCCGAGAATCGCGCGCAGGCGCTCGCGCCGAAGCGCGACGGCCGGGCGAGCCGGGAGCTCCTCACGCTGCTCCACGTTCGCGATCGGCCCGGCCTGCCCGCCGCAGATCGAAAGCAGCAGCTCGGTCGCGCGCTCGAGGGCGCGCACCTGACCGCTCGGATCGACGCCGCGCTCGAAGCGCAGCGACGCGTCCGTGTGCAGGCCGAGCCGGCGCGGCCGGCCGGCGATCGCCGCCGGCGCGAAGAACGCGCTCTCGAGGAACACGGAATCCGTCGTTTCGCTGACGGCCGTCGACTTGCCGCCCATGACGCCGGCCAGGCCGACCGGCCCGCGCGCGTCGGCGATCACGAGCATGTCGCCGGCAAGCGCCACTTCCCGCCCGTCGAGCAGGACGAGCTTCTCGTTTGCCCGCGCGAGGCGCGCCTCGATGCGGCCGTCGAGCTTCGCGAGGTCGTACGCGTGCAGCGGCTGGCCGAGCTCGATCATCACGTAGTTCGTAACGTCGACGATCGGCCGGAGCGGCCGGACGCCGGCGCGGCGCAGCCGTTCGCGCATCCAAAGCGGCGTGCGCGCGGCGCGCGAGAGCCCGCGAACGACGCGCCCCGCGAAGCGCGGGCACGCGGCCGGCGCCCCGAGCGTGATCGGAAGCGTGTCCGCGATCGCGGGCGGCACCGCCGGGCCGGCCGCGCTGCGGCGAAGCCGCTGGTTGCGCCCCGCTGCGAGCTCTCGCGCGATACCGATCACGCTGAAGCAGTCGCCGCGGTTGGCCGTCACGTTGATCTCGAGGACCGCATCGTCGAGCCGCAAATGCTCGGCAACCGGCGCACCTTTCGGCGCCTCGGCATCGAGGATCAGCAGACCGTCGACGTCGTCGACGAGCTCGAGCTCCTTGGCCGAGCACAGCATGCCGTTCGATTGCACGCCGCGCAGCTCCGCGGCGCCGATCTTCTTGCCGCTGGGCAGCTTCGCGCCCACCCGCGCGAACGGCACCTTGATGCCCGGCGCGACGTTGCGCGCGCCGCACACCACCTGATGCTCGCCGCGGCCGTCGTCGACGCCGCAGACGGAGAGACGGTCGGCGTTCGGATGCCGCTCGACGCGCAGGACCTCGGCCACGACGATGCCGGCATCGACGCTAGCGATCGTTTCGGTCGAATCGACCTCGAGCCCCAACGACGTGAGCTCGTCCTCGATGCGCGGCAGGTCGTCGCCGACCTCGACCCACTCGTTCAACCAATCGAGATTCACGCGCATGGCGGCGGCCTCACGCGAACTGCTCGAGGAACCGCAGGTCGTTCTCGAAGAACGCGCGCAGATCGTCGACGCCGTAGCGCAGCATCGTCAAGCGCTCGACGCCCATGCCGAACGCGTAGCCGCTCCATTCCTGGGGATCGATGCCGACGTTACGCAGAACGTTCGGGTGCACCATTCCGCAGCCCAAGATCTCGAGCCAGCGGCCCGACTCCGAGCGCACGTCGACCTCGGCCGACGGCTCCGTGAACGGGAAATACGACGGCCGAAAGCGCAACTCGACCTCCCGCTCGAAGAACTTCGAGACGAAGTCGTAGAGAAGCGCTTTCAAGTTCGCGAAGCTCACGTTCCGGTCCACGACGAGCCCTTCGACCTGCGTGAACATCGGCGTGTGCGTGAGATCGGAGTCGCGTCGATAAACGCGCCCCGGCGCGATGAGCCGCACGGGCGCCCCGTGCGCCTTCATGGCGCGGATCTGCACGGGCGACGTGTGAGTGCGCAGCAGCAACCCCGAGCGCAAATAGAACGTGTCGTGCATTGCGCGCGCCGGATGGTTTTCCGGGATGTTCAGCGCGGTGAAGTTGTGGAAGTCGTCCTCGACGTCCGGGCCCGTGTGCACGTCGAAGCCGGCGTGCCTCAAGATCTGCACGATGCGGCGCAGCGAGCGCGTCACGGGATGCAGCTGGCCGGGGGCGATGCCGCGCCCCGGCAGCGTGACGTCGAGCACCTCGGCCTCGAGCTCTGCGGCGAGGCGCTGCGCCTCGAGATCGGCGCGGCGCGCGTCGATCGCCGCCGTCAGCGCGGCCTTGGCGTCGTTGATCGCCTTTCCGGCAGCGGGGATCTCGTCCGGCGGCAGCTTACCGAGCTCGCGCAGCTGCGCCGTGAAGACGCCCTTTTTCCCGAGAAACTGCACGCGAACGGCGTCGAGCGCGGTCAAGTCGTCGGCCGCGCGCACGGCCGCTTCGGCCTGGCTCAGCAGTTCCGCGATGCTGCTCACCGGGAGCCCCCCCGACGTGCGTGGTTTAGGTGCCGGCGAGGGCCTCTTTCGCGGCAGCAGCGAGAGCGGCGAAGCCTTCGCTGTCGTGCACGGCGATGTCTGCGAGCACCTTACGATCGACTTCGATCTTGGCGAGCGACAACCCGTTCATGAGCCGGCTGTACGACAGACCGTTCGCACGCGCCGCGGCGTTGATGCGAGTGATCCACAATGCGCGGAACTCGCGCTTGCGCACGCGCCGATCGCGGAACGCGTATTGGCCGGCCTTGATGACGGCCTGCTTCGCAGCGCGGAAGACCTTGCGCCGAGCGTTGTAGTAACCCTTCGCCTGCTGAAGGACTTTGCGGTGACGTGCCTTGGCGGTCACGCCGCGTTTGACTCTGGCCATTCACCCCTCCTACGCGTACGGCAACAACCGGCGCAGCTCTTCGACGTCGGAGTCGGAGATCTGCAGCGTGCGCCCCAGTTGGCGTTTCCGCTTGGGTGCCTTCTTCGTCAGGATGTGGCGCATGTGGGAATGGCCGGCTTTGAACCCGCCATTGCCCTTGGCGCGGAAACGCTTCGCAGCGCCGCGCTTCGTCTTCAGCTTCGGCATGACTCTCTCCTCGTGTTTAGCCCGTTCCAGCGTTGCCCCGACTGGGCGGGCGGCCCGCGCCGGCGTGTTCACGCCGCGTGCGAGCACTTGTTCGTTGCGACGCGAGCTCGGCTAGCGCTTGCGCGGGCCGATCACCATGACCATTTGCCGCCCTTCCATGAGCGGTTGTTGCTCGACGGAGCCGTAGTCCTCCAAGTCATGCTGCACGCGCTTGAGCAATTCCGCGCCAAGCTCTTGGTGGACCATCTCGCGTCCGCGGAACCGCAGCGTGACTTTTGCCTTGTCGCCGTGCGTCAGGAACTTGATCAGGTTGCGAAGCTTGACCTGGTAGTCGCCCTCTTCGGTGCCGGGCCGGAACTTCACTTCCTTGACCTGGATCTGCTTTTGCTTGCGCCGCGCAGACTGAGCCTTCTTGTTCTGCTCGAACACGAACTTCCCGTAGTCCATGATTCGGCAGACAGGAGGATCGGCGGCGGGCGCAACCTCGACGAGATCCAAACCCGAGCTCTCGGCGCTCTTGAGCGCCTCCTGAACGGTCATGATTCCGACCTGTTCCCCGTTGGGGCCGATGACGCGAACACGCGGAGCTAAGATCTCGGCGTTGCGTCGAACGCGCTTTCCTTGGACGATTCGTGACTCCTTAAAATGGCCTGATAAAAGTGCGGCCGGCGACCTCCCAGTCGCAGGCCAGCGCGGCATTGTACGGGCCCCGAATTGACGGCACAAGGCGCGTCCGGACCCAACGCGTTGATTCTAAGCTAGTTCGCAACCGTCAGCTCGCCCCGGACCGCGTCCGGACCATAGAGGCCTTCGAGCTGGGCCAAGTCGCCCGCGGAGAGCCCCGACCGGCCTCGGATGTCGTCGCGTTTCTCGACCGTGCGGCGGTAACGGCCGAAGAACTCGCCGATGTCGCCCCCGAATCCGAAGAAGTACATGACGTCCTCGAACGCGGCCGTGTGGGCCAGGCCGAGCGCATGGCCGAGCTCGTGCAAGCAGGTTAGATACACGACGGTGTCGCGAAACAAGGCGTCGAGCCGAGCCGCCGCGGCGATGTCGGGGCCGAGCGCCGCCGTGTCGGGCCGGATGTAGACGGCCGCCCCACGCCGACCTCGGACGTCGAGCGGACGCATCTCGCCGTACTGGCCGCCGGCCGCCGGGACCCAATAGACGCGCACGAGGGCTTCGCTCTCGCCGGCGGCAGGAACGAACTTCAGCGCGCCGCCGGCCGCCCGCTCCCACGACTCGAGCGCCCAGAGGGCGAGCTCGGCGTCGCCTGGCTTGGCCTGCGCGTCCTCCGCCGGCGTGGCGATGAAGTACGAGACCACGCCGTCGGCATCGAGCGGACCGAGCGGCGCCAGCATCTGCGCGCGTGCACCGGCCGCGCCGACCAGCGCTTCAGCGAAGACGAGCAAGAAACAGGCGGCCGGGCGCACCGGGCCAATATGCCACGCGTCCGCGTCGTGCGCTCGCCGCTCGAGAACGAAGACTTGCGTCGACCCGGCCCGGACGTGGCCGTAACGGCCCTGCCGGAGCGGAATCCGGGAGGGCCGTTCGGGCAGAGGCGGTGCGACGCGCTAGAAGTTCACGCGCACGCCGGCGACGAAACGCCGGCCGATCGTGTCGTATAGCAGCGTGTTGGGCCCGCCCACGCCCGCCCGGCCGACGACGGGGTACATGGCCGGGGGATCTTCGTCGAATAAGTTGTTCACCGTGAAGAACGCTTCCCACGGCGTGTTGCCGCTCCTGCCGCCGCTGTAGTTGAACGTGAGGTCGGTGTACAGCACGGAATCGACGGTGTTGTCGTCGATCGTCGTTACGCCGGGAATACGCGTGCTGCTTTCGACGAGATCTCGGTCGTTCAGCCCGCCGCCGATGTAGCGTTCCTGGAGAAACAGCGACACCGGCCCGCGCGCATAGCGCACGCTCGTGGTGACCTTGTTCTCGGGCAAACCTTCCGCTCCCACGTCGCCCGCGCGATCGATCCGCGGAGAACCCGGCGTCAGGATGGAGTTCTCGTCGAGGCGCGAGGCGAGCATGCGCCAACTCAGCGTTCCTTCCCCGAGATCGATGCCGCCGTAGTTCAGCTCGAGGTCGACGCCTCGGATCCTCATGTTGGACAGATTGATGAACAGGGACTCGACGCGATTGATCTGACCCGTGGAGTCGCGAATGACGAACTGACACAGCGACGACGCGCCGCCCGAGGCGGCGCAAGTGTTCACGATGGTCTGCGCCGCCACCTGACCGATCGCGCCGTCGAGATCGACGTCGTACCTGTCGATCGTGAACGAAAACCTATCCGTGGGCTCGTACACGAAGCCGAACACGGTAGTAGCCGCCTCCTCGAGGCCGACGTTGGGATTGCCGCCAGAGAACGATGCGGTGCTGATCAACGCGTTGCCGTTCAGCGGATCGCGCACGTTGACGCCGCCACGCTGCGACTCGAAACGTTCCTGGAGAGTCGGGGCTCGCACGTCCTGCGAACGCGTGGCGCGTATCCTGAACCGAGGCGTGGCTTGGTACGAGATACCGGTCTTCCAGGCGTTCGTGTTCCCGCTGCCGCTGTAATCGGCCCAGCGAAACGCCTCGTTCAAATTCAACTTGCCGTCTTCGAGCAGCGGGATGCCGAGCTCGAAGAACGCCTCGCGCACGCTGTAGCCGCCCGCGACGGCGCGCTGGCTCGAGAAGAGCACCGTGCTCGAGTTCGAATCGCCCGCGAAGCCGGGAGGCACGTAGCGGAGACCCGGGATCCCTCCTGGGCTCGTCTCGGGCAGCACGCCGCGAAGACCGAGCGGATTCAAACCCTGCTCGCTCAACAGAACGTTGTCCGGCGTGCAGGGGAACTCGTCGCACGGATCGACGGTGCGCACGCTCAGCGTCTGCTGCCGCCACGACACGCCGAAGGCCGCCGTGATCGGGCCGACGGCGCCCGAGCCCTCCGTAAGGTCGCCGCGTAGCGTGACCTCGAAGTCTTTCTCCGTGGTTCTACCGCGCGCGATCTTGCCGTCGTCGACCACGTACGCGGCCGCAGCCGGCGTCACGGAGGCCGTGCCGCCGATCAGATTGATCGGCACGCAGTCGTCGAACACGCCCGCGTTGAACAACGTCACGCGGCACACGGGCTGGCCGTTGGGACCCGTCACCGCGTCCATCGCGATCGGCAGGCGATCCGTGCGTATGCCCGCGGGAACGACGGTCTCCTGCCGGTTCTGCGCATACTGCACGTAGCCGTCGAGCACCCAGTTACCGGTGAGGAAATCGGAGCTCATGTCATGGCTGAAGCCGCCGACCAATTGACCGTAACGATTCTTGGCGATCAACTCGCCGCCCTCGAACGGGTTGCCGGGCATGTTCGGCGTGAAGATGCCGAAGTTGGCGAACGTGCGGCCTTCGCTCAGCAGTTGCTGAGAAATCGCCGTCGGCAGGAACGGATTGTCGGCGTAGATTCTGCCGACCCACGGCCCGAGCAGCGCGGCGGTCTGCCAGACGTTGGCTTGCTGCGAATCGGCGAGCAGCGTTTCGACGTAGAAGCTATTGCGGTCGGTCACCTCATGGTCGTAATGCACGAACACGACTCCGCGGTCGGCCGGTGTGTCGACTTCGAAGTCCGCGTCGACGCCGTACTCGAGTGTCGGCCGGGCCTGACAATTGCAGCCGCCCGTCAGCTGACCGACCCCGCTGAACGGTAGTGGGCGATACTGCCCGCTGCCGTCGGGCAAAAACTCGTAGTGATCGACCTGCGAAACCGGCCGCGTAACGACACCTTGCGCATTGCGCTCTTCGGGCGCCAGGAGCAAGCCGCCCGCGGTGAAGTTCGTCGGGCTCACGAAGCGCCGGGCCAGCAAGTCCGGCCCGTTCACCGGATCCGGATTCGTCACTTGCGCTTTGAGATCGAGATAGTCGCTGCGGTCCTGCAGCGCCTCGAACGAGCGGATGCCGTTTTTCTTCCAGTACTCGGCGGACGCGATGATATGACCCCGCTCGCCGATGTCCGTGCCGTACGCCACCCCCGCTTTGTAGTTGCCGCCGTCGCCGTGCGACGTGGCGCCGCCCTGAACTTGATACTTGCTGCCGGTGAAGTTGCGGTCGAGACGGAAATTGACGACGCCGGCCACGGCGTCGGCGCCGTAAGCCGCCGACGCTCCGCCCGTCACGGCTTCGACGCTCGAGACCAGCATTTCCGGAATGACGCTGACGTCGACGGTGCCGAACTTGTTGCTCGGCCCGAGCCGATGCCCGTCCATGAGCACGAGCGTTCGTCGCGCTTCGAGGCCGCGCAAATTCAAATTGCTGCCGCCCGAGGCGACCGAACCGCCGACGGCTTGTTGACTCGTCAAGTTGTTGTGGAACACGGGCAACTGGCTCAGCGATTCGATGAGCGTCGTCGGCGCCATGGTTTGCAGTTCGGCCGCGCTGACGGCCGTCACCGGCGTCGGCGTGTTCACGCCGGAAGTGATCAGCCGCGTGCCGGTCACCGTCAACTCTTCGACGGGTTCCTGTGCGATAGCGTAATGTGCAGCGGATCCAAGACACACGAGCGATATCGCCCGCGCCAGACTGCTATAGCCCACGGACGTTCTCGTCTTCATTGCTTCAGCCCCCCAATACTTGCCAATGAATGGCTCGGCACGTTCGGCGCTCGATCGCAGCGACGCCTTTTTCGCCGAACCCCGTAGCTCGATCAACGAAACCATAGTCCTGCGGGTGGCGAAAAAGCAACCTCGCATTGTTCGCGAACATGAGTTCGCTGAGGCGCGCAATCAGGTTCAACAGCCGCAAAGCCGATTGGCCGGTTAGAAACGACGCGTCGGAACGGCGTCTCGGGTCACGGCGCCTCGCGGCCGACTGAGGCAGATTTACAACAAGTCGGGATGAGCGCCCGGCGCCGCGGAGGTAGAGGTGGTAGGCGCGAGTGGGATCGAACCACCGACCCTCACCATGTCAAGGTGATGCTCTACCACTGAGCTACGCGCCTAGGGGCCGCCACCTTACCTATTTATGGGTCGAACTCTCAAGTGGGAGTCTCTTCCAACATGGTATGAGTCTGGAGAGGGGGTCGTATTTCCAACGAGGTATGAGTCTGGCGCGTGAGCTTTGGGTCGATCATCCGCCGCATGGTGATCGACATGAACGAACAGAAGCTCTGCAGCGTCGCCCAGCTCCGAGCCTTTCTCGAGGGAACGGAGGAGGTGGAATTTGAAGCCGTTGGGGAGGACAGCACCCGCTACGCGTTCGTGGCCGAGGTCATCACGCGGCTGCGCTACCGCCGTCTCAAGCGACCGGATAAGGGCGTGGTCATGAGGTACTTGGAGCGAACCACCGGCTATTCCCGCCAGCAGCTGACGCGACTCGTCAGACGGGCCGTGCGCGGGGAAATTCTGGCCAAGCGCTATCGGGCCCCGAAAAAAGGCTTCCCCCGCAAGTACACGGAGCATGACGTCAAACTCCTTGCCGAGCTCGACACGTGGCATGGCACGCTCTCCGGGCCTGCGACGAAGTGCCCTACTGCAGCGCGCCGTGGCGCTGTTCGACGACCACCGCTACGAGCGGCTGGCCTCGATCTCGGTTGCGCATCTGTACAACCTGCGCCGCGCGCGCGGCTACCTGGAGCGCCGCCGGCACTGGACCAAGACGAAGGGTCAGACGATCGCGATCGGCGTGCGCCGGGCCCCGGCACCGCAGGGGCGGCCTGGGTTCATTCGCATCGATTCCGTCCATCAGGGCGATGAGGACGGGGTGAAAGGGCTGTATCACATCAATGCCGTCGATTGCGTCACCCAGTTCGAGGTCGTGGCCACATGCGAGCGTTTGAGCGAAGCGTATCTGCTCCCGGTGATCGAGACGCTACTCGAGAGCTTTCCCTTCAAAATCCTAGGCTTTCACGCCGACAACGGCTCCGAGTACATCAACCACGTCGTCGCCGAGTTGCTCGAGAAGCTCTGCATCGAGTTCACCAAGTCACGACCGCGCCACAGCAACAACAACGGGCTTGCCGAAACCAAAAACGGCGCCATCGTCCGCAAGCATCTCGGCTACGCTCACATCCCGCAGCGTTTCGCGAGCGAGGTCAACGCCTTGTGCCGCGACTTCTTGAACCCGTACGTCAACTACCATCGGCCGTGCTTCTTCGCCGAGTCGATCACCGACGCGAAAGGCAAAACCCGCAAGCGCTACCGGCTCAAAGACATGATGACGCCCTACGAGAAGCTAAAATCACTGCCGCACGCGGCCAACTGCCTCAAGTCCGGTGTCACGTTCGAGGCGCTCGACAAGCGAGCCGCGGCGATCAGCGATAACCAAGCCGCTCAGCAACTTCACGAAGCACGAAAGAAGCTCTTCCAATCCATCAACCGTCGATCCAAGCATGCTGCCTGACCCGACCTCTACCCAACCCTCCCGGGGACACTTGCCCGCCGGGCGCCTCTGTGTCCGAGAGCACCTCTCGTTCAGACTCAAACCTCAATTGGAATTGACTGTGGGTGACCACCGCAGCCACCGGAGCGATCACCCGCGCACGGCCTACCCGGTCTCGACCGCGCGCGGCGGCGGGAGCCCTACGCTCTGCTCCTTGAGATCGTTGATCTCGTCGCGCAACTTCGCCGCTTGCTCGAACTCGAGGTTACGTGCGTGCTCGTACATGCGTTTCTCGAGCTGCGCGATGCGCGCGAGCGCCTGCTCCGGCGACAAGCGCTCGTAACGAGCGCGCTCGTCGCGCCCACGGCGGCGCTCGCCCTTCTTGCCGCGCGGCGCCGCGCGCGCGCCCTCCATGATGTCCTGCACCGCCTTGCGGATCGAGCGCGGCTCGATGCCATGAGCGCGATTGAACTCGATCTGCTTCTCGCGGCGGCGATTCGTCTCGTCGATCGCGCGCTGCATGGAGCCCGTGACGTGATCGGCGTACAGGATCGCCTTGCCGCGGACGTTGCGAGCGGCGCGACCGATCGTCTGGATCAGGGATCCTTCGGAGCGCAGAAAGCCTTCCTTGTCGGCGTCGAAGATCGCGACGAGCGAGACTTCGGGCAGGTCGAGCCCCTCGCGCAGCAAATTGATCCCGACGAGAACGTCGAACTCGCCAAGCCTGAGATCGCGGACGATCTCCATGCGCTCGACGGTTTCGACGTCGGCGTGCAAATAACGCACGCGCACGCCGTGCTCTTGCAGGTAGTCGGTCAAGTCCTCGGCCATGCGCTTCGTCAGCGTCGTGATCAGAACGCGCTCTCCCAAGCGCACGCGCTCGTTGATCTCCGACAGCACGTCATCGACCTGCGTGCCGGCGGGCCGAACCTCGATCTCGGGATCGACGAGGCCGGTGGGCCGCACGACCTGCTCGACGATCTGATCGGAATGAGCTTTCTCGTAGGGCCCCGGCGTGGCGGAAACGAAGATCGTTTGCGGCGCGATCGCCTCGTACTCCTCGAACGAGAGCGGCCGATTGTCGAGCGCCGAGGGCAGGCGGAAGCCGTACTCGACGAGCGTCTCCTTGCGCGAGCGGTCGCCCCGGTACATGCCGCCGATCTGCGGAATCGTCACGTGGCTCTCGTCGACGAACAGCAACGCGTCGTCGGGCAAGTAGTCGAACAAGCACGGCGGCGGCTCGCCGGGCCGGCGACCCGAGAGATACCGCGAGTAGTTCTCTATGCCGTTGCAGTAACCGACCTCGAGGATCATCTCCATGTCGAACCGCGTGCGCTGCTCGAGCCGCTGCGCTTCGACGAGCTTGTTCGCCTGGCGCAGCCGCTCGAGCTGTTGCGCCAAGTCCTCCCGGATCTGGTCGACGCAAGCGAGCAAGGTCTCGCGCGGCGTGACGTAGTGCGTTTTCGGGTAGATCGTGGCGCGCGGCGTGCGCTGCGTGACCTCACCCGTCAGCGGATCGAAGAAGCTGATCTCCTCGATCTCGTCGTCGAAGAGCTCGACGCGCACGGCGTCTTTCTCGGACTCGGCCGGGAAGATGTCGATGACGTCGCCGCGCACTCGATACGTGCCGCGCGCGAGCTCGAGCGGGTTGCGCGTGTATTGCAAGTCCGTGAGTCGGCGCAGCAAATCGCGCTGATTGAGCTCCGCTCCACGCACGAGATGCAGCACCATGCCGTGGTACGCCTCCGGGTCACCCAAGCCGTAGATTGCCGATACCGTCGCGACGATGACGACGTCGCGGCGCTCGAGCACGGCCTTCGTCGCCGAAAGACGCATCTGCTCGATGTGGCTGTTGATCGACGCGTCCTTCTCGATGTACGTGTCGCTCGAAGGAACGTAGGCCTCGGGCTGGTAATAGTCGTAGTACGAGACGAAGTACTCGACGGCGTTGTTCGGGAAGAACTCGCGCATCTCGCCGTAGAGCTGCGCCGCGAGCGTCTTGTTGTGCGCAAGGATCAGCGCGGGCCGCTGCGCGGCTTGGATGACGCTCGCCATCGTGTATGTCTTTCCGCTGCCGGTCACACCGAGGAGCGTCTGCTTCGCGAGCCCGCTCGTGATGCCGTCGACGAGCTGCGCGATCGCCTGCGGCTGATCGCCGGCCGGCCCGAAATCGGCGACGAGTTGTAGCGGTCGATCCGTCATGAGGTATACCGCGCCGGTTGGCGCTCCGAAGCCTGCATTCTAAGATAAGCGGCGCCCGGCCACGAAAAGGTTTCCCCTTGACCGTCGATCTCGCGCAGCGCTTGCAGCGCATCCGTCCGTCCGCCACCGTGAGCATCACGGCGCGGGCGCAGCGGCTTCGCGAGCAGGGCCGCGACGTCATCGTCCTTTCCGTCGGCGAGCCCGATTTTCCCACGCCGGAGCACATCAAGGCCGCCGCGACCGCCGCGCTCGCGCGCAACGACACGAAGTACACGCCGGTCGACGGGTCGAAAGCGTTGAAGGACGCCATCGTCGCGAAGCTCGAGCGCGACAACGGGCTCAGCTATACGCCCGAGCAGGTGCTCGTCTCCACGGGCGCGAAGCAGTCGTGCTACAACGCGTGCTTCGCACTGCTCGACCCCGGCGATGAGGCCATCGTGGTCGCGCCGTACTGGGTGTCGTATCCCGACATGGTGCGGCTCGCCGAGGCCGAGCCCGTGATCGTCGAGACGACGGCCGAGCGCGGCTTCAAGATGACGGCCGAGCAGCTCGAGCGCGCGCTCACTGCGAAAACGCGGCTCCTGATCCTGAACAGCCCGTGCAATCCGACGGGCGCAGTCTACTCGGCTGCCGAGCTCCGCGCGCTCGGCGAGGTGCTGCGGGCGTACCCCCGCGTCGTCGTGTTGAGCGACGAGATCTACGAGCACATCCAGTGGACGGGCGCGCCGTTCGCGAGCTTCGCGGCCGAGTGCCCCGATCTCTACGAGCGCACGTTGACGGTCAACGGCATGTCGAAGGGCTATGCGATGAGCGGCTGGCGCATCGGCTACGCCGCTGGACCAAGGCACGTCATCAAGGCGATGACGAGCCTGCAAAGCCAGAGCACGACGAACGCCTGCACGATCGCGCAGGCGGCGGCGCGCGAAGCGCTCGCCGGCGATCAAAGCTGCGTGCGCGACATGTCCGCGGAGTTCAAGCGGCGCCACGATTACTTCTTCGCGCGCGTCCGCGGCTTGCCCGGCTTCGAGTGCGTCCGTGCCGACGGCACTTTTTATCTGTTCCCGAAGGTCGAGGCGGCCATCGCGGCGAAACGCTTGGCGAACGACCTCGAGCTCTGCGAGCGGATCCTCGACGATGCCGGCGTCGCGCTCGTGCCCGGCACGGCGTTCGGGGCGCCGGGGCACCTTCGCCTGTCGTTTGCGGCCGCGCTGTCGACGCTCGACGCGGCGCTGACGCGGCTCGACGAGTTCCTTCGGAGCTGACTGCATCGGCGCTCGAGAAGTTTTCTCTAACTCGCTGAAACGTCGAACTATTCCGCTTCGCTTACCTTGACTTGCCGGGAGCCATCTACCAGAATGCCCGCGCCTTCCGGCTCGGTTCCCCGGTAGCTCAGTTGGTAGAGCGACGGACTGTTAATCCGTTGGTCGCTGGTTCGAGTCCGGCCCGGGGAGCCATTTGCATTTATGAACAACGAGTTACGACCATCTTGTCGGGTATCGCGCGGGGTACTTTTCGAAGCCCACCAAGCCGCCAACTAGACAGATAGTCGCTCCCATATCGAACGAACGGCATCCGCGTCGGCTTCAGACTTCCTCGGCGGTACGCAGCTGACTATCCGCTCGCAAACGTGACATCTATTGTCAGGCTGTCTACGAGGCTGTGAGTGCTCTTCTCACCGATGGCAGCGAAAGTCTTCCGAAGTTCACGCGGGGTACGTGAATGCGTCTTTCCGGTCTCACCAATTTCACGGATAAACGCATTCGGTGCCGCCGGTCGCCTTACGCTGCGGCGGGGTGATGACTCATGCGGCTGGCATGCGGTGCTCGCCCGCTCGAGACGTGAACGGGAATTCCGGCCCGAACGGTCAGCTTGACCAGAAACTCGATCGATAGCTTTTCGACGTTTCCGTTGACGATCTTGCTGATGGTCGGTTGGGCTACGTGCAGCTCGCGTGCGGCTTGCGTCTGGCTCCAGCCCTTCCGTTCGATGTGCCGTTCCAGCGTGGCAGCCAGCTGACCGCTTGGTGCTCACTTCCACCAGTTCACGACGCGCAGGTTCCCGACGCGACTAAAGTGCTCGGTGTTGCGAGTGGATACGATCAAGTCAAGTGTGTAGCTTCAGCGACTTCGGGACAAAAGCCTAGCCGAAAAATGGGACACTTCGAGCTGCTGCGGGCGAGCCGCAGGAGGCACGAGGTTCATGGGTCAGCATCGGCGATTTACGGCGGAAGAGAAG
>Ga0209172_10002065_pt1 | contig 37928 bp, 28 predicted proteins | sample LarsenN4metaG_FD_184113 | JGI IMG/M metagenome (GOLD analysis project Ga0209172, IMG submission 184113) | Hot spring sediment bacterial and archeal communities from British Columbia, Canada, to study Microbial Dark Matter (Phase II) - Larsen... ... | reverse complement strand
TGGCGGACGGACGCCGGTCAATGGACACAGGTGGGCAAGCTCATCGCCTCCGATGGCCGCAGCCGCGACCAGTTCGGTTGGAGCGTTGGACTCTCTGCGAACCTGGCGGTGGTCGGCGCGCCGTTTCGCGACGAGGACGGCGTGCAGGACACGGGCGCGGCGTACGTGTTCGCCGTCGGGCCGGATCGGGACGGCAACGGCGTGATGGACGTGTGCGAGTGTCGCGTGTTCGCCGACACGGCCGGGTTCATCGGCAGCCCCGACCTGGACGTCGACAAGGACGTCGACGCCGATGACCTCACGATCCTGCTGGCGCACTTTGGCCTGACGGCCGACAACCCCGGCGCGACCGGAGGCGTCCGGCACGAGCACGGCGACCTGGACCTGGACCAGGACGTCGACCTCGAAGACCTGGCCCTGTTGCTGTCCGCGTTCGCAACCGCGTGTCCGTAGCAATTGCCGGCGGGACGGAGCCCGGCCGCTACACGGCGAGCAAGATGGCGGCGCGTCCGTCGCCGTTCGCAGCGCCGTGTCCGTAGGAATCAACGGGCCCGGACGCTACGCATGAACGGGCCGGGGCGAAGACTGGGCGCCACATCACACGGAGTAGTTCACCGCCTGGAGCTGCGGACGAACAGCCTGCCCAGCCGGGCGAAGAAGCCGCTGGCCGGTGGGCCGTCCTCGCCGGTTTCGACGCGATTGCGGCCCCTGCGCTTGGCGGCCAGCAGGTGGCGGTCGGCGCGGGCGACCAGCGCTTCGCTGGTGACCACCTCGCGCCGCGGCTGCGTGCTGGCCACCCCGAAGCTGGCGGTGACCTGCAGCTCGGCGCCTTCGCAGACGAACGGATTGCCTTCGATGGCGGCCCGCATCTCCTCGGCCAGGGCCCGCAGCTCCTCGCCCGTCGCGCGAGCCACGATGACCGCGAACTCCTCGCCGCCGAAGCGGGCCACGAAGCCGACGCGGTCGGTGATGTCCCGCAAGCGCTCGGCGACCTCGCGCAGCACGACGTCGCCGGCCGGATGCCCGTAGCCGTCGTTGATGGCGCTGAGGTTGTCGATGTCCAGCAGCACCAGGCCCAGCCCGTAGTCGCGCAGCCGCGCGTTCTCCAGCTCCTGCTCCAGCGTCTCCTCGAACGCGGCCCGGTTCGCCACCCGCGTCAGCCAGTCGGTCGCGGCCGCCGCCCGGTAGGTCCGGGTCGCGTGCTGGAGGCGATGGATCTGCTCCGCGGTGAGCTTCTCCTTCTCCGCCAGCCGCTGTCGCTCCGCTTCCGCCGACCCGCTGAGCTCCGCCAGCTCCTCGGCGGCCTTGGAGGCGACCTGCGAATAATCGACCGCCTCGGCAACGTGCAGCGAGAACATGGCCGCCGCGTCGCGGACCTGCCGGTCCAGCCCCTTGAGGATCTGCTCGAGCGCCGCTTCGCTGACGCCCAAGGCGGCCAACGTACGCTTGCGAATGGCGTCCATCTCGCTGGTGGGGACATCGCGGCAGAAGACGGCGGCGATCTGGGCCGCGGCCTGCACGATGCGGGCCATCTGCAACGCCGCGCCGCTCAGCCGCTCCAGCCCCTGGCCGTGGTGGGCGGCGACCGTGTCGCACAGCAGGTCGGGCAGCCCCCAGGTGCGCAGCAGGCCGGCGCTGAGCACGGCGTGCGTGACGCCCAGGCGCTCCATCTCGACGTCCTGCAGCGGCCGCTTGCTGGCGCTGCACTCGCGCAGCGCAGGCTCGTAGCGATCGCGGACGGTGTGCCAGGCGGCGGCGATGCCGATGTCCGCCAGCAGCCCGGCCACGAACGCCTCCTCCATCTGACGCGGCGCGGCCAGGCTGGCCAGCAGGCGGCTCGCGACGGCGATACTCAGCGACCGCCGCCAGTACACCGCCGGGTCGAACGCGTCGCCGCTGTCGGAGACCTTGCGGACGGCGTCCACCAGCGAGAGGCTGACCGCCATCATCCTGACGCTGCGCTGGCCGAGCGCGACCAGGGCCTGACGGACCGAGGCGATCTTGCGCGGCATGCCGAACAGCGAGGAGTTGACCACCTTGAGGATGCGGGCGGTCAGGGCCGCGTCGGCCTGGATCACGCGGATCAGATCATCGACCGTGCTGTCCTCGCGGCGGGTGAGGCGCAGCACCTCCATCGCCACGGCGGGACGGGCGGGCAGGCTGTCGGTCTTGCAGACCAGCTCAAACAGGCTTGCCGCCATGCAGACTTCTCGGTCCCGGGAAGGCGTCTGATAAGCGGCGCGCAGGCCGGGTGCAGAACGCCGCTTGAGGCATCGGTCCGCGCGAGCGGCGGCTTGATCCAGCACGTGTCGTGCGGCGGCGGCGTCAGCCCGCGCGTCCGGCCGACGGGCAGAGCGGGGCCAGGGCGCCAGGGCCCGATGCAGCCGTAGAAGCGTCCAACCCGGCCGTACACGACCTCGGCCGCCCCGCGCGCCAAGCCCCCCTCCGCCTGTCCCCGTCCCCGGCCGGTCTGGACATTCCCCCGGGCCGCCCGGATAATCCTCCGCGTCCGCGGGAGCGGCCCCCGCTCGGGTCGTGGGCCCTTGACACGCCGCGGTTTCCCGTCGCGAAACTGATCGCAAAGCGATCGCGAACCCCGTTCGCGGGGCCAGTCAAGGGTGGAGGTCCCCGGAATGCCCGATCCGTCGCCCTTCACACGGCGCCTGCCGCGATGCGGCAGCAATTGCCAAGCAATTGGCGAGCTTCGCTCGCCCCGCCGAGTCAAGGGCAAGTTCGGTCGCAGCCGCAAACCAGGAGCGCCCATCACAAGCGAGTGCATCGGGCGCGGCGATGAGGAAGAAGACGAGACAAGCCGATGCCGACCGTTGCCGTCATCGGGCCTTATCGCGTCTTCTTTTACGCCGGCGACCGTCCGGAGCCGGCTCATGTGCATGTCGAGCGTGAGAACAAGGTTGCGAAGTTCTGGCTCGATCCGGTGCGGCTGGCGCGGAGCGGGGGCTTTTCGCGTAAGGAGCTTGGCCGAATCCTGGCGCTGGTGCGGGAACACGAAAGCAGGCTGATCGAGGCATGGAATGAGTATTTCGGGCCTTGAACCTACGATGCCCACCGCAGAGAACGTGCATGTGAGCGAAGATGCCCTGAGGGTGGAGTTGAGCGACGGCCGCACGATCTCGGCGCCGCTGGCCTGGTATCCGCGTCTGTTGCATGCCAGCGCGAAAGAGCGCGGCAACTGGCGTCTGATCGGGCGCGGGCACGGCATTCACTGGGAAGACCTCGACGAGGACATCAGCGTCGAGGGGCTTCTGGCGGGGCGCGCTTCGGGCGAGAGCCAGGCGTCATTCAAGAAATGGCTGGAGGCGCGGACCGTTCGGCGGGCAAGGCGATCGATCAACCGCCGCCGGACGCCGCGGACGGCCTGACGCTTGGTGCGCTCGGCGCGGTCCGGAAGGTGCGAGATGATGAGCCAGCGCTTGCAGCACACCATCGACTTCACCGACGAGGGCACGCCGGCGCGGCCGGCTGTAGCGTCGCCTTGATCCAGCGTGTCGTGCGGCGGCGGCGTCAGCCCACGCGTCCGGCCGACGGGCAGAGCGGGGCCAGGGCGCATTCGCTGCATTTGGGCTTGCGGGCGGTGCAGGTCTTGCGGCCGTGCCAGATCAGGGCGTGCGAAACGAAGGTCCACGCCTCGCGCGGGAGCAGCTCCATCAGGTCTTGCTCGATCCTGACGGCGTCCTTGTCGTCGCGGGCCGTCTTCAGCAGGCCCAGCCGCAGGGCCACGCGGCCCACGTGCGTGTCGACCACCATGCCCTCGTTCCGGCCGTACCACGTGCCCAGCACGCAGTTGGCGGTCTTGCGGGCCACGCCGGGCAGCGTCAGCAGCTCCGCCATGGTCTGCGGCACCTGGCCGCCGAACTTCCGGCAGAGCATCTGGCTCATCGCGATCAGGTTGCGGGCCTTGTTGCGAAAAAAGCCGGTCGAGCGGATCTGCTCCTCCAGCGCCGGCTGCTTGCCCTTCGCCAGGGCGGCCGCGTCGGGGTAGCGGCGGAACAGCTCCGGCGTGACCTTGTTGACGCGCTCGTCGGTGCACTGGGCCGAGAGGATCGTCGCGACCAGCAGCTCGAATGCGCTGCGGTGATGCAGCGCGGTCGTGGCCTCGGGGTAGAGCTTGCGAAGCGTCTCGAGAATCCTGGCCGCCCGCTCACGGCGTTGCTCGATGGGCTCGCGTATCCGCGGCGCCCGCGGTCGCCGCGCCCGCAGGCGACGGGCGGCTGCGGCGGATGTGCGCGCCGCGGCCGGGCCGCGGCCTGCCGCGGGGGCTTTCACACGGGTCGGCGTCTTCCGCGTGGTCACGGCCGGATTCTAAACCTATATTGCCGGGCGGGAAGGACGCTCCGTCGCGAGCCTGCGGCGGACGCGTCGTGTCAAGGGCGCGGCGACCGGGGCCGCCGGATGCTGAACGCGCTGCTACGACTGGCCGCCAAGCTGCTGCTCCGCCTGCGCTACCGCACGCGGGTCCGCGGGTAAAGGGTTCGGACGCTGTCGCGCTGGGGATGGTACGATAAGATGATGGCGGACTCCGGAGACATGGCGTTCGCAATGCGCGAGGAAAAACCCGAGCTGGCGGAGTGCGGCAGCGACGTTGACCAGTTGGTGGGGCGAGCCGATCTGGATGACCTGATCCCCGCGCTGGCGCGCGATTCGAAGCGGATGGGCACGATCGAATCCCTCGTGCGCCGCCTTCAAACGCGCCACGACCTGATTCTCGGCGATGCTCGCGAGTTGCACACCTTGCCCAATGGCACGATTCACCTAGTCGTAACCTCGCCGCCGTACTGGAAGCTCAAGCGCTACAACGAGAACGAAGCGCAGCTTGGTCACGTGGCCGACTACGACGCGTTTCTCGATGCCTTGGATTCAGTTTGGGAGCATTGCTTTCGTGCACTCGTGCCCGGAGGTCGGCTGGTCTGCGTCGTCGGCGACGTGTGTTTGTCGCGTCGCCAGAACAACGGCCGGCACACCGTTGTCCCGCTGCACGCGGCGATTCAGGAACGATGCCGACGCATCGGCTTTGATAACCTGGCGACGATCTTCTGGCACAAGATCGCGAACGCGAATTACGAGGTGCCGGGCAACACGGCTGGCTTTCTTGGCAAGCCCTACGAGCCAAACGCGGTGATCAAGAACGATGTGGAATTCATCCTGATGCAGCGCAAGCCGGGCGGGTACCGCAGTCCGTCACGGGTGGAGCGTGTGCTGAGCGTCGTTTCCGCCGACAACTATCAACGCTGGTTCCGGCAGATCTGGGACGACATCCCCGGGGCTTCCACGAAGGGACATCCGGCGCCGTTCCCCGTCGAGTTGGCAGAGCGGCTGGTTCGGATGTTCAGTTTCGTAGGCGACCTAGTCCTTGACCCCTTCATGGGGACGGGTACGACGAATCTGGCGGCCGCGCGCTGGGGTCGACACAGCATCGGAGTGGAAATCGATCGGGTGTACTTCGAGATGGCCAAATCTCGGCTCCGGAATGAGGCGGTCGACCTCTACTGCGCATCGGAAGTACGGACGCACGTTCATTCGTGAGTCGCGATGCCTGACCTGTCCGACGGCGTCCGGACGGAGGAGGCGCTTGGCAGCGCGACAGACCTCTGGGCCGCCTACCGGGAGGGTGCATACGTGCCCTCGGTGCGCCCTTGGTTGGGGTACATGATGCTGCTTGAGAAAGCCCAGGGGTCGCTACGCCCGGTTCGCCCGAAGGAGCCACATTTCCGGGTTTTCGCCGAGTTCTCGCTCTCGTCCTATGCGAGGCGATACGAGATTCTCCTGACGAAACTGCTGCGCGAGCGACTGTACGACGGTGCAGCTCTCCTCCTGAGCGACGCCGTCACGGGACCCAACGGTGGCTTCGAAGAGCCGTGCGCGGAGCTGGCCTTCGCAAGGTTCGCCGAGTCCCTGCTCTCCCGCGTCGCGGCAACGATAAGGACGATGTAACCCGTTGGACGTGAGACAGACGCAGCGGGGGCCAGGATGAAGGACCGAAGGAAGGGCCGGTCGGGGACGATCGAATGCTGAACGCACCGCTGCGACTAGCGGCGAAGCTCGTGCTGCGGCTGCGATACCGCACGAAGGTCATCGGGCTGGAGCAGGTGGTGCGGGGCGGGACGCGCGGCGTGCTGTTCCTGCCGAACCACCCGGCCCTGATCGACCCGCTGCTGGTCGTCGCCCACCTGCACAAGCACTTCGCGCCGCGCTCGCTGGCCGACCGCGAGCAGGTCGATCGCTTCGGCATCCGCTGGTTCGCAGGCCGTCTGCGCGTCATCCCGATCTCCGATCTGGACAAGTACGCCGCCGGCGGCCGGGCGCTCGTCGAGGCCGTGGTGAATGAGTGCGTGGCGGCGCTAGAGCGCGGCGAGAACATGCTGCTGTATCCGTCCGGGCATCTCTACCGCAGCCGCCTGGAGGACCTGCGCGGCAACAGCGCCGTGGAGATGATCCTGCAGCGGCTGCCGGACGTGCGCATCGTGCTGGTGCGGACGCGGGGCGTGTGGGGCAGCAGCTTCAGCTACGCGAGCGGCGAGGTGCCCAACTTCTGGCGGGCGGCGCGGCACGGCATGTGGGCGGCCCTCAAGAGCCTGATCTTCTTCATGCCGCGGCGGGACGTGACGATCGAGCTGTTCGAGCCGGCGGACCTGCCTCGCGCGGCCGGCCGAAACGAGATCAACGCCTACCTGGAGCGCTTCTACAACCAGGACGCGCCGTCGGCGTTGTACGTGCCGTACACGCCGTGGGAGCGCGGCGGGCGGCGCGAGCTGGCGGACCCGCTGCTGGAGAGCGGCGGTGCGGCGGCGGTGGAGGTGCCGGAGAGCACGCGGCAAGTTGTGTACGTGCACCTGCGGGAGCTGACGGGTCGCGGCGATCTGCGGGACGACCACCGTCTGGCGTACGACCTTGGGCTGGACAGCCTGGCGCGAGCCGAGCTGGTGGTCTGGGTCGGCAGGGAGTTCGGCTTCCACGTGGGCGACGCGGCTTCGCTGCGGACGGTTGGCGACGTGCTGCTGGCCGCCCGCGGGCAGGCCGGCGGCCTGCGGCCGGTGCCGCTCAAGCCGGTGCCGCGCCGCTGGTTCCGTCACGCCGGCCAGCGCCGCTTGTCGGTTCCGCCGGGCGAGACGATCACCGAAGTGTTCCTGCGGCAGGCGCGGCAGCGGCCGGGGCACGTCGCCGTCGCGGACCAGATCAGCGGCGCGAAGACATATCGCGACCTGGTCACTGCGGTGTTCGCGCTGCGGCCGCAGATCGAGGAGCTGCGCGGGGAGCGGATCGGCATCATGCTGCCGGCCTCCGTCGCCGCGGTTGTGACCTACTTGACGGCGCTGTTCGCCGGCAAGACGCCGCTGCTGGCCAACTGGACGACCGGGGCCCGGAACATGCTGCACGCGCTGGAGGTGGCCGGCGTCCAGAAGGTAATCACGTCGGCCGCGTTGGCGGCGCGGATCGAGTCGCAGGGGGTCGACCTCACCGAGCTGCGCCCGCGGTTTGTATACCTGGAAGAACTCGGCGAGCGCATCGCCGCGCGCGCGAAGCTCGCCGCGTGGCTCACGGCGCGGCTGAGCTGGTCGTCGCTGGCGCGCGTGCAGCCCCCGCAGATCGCCGCCATTCTCCAAACCAGCGGCTCGGAAGCGCTGCCCAAGGTCGTGCCGCTTTCGCACGCCAACCTGCTGGCCAACATGCGGGACGTGCTGGCGGCGATCACCGTGTCCGAGCGCGACCGGCTGATCGGTTTCTTGCCGCCCTTTCACTCGTTCGGCCTGACGGTCACGATGCTGCTGCCGCTGCTGAGCGGGATGCCAGTGGTGTATCACGCCAACCCGACCGAAGGCTGGGTGCTGGCACGGCTGGTCGAGCTGTACCGGCCCACGATCGTGGTCGGCACGCCCACGTTCCTGGCGGGCATCCTGCGCTCGGCCGGCCCGGGGCAGCTCCGCTCGCTGCGGCTGGCGGTCACGGGCGCCGAGAAGTGCCCGCAGCGCACGTACACCGCGCTGCGCGAGGCCTGCACCGGCCTGGTCGTGCTGGAGGGCTACGGCGTGACCGAGTGCTCGCCGGTGGTGGCGGCCAACCCGCAGGACGAGCCGCGCGAGGGGACGATCGGCAAGCTGCTGGCGTCGCTGGAGCATGCGATCGTGGACGTAGAGACGTGGCAGCCTGCGGCGCCGGGCGCGGTCGGGATGCTGCTGGTGCGCGGGCCGAGCGTGTTCTCCGGGTACCTGGGCCGCGACGTGGCTTCGCCCTTCGTCGAGTTCGCCGGCCAGACCTGGTACCGCACCGGCGACCTGGTGAGCGAGGACGCCGACGGCTACCTGACGTTCCGCGGGCGGCTGAAGCGCTTCGTGAAGCTGGGGGGCGAGATGATCTCGCTGCCGGCGATCGAGGCGGTGTTGGAGCAGCACTACGCCAGCGCCGGCGATGAGAAGCCGGTCGTGGCGGTCGAGGCCACGCCCAGCGAGGAGCACGCGGAGATCGTGCTGTTCACCACGTTGGAGATCGACCGCGCGACGGCGAACGCGCACATCCGCGACGCGCAGCTCTCGCCGCTGCACAACGTGGCGCGCGTCATCCGGTTGGATGAGATGCCGGTGCTGGCCAGCGGGAAGACGGACTACCGGGTGTTGCGCGAGAGCCTGGCTGCCGATTACTCGACCCGCGCGCGGAACGCCGCGGCTTCGCGGAAGTAGACGAAGCGGATCGTGTCGCCGCAGGCGAAGTCCGCGTCGCGGGCGCGGAAGATGCGGTCGGCTGAGGGGGTGATCGTCAGCGTGGCCGCGTCGAACAGCAGCGGCGCATCGACGCCCAGCGCGCGGGCTTGATCGCATTCGAGCGTCACGGTCGCCGTCTCGCCCGGCCGCAGCTCGGGGAACGGGCGGTCGGTGAAGTCGGTCACCAGGTTCGCCGCCACGAACAGCTCGGCCTCGCCGGTCGCCGAGTCGCTGACGTAGAGGTTCGGCCGCACGTCGAACGCGGTCTCGTTCACCAGCTCGATCGTGATCGGCTCGGGCGCGGGAATGCACGCGCCGCAGGCCAGCGCGGCGAACGCCGCAAACGACGCCACGCGGCGCCTGTGATCGCGACCCGAGCCGGCCCCATGTGATGGGCAGGAAGTTGCCACGCGTCGCAGGGTAAGCCGCTTCACGGGCTCACGTCGAACGACGTCGTGAACCCGTCGGCGGAGCGCGAGTAGGTGAACGTCACCCTCCCGCCACAGAACACGCTCAGGTCCTGGGTGAGCACGATGCGGCGGTCGGAGCTGGTGGGGTTGGTGAGGTCGTTGCCGTCGTCGCCGCCGCCGAACTTGCCGCGCGCTCCGATCATCCGCGCCTGTGTGCAGTCGATCTCGAAGCGGTCGGCGTCGCGGCCGCCCAGCAGCCCGAACCGTCCGACGCCGAAGAGCGTGTACTTGTGGGCGTCGGTGAACAGCTCGTCGGCGCTGACGGGCTGGTCGGAGAGGAAGATCTCCGGGTCGAGCGTGTTGTCGGTGGCGTTGACGATGCGGATGGTGATGGTCTGCGGTTGTGTACCAGCGCCGTCGCCCCCGTCGCGGCCGTCGATCGGCTCGAGGATGACGGTGCAGCCGAGGATCAGGAGAATGGCGCAGGCCGCGGCCTGCGCCGGGCCGCGCCGCATGATTCGTCCGTTCATGAGGCCTCCCCGCCCTTGACGCATGCGCGACGCCCATCCAGCGGGCGGGCCGGTTCGGCCCACGCGTCAAGGGCCCGTGTTTGAGGGACGTGGGCCTGCGGTTATTCTCGCGCATTATCGGTGGACACCAGGTGCGCGGCAAGCTGAGGTTCCGCGTCGGCCGCGGCGAGACGGGACATGTTGCTGTCGGATATCGCGTCACTGGTAGCCGTTCCGCCCGGGCCGCTGGCCGGGCGGCGCATGCAGGGGCTGCCCGTCATCCGCGAGGCGGCCCTGCTCATCGAGAACGGCCGCATCGCCTGGTTCGGCCCAGCCCGCGACGCGCCCGCGAACACCGACGGCCAGACGCTCTCCGCCGCCGGCGGCTGCGTCATCCCCGGCCTGATCGACTGCCACACGCATATCCCGTTCGCGGGCAACCGCGTGGACGAGTTCGTCCGCCGCGTCGCGGGCGAGTCGTATCTCTCGATCCTGCAGTCCGGCGGCGGCATCCGCGTGACCACGGCTGCGGTGCGAGCGGCGAGCGAAGAGCAGCTCGTGCAGGAGAACCTGCCGCGGCTGCGGCGGATGCTGGCCTGCGGCGTGACGACGTGCGAGTGCAAGAGCGGCTACGGGCTGTCGGTGGAGCATGAGCTGAAGCAGCTTCGCGTGATCCGGCGCCTCGGTGAACTGCAAGCGATCGAGCTGGCACCGACCTACCTGGGTGCGCATGCGGTCCCGGCCGAGTTCGAAGGCCGGCCGGACGAGTTCATTGGGACGATTGCCAGCGAGTCGCTGCTGTCGCAGATCGCGCGTGAAGGCCTGGCGCGCTTCTGCGACGTGTTCTGCGACCGCGGGGCGTTCGACGTGCCGCAGGCGCGGCGCGTGCTGGAGGGCGGGGCGCGGGCCGGGCTGAAGCTCAAGCTGCACGCCGACGAGCTGGCGCAGATCGGCGCCAGCCGGCTGGCGGGCGAGCTGCGGGCAGTCTCCGCCGATCACCTGGAGCACATCGACGACGGCGGCATCGCGGCCCTGCGGCAGGCCGGCACGATCGCCGTCGTCCTGCCGGGCACATCGTTCTTCCTGGGCATCGAGCATTGCAACGCGCGGCGGCTGATCGAGGCCGGGCTGGCCGTCGCGCTCGCGAGCGACTGCAACCCCGGTTCGGCGCACATCGAGTCGCTGCCGCTGGTGATGAACATTGCCTGCTGCCAGTTGCGGATGCTGCCGACGGAGGTGCTGGCGGCGTGCACGGCGAACGCGGCGGCGGCGGTGGGCGAGCAGCACCGCATCGGCGCCATCGCCGTGGGCTACGACGCGGACCTGGACGATCCTGGACACGTCGAGTCTCGCGGAGTGGTTCTACACGCCCGGCCGCAACCGCGTGCGCACGGTGCTCAAGCGCGGGCGGGTGGTCTGCGAGCGGCGCGCGTAGGGGTTGGGCCTGGGGGGCGGCGTTTCTGCCGACGGACTTCACAAGTCTTGTGCTCGACCGGCACCGGTCCAATCGCGCGCGGATCACCGGAGGCGCGCACGATGACGGGTAGAATGGCGCGTAATTGCCCAGGGTTCGTCTACTTGCTTGGAGGTTACTCCGATGCGTTACGACAGATCGACGGAAACCGCGTTTGGGCTTCGGCAGGGGCATCGGCGGCGGGTCTGCCGGGCCGTCAGGCGAGCGGGTGTGCGCGATTTCGCGCACCTGTTGGGGATTCTCACGCAGGGGGCCTGCCTCGCCGCACTCGCCGGGTTGCCGGCGACCCCGGCGGAGGCCCAGTGCCAGTATGAGGTCACGATCATCCCGGGGCCCAGGGACCCGGTCTACGGCTTGCCGGCCATTTTCCCCGCCTGGCTGGAGGATTGGCAGTCGCAGCGCGAGTGAAGACTGTAGCGCCTATGGCCCGAAGTTGGCCGCGGGCGGCGGCGGCAGCATCTGCACGCCCGGCAGCAGGCGGATGCGGACCTCTTCGACCAGCCGCTCCGGCTCATCTAACAGCCGCTCGCGCGGCAGCCGCCCGCTCTTCAGGTCGTCGAGCACCAGCCGCAGACCGCGGGCCATGCGTGCGAACGCGGCCGGCAGGGCCGGGTCGTAGCCCGGGCCGGGGTCGTAGAGCCAGCGGCCGGCGCGGTGGATGAGTTGCGCACGCTTGACCGGCACGCGGCCGTCGGATTGAAACGAGACCGTGGCCGCGTCGCCCTCCGCGTGTTCGCTCAGCAGCTCCACCCGCGGGCTGAAGACGTCAAGGTTCTGGCCCAGATACGACTGGTCGATCAGGTCGGCGTGCGCTTCGCCGAGCTGTTCGCGCACCAGCCGTTGCAGCTCGCGGTTGACGCCCAGGAACTCGTCCACCGCCATCAGCGTGTTGATGACCGGGTCGGCCCGCTCCGGCACGATCAGCCGCCGCAGACGGTCATAGGACCCGGCCTCGTGGGCGGCGATGAGCTGACGCACGGTCTCCAGCGGCGCAGGCGGCGCGCCGGCGGCACCGGCTGGCGCAGGCGCTTGCCCGCAACCGGTGGAAGCCCAGATGGCCAGCAGCAGCAGTTGAGCGGTCCGCAGCAGCGCGCGCTGCGCCCTCCGCGCTCCTCTGCGCCTCTGCGGTTGCATTTGAATCACCCCGCGGGCTTCGAGTCGCCGTCCAGCTTCAGCGCCGTGGCCGGGTCGAGCCGGCACAGACGGGCGAACACCGCGTTGCAGCGCTGCAGGTCCTCCGGCGTTGGCTTAGGCCGGCTCTTCTTCAGGCACGCGTACAGGTCGCGCCAGGCCTGGGCGGCCAAATCCGGCTCCCATTCCTCCAATCGGAACTGGTCGATCCAACTCTCCAGCCCTTCCAGCAGCGACTGCGCCAGCGTCAGACGGTTCATGTCCACGCAGAAACCCGCCAGCGCGAGCTGCGCCCGGAAGCGCTGCCGGCGGCTGCCGGCGTGATCCATCTCGGCCGAAAGCCGCTTGACCGCCTCTGGCCCCTTGGCCTCGCTGAGCAGCTTGCGGGCTTCGGCGACCGCTTCCGCGACCGTGTCGCCGCGGGCGGCGCCCGGCCCGCCGCCGCCGAACTGTCCGACGATCTCGCCCAGCCAGGCCTTGGTGGCGCCATCGGCGAAGGGCTTGCCGTCCTTGAAGGACAAGTCGAAGACTTCCGGGAGGCGCTTGTAGAGCGCGACGGTCTCGAAGGCCACCGCGTCGTGCGCCGGCTTGTGCGATGGGCCGTGGCCGTTCAGAGCCAGCGCGACGTAGCGCTGCATGTCCAGCCACAGCGGGGTGCTGGCGAACTGTCCTTCGGCCTCGGTCAGCAATTGCGCCCAGTTGCCGGACGACGCCAGATTCTCGAACGCGGTGCGGCGGGTGTCCGGCGGGCCCGGGATGATGCGGTCCTTCGGCGCGGCCGCCAGTCCGCCGAGGTGTACGGCCCGCATGAGGCGGTAGGCGCGGGCGTCCTTGTTGTCCTGGCTGAGCAGGTACTTGGCGACCTTCACCACGACCTGTACCGCCTGCGTCGCGGTGGTGAACGTCTCGGGCACTGCGGCCACCGCCGGGGCTGCGCCTTCGGCGGCTGGCGCACCCGCGGGCGCGGTCGGAGCGGCGGCCGCGGGTGGCGCGCCGAGCGGGCCGACCTTGTCCCGCAGGGCTTTGAACGCCCGCACCATGGGCAGCAGGTTGGGCGTATCGGGCTGCTGGGCGAACGCCTTCGTGACCGCCTCGTCGAGCTTGGCGACCGCCTCCTGGCACTTGTGCACGGCCTCCCTCTCGGCGGCGGTCGGGTTTTTCTTGGCCTGCCCGCCGACCAGTTCGACCAGCGGGACGATGCGCTCGGCCAGGTACTGGATGGCGTTGTAGCGGCCCTGTGGGGGCTTGACCTTCGGGTAGCAGTTCTCCCAGAACTTGTTCAGGAACTCCGTGTACGCTTCGAACGCGGCGGTCAGTCCGTTGTAGCCGTCGGTCTCGAACAGGCCGAGCGTCAGATAGGTCATGACGAGCATGTCTTTCGACTTGCCCTTGAGGATTTCGGTCGCCAGCTCGACCACCTGACGCCAGTCCGGCTCTTCGCCGGTGAGCGAGCCGATCTTGTCCATCTGTGCCTGGAGCCGTTCGAAGATCTCGTCGTAGCGGACCGGGTCGCCAACCGGGCTGGCGGCGCTGATCGGCTCGCGGCCGAGCGCCACGATCTGGTCGTGCTTTTCGTACGCCATGAGGGCGTTCTCCGTGCCTTGCCTGAGTTGACCGCAGCGGGCAGCCGATAGGATACCGCCGCCGCACGAGAGAAACACGGCCCGCGGCGATTGCCCCGGTCGGACAGGGCCTCCGCGGCTCTTGAGCCGAGTGACCTTGGCAGGATGCTTTCTGGGCTACTATGATCCCGGGTTTTTGAGCCGCGGTGACCCGACACGCTGTGCACCCTGTCGGTGCGGAGGAGCTGCGGATGCCCGCCGACCAGACGCTGATGGAGAAGCTCGTGGCGCTGTGCAAGCGGCGCGGGTTCATTTTCCCGTCGAGCGAGATTTACGGCGGCATCGGCGGCTTCTGGGACTACGGCCCGCTGGGGGTAGAGCTGAAGCAGAACATCAAGGAGGCCTGGTGGCACGACATGGTGACCTGCCCGCCGGCCGGCCCCGACGGCCGCGAGGTGACGATGGTGGGGCTGGACAGCGCGATCATCATGAACCCGAAGGTGTGGGAGGCGAGCGGGCACGCCGGCAACTTTGCCGATCCCATGGTTGATTGCAAGCAATGCAGGTCGCGGTTCCGGGCTGACCAACTGTGGATCGGTTGCTTTGGAAACAGGACCTTCGGGGATACGCTGTCCTCAGCCGTCGGCCGGCAGCAGCGGATCCACGCAGTTGGACGTGAGCAGGGATTCGAGGATCTTGAACGAGCGTGGGCCAGCAGCTTTGAGATCAATCCTGACTTCGAGAAGACGGTGGTTGCTGCAAGCAGAGAGGAAGCTGGCAGGCTCTCGGAACTGACTCAGAAGGAGAAGAAAGCCCTCGGAGTTGTGAGCTGGGGTCCGCCTGTGCCATTCGCCAAGTACATGGCAAGGCAGAATCGCCTGGCCTCCCCTCCTTGTCCAAATTGTGGTGAAAGAGCGCTGACCGAAGCGCGTTTATTCAACCTCATGTTCAGGACCCATTATGGCGCGCTAGAGGACGAGGCGTCGCTGACCTACCTCCGCCCTGAGACCGCCCAGGGGATCTTCGTCAACTTCCGCAACGTGCTCGACACGGCGCGTGTGAAGATCCCGTTCGGCATCGCGCAGATGGGCAAGGCGTTCCGCAACGAGATCAACCCGCGGAACTTCACCTTCCGCTCGCGCGAGTTCGAGCAGATGGAGATCGAGTTCTTTTGTAAAGGCACGCAGGCACGCAGGCACGAAGGCACGCAGGGGAGCGTCGGCGTCCCGCCGGCATCGGGGAGTGCGGGCGTCTCGCCCGCAATCACGGACATGGACTGGTACCAGTTCTGGCGCAAGGTGCGGTTCGACTGGTACGTCAAGCTCGGGCTGAAGAGCGAGAAGCTGCGCCTGCGCGACCAGACGGACAAGGAGCTGGCGCACTACTCCAGGGCCTGCGCCGACATCGAGTACCTCTTCCCCTTCTCCGACGAGTTCCAGGAGCTGGAGGGCGTCGCCCACCGCGGCTGCTTCGACCTCACGCAGCACCAGCAGCACAGCGGCAAGGACCTGAGCTACTTCGACGACGACGGCTGGCAGTCGTTCATGCGCGCGCGGAAGGAGCTGGGCCTGCCGGAGCTGTCGAAGGAGGAGAAGGCCCGCGAGTCCGAGCGCTTCCGCTTCCTGCCGACGGTGATCGAGCCGTCGGCCGGGGCCGACCGCGCCGCGCTGGCGTTCCTGTGCGAGGCCTACAGCGAGGACGAGGCCCCGGACGAGAAGGGCAGGCTGGAGAAGCGCGTCGTCATGCGCTTCCACCCCCGGCTCGCCCCGATCAAGGCCGCCTTCTTCCCGCTGGTCAGCCGCGAGCGCATGCCCGACCTGGCGTACGCCATGTATCGTGACGCCAAGCGGCACTTCAACGTGTTCTTCGACGACGGCGGCTCGATCGGCCGCCGCTACCGTCGCCAGGACGAGGCCGGCACGCCGTTCTGCATCACGGTCGACGGCCAGACGCTGACGGACGGGACGGTGACGATCCGCGACCGGGACACGCTGAAGCAGGAGCGCGTTCATAAGGACCACGTGATCGGGTGGCTGAAGCAGCGACTGTCCGCGGAGTGATCGCGGCGAGCCGCGGGTGGCGAGACTGAAGGGCCGCGGGCTTCGGGCCGCGCGGTGCGGCGCCGACCAAAGTCGGCGGCTCGTCTCAGCGCGGCGGCCGCAGAGAGCCGACGCTGCTGGGCTGATGTAGGCTACGGGTTACCGGCACGCCAATGTAGGCAACGGGTGTCCTATGCGCGTATTCGTCACCGGCGGCGCCGGATACGTCGGCAGCCACTGCGCTCGCCGGCTGGTCGCCGCCGGCCATGAGGTCACCGTCTTTGACAACCTCAGTTTCGGCCACCGGCAGGCGGTCGATCCCGCGGCGGCGTTCGTGCAGGGCGACCTGGCCGACAGGTCCAGGCTGATCGAGTTGCTGCGGGCCGGAGGGTTCAACGCCGTCATGCACTTCGCTGCGTACCTGAACGTGGGCGAGTCGGTCGAGAAGCCGCTGGTGTACTACCGCAACAACGTCGCCAACACGATCAACCTGCTCGAGGCCATGGAGCAGGCCGGCGTGCGGCGGATCGTGTTCAGCAGCACCTGTGCGGTCTATGGCGTGCCGGAGCGACTTCCGATAACCGAGGACCTGCCCAAGGACCCGATCAACCCCTACGGGTGCACGAAGCTGGCGATGGAGTGGCTGCTGCGCGACTCGGCCGCCGCTTGGGGGTTGGGCGCGGTTGCGCTCCGCTACTTCAACGCCGCCGGGGCGGCCGCCGACGGCGCGATCGGCGAGGACCACAAGCCGGAGGTGCACCTGATCCCGCTGGTGCTACAGGTCGCGCTCGGGCAACGCGACCGGATCAAGGTCTTCGGCACGGACTACCCCACGCCGGACGGAACGTGCATCCGGGACTACATCCACGTCGAGGACTTGGCGGAGGCGCATCTGGAGGCGCTGGAAGGCTTGGCAGAGGGGCGTTTCGAAGCTTATAATGTGGGCACCGGAAGCGGTTCCAGCGTGCTGGAGGTTATCGAGGCGGCTCGCAAAGTGACGGGGCATGCGATCCCTGCGGAACCCGCGGCTCGCCGCCCGGGCGACCCGCCCGCACTGTACGCAGACCCGGCGCGGCTGGGGCAGCGCTTTGGTTGGCGGCCTCGGTACACGGACGTGCGCGAGATCATCGCCACGGCGTGGAAGTGGCATCGGAGTCATCCGGACGGCTTCGGGGTGCAGGGACGGCCTTGAGCCGATGGATATAATGGCAGATGGGTCGCCGCATCGTGCGGCGGCGTTGAGGATGAGGCTTGATCCATTACTTACTTGATCATTCGAGCGATTCATCGGATAACTGAACTCGTTCGGTTTCTTCGCCAGGTTTCGCATTCAGCCTCGCTCATCCTCGACAGGGCAATACGACAAACACGTGCCGCGGCGGAGTGATACTGCGCGCCCTAGCGCATCCAAGCGCGGTGGGCGGGCGGCTCTATTGGCCGCGGCACACGGGATTCTCCGCCGGTTGTCGGACGCACGCGGCGGCCGCCGAGCGTTTACGGCTTCATTATGGTCGTGCTGAGTTTCATCGAAAGGCGGTGAAGGAGTGGTCTGGTCGCTTCTGATGGGGAAACGAGAGGAGAAGAAGAAGGCACACAAGCCCAAACCGCGGTTCGGGTCGAAGCTGGTCGAGAAGGCCTTCGGCCCGCCGCTGCTGGAGGAGGAGAAGAACGCCAACCTCACGGAGCTGGAGCGAAGCCTCAACGCGCAGATGAAGTGCCCGGCCGGCAAGAACCAGGTCTTCCTGCGGTCGCTGCTGACCGGCAACGGCACCACCCAGCCGCGCATCGCGCTGAAATGCAGCTTGCGCCGGGACATCCACCTGAAGCCGGAGGTCTACTACGAACACATCCGCGACGTGTGCTGCTGCGATCCGAAGAAGTGCGAGGCGTACCGGCGTTTCAAGGATCGCTTCGTGCAGACCTGATCGCGGACCCAGGCTGGCCGCGGTCGCCTCGCCAGCGGTCGCGAGTCTGGGGAGCCTGGCGGGTGCGGCGTGATCTGAATCAGATCACGCCGTACTTTTTGCGCTCGGGAGAGCAGCCGCCCGCCCCACACACCTGGTTGCCTGACGGCGTCAAGGCTTCTTGGCCGGGGCTTTCTGCTTGCTCGGCTCGCCCTTGGCCTTGGCGGCCTTCTGGGCCGGCGTCTCGGCCGGCGTCTCGGCCGGCGCGCCCTCGATCGCGTCCGGCCGCAGCCGTTGCACGCGCTGGTCGAACTGCTTGGCCTGGTCCGGCGGCAGGGTTTCGTAGATGCGCTGGACCAGGTCGTTGATCAGCTTGACGCGGTCGCTGTCGTCGAAGCGCGCGCCGGGCGAGGTGGCCTGCAGGCGGCCCTCGGCCTCGATGCGCTCGAGCCGCTCGCGAACCTTCTCATCCGGGTTGAGCGCGCGGGCCTCGTCCAACAGGTCGATCGGGCGGATGCCGCCGGTGGGATTGCGGGTCAGGCGCTCGCGGGCGCGCTTTAACATCTGCTTCTGGGGTTCCTCGAGCACCGCCTGGAGGTCGGCGACGAACTCGTCCTCCTGGTCGGCTCGTTGACCGAGTTGCTGCATCTGCTCCTGCAGGCGCTGCTGCTCCTCTTTGTTGCCGGCCTTCTGCGCCTCCTCAAGCTCCTTAAAAAGCTTGCGAACCTCCTCAATGTCGATTTGCGGCTTCGCGCCGGGGCCGAAGTGCATCTCGAGCAGCCCGTCCGCGTGCTGCTTCTGCTCCGGGTTGAGCTCGAGCTGCTGCAGGAGATAACGTGCCTTGCGCTCACGCGTGAGCGCCTTCTGGCCGGTGATGGCCGCCGCGGGGATCGGCGTGGCTTCCTTCGCAGCGCCGCCCTCGGCCGCGGGCGGCTGACCGGCCGGCGGTGTCGGCTGGGCCGACAGCGCGACGGCAGCCGAGACGACGAATGAGCCCAGGACCGTTACAAACGCCCGATGCATGGCAATCTCCCTTGGCAAACCTGCCCGCCTTGGCCGAGAAGCCGGCCAGCACGCGAGCATACTTGCTACCCCAGCCGGCTTCAACGGCCGCGGCGCGGCCCAGGCGTGCGGCACAGCCACGGGGCGGCTGGTGGAACGTTTTCCCAGATTCGGCCAGGAAGTGGTGGACTGTGGGGCCACGCCCGCGCAATGCAGAGGCGAGCCGCCCCAGTGATGGGGCGGCTGGACCGGGCATGACTGGCCCGGCTCTCCGCCCTCAGCGCTCTGCGCGGCAGGGCGGATCCCAGCGGCTCGTGTGTGCGGCCTCTCGACTGTGCCAGGAGGGGCGGGCTGGCCCGCACACCTGTCGCCGAGCGGCGGTTGTGTTATCCTCTGCACCTCAAAATCCGCCCGAAAGCCGGTTGAGGGTCGCCGCGACGCGCGACGTGTGAGGATTTTGTGGTGTTCCAGCGCCTCTCGGCACTGCTTTATCGGCCCGAGTCCCTGTTGGTGCTCTCGTTTGCCGGCCTGATCGCGGTCGGCACGATCCTGCTCTCGCTGCCCGTCGCGCGCCGGGCGCCGGTCGGGCTGCTGGATGCGTGCTTCACGGCCACTTCTGCCGTCTGTGTCACCGGCCTGGTCACCAAGGACACCGCCACCGACTTCTCCCGCACGGGGCAGGTGATCATCCTGGTGCTGATCCAGGTCGGCGGGCTGAGCATCATGCTGTTCAGCGCTGTCGGCTTTCTGGTGCTCGGGCGGCGCATGTCGTTCGCCTCCCACGCCGCCGTGCAGGACATGTTCTTTCGCGGGGAGATCAAGGGCAGCCTGCGGGCGGCGCTGCTCTTTATCCTGCTGATGACGCTGACGCTGGAGCTGCTGGGGGCGCTGGTCCTCTACGCGGGACTGCAGGTTGGCGAGGCCAAGGGCGGCTGGTTCCAGGCCGTGTTTCTGGCCATCTCGGCCTTCTGCAACGCCGGCTTTTCGGTCTACAGCGATAACCTTGTGGGCCTGCGCGATCGGCCGCTGGTCGTCGGGACGATCATGACGCTCATCGTCTGCGGCGGGCTGGGCTACAGCGTGCTGTACGAGATTTCGCGGCGATCGTGGAACCGCCTGCGCCGCCGCCGAACGACGCCGGTAAGCTGGAGCCTGCAGAGCAAGGTGGTGCTGAGCGTGAGCGCGGTGCTGATCGTGGCCGGCGGGGCGGCGATGATGCTCACCGGGATGACGACGGGCGAGCGGACGTTCGGCGAGCGGGCCCTGCATGCGCTGTTTCAGTCGGTCAGTGCGCGGACGGCCGGGTTCAACACGGTCGATATCGGCGCCTTGCCCGTGCCGACGCTGATGATTCTGATTCCGCTGATGTATATCGGCGGGTCGCCGGGCGGCTGCGCCGGCGGGGTGAAGACGACCTCGGTGTCGGTCTGGCTGGCGCGGGTGTTCGCGCGGCTGCAGGAGCGCGAGGACGTGGTCATCGGCGCGCGGCGGATTCCGTCGGACGTAGTGCGGCGGGCCGGGCTGGTGCTGGCGCTGGCGGCGCTCTGGAACGCGACCGGCATCCTGGTGCTGGCCATCAGCGAGGGCGTGGGGTCCGCGGCGCGCCTGGAGCACGTGATCTTCGAGCAGATCTCGGCCTTCGGCACGGTCGGCCTGTCGACCGGCATCACGCCCAAGCTGTCGGCCGCGGGTAAGCTGTGGATCATCGCGACCATGTTCGTGGGCCGCGTGGGGCCGCTGACGGTGGCGTTGACGGTGGTGGTGCGAAAGCGGCGGATGCAGCTTGTGCATCCGCATGAGCGGGTGATGATCGGATGAACCGGGCCCGAGCGCGAGCGAGGCGGCCATGAAACAGGTGTGCGTCATCGGGTTAGGGCAGTTCGGGACGCACCTGGCCAGGACGCTGGTGCGCCTGAATTGCGAGGTGCTGGTGATCGACAGCGACGAGCAGCGCATCGACGAGATTCGCGACCAGGTGCACCGCGCGATTGTCGGCGACGCCCGTAACTACGAGCTGCTGGCCGGCACGCTCTCGGACACGGTCGACGACGCCGTTGTCGCGCTGGGTGCCGCCAGCATCGAGCCGAGCATCCTGTGCGTGCTGAATCTGGCGAAGATTGGCGTGGCCCACATCCGCTCGACCGCCCGCAATGACGACCACGCCCAGATCCTGCGCGCGGTCGGGGCGACGGAGATCATCTTCCCCGAGCAGGAGTCGGCCGAGCGGACGGCTCGCCGGGTCGCCAACCCGGACCTGCTGGACATGTTCCCGCTGGCCGAGGACTACCGCATCATGGAGATGGTCGCTCCGCACAAGTACCACGGCAAGACGCTGGCCGAGGCCAACCTGCGCAGGGAGTTCGACCTGCTGGTGCTGGCGGTGCACGAGAAAGGCGAGGAGCGCTACCACTTCCTGCCGCGGGCCGACACGATCATCAAGCCTGATGAAGTGCTCATGGTCCTGGGCCGCGAGCTGGACCTGGCCCGCTTCGCCGGGCTGGATTGATGCGCGTCACGCCGTCGCGCGATGTAGCCGCCCGGCCCCGCACGGGCCGGGTGTGCGGGATGTGATCATCGCTCGGTTACGGGCCGGACGAAGCCCGCCCGCTACGTCTGCGGCGCGGGGTGAGCGTCAAGATCGTGGGTGTGGCCCAGCCGCCCACGGCTGGGAGGCCGGGAGCGCACAGCCGAGGGCGGCTGTGCCACACGACAGCCGGGTCACGCGGGGTCTTACCCACGATCTTGACGCTCACCCGCGGCGCGGCCACACTCGCAATTGCCCTTGACGCTGCCGCGCGGCACGTTCATGCTGAGAGGGTCTCATCTCCTGCGGCCGTGGATTCTCGGTGGGTGGGCGGGGCCTTCCCGTCGCTGCCATCCCGGAGGCGAAGGAATGAATCCGGTGCTTCTGCGCATCGCGAGCGTAGCAGCGTTGTTGCTCGCGCCGTGGGTATCAGCCCAAGCCGGCGGCCCCCTGCCCTTCACCGAGGAGGCCGTCGCCCGGGGCGTCAATTACACCATCGAGCAGTTCGAGACCTTCGGCACCGGCTTGGCTTTCGCCGACCTGGACAACGACGGCGACCCCGACCTGATCCTGCTCGGCCGCCGCAGCGTCGGCTTCGCCTCCACAATCGGCCTGTACGAGAACGACGGGGCGGGCCATTTCATCGACCGGGGCATCGGCAGCGGCATCCCCACCTACCTGCCGTACGCCTCGGGTGTCACGGCGGCGGACTACGACGACGACGGCGACCTGGACGTGTACCTCGCCATGTGGCTGGAGCCGAACGTGCTGCTGCGCAACGACGGCGACTTCCATTTCACGGACGTGGCAGCGGCGGCGGGGGCGGCGGAGGAGGCGGCGGGCGGCGGGTGCAGTTGGGGCGACTACGACGGCGACACCTGGCTGGACGTCTACCTGCCGAACCGCACCGGCACCAACTACCCCAACAACGGCCCGCCTTCGCTGGTGCCCAACCGCCTGTACCGCAACCGCGGCGATGGGACGTTCGAGGAGCTGGCACAGACGTTGGGCGTGGACGACGGTTATGCGCCCAGCTTCCAGGCCGCGTTCTTCGACATCGAGCACGACGGCGACGTGGACCTGTACCTGGCCAACGACAAGGGCCTGAGCACCGGCTGCCGCTGGTGGAACCACCTGTGGGAGAACCTGGGCGGCACGTTCGTCGATATCTCGCAGTCCTCGCGCACCGACGCCTGCATCGACGCCATGTGCATCGCCCTGGGCGACTTTGACGCCAACGGCTTCACCGACATCTACTGCACGAACCTGCCGCTGGCCGGCAACCCGCTGTTCCTGAACAACGGCAACCGCTCGTTCACGGAGGCGTCGGAGGCCGCGGGTGTGAACGACGACGAGATGAGCTGGGGCTCGGTCTTCTTCGACTATGACAACGACGGCCGGCTCGACCTGTACGTCTGCAACATGTGGGTCGGCAACCGGCTCTACGACAACGACGGCGTGTGGCCTGTGCCGGACGTGGCGCCGGCCTTGGGCGTCGCCGACGCCGGCCTCTCCTTCTGCGTCGCCGTCGCCGACATCGACCTGGACGGCGACCTGGACATCGCGCTATCCAACCTGGGCGAGCCGGTCAAGCTGTTCGTCAATCACGAGGGCCAGCAGCGGAGCTGGGTCAAGTTCAACCTGGCCGGCCTCGGGCACAACCGTTTCGGCGTCGGCGCGCGGCTGGAGATTCGCAACGGCGCCGCCTGGCAGAACCGCCAGGTCTACGCCGGCCACAACTACAAGACCCAGGACGAGTTGACGCAGCACTTCGGCCTTGGGGCGCAGGACTTTGTGGACGAAATCCGCGTGCACTGGCCCGGCGGCGCGCCCACGCGCAGCCTGCGCGACTACCGCGCCCGCGAGACCTGGATGCTCTATCCGCCGCAGCGGCTCGCCGACGCGGACGGCGACGGCGTGGTGGACGCCGGCGACTTCGGCCTGTTCCTCTCGTGCTTCACCGACTCCGGCCGCGGGCTGGTCGATCCGGGCTGCGAGATGATGGACCTGGACGGCGACGCCGACGTGGACTTCGACGATTTCGAAGCGTTCGTGCTCCGCTACTCCGGCCCGCTCGTGGACTGCAACAACAACACCAGGCTCGACCTGCGCGACATCCTGACCGGCGAGAGTCAGGATGCCGACGGCGACGCGATCCCCGACGAGTGCGAGTGCCTGCCCGACATCAACAACGACGGCTCGGTCGGGCTGGCGGATTTGGCGGTGATGCTGTCGAACTTCGGCACGACCGGCACGGCCACGCCCGAGCAGGGCGATCTCGACTTCGACCGCGACGTGGACCTGGCCGACCTGAGCGTGCTGCTGTCAGCCTTCGGCTCGACATGCGAATGAACGGGCGCAACACCGTCCGTTCGACTTGCTGACGCCTACAATCCCCGCAGATGCTCGTTGAGGAGACCGCGGATGATAGCGAGCGACGAGCTCGATCCGGTCGTGCAGCGGACGCGCGAAGCCCGCCAAGCGGTGGCACGCGAGTGCGGGTACGACTGAGCCATCCGGTATGCTGCGCCCGGCAGAGCACCGACGTTCCAAGGAGACAAGCCGTGCGCGACGCGCGGGAATTCGGCTTCCACACCCGGGCGGCTCAGAGCCATCTGGACGGCAAGAAGGTCGACCGCCCGCTCAGCGTGCCCATCGTCCAGTCGACGACGCACCAGGTCGCCAGCAGCCGCGAGATGGGCACGCTCTTCCGCAACCGGGCGGACATCATCTACACGCGCTTCGGCAACCCCACCAACACCGCCGCGGAGGAGAAGATCGCCGCCCTGGAGGGCGCTGAGGCGGGGCTGATCTTCGGCTCCGGCATGGGGGCGATCGTCACCGCCCTGCTCACGGTGCTGAAGGGCGGCGACCACGTTGTCGCGCAGCGCGACATCTTCGCCCAGACGTTCACGTTCCTCGACCGCGTCGCCCGGCCGCTGGGCGTCGAGACCACGTTCGTCGATGCCACGCGTCCGGACGAGGTCCGCGGCGCCTTGCGCCCGAACACGAAGCTGATCTACATCGAAAGTCCATCCAACCCGCTGCTGAAGATCGTGGACATCGCCGCCATTGCCGACCTCGCCCGCCCGCGCGGCCTGCCCCTCTTCATCGACAGCACGTTCGCCAGCCCCTACCTCCAGAACCCCATCTCGCTTGGCGCCACGCTCGTGCTGCACTCGGCCACCAAGTTCCTCGGCGGCCATTCCGACATCCAGTGCGGCGCCGCCGCCGGCCCGCGCGACCTAGTCCGCCGCATCTACGAGATGCGCGCCGTCCTGGGCACGATCCAGGACCCGCACAACGCCTGGCTGCTGCTGCGCGGCATGAAGACGCTCGGCGTGCGCGTGCAGCGGCAGTGCGAGACGGCCCTGCGTCTGGCCCAGTTCCTGCAAGGCCAGCCCGGCGTGCGAGCCGTGCACTATCCGTGGCTGGAGACATCGCCGTACCACGCGCTGGCTCGCCGGCAGATGCGCGCCGCCGGCGGCGTGCTGTCGTTCGACGTGCAGGGTGGGCTGCCGGCCGCGCGGGCGTTCCTGGACGCGCTCGAGCTGATCCCGATCGCGACCAGCCTGGGCGGCGTGGAGACGCTGATCGAAATTCCGGCCGAGCTGGACTTCAACGAGGACGAGATGGGCGCGGAGGTCGCGAAGACCGGCCTGACGCCGGCGCTGATCCGCCTGTCAGTGGGTTTGGAGGATGTGGATGATCTGCTTGGCGACCTGAAGCGCGGGTTGGCAGCGCTGTCGCCGTAGGGTGGGCCCCACAAGCCTCTGGCGGGCGATGCCCACCCTGCCTCTACTTCAAGTGCTGGCGGCGTGATCGCTGCGTGGCGCTGCGGGCGGCTTCTGGCTGCGATTGACACGTTTACGCCTGCGGCCAACACTCCCTTGCATGTTCGAGCTCTGGTCGCTGGTCAGCACCGCACACTTCCTCATCGCCGCGCTGGTCATCGTCAGCATCCTGCGGCACCGCAAGGAGCCGCTGGCCATGCTGGCCTGGATCTTCGCCGTGCTTCTGGTGCCGCTGGTCGGCAGCGGCCTCTACATCCTGATGGGCGCCGACCGCATTCGCCGCAGTGCGCGCCGCCGGCGCCGTCGCCTGGCGCACCTGATCGCGCGCGTCAACCGGCAGGCCGAGCGCCGGGCGCGGCGGCTGGAGCGCGTGGCGGAGTCGTCGCTGCCGGCGGACCAGGCGGCCATCGAGCAGATTGGACGGCGGCTGTCGCACATGCCCGCCACCAACGGCAACGAGGTGCGCGTGTTCCAGGAGGCGAACGAGACCTACACGGCGCTCGAGGAAGCCATGCGGTCGGCCCGCGACCACATCCACGCCGTGTACTACATCTGGAAGGCGGACGAGACCGGCCGGCACTTTCGCGACCTGCTCATCGAGAAGGCCCGCACCGGCGTCGAGTGCCGTCTGCTGCTGGACGCCGTCGGCTGCTGGACGCTGTCGCGGCGCTTCCTGCGGCCGCTGACGGAGGCTGGGGCGCAGGTGGCGTTCTTTCTGCCGCTGCGGCCGCTGCGCAAGCGCTGGAGCCCGCACCTGCGCAACCATCGCAAGATCGTGGTGTGCGACGGACACACGGCCTTCGTCGGCAGCCAGAACATCGGCGACGAGTACCGCGGACGGCTCCAGCGGCTCAGCCCCTGGTACGACAGCCACATGCGCGTGCGCGGAGCCGCGGCGCTGTTTCTGCAGCAGACGTTCGCCGAGGACTGGCTCTTCGCCACGCGCCAGGACCTGGCCGACGAACGCTACTTCCCCGACGCGCCCCGCGCCGGCCGCTCGATCGTGCAGGTGCTGCCGACCGGGCCGGACCAGGACGTCAGCGCGCTCACGCAGCTCTTGTTCGCAGCCGTCTCGGAGGCCAGGTCGTCGATCCGCATCGCCACGTCGTACTTCGTGCCCTACGCCGGCCTGTTGATGGCGCTCATCCATGCCGGCTGTCGCGGCGTGCAGGTGGAGCTGGTGCTCCCGACGCGCAGCGACAACCCGCTGGTGCTGTGGGCCGGGCGGAGCTTTTACGCCGAACTGCTGGAGGCCGGCGTGCACATCTACGAGTTCGACGCCGGCATGCTGCACTCCAAGATCGTCACGGTCGACGACCGCTGGTGCATGCTCGGTTCGGCCAACATGGACGTGCGCAGCTTCCGCCTGAACTTCGAGATCACCGCCCTGGTCTACGACCCGGCCGTCGCGGCCGAGCAGTCGCGGCAGATCGCGGAGTACTGCCGGCGCTCGCGGCGGATCTCGCTGCGAGACGCGCAGCACCGTCCCTTGCGCCGGCAGCTTGTGGAGGGTGCGGCGCGGCTGTTCGCGCCGCTGCTCTGACGCCTGCGCGGCGCGCCGCGGCCGCCCGGGGAGTTTGCGCTCGCTGGCGCTTCGCGTTCTGGGCGGCGGTGAATCCACAGCCGCGGGCGCCACATTCGTGGTGAGTCCACAGCCGGGGGCGGCTGTGCCACATTCGCGCTTGCGGGCCGTGCGACAGCTCGCATAGCTTACCCCGGCCGCACGGCAACCCTCGTTGTTCGGAGCAGCGGATGAGCGGGCGTACAGCGCCGGCAGCTTCGCCGGACCCCCCGAACAGCATGTCGCCCGCGCGTCGTGCCGCGCGCCCGCCGCGGCTCGCATTGCACTGGCAGATCCTGATCGGCGTGCTGGTCGGCGCGATCGCCGGCATCGTCGCCAACGCGCTGTATCCGCCGGACGCCGCCGGCAAGCCGAACGCCGGCCTGGAGTGGACGGTCCGCAACGTGGCCGAGCCGGTCGGGCGCGTCTTCCTGAACCTGATCTTCATGGTCGTCTTGCCGCTGGTGTTCAGTGCGCTGGTGGTGGGGGTGGCGGGCATCGGCGACGTCAAGCGGCTGGGCCGCGTGGGCCTGGCCACGCTGCTGTTCACGGTCGTGTTCTCCGGCGTCTCGGTGGTCATCGGCGTCTCGCTGACGAACGCCGTCCGCCCCGGCGCGCAGCTCGCCCCGGAACACCGCACGATGCTCCGCGAGCGTTATGGGGCGGACGCGGCCCGGCTGGCCGCCGAGGCGCAGCAGTCCAAGAGCGTGCGGGACGCGTTGCTGGACATCATTCCCAAGAACCCGCTGCGCGAGCTGGTGGGGGCGGTGGACGGCAGCTCGCCGGGCGGCGGCCTGCTGGCGGTGATGTTCTTCGCGTTGTCGCTTGGGACGGCGCTGCTGTTCGCCGCGCAGCGGGCGGCGCCGTTCATCGCCGTGCTGGAGGGCCTGTTCGACGCCTGCCTGGTGATCATCGGGTTCGCGATGCGGTTGGCGCCGCTGGGCGTGGCGGGGCTGATGTTCGCGCTGACGGCGGTGCTGGGGCTGGACATCCTGCGGGTGCTGGCGTGGTTCATCGTGACCACCCTGGCCGGCCTGCTGCTGCACATGCTGGGCGTGTACTCGCTGGTGATCGGGCTGGCGGCGCGCACGAACCCGCTGCGCTTCTTCGGCCGCATCTCCGAGGCGATCCTGACCGCGTTCGCCACGTCGTCGTCGAACGCGACGCTGCCGACGTCGCTGCGCGTGGCGCGGGACAACCTGAAGCTGCGGCCGGAGGTGGGCAACTTCGTGCTCACGGTCGGCGCCACCGCCAACCAGAACGGCACGGCCTTGTACGAGGGCGTAACGGTGCTGTTCCTGGCGCAGGTCTTCGGCGTCGACCTGACGCTGACGCAGCAGATCACGGTCGCGTTCACGTGCGTGCTGGCGGGCATCGGCACGGCCGGCGTGCCCAGCGGCTCGATCCCGTTCATCGCGCTGATCCTGCAATCGGTGGGCGTACCGGCCGAGGGCATCGGCATCATCCTGGGCGTGGACCGGCTGCTGGACATGTGCCGCACGACGGTCAACGTCGCCGGCGACATCGCCATCGCGGCGTGCGTGGATCGCTTCGAGAACGCGCGCGCGGCGGTTCCGGACGGATAACCACCAAGAGCACCAAGGCAGACCGGGCTGGCGCAGCCCGCGCCGTCGCCGTGTCGGCGCGCCTGACAATGCGCAGGGCTTTGCCGCCCGCGGGGCGCGCTCTTGCTGGCCTTGTCCCTTCGTGTCTTCGTGGTGAAATGACACCACTATGCGGCGCGAATGGCTGACTGCATTTCTGCGCCGAGCGCTGTGGGGGAGCCGGCCTGAGCGGCCGACGTACGCGCTGACGCGCTGGGTGTTCCTGCGGCTGCTGGGCGTGGTGTACCTGGTCGCGTTCGCGTCGCTGTTCGCGCAGCTCCCCGGGCTGATCGGCAGCAACGGCATCCTTCCCGCACGCGAGTTCCTGCCCGCCGTCCGGCAGTACTTCGGCGAGCCGCGCTGCTACGGACAGGTGCCGACGCTGTTCTGGCTGGACGCCAGCGACGCGGCGCTGCGGCTGGTTTGCGGGGGCGGGATGGCGCTGGCGGGGCTGCTGATCGTGGGCGTGGCGCCAATGCCCGTGCTGGTGCTATTGTGGGCCTTCTACCTCTCGCTGGTGCACGTGGGGCAGGATTTCCTGAGCTTTCAATGGGATGCGCTGCTGCTGGAGACCGGGCTGCTGGCGGTGTTCTTCGCGCCGCGGCAACTGCTGCCGCGGCCGAGCCGCGAGGGCGAGCCGCCCACGGCGTGGTTGCTGCTCTTGCGCTGGCTGCTGTTCCGGCTGATGTTCCTGTCGGGCGTGACCAAGCTGACGTACAACGATCCGACCTGGTGGGACCTGACCGCACTGAACTACCACTACTGGACGCAGCCGCTGCCCACACTGCTCGGCTGGTACGCGCACCACCTGCCCGAATGGTTCCAGAAGCTCTCGTGCCTGGCCATGTTCGCAATCGAGATCGGCGTGCCGTTCCTGATCTTCGCTCCGCGCAGACTGCGCCTGTTCGCCTGCTTCGCGCTGGTGTTCTTGCAGGTCCTGATCGCCGCGACCGGCAATTACGGCTTCTTCAACCTGCTGGCGCTGCTGCTGTGCGTGCTGCTGCTGGATGACGGCGCGCTCAAGCCCATTCTGCCACGCCGCCTGACGCAGCGTTTCGAGCGCCGCAGCCCGCCGGCACCGCGGCCGCCGTGGCGGAAGCTCCTGGCCGCGCCGCTGATTGCGGTGCTGGTCGCTGCCAGCACGCTGGAGGCGTGGGAGGAAATCCGCGGCCGCGCCAGCCTGCCGGCGCCCGCCGTGCGGGCGTTGAGCTGGGTGCGGCCATTCAACTCGATCAACGGCTACGGCCTGTTCCGCGTGATGACCACGTCGCGTCCGGAGATCATGATCGAAGGCAGTTACGACGGCGTCGCCTGGCTGGAGTACGGCTTCCGCTGGAAGCCCGGCGACCGCTTGCGTCCGCCGCGCTGGAACGCCCCGCACCAGCCGCGGCTGGACTGGCAGATGTGGTTCGCGGCCCTGGAGGCCGAGCGGCGCATGGCCGTCCCGGGCGGCGGCCGCGGTCCGCGCTGGCTGCTCCAGTTCGTCGGCCGGCTGCTGCAAGGCTCGCCGCCGGTGCTGGGGCTGTTGGAGACCAACCCGTTCGCCGACCGCCCGCCGCGGTATGTGCGCGCCATTCTGTACGAGTACCGCTACACGAGCTTGCGGGAACAGCGCGAAACCGGCCGCTGGTGGACGCGCCAGCGGCTGGGCGTGTACCTGCCGAGCGTGTCGCTGCGGCGGTGACGCTTCGCTGATTCTGGATTCCGGAGTCTGGAGGCTCTTTCAAAGTATGGGAGACCGGCCTCCGGCTTGGTCGGCCTGCGCCTTACCACTCGTCTACTGGAAACGGCACTCGCGTCCCGTGGTCCGCGCAGGGCGCCCGATGACCGAACGTAACGCCGCCTTACGATGCGCCACGCCTCTGCTTATACTTCTTCGTAGGAACCGCGGAAGGAACTGACGCCGCAGCCGCGGTCCAGAATGCCCGCGGCGCCCGGCCCGACAGGAAGTCGCCATGTTGCTGCAGTACTCACCCGCGATCGACCCTGACCCACAGGAAACCGCCGAATGGCTGGAATCCCTGGCCGCCGCCAACAACGACGCCGGCCCGCAACGCGCCCAGTTCCTCCTCGACCGCCTGCGCGACTGGGCCGAACGCCACGGCGTGCACGTGCCCTACACCGCCAACACCCCGTACATCAACACCCTCCCCCGCGCCCAGCAGCCGCCGTACCCCGGCGACCGCCGCGTCGAGCGCCGCATCAAGAGCTTCGTGCGCTGGAACGCGATGGCGATGGTGGTGCGGGCCAACCGCGCCTACGAAGGCATCGGCGGCCACATCTCGACCTACGCCTCCGCCGCCACGCTGCTCGAGGTGGGCTTCAACCACTTCTTCCGCGGCGGCGATGAGTCCCCGGGCGACATCATCTACTTCCAGGGCCACGCCTCGCCGGGCGTCTACGCGCGCGCGTTCCTGGAAGGCCGGCTGGAGACTTATCACCTGATGGCGTTCCGGCGCGAGCTCTCGCCGACCGGCGGTCTGTCGAGCTACCCGCACCCGTGGCTGATGCCGGAGTTGTGGCAGTTCCCGACCGTGTCGATGGGGCTGTCGCCGATCATGTCGATCTACCAGGCGCGGTTCAACGAGTACCTGCGCGACCGCGGGCTGCTGGACACGAGCAACGCGCGCGTGTGGGCGTTCCTGGGCGACGGCGAGATGGACGAACCGGAGAGCCTGGGGGCCATTACGCTCCCGGCCCGCGAGAAGCTCGACAACCTGACCTGGGTCATCAACTGCAACCTGCAACGGCTCGACGGCCCGGTGCGCGGCAACGGCAACATCATCCAGGAACTCGAAGCCGCCTTCCGCGGCGCCGGCTGGAACGTGCTCAAGGTCATCTGGGGCAACGACTGGGACCCGCTGCTGGCGGCCGATACCGATGGCGTCCTGATCGACGCCATGAACCGCACCGTGGACGGCCAGTGGCAGCGCTACACAGTGGAGAGTGGCGCATACTCACGCGAGCACTTCTTCGGCCAGGACCCGCGGCTGGCGCGCCTGGTCGAGAGTTACAGCGACGAGCAGATTCGCACGCTGCGGCTCGGCGGACACGATCCCGAGAAGGTGTACGCGGCTTACAAAGCCGCCGTAGAGCACAAGGGCCAGCCCACCGTCATTCTGGCGCGCACGATCAAGGGCTACGGGCTGGGCGAGGCCGGCGAGGGCCGCAACGTCACACACCAGCAGAAGAAGCTCAACGAGGATGAGCTCAAGGCCTTCCGCGACAAGTTCGAAATCCCGATCAGCGACAAGGACATCCGCAACGCGCCCTTCTGCCGCTTCGACCGCGGCAGCCAGGAGTACGAGTACCTCATGGAGCGCCGCCGCGCCCTGGGCGGCCTCGTCCCGCGCCGCAAGGTTCGCGGCCGACCGATGCCAGCCCCGTCGCCCGATGTCTTCGGCGAGTTCTTTGCCGGCAGCGGCGACCGCAAGGCGTCAACCACGATGGCGTGCATGCGCATGCTCGGCCGGCTGCTGCGCGACGAGCAGTGGGGCAGGCTGATCGTGCCGATCGTGCCCGATGAGGCCCGCACCTTCGGCATGGAGGCGCTCTTCCGCACCTACGGCATCTACGCCCACGCCGGCCAGCTCTACGAGCCGGTCGACGCCCACCTGCTGATGAAGTACGAGGAGCGCCAGAACGGACAGATTCTCGAGGAGGGCATCACGGAGGCCGGCTCGATGGCCTCCTTCATCGCCGCCGGAACCGCCTACGCCACGCACGGCGTCAACACCATCCCGTTCTTCACGTTCTATTCGATGTTCGGCTTCCAGCGCATCGGCGACCTGATCTGGGCCGCGGCTGACTGCCGTACGCGCGGTTTCTTGGTCGGGGCGACGGCCGGCCGCACGACGCTGGCCGGCGAAGGCCTCCAGCACCAGGACGGCCACAGCCATCTGCTGGCCAGCACGGTGCCCAACTGCGTCGCGTACGACCCGGCCTTCGCCTGCGAACTCGCCGTCATCGTCCGCGACGGCATCCGCCGCATGCACGAACGGGGCGAGGACGTCCTCTACTACATCACGGCGTACAACGAGCAGTACGAGCAGCCGCCGCTGGTGGCCGGCAGCGAGGAGGGCATCCTGCGCGGGCTGTACAGGTTCCGCGCGGGGGAGGGCGCGGCTCGCGCCGAGCCGGTCGCGGCCCGCGCGCCCGCGCGGCCGGACGTAGCGTCCGCCCACCGTGGCGGACGTAGTTCACGAGTGTCCGGCACGCGCGAGGGCGCCCCGCGCATCCACCTCTTCGGCTCCGGCCCGCTGGTACGCGAGGCCCTGCGGGCGCAGCAGATTCTGCGCGACAAGTATCACATCGCCGCCGACGTCTGGAGCGTCACCAGCTACAACGAACTGTACCGCGACTGCCTGCGCTGCGAGCGCTGGAACCGCCTGCACCCAGGCGCCGAACGGCGCGTGCCGTACCTCCAGCAGGTGCTGGCCGACGAGCCGTGGCCGATCGTGGCCGTGAGCGACTACATGAAGGCCCTGGCTCACCGCCTGCACCGCTGGGCGCCGCGCGGCATCCACGTGCTCGGCACGGACGGCTTCGGCCGCTCGGACGGCCGCGAAGCGCTGCGGCGCTTCTTCGAGACGGATGCCGAGCACGTCGCCTACGCGGCCCTGGCCGAGCTCGCCGCCGCCGGCCAGTTCGACCCCGACAAGCTGCCCAAGGCCCTCGACGATCTCGGCCTAGACCCCGAAGCCCCCGACCCGGCGTACGCGTAAACGCGGAATGACCCTGCCGACGAGAGCGGCCGCTGAACGTCTCGGGGGGCAGGTTATAATGGTGCATGGTGAAGCTGGAACTGTCGCCCCAGAACGAGAAGTTCATCGAAACTGCTGTCGCCAGCGGCGGATATCGGGACCGCGCGCATGTCCTTGAGGAAGCTCTCGATCTGCTACGGAAGCGCGACGAGCTGCGACGTGACGTGAATGCAGGTATCGAGCAGCTCGAGAGCGGGCAGGGGACGCGCGTTTGTGGGGACCGCGGGCTGCGGCGCTTTTTTGAGGACATCAAGGCCAGGGGCCGGCAGCGCCGCGGGTCTCGGCACCGCGGTTCTACGAAGAGATCGTAGGCCATTCACCATTGGAAAGCGGCCGTGGGCGGTCAAACCGTCCGCTGCTCTGCTTCCTCCCGCGTGGCGATTACAATCCGCTCCGCATGATTCCAGGCCGCACGATTGTTGTGTTTGGGTTGTTGCCGGCAGCGGCTCCGGTGCTTGCGCAGCCGCCCGCCCCTGCGCGCGACGCGCCAGCGACGTTGGCGGTCATGAGCTTCCAGGCCGACCCGCAGCTCGATCCGCGCGACACCTGGCTGCCGTTGGCGGTCGAGGAGACGCTGGCGTGGCGGTTGCGGCGTGTGCCCGGGCTGATCGTCGTCCCCACCGTCCGCATCGAACAGGCCCGCCGCGAGCTGGTCGAGGGCGGCGTTACGGCGGACGGCCGACGCATCGCTCAACTGCTGGGCGCGCGACGAATCCTCACCGGTACCTGTTCCGGCAACCCTGACGCGGTTGTGGTCGAGCTGAAGTTCGGGCAGTTGCCGCTGGGGGGCGCGCGGGCTTCGGACGCTGCCGCGGGCGAGCCGACGACGGTCAGGCTGGGGCCGGTGCGTCTGTTCGAGGCGTTGGACGAAGCCACGCGCTGGTGTCTCCAGCAGCTCGGTGCATCGCGGCTGGAGAACGAGCGCCAGCAGCTCATCTTCGCGCGCCCGGCCGCGTCGTCGTCGGCGCTCGAGTATTACGCCCGGGCGCTGGCGGCCGCCCGACAGGACGACCCGCGCAGCGCCCGCTACTACCTGGAACAGGTGCTTGATTACGACGCCCGCTATCTGCCGGCCCAGGTGCTGCTGGCGCAGATGGAGATGGCGGCCGAATCCTCGCGGCTCTCCGCCGCCGCTCGTATCCGCGCCGCCCGCGACCTGGCTCGTCAGACCGGCGACACGCTCACGGTCGCGCAAATCGACCTGACACAGGGCCTGCTGCTGTTGCTCGCCCGCTCGCCGGACGCCGCCCGCGAACGCTTCGAGAATGTACTGATCGCGTCGCGGCGCAACGGCGACCCGTACGGCGAGCTGGCGGCGATGAACAGCCTGTGCGATTCCTCCCTGGCGCGCCTGCCGCCGAGCGAAGGACTCAGCGAGCTGCAGCGTGAGGAGTTCGCGAAGGACAGCCTGAAGGCCGCCGCCCAGTGGCAGACCCAGGCGTTACAGCGGCTGGAGGCGCTGGGCGACGTTGTCTCGCAGGGTCCGGCTGCGACCAAGCTGGCGATGATCTGCGAGCGGCTGGAGGACTTCGACCAGGCCCTGCGGCTGCATCAGCGCACGGTGGCGCTGGCGCAGCAGATCGGCGCGAAGCGGGCCGAGGCCTCCGCGTGGCTGTTCGTCGGGCAGACGCACCGGCGGATGAAGCGCTTCGACGAAGCGCTGGCCGCGCTGCGGCGTGCGCTGTCGCTGGCTGGCGACGACGACAAGCTTGCGGTGCAGATGGCGCTGGCCGAAGCGCTGCGGGCCGCCGGCCGACCGGGCGACGCGCTGAGCGAGCTGGAGGCCGCCTGCGACCGCCTCCGCCGCGGCAGCGACCTGGTCGGCCAGTTGCGTTGCCTTCGGAGCATTGCGGAGCTGCGCATGGAGCTGGGTCTGCGGAGGGAGGCGATCGACCCGCTGCAGCAGGCGCTGGATATCGCGCACGTGCTGGCCCTGCCCGACGAGCAGGGGATCCGCGAGCAGCTCGCGGCGTGGGGCAAACCGTAGGCCGGGCCTGCGTGGACATGTGTAGGGCGGGTGCCTCTGCCCGCTCGGAAGCGTGCAAGGGCGGGCACGCACCCCCCGTTCCCCTGATTGTCTCTCAAACTCGTCTACGCCCACAATTCGATCTCGCGAATGATCTCCGCGTTGATCGCGGGCATCTGCAGCTTCCGCAGCGCGCTCAACGTCGCCCACTGGCACTCCTGGCTGCCCAGCGGCTGCGCCTCGCCCCCCGTCCAGCGGCAGACGACGCACACCAGCCGCACGATGCGATCCGCGTACTCGCACACGAACGGCTCCAGCACCCGCTCCACCTCTGCCTCGACGCCGCACTCCTCGCGCAGCTCGCGCAGGGCCGCGGCTGGCGACGATTCGGCGGGTCCAACCTTGCCGCCGGGAAACTCCCACAGGCCGCCCAGGTGGGCTTGGTCGTGGCGGCGGGCAACCAGCCAGCGACCGTCGCGATGTACGAGAGCCAGGGCTACATCGAACGTCGGTTTTGACAAGGCTGACAACGCTTGATCTCCGCGAGGCTTATGATGAATCCCGCTAACTAACTCGGGGTACGTCCCGGGCAGGTGACGCATTTCCGTCTATAATTGGGCGAAAGATCACATTCTTTCTTAACATGCTGATAATAAATGACTTACGATCAACCGCCACCCTTGCCTCAATTTGATCCGCCGCGTGTGGACACCCCTGTCTGCGTGCGTTATAGTCCGACCTGGCTGGGTGATCCAGCACGATTTGCGGCTGTTCTAGCCGTGGCGCGCTTCCGGGGCCGGCCGAAGGGTCAGGCCCCGGAAGTTTGTTTACACCCCCGGCGTTTCAGCGACGCGCAAGCTTCATGAGCGAGCCGAGTTCAACCGCCGACAACGTAGCGCCTCAGCGCCGCGCAGCACGTGTTTGCGGCGCCGCTGCGCGCGTACTCGCAAACCGCGCACTGTGCCGCGAGCACGTCGAGATCGAGCTCGCGCTGCCGGCGTTCCCATCATCGCAACCCGGTCAGTTCCTGCAACTGTTCTGTCGCGCCGGAACACCCCCCGGCCGGGAAGCGAATGACATTGTTGACATCCGGTCGCCAGGGCCCCAGGTCGCGGACTGGGCCAGCCGACAGGCCTACCTGCGCCGTCCGTTCAGCATTGCTGACCACTGGATTGCACCCGACGGCATGGCCCACCTCGCGGTGATCTCGCGCACCATCGGCCCCGGCACGGCCTGGCTCGAACGGCTGCGCCCCGGCGACACGCTCAACCTCACCGGCCCGCTGGGCCGCGGCTTCAAGCTGCCGGGCGACGACGTGCCGATCGTGCTGATCGGCGGCGGAGTGGGCGTTCCGCCGCTGCTGTATCTCGCGCGGGTGCTGTGGCAAGGCGGGGCTCGCGACGTGAGTGTCCTCTTTGGGGCGCGCACACACGCCCTCTTGCCAGTGCGGCTCACCGGCCAACCGTCGCCCGCGGGCGAGCCGCGACCTTGTGCTGCACTAGCCGGCGGCGCGGCCTTTGCCACTGCCATCACGACGGACGACGGCTCGCTCGGGCTGCGCGGCGTCGTCACGGATGCGCTGGAGCGCTGGCATCACGCGCGGGCGCCGTTTGCGCAAGCCCCGCTGATCTGTGCGTGCGGGCCGGAGCCGATGCTGCACGCGGTGGCGCGAGCGGCCCGGCGCCTCGGTTGCGACTGCCAGCTCTGCATCGAGCGGATGATGGGCTGCGGCCTGGGCACCTGCCTGTCCTGCGTGGCTCGCGTGCGTGATGCGACCCGACCGGCCGGCTGGCGCTGGGCGCTGTCGTGCACGGAAGGACCGGTCTTCGCCGCCGAAGAGTTGCTCGATTACGCATGATTCCGAGGCAGCGAGCCTCGCCGGGCGGCGGACGTCACCGGCCCTTCCACGCGGCGGCCCGCTGCTTCCGCCGACACGCAGCGGCTTCCCCGATCGGATAAGATCAGATGGTGGGGCGTCGTGCGGGCGGTCGAACACCGTTCCGCCGACTCCGCTGAAGCCTATGTCGTTACTCGTCACCGGCTCTATCGGTCTGGACACGATCGAAACGCCGCACGGCCGCGCCCAGGACGTGCTGGGCGGCTCGTCCGTCTATTTCTCGCTGGCGGCCGTGTTGTTCAACGAGGTGCGGCTGGTGGGGGTGGTGGGCGAGGACTTCGACCTGGGGCTGCTGGAGCCGCTGAAGGCCCGGGGCGTGGACACTCGCGGCATCGAGGTGCGCAAGGGCAGCCGGACGTTTCGCTGGCACGGCCGCTACAACGAGTCGATGAACGACCGCGAGACGGTCCGCGTCGAGCTGAACGTGCTGGCCGAGCACCCGGCGCCGGTGCCGCCGCACTACGCCGACAGCCGCTACGTCTTCCTGGCCAATACGCACCCCAAGCTGCAGCGGGTCACGCTGGCGGAGCTGCCGAACGCCGAGCTGGTCGTCTGCGATACGATGAACCATTGGATCGAGAGCGAGCGCGAGGAGCTGCACAGCACGCTGGCCGCCGTACACGGGCTGGTGCTCAACGATGTGGAGGCGCGCCTGTTGACCGGCACCATGAACCTCGTCACCGCCGGCCGGCGCATCCTCGAGCTGGGTCCGCGGTTCGTGGTGATCAAGAAGGGCGAGCACGGCAGCCTGCTGGTGTCGCGCGACGACCTGTTCAGCCTGCCTGCGTATCCGACCGAGAGGACGATCGATCCGACCGGCTGCGGGGACACGTTCGCCGGTGCGATGATGGGCTACATCGCCCAGCAGGGCCGCGAGAATCCGCGGACGCTGCGGGCGGCGCTGGCCCGCGGAACGGTGGTGGCGTCGTTCGCGCTCGAATCGTTCTCGATCGCTGCGCTGGCCTGCGTCACGCGGGCCGACGTGGACGAGCGACTGGCGGAGCTGAAGCGCATCGCCCGCTTCACGTAGGAGCGGTCTCTGACCGCGATCCAGGGCGTCGCGGTCGGAGACCGCTC
>Ga0209172_10002063_pt1 | contig 37935 bp, 23 predicted proteins | sample LarsenN4metaG_FD_184113 | JGI IMG/M metagenome (GOLD analysis project Ga0209172, IMG submission 184113) | Hot spring sediment bacterial and archeal communities from British Columbia, Canada, to study Microbial Dark Matter (Phase II) - Larsen... ... | reverse complement strand
GTGGACGCCATCCGATGGGTGCTGGGCGAGCAAAAAAGCCGCGAACTGCGCCTCGACAAAATGTCGTCGGTCATCTTCAACGGCACCAAAAAACGCAAGGAAGGCCAGATGGCGCAGGTCACGCTGACCTTCGACAACACCAAAAACGTGCTGCCGACCGACTACTCCAGCGTCAGCATCAGCCGCATCCTCTACCGCTCCGGCGAGAGCGAATACCGCCTCAACGGCGTCAGCTGCCGCCTCAAAGACATCACCTCGCTCTTCCTCGACACGGGTATCGGCGCTGATTCTTATGCGATTATCGCGCTCAACATGGTCGAAGACCTGCTCAGCGACCGCGAACAGGCGCGCCGCCGGATGTTCGAGCAAGCCGCCGGCGTGAGCAAGTACAAAGCCCGCAAACACGAAACCCAGCAAAAACTCGAAGCCACCGCCGCCGACCTCGACCGCGTAGAGGATTTGTTGTTTGAAATCGAAGACCAACTCAAAAAACTCGAAAAACAGGCCGAGCGCGCCCGGAAATACTACGAACTCAAGGACGAGTACAAAAAACTCAGCATCGAACTCGCCGTCCACAACCTCGCCAAACACAAAAAAACCTTCAAAGATTTGGAAAGCCAAATTGCCCGCGAGGAAGACAACTACCGCTCCACCGAGGCGATGGCGCGGCTTTTGGAAGCCGACATCGAAGCCAAACGCAAAAGCCACGTGGACAAGGAAACCTCGCTCAGCGAGCAGCAGCAGGAGGTCAACCGCCTCACCGGGCGCATCCGGGGCAAGGAAAATGAAAAGGCAATGCTGGAACAAAAACGCTCTTTCGTCGCCAACGACGTGCAGCGCCTCAACGACCAAATCACCAACAATACCAACCAGTTGCGCACGCTCGACACCGAAATTGAAGGCTACCAAACCGATTTGAACTACGAGCGAAATTTGGAAGCCGAACTTGAAACCGCCCTTTCCGAAGCGCAAAAACTCTTGGAAAAAGTCCGCACCGACCACAACCTTTTGAAGGGAAATCTCGATGAATTTGTCAAAGAACAACAAGGTCTGGAGCGCGAAATTGTCGAGTTGGAAAAAACGAAAGCCATTCAGACGAACCAGGTCGAAAACCTCCGCCGCGACGTGGAGCGCACCCTCGGCGACATCGCCACGCGCCGCGAGGAAATGAAAGTTTTGGAAAAAAACATCGCGGAACAGGACAAATCGGAAGCGGCGGAATTGCAGAAAATCAAGGATTTAGAAGCCGCCGAAACCAAACGCAAAGCCGACATCGCCGCTTCAGAGCAGCAGCAGGACGAGTTGCTCAAAAAAATCGCCGCCCACAACCGACAACTCGACGCCCGCCGCAACGAGTACAAACTCACCAAGAGCATGGTGGAGTCGCTCGAAGGCTTCCCGGAGAGCATCAAATTTCTCAGTCAGCAAAAGGACTGGGCGAAAAACTGCCCCCTGCTCTCCGACCTGATTTACGTCCGCGAGGAATACCGCGTCGTCATCGAAAACTATTTGGAGCAATACCTCAACTACTACGTCGTGCCCAACGTGGACGAGGCCGCCAAAGCCATCGCCCTGCTCGGTCAGAGCCAAAAAGGCCGCGCCAATTTCTTCCTGCTCGACGCTTTCCGCGATTACACAGCGCCGCTGGCCTTGCTGCCCGGCGGCATTCGGGCTGTGGAATTGGTGGAAGTGGAGGCGCAGTACCGGCCGCTCGTGGAGTTTTTGTTGGAAAATGTCGTCATTTCCGACGACCCCATGCTTCCAGCCCAAATCCCCAATTCCGACTTGACGATTTTATCCAAATCCGGCACGTTTGTTCGCCGTAAATTCAGCGTCTCCGGCGGCTCCGTTGGTCTTTTTGAAGGCAAAAAAATTGGCCGGAAAAAGAACCTGGAGATTTTAGAAAATGAAATAAAAAAACTCGAGGCCACTGAAAACCAGTTGAATAACCAACTCGCCACACTCCGCGCACACCTGCAAAGCCTGAAAAATGCCGACCAGAGCAGCCTGCTCCAGCGCGAGCGAGAAAGCCTCAACCGCCTCAGTCAGGAAAAGGCCGGGATGCAGGCCAAACTGGACAACATCGCAGCCTTTGTCGCCAATTTCGACGCGCAGGCAGGCGACGCCAACGAGCGCATTGCGGCGCTTACCGAGAGCAACGCGGCCATTGAAAAACAGTTGGCGGAAAAAAACCGCGCCGCCACCGCCGTCCGCGAGCGCCTCGCCAACGCCGACGGCTCGTTCCGTGACGTGGCCGAACATTTGAGCCAGACGAGCGCGGCTTTCAATCAGCAAAACATCGAGTTCATCCGCCAGCAAAACAAAGTCAACGCCTTCCGGCAAGAACTGACTTTCCGGGAAAAACGCCGCGAGGAACTCCGCCAGACGCAGGCTTCCGCCCAAACAACTTTAGCCCGCAACGCCGACGAGATTCAACTCATCGAGACTGAAATTCAGCAGATTGAGACGGATTTGCAGGCGGCTTATTTGGAAAAAAAGGAAAAAGAAACCTCGCTCAGCGCCGTTGAACAAACGTATTTCAAAGCCCGCAACGAAATCCACGAACTCGAAAACAAGCAGCGCGAAAACTTCCGCCAGCAGCAGGATTTGCAGGGTTTGGTGAACCGTTTGAAGGAAAAATTTTCAGACGTAAAATTTGAAATCACAGCCATCGGCGAGCGGCTGCGGGCGGAATTCGGCCTCGGCGTCAACGACGTGATCAACAACGAACCCGACCCTGCCTACCAGCGCGACGCCCTCGAACGCGAAGTGAACAACCTCAAACGCCGCCTCGACACCTACGGCGAAATCAACCCGATGGCCATCGAGGCCTACAACGAAATCAAGGAGCGCTACGACACCATCGCCGGGCAGCGCAACGACATCCTCGCGGCCAAAGAAAACCTCGTGCAGACGATGAAAGAAATCGAGGAGACCGCCACCGCCCGCTTCCTCGAATCCTTCGCACAAGTGCGCGAAAACTTCATCAGCGTGTTCCGCACGCTCTTCACCGAGGACGACTCCGCCGACCTCGTGCTCACCAACCCCGACGCGCCCCTCGACTCGGACATTAACATCATTGCCAAACCCAAAGGCAAACGCCCGCAGACCATCGCCCAACTTTCCGGCGGCGAAAAGACGCTCACCGCCACCGCCCTGCTTTTCGCGCTCTACCTGCTCAAGCCCGCGCCTTTCTGCATCTTCGACGAGGTGGACGCGCCGCTCGACGATGCCAACATCGAGAAGTTCAACCGCATCATCCGCCAGTTTTCTGCTGATTCCCAGTTCATTGTCGTCACGCACAACAAGGCGACGATGGCGGCGGTGGATACGATTTACGGGGTGTATATGCCGGAGCAGGGCGTCTCCGCCGTCACGCCCGTAGATTTCAGGAAGTTGGGGCATGAGGCGATGGTGTTTGAGGCGGGGTAGGATTTACTAGCTAATCGAACAACAAATAGTTTTGGCCGGGAACTTCAATTTCTTCACTTTTGTTGCGGTTCGCTAATCAAATCAAATTTTTGTATGGAATTCGTAAAGTGTGTCTATTGCGAAACACCCTTGCCAACACGCGGTTTTTTCTGCCCCTCATGCTTCAAACAAGTGAAATGCAAACACTGCGGGGAGATTCTTGAGCTTAGCGCTCAAATATGTGTGATGTGCGGAGAAGAAATTGGTTCGAAGAATGGCCTGCCGACAATGAACACCATTGAATTTTCAGAAACCAAAGCAGGGCGAAATTTCAAAGCATCTTTCACCGACACAGTGGGCAGTAACATTTCTGAAACTTTTGGTTTGTTTTTGGCGAATAAAGTTGCTGGAAAATCTTCGAAGACAACCTTGACTCCTAGCGAGGAATATGCAGATGTAGATTACCAAGATGAGGTTGAAACTAAAACTTTACCTGAAACTACAGACAAGCATAGCGTCAAGGGAATTTTCAGAATAGACGGAGATAAAACTGTTTTAACTGAAACACGATTGAAGGCAACTAGTAAATTGGATTACGGTAAAAGGCTAACTTGTCTTTTCCTTTTATTCAAAAAAAGTCAAGGATTTGAAAAAATTCCGAGAAGTGAGCTGACAACAATGCTCAAAATGGCAAGCGTTGAAGATGGAAATCTTCGTGAGTGGATTAGTAAGAACAATTTGCTTTTGTCAAAAAACAATTTTGTTGAGCTGTTACTCCCGGGAGAAGAACGAGCCAAGAAAATTCTAACAGAAGTTTTTGACTCAAATATCCCTGATAAGTGGGAGATGGGCTCTGTTTCAAAGGCTGGTAGGAAGCCAAAAGGAAAAAACGGTAATAAAGAATCAGATAATCAAAAGGCATGAGATTAACTACATTCCTAACTCTCGTAAAATTTTCTTCGAAGAAGGAAATTGAACGAATTGCGTTGCTCACGTTTTTTGATTTAAAAATAAAGTCGAAAGAAACTTTCACCCTTAGTGAAATGGGCTTCACACTTCAAGAACTTGGCTTTGCTCGCCCTAATGCTTCCCGTTTAAAGGATAATCTTCTCAAATCAAAAGATTTTGTCCGGGTTTCTGGGACAACAGACACTTTTAAATTGCACCTAAGAGTAGTTGAGAGATTAGAAAGAGAATTTCCTGAAATATCAAGCAAGTCGGAAGAAGTTATTTCAGATGACACTATTTTACCAGAAGGGTTGTACAAAGGCACCAGAGGCTATTTGGAAAACTTAGCTAAGCAGATAAATGCCTCTTACGAAAACAGAATTTACGACGGGTGTGCAATTTTGATGCGTCGAATGTTTGAAATTTTGTTAGTCTTGACATACCGCCATTTAGGCCGAGAGCATGAGATTCAAGACGCTGACGGGTACAAAAATCTTTCTACTATCATTAACTACACAAAGAGCAATAGGGTCGTAACTTTTCAAAAAGAAACCGAGGAAGTTCTCGACGACTTTCGACAAATTGGGAATTTCTCAGCCCATAAAATTCAGTACAACTGCAAGAAAGGGGATATCGACAAAATTCGACTTCCCTTTAGAGCAGCAGTAGAGGAATTGCTTTATCAGTCTGGAATTAAAAAGTAACTTGCCCTCAAAATCACACGCAATGGAAAGTCTCGTCGTCACGGCCAATTCAAAATCAGAGTTGGCCATTTTGCAGACGCGGGCTTAATTCCTCACAACTTCCCCTCGTCTATTTTCCGCTCTAAATCCGCTGATTTCCGAATCGCGTTGGCTTTTTTCCACAACTCCACCGCCGCGCCGCGTTCGCCTTTTTGGAAGAGCGCGTCGCCGTAGTGTTCGAGGATACCGGGGTGTTTGTCGCCGCCTTTGGGCAGAATTTGCTCGTAGTATTGAACGGCGGCAGCGAAATCTTTTTTGCCCGAATATGCGAGCCCGATCTGGTCCTGGATGTCGAGGCGCAGGGCGAAGTTATTGCCCGTCATCAGCACCGCTTGTTCGAGTTGGGACAGAGCGTCGTCGTGTTTACCCTTGATGTTGGCGGCAAGGCCATAGTAGTAGTAGGCTTTCGGCTGGTTGGGGAAAGCGTCCATCGCCTGTTCGGCGAGCGGGAGCATTTCGTTGTAATTTTTCTGCTCGGCGAGGATGTCGAGTGTGTTTTCCCAGACGGAAAAAACCGTCGGGTTCAGTTGGATGCACTTGCGGTAGCGTTCGAGCGCTTCGGCGGGGCGATTGGCGTGGTAGAGCAGGTCGCCGGAAAGGCTCCAGGCCTTGGGGTCTTGGGGGTGCGCTTTTTCCATGAGGCCGCCGAGTTCGAGCAGGGTTTGGGTCAATGCCGCATCGCCACCTGCGTCGAGTTTGGGAAAATACGGCAAAACCTCCTTGATTTTGGCGTCAATCGAAACTTTCGGGTCGCTGAACAGGGGTTTGAGCGAAGCCAAATAGGCGGCATCGGAACTGCTTTTGTCTTTTTCCAAAACGGCTAATTTCGCCACCGGGTCGTTGGCATCGCGGCGCAAAATATCTTCGTACACCTTTTTCGCGCTGACTTTGTCGCCCATCGCTTCGTAATATTGGGCGAGGCGGTGGCGGTATTCGAGGCGGTCGGGGTAGAAATCGGCGAGGCGCTGGAGTTCGGCGGCAGCTTTTTTCGAGTCGCCCATGCCGACGTAAATCAGGTGTTTTTCCATCGAAGTTTCCTCGTCTATGCCGCGTATTTTTTCCACCCGGTCGAGGGCTTCGAGACCGCCTTTGGGGTCGCCGGAAAGCACGGCGAGGTAAGCCAGTTTATCCCAGAATTCGTAGGTGTTCGGGAAACGTTTCGTGAGGTTTTCGTACACTTTCACGGCATCTTTTGCCCGTCCGATTTTTTCAAAAATATCAGCCTGATAAATCTGGTACCACTCGTTGGCGGGTTCTTTTTCCACCGCTTTGACGATGGCATCGAGGGCGTTGGCCGGGTCATTTTTGCTCACGTAGGAGCGCGCCAGCCCGTACCAGCCGGCCCCGATGTCGGGGTTGTCGTAGGTGAATTTTTTGTAGAGTTCTATGGCTTTATCGTGGTGGCCAAGCAGACGTTCGCGCTCGGCGTTCACGAAGTCGCTCTGGCGCTCCACCTCTTTTTCGGGGACGATTTTGGCTTGCCCGTCGAGGGTGTTTTGGGCGCATAAAGTTGAAAAAGAGAAGAGGGTAACTATGACTAAAACACTGATTTTCATTTTATTAAATCTTTTTACTGGCAGGCGCAGTTTTTTCCTGAAAGTTTGACAAATCTACGAACACGACTTTCCGCATCGCGTCATTTCGACGGTCGTCGCATCCGGTCAGGCATTGGACACTCAAAAACGCCTTTCTGTTCACAGTATTCTTTTCAACTTGAAATCTTTGACGGGGCGCAGCACAAGCGGGACTTTTTCGATTTCGACCGAGTCGCTGTCGAGGCCGAACCAGTTTTGCGGCGAGGCAGTAACGCTTTTCACGGCGAGATAGACGGTCATTGTGATTTGTTCGAGCACGGGCAGGTCGTTTTCGTGCGACAAAAACTCCTGGATGATAACGAATCTGAAATCGCCCGTTGGGAATTCGCCGCTGCGGTTGATGTGGTAGCGCGACTGGATGTTGACCTCATCGTTGAGCATGAGTTCTTCCACCACTTTTCGCAGGAAGACGTTCATGCGCTGCTCCACCCGGAAGCCGAGCCGGAATGTGACTTTGTACACGTCGTCGGGCGCCAGCACGTTGACTTTGTACTCCATTGTGTAGGGTTCGTCGGTCACTTCGATATGCACGAACCAATAGATGTCGGCGCGTTTCGGCTGGGTTTGAAGGATGGAGTAGAGGATTTTTTCCTCCACTTTTTTGGGCGATTTGGCGCTGCTCAGAAACACGAGGTTGGCGGCGTATTTCGGGATGCCCTCGTCGTTGCTCAGCGCGATTAATTGGTCAATGTAGTCGTTGATTTTTGTGTTCTGGATAAAACGATCCTTGATTTTTTTCGCCTGCACCCAAATGTACATCAACACAAAAAGTACCGAGGCAATGACCACCGTGATAAAGCCACCTTCCCTGAATTTCAATAAGTTAGCCGCAAAAAACGCCCCCTCGAAACACAAATACCAAATCAAAAACAGCCACACGAGGAGGGGTGGTTTTCGGTTCATCACAAAAAAATTGGAAAGCAAAGCGGTGGACATGAGCATCGTGATCGTGACCGAAAGCCCGTAGGCCGCCTCCATGTGTTTGCTTTCCTGAAAATAAATCGTGACAAAAACACAGCCTGCCCACAGCAGCGTATTCACCGCCGGCACGTACAACTGACCTTTCAAATGGGTCGGGAAAATAACGGTCAATTTCGGCAGCAAACCGAGGCGAATCGCTTCGCTCACCAGTGTGAACGACCCCGAAATCATCGCCTGGCTGGCAATAATAGCAGCCATCGTAGCGACCGCGATGCCGATGGGCAAAAACCAGCGCGGCATCACGCCGTAAAACGGGTTCATTGGTTCGTCGCCAGCGAGTGGCAAGGGTTGTCCCTCAAATTGCAGACACCACGCTGCCTGGCCTAAGTAGTTGAGCACCAGGCAGATTTTTACGAAAATCCAGCTGACCCGGATGTTCTGTTTGCCACAATGTCCCAAATCGGCGTACAGCGCCTCCGCCCCGGTCGTGCAAAGAAAAACGGCTCCCATCAGCACCAGCGCATGGGGGTGATGCACGAGCATTTTGTAGGCACAAACCGGGCTGAGCGCCTCCAGAACGGAAAAGTGCCCGGCCAACTCGATCATCCCCAAAGTGCCGAGCATGGAAAACCATGCAAGCATAATCGGCCCGAAAAAACGCCCTACCGCCGCCGTGCCGAATTGCTGAAAAAGAAAGAGCGCGGAGATAATCCCGATGGTGATAGAAACTGTCGGGATGTGCATATCGCGCAGGCTCTCAACGGATTGCAAACCTTCGATGGCCGAAGAAACAGAAATCGGCGGGGTAATCATTCCTTCCGACAAAACGGCGCTGCCGCCAATCATGGCCGGAAACAGCAGCCAGCGCTTGCGACGCCGCACGAGTGTGTACAGGGAAAAAATACCGCCTTCGCCGTTGTTATCGGCTTGCAGGACGAGCGTGACGTATTTGAGGGAAGTCTGGATAGTCAGGGTCCAGAAAACGAGCGAGACGGCGCCAAGAATCGTCTCGCGGTCAACGGCGCCCGTGCCCACGATGGCTCGCATCACATACAGCGGCGACGTTCCGATGTCGCCGTAAATAATGCCGAGGGTGATGATCAGGCCGGTGAGGGTTAGCCTGTGGTGAGAGCTGTTGTGTTCGCCGTGAGAGGCCATTTTGGGTAAAGTAAAAAGAGCATTTCAGAGTTGCCGGAGCAAATGTATGGAAGATGCGGTTTAGAGGCGGGATTAAACCGCCCCTGTGTCAGGATTTAGAATTTTTTGTCGAAAAAGAGCCATTTGCTCTGGATTCCCGAACATCACAACATGCCATCCAGGTTCTAAAACAGTAGCCGGAGATGGGTTGATTTCATACTGGCCGTCAAGGCGTCTAATAGCAATCAAAGAGGTTGGAACAAGGTCGCGAAGTCCGCTGTCGGCGATTGTTTTTCCCTGAAATTCAGGGCGTAATTGCCGGACGGAGACTTCTTCAAAAACCACATTGCTGGGACCGATATTGGAGAGCAGGTTAAAAAATTCTACCAAATCGGGCTTTTTGAGCAAAGTCGCCATGTAAAATCCGCCGATGCGTTCGGGCACGACTGTGTGGTTGGCGCCGGCGCGCCGGATTTTGACTTCATCGGCCTCATTGTTGGCACGGGTGATGATGCGTAGCGAAGGATTAATTTGCCGCGCCGAAAGCGTGACGAACAAATTGTCGGAATCCTTGGGCAGGGTGATGACGATAGAGCCCGCCTTGCGGATGCCGGCTTCTTCCAACACTTCGTCGTTTGTGGCGTCGCCTTCCACAAATAAATAATCGGTCGTTTCGCGCAGCGACTCGATTTTTTCAAGATTGTTTTCGATGATAACGAAGGGAATGCCTTGTTTCGCCAATTCCTGCGACACCTCTGTAGCATGACGCCCGAAGCCACAAATGATGGCATGGCCGTTCAGGTTTTCGATATTCCGATTCATGCGAAAATCATTTAAAAGTCTGGAAAAACCGCCTTCGGCAAAAACGCCCGCAATGGTAGAAATGGCGTAAGCGAACAAACCGACATTGAACAAAATCAGGAAAGTCGTAAAAATTTGCCCGGCAGCGCTGAGCGGATGCACCTCCCCGAAGCCAACGGATGCCAGCGTAATAACGGCCATATAGTAGGCATCCAGCCAGGGATAACGTTCGATAACGACGTATCCGATGGTGCCGACGCCGATAGAAAAAAGCATCAGCAAACCTGCCATGCGAATCCTCTCCACCATGTCAACGAATCGCCGGAAACGGTGCTGCGTGTAGCGTCGTTTGTTCAAACGGAGAAAAAGCAGGGTGAAGTGGAAAAAATTGCCGGCTTGCATGGCCTATTTATTCGTCAGCACCAAATATTCCCAGGGTTTCATTGTCAGCGTCATTTCGCGGGTCACCTGCACCGTACTCGCACCGAACAGGTTTGTGTAAGCGCCGAGCGCATCGCTGCCGGGTTTGAGGGTGAAGGTGCGGTTTTGTTTGCTCAGATTCAAAACAACGATGACCCGGTCGCCGTCTTTTTCGCGGGTGAAAGCGTACACGTGCTCGTCGGCGTCGGTCGGGATTTTGTTCAAAGCGCCGCCGTTTTTGCCCGACCAAAGTGCGCGATTGGAGTGCCGGAGGTTGCAGAGTTTTTGGTAAAACTCCGTTTTCGCGTATTTTTTCCAGCGAATCGGGTCTTTTTCAAAAAACTTCAGGCGTTTCGCGAGGCCGTCTTCTTGTCCGCTGTAAATCATCGGCGTGCCTTGCCACGTGAAAAGCAGGACGTTGAAAGCATCTATCGAAGCGCCGTAAAGTTCGGCGTCGGTGCCACTCCACGAGTTTTCGTCGTGGTTGGTGGTGAAATACATTTGGTAGTAGCCTTCGGGATAAAAATCGTTCAGGAAATTCAGCAGGGTGTCCAGCGATTTTGCATTTTGCTTACCTGCGGCGATGTCCTTCGTCACGTCTTTCCACTTCCAGCCGTAGTTGGCGTTGAAACAGGTTTTGAAATGACCGGGCTCATCCTGCCATTCGGAAAGCATGAAAAGTTGTTTCACAGAATCCAGAGCGGGCCGGGCTTCTGCCCAGAAGTCGTTGGGAACGAGGCCGGCCATGTCCACACGAAAGCCGTCTATGTCGCAGGTTTTGACCCAGTATTGCATGGCTTCGATCATGGCTTTGCGGGTAGCGGGGTTGGAATAATCGAGGTCTACGCAGTCGTCCCAGCCGGTGGAGCCGCCGTGTTCGTTGAGCGGCGCGGTGAATTGGCCGTTCACTTTGGTGTAATATTCGGGATGCTCTTTCATCCAGACGGCATCCCAGGCAGTATGGTTGGGCACCCAGTCGAGGATGACTTTCAGGCCGAGATTATGGGCTTCGCCAATGAGATTTTTCAGGTCGTCGAGTGTGCCGAAGTCGGGGTTGATGGCGTAGTAGTCCTGCACTGAATAGGGGCTGCCGAGGTCGGAAGGTTTCATTTTCCGGTTTTGTTTGCCGATGGGGTGGATGGGCATAAGCCACAAAACGTTCACGCCCATTTCTTTGAGCCGGGGGAGTTGCTGCTGTACGCCGGCAAAATTGCCTGCCGGTGAAAACTGGCGGATGTTGCACTCGTAGAGGACGGCATTGCGTGCCCATTCGGGCTCGGCAGGGCGGTCGCTTTTAGGCGCTGAAGGAGGCGGCGCTGTTTGCACGGCTGGAGCAGGTTTATTTTCGCAGGAAAAAAGGACGGCTGCGAAGGCAAGCAAAAGGTACAGATTTCTCATAGAAGTTCTTAGTTGTTGGTTGTTGGTTCCTGGCTGTCGGTTTCTGGTTGCTTTTATAACCAAGAACCAGAAATCAACAACTAATTTTCCGGCGGAGCATTCCGCGAACCCACTACCCGCACCTGGATTCCGGTGACGTTTATCTCCGTGTTCCCTTTCCAAATCATCACAAAGCCTTTTTCGGTCACGTGCCAGGTGTTGTTGATGTATGGGTCGTTGCAGGAAAGGTACACTTCGCTTTTCGCTTCATCCCAGCCCCAGCGACCAGTATCCACGACTTTGTTTTTTATCAAAATATCGAAGGTCTGGTCTTCCCGAAAACGCAGCCATTTGTGCTGATAATTTTTGTGTACGAGCGTATCGCTGGGCTGGAAGGCCATGTTCAGATGCCACCAGCCGGTGCTGAGGTAGGCTTTGCGGCTGGCCGTGAGCGGCGGAAGTGTATTCAGCGGGACGTTGACCATACGCGGCGGCTCTTGCACCTGATAGGTGGGCGCCCCGTCAGGATTGCTCCCCTGCACCACACGCGAGGCATTCCAGTTGAGTCCACTGCCCTGGTTTTGGACGACGGGCGCTTCGGGTTGTGCTGCAGGTTGTGGTTGCTGCGGATTTTTTTGATAGTTTTTGCAGGTCAAATACCCTACTGCAACAATCAAAATAATGAGTAAAATGTTGAATTTCATATTTTTTACAAAATCGAGCAAACAAAAAAAGGGTAAAAAGTCGGCAAACCAAATTCAGGAAACACGCATGGCATCGCTGGCGTAAGCCTCCGAAAATTGCGCCAGCAGGTTTTTAAAAGTCAGATTTTCAAAACCGGGAATGACCACATGCGCCTGGGGTAGGTACTCCGGCTGACCGATGCCCACCACGTGAAAGCCGCCGGCCACACCCGCCCAAACACCCAAAGCAGCGTCTTCAAACACGATACATTCGGCAGGTTTTAACCCCAAAGCCTGCGATGCCAGCAAAAAAGATTCGGGATCGGGTTTCACCTTTCGGATGTTGTATCCGTCAATGATAACGTCGAAATAAGATTCGAGTTGGGTGGAACGCAACACTGCGCGGGCGCTCCTCGATGCCGACGACAGGGCGATTTTCAGGCCGGCTTCCCGCACCTGACGCAGAAACAGCAATGCGCCAGGCAAAACGTCGCCGGGCTTGAGGCTGGAGATGAGTTCGACGTACCAGTTATTTTTCACGTCAGCCCAATGCAATTTTTCGGCTTCGGTCATGTACACATCGCCCCATTCGAGGATTTTTTCGAGGCTGGCCATCCGGCTCAATCCACGCAGTTTTTCGTGTTGCGCGGGCGAAAAGTCGAATCCCAACTGGTTGGCGAGCCGCCGCCAGGCAGTGTAGTGGTATTTTGCGGTGTCCACAATAACGCCGTCCAGGTTGAAAATACAGCCTTTAATTTGTTCCAAAAGACTCGACATGAGCGGATTCCGATTGAGGCGGCGAAGTTATTGTAAATTCAACGGAAAGCAGGCAAAATGTGTATCACTCTCTGAAGGTTCTTTTTGAAAAAGAGACTGCGCTCTTCGCAGATTCATGTACGTTTGCTTCGCAAAATGCCTGATTTATGGCTTCGGAAAAGAAAAAAACAGACGATTCGCCGACCGGAAAGATTGACATTCTGTCCCGTATCATCATTGCGCTCATCGTTGGTATCGTTATCGGGGTCGCTATCTCGCAGTTGGGTCTCGAAACCCTCCGAAACGAAATTCAAAATCTCGTTTTCGTTTTTATCTGGCTTGTGTTGCTCACTGGCCTGTTTGCGTTTTGGGTCGTTCATAACAAGGAAAGACTGCTCAAACGCATTTTCGGCGTGACCAGCACGGAGATCAGCGACCTGAACCAGACGGCACAATCTTTTTGGTACAACGTGGTAGAAAAAGATTACGATAAAGCCAAACGCGACCTCACCCTGATCTTCAAAAGAGCCTCGGCATGGTACTCCTGGATGAATTTCCGGCGCTGGGTGGTCATGGCGTTTCAATCGCTGCTGGTCGGCTTCGGCGGACTGCTCGGTACCTTGATTTTATACAATCAAAACAAATTGCTCGTGCAGCAAAACGAACTGCTCAACCAGCAAAACGTACGGCTCGACCAACAAACTTATTTGCAGGAAGCCGAACGCCGCAGTTCACTTATCTCCCTGATGGGCAGCATTTTGGACGCCGTCAACCTCGAGTTGAAAGAAGACGTGGGCGCCAAAGGTGTGCGCGATCTTTCCCCTCAACTCATCGGGCGGGTCATCGCACTGAGCAATTCGCTGCGCCCCTACCGCTACCTCGGCAGCGACTCGTTGGTAGGCCGCGAACTCAGCCCCGAACGCGGGTATTTGTTGCTCTCGATGGTGAGCAGCGAGATAGACCCGGTCAGCCTGCGCCGCATTTACCGCTCCGCCGATTTTTCCTATGCCGATTTGAAAAAAGCCGTTTTGTCAGGCGAATTTATGGCCGGCGTAAACCTCACCGGCGCAGACCTCGAAGGCGCTTTGCTCGACGAAACCGACCTGAGCAACGCCAATCTGAACGACACAGAAATGAACGGCGCCATACTTGCCCGCGCCAATCTGCGCTCGGCCCGGCTGCGCAACTCTCAAATGCGCAAAGCCTACCTGGAATCTGCCGACCTCAGCAGCACCGTTCTGTCAGGCGCAGATTTGACCGGCGCCAACTTGTCGTTTGCCAACCTCAGTCACACCATTTTCAGCAAGGCAAACCTGAAAAATGTCAACCTGAGCCAGGCAACCCTGATAAAAACTTCCTTCGAACAAGCCTCGCTCGACAGCGTCATCGTCTCGGAGTTTACCTGGCTCGATTCGCTCCCCCGAACGGGTCCCGATACTTTCCCGGGCTTCAATTATCTGATTTCCAGGTACTACACCGATTCGGTAGAGACCAAATTGGGCTGGCTTTATATTTTAAGGGAAAAAGAAGAGTGAAATTTGGCATGTTCAAATTTTCAGTTTCCTCAAAAACGCCATCGTCGCCTCCATGTCCTCGTGCAAAACCCGGTCGCCCTCCAGTCGGGGAACACTTGCCCGGTATTTTTCAAAAATCTCCTCGATGCGCGGCGACGATTGCAGCGGCCGCCGGAATTCCAGCGCCTGCATCGCCACCATGAACTCGATGGCCAACAGCCGTTCAAGATTCAGCACAATGCGGCGGGCTTTCGTGGCGGCATTGGCGGCCATGCTCACGTGGTCTTCCTGACCGTTGCAACTGATGATGCTGTCCACCGACACCGGAGTGCAAAGCCCTTTATTTTGATTTACAATGGCTGCCGCCGTGTATTGCGCAATCATCATCCCGGAATGCAGGCCGGGATCATTTGTCAGGAAAGCGGGGAGTCCTCTTTGCCCGCTAATCAGTTGATAAACACGCCGTTCGGAAATGCTGCCAAGTTCCGACAAAGCGATACCGAGATAATCGAGCGGCAAAGCGAGCGGCTGTGCGTGAAAATTTCCGCCCGATAAAATCAGGTCGTCGTCAGGAAAAATATTGGGATTGTCCGTCACCGAATTGATTTCGGTTGTGAGCATTTGCTCCACATGGGCCAGCGCGTCGCGGCTGGCGCCGTGCACTTGCGGTACACAGCGAAAAGCGTAAGGATCCTGGACGCTCGTTTTTTCGGAGGCGGCTATCTCGCTGTTTTTCAGCCAGGTCAACACATTTTCGGCAGTAGCCAATTGTCCCGCGTGCGGGCGGATTTGATGAATGTGCGCGTCGAGCGGCGACAGGCGGCAGTTGAATCCATCGTACCCGATGGCGGCATTCAGGTCGGCGATTTTTGCCAAACGGCGACTCTCGAGCAGACACCACGCGGCGTAGGCAGCGGAAAACTGCGTCCCGTTGAGCAGGGCAAGGGCTTCTTTGGCCTTAAACGTCAATGGCGGCCAGCCACGCAGTTGCAACACCACGTCGGCACGCTGACGACGGCCTTCGTGCCAGACGTCGCCGAGGCCGATGAGTGGCAGGCTCAAATGCGCGAGCGGGGCCAGGTCGCCCGACGCGCCAAGCGAGCCGAGTTCAAACACAACCGGCAGAATATCAGCATTGTAGAAGTCAACGAGCCGCTGCACAACTTTCTCCCGGACGCCCGAAAAGCCGTAGGAAAGGCTCTGGATTTTGAGCAGGAGCATGAGCCGCACAACCTCAGGCGGCACAGAGTCGCCCATGCCGGCGGCGTGGCTCACGACGAGGTTGTGTTGCAGTTGTTCGATGTCTTCTTCCGAAATTCGGATGTTGCACAGCGAGCCGAAACCCGTGTTGATGCCGTAAAAAAGATCGTCGGAATGAGCGAGTTTGCGGTCGAGATATTCGCGGCAGTGGTGGATGCGGCGGCGCGTTTCTTCGGACAAAACGAGCGGTTGTTTTTCAACGATTACCGCCTGGATTTGGTCGAGCGAGAGATGGTCAGGACTTACTTGATGCACTTTTTTGTTGTTCAGTTCGGGCGGCGAAATTACTCGTTTGGCCGATTTTACCGTTAAAATCGCTTTGCGGCAGGTTAAACCGAAGTTAAGACGAGTGCCTTCCGGCACAATACAAACGGCTGAAGTTTTTGAAAATGAGGCAGTTAATTTTTGTTTGCCAAAATTTTTTAAAAATAAAAAGCAACGCCGAGCGGTCAACCAACGTCAGAAGGCCGCGTTTGGAAGGGAAATGCCCTACTTTTGGCGCTGAAAACTCAACAAATCAACAGTTCTACAAATCAACAATTCAAGTAACCATGATTAAGAAACTCTTTTCAACTGCTCTTTTCGCTTTTGCCCTGACGGCCGTTGCTACCGCTCAACGTATTGCCTATGTGGATGTTACGGCTATTCTGGAAAGCCTGCCTGAATATCAGAAAGCCCAGGAGCAACTCGACAAAGTTGCCACACAATGGCGCCAGGAAATCGCCCAGGAACAGGACAAAGTGAAAGGGATGTACAGCAAATACCAGGCTGAACAGGTGTTGCTCAGCGAGGAAATGAAGAAGCAACGCGAGGAAGAAATCATGAACAAGGAGAAAGAAGTGCGCGAAATGCAACGCCAGAAATTCGGCCCGGAAGGCGCTTTGTTCAAAAAACGCGAAGAACTCGTGAAGCCGATTCAGGATAAAGTGTACGCCGCCATTCAGAAATTTGCCGAAGACAAAGGCTACGAATTTATTTTTGAAAAAGGCAGCGCCTCCGGTATGCTCTACGCCGACAAGCGCAATGACAAAACTGACGATATCAAAGCGATGCTGAAGAAGTAACTTTGCGGCGCGGTTGAGAAAGGTTGAGTGGGGTTGAGAAAGTTTCTTCGCTCTACTCCTTCAACCTTTCTCAACGCTCCTTAACCTTCTTGCTCAACACCTAACTCTTTCAAAATGAATAAATTTTTCGCACTCACGCTCGGCATGGCCCTGTTTTTTACTGCCGAGGGTTTTTCTCAGAAATTTGGTTTTTGCAACTCGGTCGCGCTGTTGAGCGAACTTCCTGAGGTGAAAGCTGCCGACAGCGATTTGCAGGCTTTTCAAACACAATTGACCAAAAAAGGACAGGAACGGGTGAAGGCTTTGCAGGAGGCCGCCGCCGAATTGCAGCGCAAAAAAGACCAGGGCAGTATATCGCCCAAAGACTACGACACACAGTACGCCAAATTAGAAGCGGAACAGACTGACATCGCCAAATACGAGCGGGAAGTGTATCAAAAACTCTCCGAAAAGCGGGAGCAACTTTACAAACCCCTGTTCGACAAAGTGAACAAAGCGATGGCTGATGTGGCGAACGAGAACGGCTTTGCGCTCGTGTTCGATTCCAACACGCAGGTGCTGATTTACGCCCACGAATCGCTCGACGTGACCAAATTGGTAAAAGTGAAACTGGGTATCTCGAACTGATTTTCATGGACATTTCAGATAAAAAAAGCCGCGTCGGATACTCCGACGCGGCTTTTTTTATTTTTCCAAAAAACTGAAAATCAATTCTTTCGGCTCATGTTGGCGACTTCAATCATTTTGTCTTCCACCGTCCGGACGAGTTCGTTGAAGTGGGCGCTGTGCTTCACTTCGAGGTTGCGATTGAACGGCAAATCCACCGTGATGTGATGCACAAAACGCCCCGGATTGGCCGCCATGATGTAAATGTCGTCGCCGAGATAAACGGCTTCTTCGATGTCGTGCGTCACGAAAACAATCGTCGGCTGGAATTTGAGCCACACGTCTTCGAGCATGTCCTGCATTTGCAGGCGCGTGTTGATGTCGAGCGCGCCGAAAGGTTCGTCCATGAGCAGAATTTCGGGGTTTGCAATCAAACTGCGGGCGATGGCGACACGTTGCAACTGCCCTCCCGAAAGCGTCGGGTAAATCGCGTACTTGTTTTCGTGACCCGCCAAACCGACGAGTTCGATCATCTCCGTGGCGCGACGACGGCGTTCTTTTGCCTCTATTTTTTGAAAATCAAGGCCTAACTCGACATTTTCCAAAACAGTCAGCCAGGGCAGGGAGGAATATTGCTGAAACACCATCCCGGCCCGAATACCCGACTCAGCCACAGGCTTGTTGCGCAGCAAAACCTCGCCCGAAGTGGGTTTTTGCAAACCGGCGATGTAGCGCAGGATAGTACTTTTTCCGCAGCCCGACGCGCCGAGGATGATGACAAATTGCCCCTGGCCGGGTTTGTCTTCGACGAGAAAGTTTACGTCTTTCAGTACCGGCGTGTTGCCGCCGCCATAGTCCTGGCTGATGTTTTTGAGTTCGATGATATTGGCGAGTTCAGTGTCTTTTATGTGGAGCATAAGATGAAATTAATTATGGGTAAATGAGGTAATTGGGAGTAATTGAGGCGACTATGTTAACTGAGAGTAATAATGCTAATTACCGCAATTACTCCAATTCCCCTATCATTGCCTGTTCAAATTCCCGACCTTGTTATGCAACCAACGCGCTTGCACCCGCTTGATTTTCTTGTATTTGCACTTTATTTCCTCGTGGTCGCAGCCTACGGCTACTGGGTGTGGAAACGAAAACAGGCGGGCAATAATACGACTGCCGGATATTTTTTGGCAGAAGGCGCGCTGACTTATTGGGCGATTGGCGCTTCGCTTATCGCTTCCAATATTTCCGCCGAACATTTTATCGGCATGTCGGGCTCGGGTTTTGCCATAGGGCTGGCGATTTCGACCTACGAATGGATGTCGGCAGCGACGCTCCTGGTCGTCGCGGTGTTTTTCATTCCCGTTTATTTGAAAAATCACATTTACACGATGCCGCAGTTTTTGCGCGAGCGATACAGCCCGCTCGTGGCGACGCTGATGGCGGTTTTTTGGCTGCTGGCTTACGTGTTCGTGAACCTCACTTCGATTTTGTATCTCGGCGCGCTGGCGCTGGAGCTGACGACCGGACTCGATTTTCACACGGCCATTTTTGGCCTGGCGGTTTTCGCCATCGTTATCACGGTCGGCGGAATGCGGGTCATCGGGTACACGGACGTGATTCAGGTAGCGGTGCTGGTGTTGGGAGGTCTGGCGACGGTGTGGCTGGCGCTCGATATGGTAGCGGAGCATTTCGGTTCGGACGGGATTTTTTCGGGGCTGGCTTTGCTGCGTGAAAAAGCGCCCTCGCATTTTCACATGATTTTGCCCAAAGAACACCCTTATTACAAGGATTTGCCGGGGCTGACCGTGCTCATCGGCGCGATGTGGATTAACAACCTGAACTACTGGGGCTGCAATCAGTACATCATCCAGCGGGCGCTGGGAGCAGATTTGAACACGGCGCGAAAAGGGATTTTATTCGCAGCATTTTTAAAATTGCTGATTCCGGTCATTGTGGTGTTGCCGGGTATCGCAGCATTCGTGTTGCATTCGGAGGGTTTGTTTCAAAAGGAAATGCAGGACATGACCGGCACGGTGAAGCCCGACTACGCGTATCCGACCTTGCTCAATTTGCTGCCAATGGGCATGAAAGGTTTGGCTTTTGCGGCCTTGATAGCCGCCATCGTCGCGTCGCTGGCGGGCAAAGCGAACAGCGTGGCGACGATTTTCAGCCTCGATATTTATAAAAGGTATTTTGACAAAACGGCTTCGGAAGCAAAACTCGTCCGCGTAGGAAAAATCGCTGTCGTGGTTTCGATGTTGCTCGCCATCGCCGTCGCGCCGCAGTTGCGCACCCTCGAACAAACCTACCAGTTCATTCAGGAATACATGAGCTTCATCACGCCGGGCGCGTTCGCTATCTTTTTGCTCGGTATGTTTTGGCGGCGCACGACGTCGGCGGCAGCGTTGGCGGCGGCATTGCTGACGATTCCGCTTTCGGCGGCTTACAAGTTTTTTGCTCCCGAAATTCCCTTCCTCGACCGTCTCGGATGGGTTTTTCTCATCATCGTGGCGCTCATGATCGGCATTTCATTTTTGGAAAAAAAGGAAAGTCGTATGGTGAAAATTGACCCGAAACTTTTCCGTGTGGAGCCGGCTTTCGTGGTAGGCGGCGTGATTATTTGCGGAATTTTGACGGCGCTTTATACCGTGTTTTGGTAAAGGTTGAGAAGCTTAAGAAAAGTTGAGGCGGTTGATGACAAGATTTCTCAGCCTCCTCAATCCTTCAACCCTCCTAAACCTTCATCAGCCCCGGATATTTTGCAAACCGCTCCTCGATTTCCGTCAGCGACGCGAGGTTCCCAATGCCTACGCCTTCCACCACAAACGATGCAGCGCAGTGGGCGAAACCGGCGGCTTGCGCGATGTCGTGCGTTTCCGAATATTTGGCCAAAAACGCTGTCGCGAACACGTCGCCCGCGCCCGTCGCGTCCACTTCTTCAACGGGAAAAGCAGGGTAGTGAAGTTGTTGATTTTCAAAAAACACCTGCGCTCCACTCGCGCCTTGCGTCATCACCAGCACTTTCACAAACGACGCGATGGCCGGAATGGCCGATTCAAAACCCTGCATATCAGCGTCGCTCATAATCACCACGTCGGCGGCGGCAAGTTGCGACCAGTCCATTTCTTTGGGCGACACCCTGCCTTTTTCGTCCCATTGCCGGAGCCAACCCTGGATCGTGGCGCCTTTGAGCGCGCGGGGAAATTTTTGAAAAATGGAAAAATCCACTTCGCCGGCAATCGGGCAAAATAAAACCACCGGCGCTGGCAAGCATTCGGCGGGAACATCCTCGACAAAGAGCGTTTCGGCGCATTCGTGGAGGTATTGAATGCGTCGCCCGTCCAGGTAAATATTTTCAAAAACGGTCGTCGCTGCGGCGGGTTTGTTCCAGAATCGAATGTCGTTTTTTTCAAAAACACCCTGAAACCCGAAATCGGCGCCCACGCTGCTAAGGATTCCGGCACGCAAACCCAACTGCCGGGCGACGAGCGCCGAATAGGAAGCCGTGCCGCCGAGGATGTTTTTGCCACCGACCCGGTCGTGACAGCAGTGGCCGATGCAGAGATATTGGAGCGAGGCGGGATTCATTTTCTTTTCGGCCAAAGTTACATTGGCTTTACAAAACTCGTCCTACGGCTTCGAGCCGTAGGACGAATAGGCATCAAAGCCCGGTGTCAAATGTTAAAATTCCGGCAGGTGAAAAGATTTTTCTCCATCTTTTTCACTGGAAAATTCGCTTCAAAAAATGAGGGGGAAAAGTCGTTCAAGGTCTTGTCTGAACAGCCAAATGGCCGACCATTTGCTCATGCAATTTTCTCGTTTTCGCATTTTCAAACACCTTTCCCTCACAGGAGCGTACCCACCGGATACCCCGCACGGCATTGGTCAAAAACACCTCCTGCGCCGTCAAAAATGCATCGGGCGTAGCCGATTTTTCGACAATGGAGTAGCCGGCGGCTTTGGTTAAGGTGAGCAATAAATCGCGCAGCACGCCTGTTACACACCCGTCGGCAAGCGGCGGCGTACAGAGGGTGTTGCCCTCGAACCAGAACACGTTGCTGCTCGTCGCTTCACACACGCGGTCGTGCGCATTGAGCAAAATCGCGTCGTCCCAACCCCGTTCCTGCGCTTCCTGCGCCGCCGCCACATACCGCGCGGCATTCAAAGTTTTCAACCCGGAAAACGTATCCACCGGAAGCCTGACCGACTCGCAAAATCCGACATGAAGACCTTCGGAAGGCCACTCGAAAACGCCTGATTCCAAAGCCTGCGCGGCGATAAGGAATTGGGGTTCATTGTTTTCCGGCAAATACAATCCGCCCGGCGCGCGCCACACAGTGAGGCGAACGCGGGCGTTCGGCGGCGTGATTTTTTGAATTTCCTGTTCAAAAAAAACGGCTGACCAAGCGGACGGAATTTGGTAACGCATCATTTTCAAACCCCGCGAGAGTCGCTCCCAATGCGCCTGCATGAGCGGAATTTTTCCCTCAAAAACCCGAATCGTCTCGAACAAAAAGTCGGCATAGTAGAGGCCGCGTTGCGCGAGCGCCAAACCTTCGGGCAGTTCATTGACAAGTTGCGTGTTCAGGTTGAACATTTTTCATTACGTGAATGAGTAAGTGTGTGAATGCGTGAATAAACGTCGCGCACGACCGCTCATTCGCACAATCACTCCTCCACTCATTTTTTTCTAAATCCGATTTTTTTCACACTCTAATCACTCGCACACACTATGACCAGATTTTCTTTAATCGTTCTTCGTTCCTTCGGCATCGCCTCGGTGTTGTTTTTGTTGCTGCCGGCAGTTTCGCAGGCCCAAAACACAGGCCGTGTGGCAGAATGGCTGGAAAGTTACCGCCTTTCGGGAGATTTTCAGTCCGTAGCGCCCATGACGGCCACGCAAGAGCGTACCGATCTTCAGAATGTGGTGGACAACGCCACCGTCCTCGAAACCGATAAAACTACCCTGAACCAACTTTTGACAACAGCCCCATTAACCTTAACTTTTTCTGTTCCAAATGCTTATGGAGAAAAATTTGAACTCGAACTCGTAAAGGTAAATTTGTTCGCGCCTGAATTTTCGCTGGGCACACTGGGCACGAACGCGCAGGAAAACCTGCCGTACGAAGGAGGCGTCCACTATCGCGGCATTATCAAGGGAAACCCGAATTCGCTGGCTTCGTTGAGTATTTTCGACGACGGCGTCATGGCAATGATGAGCGACGAAACGGGCACTTACGAGTTGGGCAAAATGGAAGACGGCTCCGGCCAGCATGTATTTTATCGCAAGGAAGATTTGAAAGCGGCGTCGCCGCTCGGTTGTTTTGCCGATGATGAAGCCATCGCTCACGAAGAAGAAACCGGCACAGACGACCGGGGTGTGGGCTGCAAAACGGTGACGGTTTATTTCGAGTGCGACTATAAACTTTACACGGATAAAGGCTCGAATACGACGAACGTAACCAACTACGTGTCAGGGCTTTTTAACCAGGTGGCGACCCTTTATGCCAATGAAAATGTGGGCGTCGCGATTTCGCAAATTTACGTCTGGACCTCGCCCGACCCTTACCAGGGCTACGGCAGCACCAGCGGTGTGCTGAACGCTTTCCGCGCCGCAAAAGGCACCAATTTCAACGGAAACCTGGCGCATTTTCTTTCTACGCGCAATCTCGGCGGCGGCATCGCCTATCTCGATGTGATTTGTTTCAAAAGTTATGCGTTCGGCGTGAGCGCCATCAGCAATTCGTACCAAAACGTGCCCACCTACTCCTGGTCGGTAGAAGTCGTGACACACGAACTGGGTCACAACCTCGGCTCCTGGCACACACACTCCTGCAACTGGCCGAACGGCGCGCTCGATAATTGTTACTCGCCCGAAGGCAACTGCTCTTCCGGCCCCGCGCCGCAAAACGGCGGCACGATTATGAGTTACTGCCACCTGACGAATTACGGCATCAATTTCAACAACGGCTTCGGTACCGTGCCGGGCAATCGCATTCGCGACAGAGTGCTCGCTGCGAGTTGTTTGCCCTCTTCGGGGAATGTTCCGACGGGTTTGAACACTTCCAACATCACCGGTTCGTCGGCAACTTTATCCTGGGGAGCCGTCGCTGGCGCCACGACTTACACCATCCAGTACAAAACAGCCATTTCTTCCAACTGGATTACCGCCGGGAACACTGCCTCGACTTCTTACAATTTGACGGGTTTGGCTGCCAACACCGCCTACAACTGGCAGGTAAAAACCGATTGTTCAAATTTCTCGTCTACTGCCAATTTTACCACAACCAGTGGCGGTAGTGGTGGCGGAAGCAGCTGTGCAGCACCGACAGGCTTGACCACTACGAACATCACCGCTTCGTCAGCAAAATTCAACTGGAACGCTTCAGTCGGCGCGACGAGTTACACCGTTCAGTACAAAAGGAGCAATCTTTCTTCCTGGCTCACGGCGGGCACTACATCTTCTACTTCCTACACAATCAATGGCTTAAACGCCTCCACTTCCTACAACTGGCGCGTAAAAGCCAATTGCTCGACGAGTTATTCCACCATCGCGACTTTCACGACGCTGAGTAGTGGCGGAGGCGGCGGAGGCGCTTGTAACCCGCCCGCAACGCTGAATAATGTCTCCATCGCGCCTACTTCGGCGGTCATCAGTTGGTCGGCCGTGAGCGGTGCCAGCAGTTATACCCTTCAAATCAAATACGCGAATTCCAATACCTGGTACACGCTCGGCACGGTAGGCGTGACGCAAGTGACTATCACGGGTTTGCAGCCGGCCACCTCCTATCATTGGCGTGTAAAAACCAACTGTTCGGCTTATTCGGCACAAAAACTTCTGACCACACCGGCCAATTTGCAAGCGCCGGATGATGCTGCGGAAGAATTGCCCAATCCGACCATCAGTTACTTCCAACTTTACCCGAATCCTGTGGCCGAATCGCTGACGGTGAACTACACGGGCGATATTCTTTCCAGCAGTGAAATCATCGTGACCGACGTGGCAGGGCGAATCGTGTTGCAACAATCGCTCACCGAACCGCAGCAAGTGCTCAATGTGTCGCGCCTGCAAGCAGGGACGTATATTTTGTCGCTCATGGAAGGCGAAAAACGTGTGGAAACGAAGCGTTTTGTGAAAATGTAAGTTGTTTCAAAAAGTGTCGGGGTGACTCGAAGCCACCCCGACACTAAAATTTATTCCGCTTTAAAAATCTCCGTCCTCGGCCCGATACCATTCTCATTAAACGCCTCAATCTGAAAGAAATACGGCACATCCTTGTCCATGCCTTTGAACCAATATTCGTTGCGGCCATAGACCATGATGTTGTTGTACAGTTTGTCCGGTGCAATGCCGAACCAGATGGTGTAGCCCGTCGCGTTGTCATTTTGTTGCCAGCGCAACCAGGCGTTGCGGGAGTCGCTTTTGCCGCGCAGCACGATGAACTTTTGAACTGTATCCGGCACGGCGCCTGCTCCTTTGCCGAACACGCGAAACCCGCTGAGGGCAAATTTCCCCGACGGCATTTTATAGTTTTCAATTTTCAAAAAACGAGCCTGAACGGGTTTTCCCAACTCCACGTAGTCGTGCGGCACGTCGGTTTGATTTTTTCTTTTGTCAATCAAAACCTCCCATTTTTGGCCGTCTCTGGAATGTGAAATCAGGTATTGGTGTTGCAAACCCGCCTGTTTTCCCAGAAAAACTGCATCCTGGTCGGCGTAGTTAATTTGAATGGCGTTCACAGTGGAAATTTCTCCCAAGTCGGTTTGCAGCCACTCGCCTTTGTTGCCCGTCGCGGCGCTCCAATAGGTTTTGATGTCCTCGTCCACTGCGAAATTGGCGGCGAACCCGCCGAGCGTGGAGGAGACCTGCACGGGTTTGTTGTAATTCAACAGCATCCAGCCAGTGAAACGGCTTTGCGCGTGGTCGGCCTTGCCGTCGGGAAGATAGTGCGGGTAGTCGCCGTAGGCTGTGTTGCAGTTCAAAACGCCGTCCGTGTCGAAGCCTGCCGGCCAAATGCCGAGCCGCCGCTCAAAGTTGTTTTTCACCGAAATAACGACCGTGCCGACGTGCCACCAGTTACCCCATTTGTCCTGATAAGTCGCGCCGTGCCCTGCGCCGCGCGCGAAGCCGCCGGGCTTGTAGGCGTAGGGGTTATGTCGCTGATACTCAAAAGGGCCCAAGGGATTTTCACTCACATAAACTCCGTCGGCGTAGCCGCTGAATTCGGTGCCGGGCGCGCCGTATTGGAGGTAATATTTGCCTTCGTGTCTGTTCATCCAGGCGCCTTCGATGAAGGGGTCGAGGAAGGTGTTGTCGTTGTGTTCGCCGAAACGTTCCCAGCCGTGTTGTTCGTCATGGAGCCGAATCAACTCCTTGCGTTCGCCGATGGGTTGCAGGGTTTTTCGGTCAATTTCTTGCCCGTAAATCGGGTAAACATTGCTGGAGCCGAAATAAATGTACACCCGCCCGTCGTCGTCGGCAAAAAAGGCCGGGTCCCAGGCGCCCGCCTGGAAAGAATCCACCGCCTCCGTCCAGTCGTCGCGCTGCGGGTTTTTGCTCATCCAAAGGGGAAAATTTTTGGTGTACGTGGAGCCGATGACGAAGAACGTGTCGCCCAAAACGAGCGTGGCGGGGGCGCAGAGTTCGTCGTAAACTTTGTGCCAGGGCTTGAGGAATTTGCGCGGCACGAAGTTCCACGAAGCCATGTCGTCGCTCCACCAGTAGCCCCATTGGTTGGTGGAAAAAAGGTAGTATTTGTCTTTGAAAAGGGTGATGACAGGGTCGGCGGTGGCGCGGTGGCGGCCCATTTCGGAGAAATTGGGAATGGGCGTGTAACCATAGTCGAGGTTGATAGGGTTGCAGTAGGTTTTTTGTTGGGCGTGGGCTGGAAAAAGGGTCAGGCTCAGAATAAAATTCAGCCAAATTGTTTTCATAATCAATATTTTAAACCTTCAAACAATTTTTTCCACTTCGTAAATGGAATTGATTTTTCCGGCAAACAAACAGTAAAAACGCGGCTCCGAACGCAACATGGAAATTTCCGTAGGCCGTCCGTCGTCAATGTAACTCGCCTTCAGTTTCGACTTGATGGTGAAGTAAGAAAACAGGTGTTCGAACTGGACGCTTTCGCTGAAATATTGCCGCATCTGGGCGAGCATTTTGTAGGCGTTGCTGTCGGGGCGGCGCGGGCAGTTGGTACAAATGCCGGGCGCTTCGGGCCGGCAGCGCGGGTCTTCAGGAATCTGGCAGTCGAATCGCGGCAAGTTGTCGTAACTGATTTTGTGGTGGGTGTAAGCGACCGAAGAAAGCGATAAAAGGCCGCTCAATCCGTAGGGCATGATGGAACCGAAGGGGCCGTCCATGACCGTGAGTCCTTTGCCTGAAAACTGTGGCGAGGCCACGAAAGCGATTTCAGAAATTTCGTGTGTCAGCGCCAGGTCGTCCACGCCGAACAGCCGGTTGACGGCGTTGGTAGCGGCGTAGGTGGCGTTGATGACGGTGGGGGTGTTAAGTTCCTGGTTGTTGGTTTCTGGTTGTTGGTTCCTGGTTGTTGGTTCCTGGTTGTGGATTGTGATTTCTATCTTCCACTCTTTGCTATCTGTCGTCGCCGATTCCACAATGGTATTTTTGAAAATGGAAATACCCGCCGTGTTTTCGACTTTTTCCCGATAAAACTCGCGGAGCAAAACGGGGTCGAACGAATATTCCTCCGTGCGGTAAAGCGCTTCCAAACGATTGAAATTAAACAGGTTGTGTTCCGAAACCCGTTCGCAGCGAATGTCGAGGTATTGGCAAAAACGCTCGAACTGGAGCGGGTCGGTAAAGGAGCCGAAACGATCGACCGCGTAGTATTTTTCAAAACTGAAATTGACAAAACGGCGGTGTTCTGTCGTGAAACGCTCTTTGTGTTCGTCGCTCAGGGCCGCTGTCGCGATGCTGCGCGGGTAGTGGTAGCCGCCGTGCAGTCGCGCCTGGTTGACCAGCGAGGCTTTTTGAAAAAGACGGGCTTCTTTTTCCAGGAGAGCCACACGCGCGCCTTTCCCGGCGAGATACGATGCGGCATAGCATCCGAAAATACCGCCGCCAATGATGACAAAATCGAAGCGTTGCATGGGGCGAAGGTAAAAGGTCGGCAGGAGTCATTTCAGGCTATTGGTTGTGCTCGTATCAGCACAGCCGGCATCTCTCGACTATTAAGCATTTGGCGAAATGTCAAGCTGTCGTATTTTCACGCTCGGTTTCCAGCCGAGCCCGACCTTTTCCTTTTGAATATACGCCGGTTACCCGAATTATTTTCCCAAGTGAGAAGCGTTTCGGGCGAACGCTGTATCTCGCAACACGAAGTGTTTTTTCTCTAATCAAAATCTGGTTTTTGCCAGGTACTTAAATCCTGTTTCATGAATAAACGACTACTCTGGTTTTCCCTCCTTCTCTTTGTCTTTCAACAAATTACCACCGCCCAAGTTACTCCTCAATGCTCTACGCCGCCGCCGCCTGGCGCCGAATCCTGCCCAGTCACTTGCGTTTATTGCAATTTTGACGGCTACATGGGCATCAACAACGGTTCGCCTTCCGGCGGTAACGTAGTGTGCGGCCAAATCTCCATTCACAACGACCAATGGTTCGGCTTCGTGGCTGGTACGGAATGTATCACCATCAACATCGCTACCAGCAACTGTCAGGATGGCAATGGCCTGCAGGCTGCATTTTTCGATAATTGCGCATCAGATGCCATTGCCTGTAACGGCGGCTCAGGTGGCGGCGCGGGTCAACCGCTCGAACTTTCTTATTGCGGCTTCGTGCCCGGCCAGACCTACTACCTGATGATTGATGGCTGGACTGGCGACATTTGCAATTACGAAATCGAAGTGCTCGACGGCTCTGTGACACCGCCGCCGTCAGGGCAGCCAAGCCAGCCGCAAGGCCCGAACAAAGTGTGCCCCGGTGCAGTAGTGGAGTACACCATCCCGCCTGTAACCGGCGCCGGTTTCTACAACTGGACAACACCTCCGGGGTCAAAAATCAATGGCACGAATTCCAACAACCTGACTTTTCAGGCGCCGGAAGGCACTACCATCACAGTGACCTATGGTAACGCAGGCGGCAGTGTCTGCGTCAGAGTTGGCAATGCGTGTTCGCAGCCGTTGCAAGCGTGTCTGCCTGTCACCAACCAACCCATTCCTCCCACGCAAAAACCTAAAATAATACTTTGCCAGGAAGATTTGCCCTTCGTATGGGATGAACAACCTTACACAGAAATCGGAGCACCCGGCGTTTTTAACCTGACAAGTACCCCCTACGATTCTTACCTCGGTTGTGACAGTACCATCAAACAAACGATCGAGATAAAACCTACGGTTACGACCAATATCGGTACAAAATATATCTGTGAAGGCGAGTGCTTCGAGTACAACGGCAATTCGTACTGCAATTCGGGAGGGCCGTTCACAGAAGTCATTTCCTCGTCTTTCGGGTGTGACAGTTTAATACAATTTACGGTAGTAAAAGTACCGGCAGTGGCCGCGATCGGAGGTGTGCAGGCTATCAACTGTACGAGCCCTGCTCTGACCCTGAACAGCAATGGCTCTACCACAGGGCCTAATATCATTTACAGCTGGACGAATTCCAACTGGGTGCCGCTTAGTGGTAATCAGCCTACTTTCAATGTGACCACAACCGGCACTTATCACCTTATTGTGACCAATATTTTTGCAGGCACTTTCTGCAAAGACACTGCGACAGCAGTCGTTCCCGGAAATACGACCCCTCCCGGTGCAGCAGCGTCAGGTGGTAATATCACATGTGTTGCCAACTCGACGACGCTGCAAGGTAGTTCGCCTACTTCCGGCGTCAATTATTTTTGGACAGGACCGGGCATAACGCCCGCTAATCAAAACCAACAAAATCCTACGGTCAGCACAATCGGGACCTACACACTCACCGTCACAAATCCTGTAAACGGCTGCACTTCTACCGCAACAGCAAGCGTTTCGGGCGATGTGACGCCACCTACTGCCTCCGCCAGCGGCGATACGATTACTTGTGTTCAGCCGAATGCCGTTGTCACCTCTTCTACGAACGCCGCTACCCCTGCCTACCAATGGAGCGGACCGGGAATCAATGCAGGCAACCAGGGCACAGCAAATCCGGCCGTGACATTGCCGGGAACTTACAATGTCACCATTACCAATACTACAAACGGCTGCACAAGCACCGCATCCGCATCGGTTTTGCAAAGCACAACGCTCCCGACGGCAAGTGCAGGCGTTGACAAAACAATCACTTGTACGCAGAATACCGTTACCCTCGACGGGGCCGGTAATGCAGGTGGCGCTCCTGTGAATTTTTCCTGGGCAGGCGCGGGTATTAACGCAGGCAATCAAAATAACCCCACTCCTACCGTTAATCAGGCTGACACCTACATTCTCACCGTCACCAACCCGGCAAATGGTTGTTTCAGAAAAGACACGGTAGTGGTCACTGCCAACATAACGCCTCCGGTTGCGAATGCCGGCCCCGACCAAACGCTTACCTGCACGGTCACGACTGTTACGCTCGGAGGAAATAATTCTTCGCAGGGGGCGAATTTCAGCGCCAGTTGGAGTGGCCCGGGTATCAATGCGGGCAATCAAAATCAGTACAACCCCGTTGTGAACGTACAAGGTCTTTACACGCTGACTGTCACCAACATTGTAAATGGTTGCACGACTGCGGAAGACGTAAATATTTCTCAAAATATCGCAGCGCCCTCTGCCAATGCCGGCAATGATCAAATGTTGACATGCAGCTCGCCAAACGGCGTTACGCTCAACGGTTTGGGCTCGCCTTCAGGTGTGACCTATCTCTGGTCAGGTGCAGGTATCGGCGCAAACAATCAAAACCAGCAAAATCCGACTGTTACTTTGCCAGGCACTTATACGCTGCAGGTCACAAATCCTGCCAATGGCTGCACTGACACCGACCAGGTGATTGTAACCCAGGATGCAAATGTTCCCGCTGCCAATGCCGGCCCGGATCTCGAGTTGAATTGTTCGACCAATACTGTAGATATTGATGGCTCCGGTTCTTCTTCAGGTCCGGGTATAACCTACCAATGGAGCGGCCCCGGTATTTCAGGCGGAAATGTCACCATACAGAGCCCAACCAACATTACGGTTCCCGGTACGTACACCGTTACCGTCACCAACACAACCAACAACTGTATCAACACAGATGTCGTTGTTGTCGAAGAAGATATCACGCAACCGACAGCTTCGGCAGGTGGAAATTTGATACTGAACTGTTTGAATAATGCCACTGATACGCTGGATGCATCGGCCTCGAGTTCAGGGCCTGACTTTACCTACCTTTGGAGTGGACCGGGCATCACTCCTGCCAATCAAAATGACGTGAAACCTATCGTGACGGTTCCTGGCACTTACACACTGCTTGTCACAAATACTGACAACACCTGTACCGCGACAGCCCAGGCGACCGTCACAAATGACCTCAATCCGCCTGCTGCCGATGCCGGTACGGATAAAATTATTGACTGCGTCACCACCTCGACTACTATCGGAGGTAACTCGTCTTCAGGGCCAAACTTCACTTATTTGTGGACAGGTCCTGGTATCACTCCTGCCAACGAGACGCTGGCACAGCCTACCGTCAGCACTGCCGGCACATATCAGATCATCGTCACGAACACAACCAATGGTTGCACTGCCTCGAATGACGTAGTCGTGAATACCGACGCCGTTTATCCGATTGCCAGTGCGGGCACAGACGGTTTGATCACCTGCGCCCAGCCCAGTGTCGTGTTGGATGGTTCGGCTTCTTCTTCCGGTGCAGGCTTCCAGGTTGTTTGGGCAGGCCCCGGCATTTCTCCGGCCAATCAGAATCAGGCTTCGCCTACCGTGACCCAACCGGGCATTTATATTTTGACCATCACCAACACAGGAAATAGTTGTGTTACAAAAGACACGGTCGAAGTAGATGAAGACACAGTCATTCCGGTCGCCTCCGCAGGCCAGGACTGGATGCTCGATTGCCAAACGCTGGACGTCACGCTGAATGGAAGCCTTTCCGATACCGGCGCTACCATTACCCATCTTTGGACTGGCAACGGCATTCATGCCGGCAACCAAAATCAACAAAACCCGAATGTGGACCAACCCGGCACCTACACACTCTTGGTCACCAACACGGCCAATGGTTGCACAGCCCAGGATGATGCGATTATCAATCAGGATATTGCAACGCCGACAGCCAGCGCGGGCGCTGATGTTACGCTTACTTGTGCGCAAAACAGCCAGGCAATAGACGGTTCGGCATCGAGTGTCGGCCCGAATTTTACTTACATTTGGATAGGGCCGGGTATCAACACGAGCAATTTTGATTTGCAAAATCCGATTGTGGCCGACTCCGGAACATATACTTTGATCGTCACCAACATACAAAATCATTGCACCGCTACCGACAACGTGTACGTCTCGCTCGACGGCGATTTCCCGATTGCAGAAGCAGGAGTTGACCAAACCCTGACTTGCAAAAATGACACTTTGCAACTCGACGGCTCTCAGTCTCAGACAGGCCCCGGCATCACCTACGCATGGAGCGGCCCAGGTATCGTAACTGGCCAGTCAAATGATCTTTCACCCTTCGTTTTTGCCATTGGCTCCTACACCTTGACGGTGACGAACACGAACAATGGCTGCTCGAAAACGGATATTGTGAACGTCGGCGAAGACTTTATTCCGCCCGTGTCCAATGCCGGTTCAGACCTTACCCTGACTTGTGCCAACAGCACTACCGGTGTGACTTTATCGTCCAACGGTTCCAGTGCCGGGACAGGGTTTTCCTTGCTCTGGAGCGGCCCCGGCATTACGCCCGCTAATCAAAACCAACCCAACCCGACCGTACTCGTCACCGGCCAATACACCCTCGTGGTCACCAACGACACGAATGGCTGCACCAGTTCGGACGATGTAAACGTCAATCAGGATCAAAACCTGCCAACTGCCAGCGCAGGCGCCGACCAAACCCTCACCTGTGCGGTACAAACGGTATTGCTCGATGGCAGTGGCTCCTCGGCGCCCGGCGGCGGCACAATCCAGTATCAATGGAGTGGCCCCGGCATTGCTGGCAATGGCAGCGAAGTGACTCCCGGCGTTTCAGCACCGGGTATTTACACGCTCGTAATTTCAAACCCGTTGACAGGTTGTCAGGCTACGGACAATGTCGAAGTTTTCCAGGACATTGAAACGCCTGCGTTGACTACTACTGGCGACACCATCACTTGCGATCAGGCTCAGGGTACGCTGACCGTCAGCAGTTCGATTGCCGGCACCGAGTATGAGTGGTCGGGGCTCGGCATTACGCCCGGCAACAAGAACCTCGCGACCTTGCAAGTAACCGAACCCGGACTTTACACCGTCGTTGCTACGGCGCCCAACGGCTGTACTTCAACCGAAACGGAGATTATCGAGGCAGACGAAAACTTCCCCGAAGGCGCGGCAGAGGGAGCCGAATTGAATTGTTTCAATAATGGAATAGGGGCTATCGGCGGCGAAGTCAACACCCCCGGCGCCACCTTCTTCTGGACAGGCCCCGGCGGCTTCCAGTCTGATTCGCTCGTAGCAACCGTAACGCAGACAGGCACCTACACCTTTAATATCGTCGCTGCCAACGGTTGTGTGCGCAAAATCCTCGTGGATGTGACCCAGAATTTTGAAAAGCCGCAGGTGAATGCTACCGTGCCGGAATTGCTCGATTGCAATACAACTTCGGTGACTATCAACGGAAGTGGCACTTCCACCGGCTCCGTTTTCATTTATGAATGGACGACAAATGGCGGCAACATCGTTTCCGGGGCGAATGGTCTTGCTCCCGTAGTGAACAAAGCAGGTCCGTACAAATTAGTCGTGTTGAACAATATCAACGGTTGCAAAGACAGCACCACTGTACTCGTTGAAAACGATCCAGAAGTGCCTACGGCCTTTAACCTCGCTGTGCAGGACATCCGTTGCTTCGGCGACAACAACGGCTCCATCATTGTGAGCGGCATTACAGGCGGCACTGCGCCGTTTATCTTCACCCTCGATGGAGGCTCCGGTACAGGCAATCAATACACAGGTCTGACCGCAGGCTCCTACACCCTGTCGCTCGAAGACGCCAACGGTTGCGAACTCGACACCACCGTCACAATCAGCGAACCGAGTGAACTTATCGTCGAACTCGGCCCCGATGTGCAGGTCCAACTCGGTGAAGAAGCGACCGTGTCGGCACAAATCGCCAACGCCACGCCGATCCAGTCCATCACCTGGAACTATGCGCCCGGCTGCGATTCACTGGCAACACAGTGCCTCGAATTCACCTACTTGCCGTTGCAATCTTATCGGCACGTCATCACCGTGCGCGATAGCAACGGCTGCGTGGCACGCGACGAAATGATCGTTCAGGTGAGTAAAAAACGCCTCGTTTACATTCCCAACATCTTCACGCCGGGCAGCAACGACCCGCTCAATTCGGTGCTGATGATACAGGGCGGCACAGGCGTGGTGAAAGTGCGCAAATGGCAGATTTTCGACCGCTGGGGCGAAGCCGTATTTATTCGGGAGGATTTCCAGACCGACGACCCGGCGTTTGCATGGGACGGCCGCATAAAAGGCGATGAAGGTCACACAGGCGTGTACGTCTGGTACGCCGAAATCGAATTTATTGACGGCGCAGTTGAGTTGTTCAAAGGCGATGTCACCATCATGCGTTGATTTTTCATTTTCCTGAATAAAAACTGCCTCCGGAGGATTTTTCCCGCCGGGGGCAGTTTTATTTTGGGAAAAATCTCTACTTTTCCCAAAGTTAAAATAGCGGAAAAATTCCGCTGCTTTCAATCTGGAGAGCAATGAACTTGAAAAATCTGACAAACCCCACAAAGCTAAATTATTACCGCCTCATCTGGTTCAAACATGATTTGCCGGCTGGCCTGACGGTTTTTCTTGTTGCGCTGCCGCTTTGTCTTGGTATTTCGCTCGCGTCCGGTGCGCCGCTCTATGCCGGAATTTTGTCGGGTGTGATTGGCGGTTTGGTGGTGTCGTTGGTGAGTGGGTCGCAATTGGGGGTGTCCGGGCCTGCTGCCGGTCTCACGACAGTAGTGGCGGCTTCCATTTTGTCACTGGGCGATTACCGGATTTTCTTGCTGGCGGTGTTTTTGGCGGGTGTGTTTCAGTTGTTGTTGGGCTTGCTCAAACTGGGTACAGTCGCCAATTATTTCCCCTCCGCCGTCATTAAAGGAATGTTGGCAGCCATCGGCATTATTCTGATTTCCAAACAAATACCCCTCGCGCTCGGCTACGACCAGCCGGATTTTTGGACGGAAGGTTTTTTGAGTCTGTTCAGCGTCAATAATTTTTACAAAAACCTCGACAATTTCTACGACCACTTTTCGCTTCCGGTCGTGAGTATCAGCGTGACGGGCGTGCTCATCCTGACTTTGCTGAGCGGTTTTTTTAAAAAAAATTTTCGATGGGTTCCGCTGCCGCTGCTCGTAGTGCTGACGGGCGTGGGGCTTGGACTGGCATATCAGCATTTTTTGCCAACGTGGACACTCAAATCCTCTCAGTTGGTTTCTATCCCTGCCAATATTTTTGCTGAAATCACGACGGCTGATTTTTCAAAACTTTTCAGCAATCCGCAAATTTTCAAGGATGCTTTTACCATCGGCCTGCTGGCAAGTCTTGAAACCTTGCTTTGCATGGAGGCAATTGATAAATTGGACAAATTGAAACGGAAAACGCCCGTAAATCGCGAACTCATCGCACAAGGCGTAGGCAATATGGTGTGTGGCCTTGTAGGCGCTATCCCCATGACGGCAGTCATCGTACGCGGCGCTGCCAATGTGGACGCGGGTGCGCGCACCAAAATGTCGGCCTTCACGCACGGCATTTTTTTGCTTGGCGCCGTAGTGCTTATTCCGTTTGCTTTGAACCTGATTCCTTTCGCAGCATTGGCAGCCATCCTGCTCATCACGGGCTACAATTTGACCAAACCCGCTCTTTATCGCAACATGTTCGGCCTCGGTTGGAATCAGTTTTTGCCTTTCGTCATCACCATCGTCATGGTGTTGCTCACCGATTTGCTGGAAGGCGTTGCCATTGGCCTGCTGATTTCGATTTACTTCCTGGTGCGCAACAACTTCAAGGCGGAATATAAAATCGAAAAACACCGCGAGTCGGCCACCGATGTGTACTATATCAAACTCAATTCGATGGTCACGTTCCTGAACAAAGTGAATCTGCAAAATACGCTTTACAAAGTACCGCCTTACTCCGTACTGACGATTGACGGGGCCGAAAGCCGTTTCATTGACTACGATGTACTGGAAATGATCAGCGAGTTTGAAAAGCAGGCGCACGAGAAGCACATCCAACTGATTCTGAGAAACATCGAGCGGGTCAACGTGTCTGCTATACACTAAAAAGATAAGGCGGTGACTTCAAGTCACCGCCTTATCGGGTTTGCAAACGCTGTTAAAATCCGCAAAAACAGATTTTAGTCGGGCGTTTACTTGGATTTTCTGTCGTTTTTGGTCTCCAGCACATGCTTGCGGAGTTCAGTAGCGAGTTCTTTCAATTCTTGCATGGCTTTTCTGACGCGGGCGCCAGCAGCATTGTTTCCACCATAGAATTTCGAGACGTCAGCTTCTGCTTCGGCTACTTTTTGTTTGATAGTTTCAAAAATTTTGCTCATAATAAAGTTAGGAAAAGTGAGAAATTGAAGCGGTAAATGTACGCCTTTATGCTAAAATGCAACTTTTTGAACAAAAATTGTGGGAATAAAATTTACCGGCAAAAAAAATTTTACGTCCTGCGAGGATTGCCGACAACACCCGGACGTAAAATTTCGTATTTTAATAAATCAGTTCTGACATACCTTCGCCGCATGAAGCGCATCCTCGTCTGGGTTCTCATCCTTCAATTTGCCACTGGTCATAACCTGCTGGCCGAATTAGTACGGATGCCTTCGCTCCTCGAACATTTCAAGGTCCACCGGCAAGAAGCGCCTGACCTTTCGTTCGCTCGCTTCCTCTGGCTGCACTATTCTGAAAATTCGCACAGCCACGGCGACAACAGCCACGCGAAATTGCCGCTGCATTGCTCGCACGGCGTCATGGCCGAGTCCGTGTTGCCCCAAGCGCCGGAGGTGACGTTTTCACCTGCCGTCGTTGCTGCCGAATATTTGGCTCTCCCCATTTTCGACGAGTCTTTTTCGCCCGACGATTTCTCGCGCGGCCTTCTCCGTCCGCCCATAGCATAGTTCCGTTTCTCTTTTTCTTTTTCAAAAACACGTTTACGAAACCTCCGGAGGTTTCGTAAACGTCCGCATCATTTGACCAATTAGCACATTCGCTAATTGGCACATCCACAACGGACTATGTTTCAAAGAATCATATCGTTTTCCCTCCACAACAAGCCAATGGTCGGCCTCGGCGTGTTGGCGCTCATCGTCGCGGGCGTTTTTTCCTTCTCGCGTCTGCCCATAGACGCCGTGCCCGACATCACCAACAATCAGGCGCAGGTGCTCACCATCTGCCCCACACTCGCCACGCAGGAAGTGGAGCAATACGTCACCGCGCCCATCGAAACTGCCGTGCGCAACCTGCCCGGCGTGGTCGAGTTGCGCTCCATCTCGCGCTTCGGCCTGAGCGTCATCACGGTCGTGTTCCGCGAAGACATGGACACCTACCGCGCGCGTACTTTGCTCAATGAAAAATTGCAAAGCATCGCCGACCAAATCCCTGCGGGGGCGGGCAAGCCCGAACTCGCGCCCATTTCCACCGGCTTGGGCGAAATTTTGCACTATCGCATCGAGCCGAAACCCGGCTACGAAGGCCGCTACTCGGCGATGGAACTGCGGAACATTCAGGATTGGATTGTCAAAAAACAACTCGCAGGCATCCCCGGCGTGGTGGAAATCAACAGTTTCGGCGGCTATTTGCAGCAATTTGAGGTCGCCGTCACGCCCGAACGCCTGCGCGCTGCCGGAGTCAGCATCGGCGAGGTTTTTCAGGCGTTGCAAAACGCCAATGAAAACACCGGCGGGGCCTACATCGAGCGCAACGCTTCGGCTTACTTCATTCGCAGTGAAGGACTTGTAAAAAGTCTGGAGGACTTGCGGCAAATTGTCGTGCACACGCAAGGCGGCATTCCGCTCCGCGTGGGCGACATCGCCGACGTGCGGCTCGGCCATGCCTTGCGCTACGGCGCGGTGAGCCACAACGGTGAAGGCGAAATCGTGCTCGGCATCGTGATGATGCTCAAGGGCGAAAATGCCGCCGAAGTCATCCGCCGCGTAAAAGCGCGGCTGGCGGAAATAGAGCCGGGTTTGCCGGAAGGCGTCCAGGTTACTACCTTCCTCGACCGGGAAAATTTCGTCAATCGAACCGTCGCCACCGTTGAGAAAAACCTCATCGAAGGAGCACTCATCGTCGTGTTCGTGCTGGTGTTGCTGGTCGGCAACTGGCGGGCAGGGTTCATTATCGCGTCGGTCATTCCGCTTTCTATGTTGTTCGCAATCACGATGATGCAAGCAACTGGTCTCACCGCCAACCTCATGTCGCTCGGTGCGATTGACTTCGGCCTTATCGTGGACGGCGCAGTCATCATCGTCGAAGCGACACTTCATTTTTTACATAAATATGCGCACGATAAAAGTGTGGCGCTGA
>Ga0209172_10002062_pt1 | contig 37964 bp, 50 predicted proteins | sample LarsenN4metaG_FD_184113 | JGI IMG/M metagenome (GOLD analysis project Ga0209172, IMG submission 184113) | Hot spring sediment bacterial and archeal communities from British Columbia, Canada, to study Microbial Dark Matter (Phase II) - Larsen... ... | reverse complement strand
CCCTTGTCAAAATAGCCCGTCATCGACAGCGAACTCTGTTTCATCTTCCGTCTCCTCATGCCCATGGGTGCTCAACGTACGACCACGCCATTCGGATGACGAGAAGAGCAGGTTTTTCAGGGTTTCCTTAGAGGCCGCGCCTCTAACGGGGTCCTCTGCAGCGAGAGGCTGATCTTTCCGGTCACCGGTCAGCCGCCGCTGTCTCTCGCAGGAACACCGGGAGGTCGGTCACCGGCGGGCGGGCGGGCACCTGGAAGAAGAGATCGGCGACGAAACCGCGGTGATAGCTCGTGTGGTTGACGACGTGCAGCAGGATCTCGCCGCGCGTCATGACCCCCTTGTTGCCCCCGATGAGCGTGAAGCCGACCCTCTCCTCGAGCGCCGCATCCGAAAGCCGGTCGCTCCAGGCGATGTACCAGGCATCGACCGCCTGCTGCGCGCGCCACAGGTCGGGCAGCGGCGGATGATCCGGCGTGTTGCGCGCGGTGAAGCCGTGCTCGCGCCCTTCGAGGTGCGCCTGCCAGATGAGATCGATGACGTAGTTGTGATTGAGCGTGTGGACCATGTTCCTGAACAGGCTCCTCCGCTCCCTGGTCGCCTCGCCCGGCGGCAGCGCCGCGACGGCGTCGAAGAGCAGCTTGTTCGCCCACGCGTTGTAGCGCGTGAGCATGCGGGCGGTGCGGGTGGTGATCATGGCAGGGCTCGCCGAAACCGTGTGCGCCCGATTATGACATCAGTGTCGAGGCGGGTGCAGCGATACGGGATGCGCGGTTAAAATGGCGCCACGATAACACCCGAAATTCAATGAACGAGACCGTGTCCGCGCCCGCTCTCGCCAGCGTGGTCGTGCTGAAGATCCGCGAATTCGCCCGCAAGCCGGTCGCGGAGCAGGTGCGGTTCAAGGCGCGGCTGGAAGCGCTCGTCACGACCGCGATCCGACCGTTGCCCGCCGCCGGGCGCATCGTCCTCGATGCGCCTGACGGCGCCGCGATCGTGGTGCTCGGCAGTCCCGGCGATGCGCTGGATCTGGCCAAGCGCTCGCAGGCCGCCGCTGCGGATCTTTCGCTTTGCATCGGTGTCAACCACGGTCCCGTCAAGCCCGTATCCGACGCGCTTCGCGGGCCGGGGCTCGTCGGGGACGGGCTTGCCGCCGGCGCGACCCTGGCGGACGCCGCGACGCCGGAGCGCGTTCTGCTGTCGCGCTCGTTTCACGAGGCCCTTGAAGCCGCCGCCCCCGGGCGGGCGCTCGAGCTGAGCCCCGCCGGAACGCTCACGGACGCCAGCGTGCGGACACACCAGATCTACGCGCTCGATCGGCGCTCCGCGGTCGCGCGCCGGCGGCAGTTCCTGGCGGCAGGCGCCGTCACCGTGCTGTCCATACTCGGTCTCGGTATCCTGGGGCGAACCATCCGCCTCACCGTTGCGTCAAGCCCCGCGATCATCGTGTTCGAGATCACGCCTCACGGCGACATCGTCATCGACGGCGCCGTGAAAGGCAGAAGCCCGCCGCTCGCGCGGCTCGAGGTGAGTCCCGGGCCCCACACGATCGAGGTTCGCAACAGCCCGTATCCCCCGCTCAGGCTCGAGGTCGATCTCCAGTCGCAGGAAGAGATGACCATCCGCCATTCGTTCACCCGGCCGAAACGGGAGGGCGGCGTCATCGAGCGCTGGCGCCGCAAGCTCGGCCTTTAGAGACAGTGACTGGCGACTCGTGGCGGCAGACGGGCGGTTCAATTTGAGTTTCCTTGCTTTCGTCGGTGTCGTAGGCGGTGAAGGATTGGATCCCAGGGGTTCGAAGAAATGAGCAACGCGACGCTGACGCAACTGGGCCGCTACCGGATCCTCGCCGAGCTCGGGCACGGCGCGATGGGCACCGTCTACAAGGCGGCGGACCCGCTGCTCGAGCGCACGGTCGCGGTGAAGACCATCATCCTGGCCACGGACGCGGCCGAGCGCGCCGAGTACGAGGCGCGCTTCTTCGTGGAAGCGAAGGCCGCGGGCGGCCTCAATCATCCCAACCTCATCACGATCCACGACATCGGGCGCGAGGGCGAGGTCCTCTATATGGCGATGGAGCTGCTCGAGGGCGTCGAGCTGCGCGAGTTGCTGAAGCGCGGCCCGGTGCCGCTCGCGCGCGCCCTCGATATCGCGGCGCAGGCGGCGGACGGCCTCGCGTGCGCGCACGAGCGCGGCGTCATCCACCGCGACATCAAGCCCGGCAACATCATGATCGTGCGCGGCCGCCACGTGAAGATCATGGATTTCGGGATTGCGAGAATGCGCGTATCGGAGGTCAAGACGCAGACCGGCGCGATACTCGGCTCGCCGAAATACATGTCGCCCGAGCAGGTCGCCGGGCGGCGCGCGGACCCGCGCTCCGACATCTTCTCGCTCGGCGTCGTCCTCTACGAGATGGCGACCGGCGCGCCGCCGTTTGCCGCGCCCAACATGGCGCAGCTCATGCAACAGGTTGCGAGCGCGGCGCACCGTCCGCCGAGCGCGGTCAATCCCTCGGTGCCGGCGATGCTCGACCTCATCGTCGCCAAGGCGCTCGAAAAGGAGCCGGACGCGCGCTACCAGAACGCGGCGGAGCTTGCGGCCGACCTGCGCGCGTGCCTCGCCGGGGTCGCTGAAGCGCAGGCCGTTCTCCCCGCGGCCGCCGGGACGACGCTCCCCCTCGCCGCCGGCGCTGCGGGAACCGCGACGCTCGACCTGGAAGTGGCGCCGGCCGAGCCGCCGGGGACGGGGGGCGAAGAGACGGCGCCATCCACGGGGACGCTGCTCGCGACGCAGGCCGGCGTGCATTTCCCGCTCTCGCGGCGATTCGACTCTGCCGCGGCCGTCGAGCGGCTGAAGGAACCGGCGGCGGGCGGCGTTGGCCCGCGGGGCGCATCGTCCCCGTCGCGTGGCGTCCGGGCTTTGCTCGACAGGCTGTGGACCGATCCGGAGCGGCGCACCTTCGCGCTCGCCGTGATTGCGGCCGTCGCGATCGCTCTTGTCATTGCGTTTCTATAGGCGGAACATGTCGGCTCCGGGCCCCTCATCTTTTCGGTTGACCGCCGCTTGCCAGGGAAGACCCCATGAAAACTTTTGACAGGACCAGGCGCTTTGCGCACAGGCCGATGGGACTCCGCGCCCTCGCCGCTTTTTGCGCCGCAACGTTCGTTCTCGGCGCGGACCCCACGCCCGCTCTCGCGCAGAAGTATCCGGACAAGCCGGTCCGGCTGATCGTCCCGTTCGCGCCCGGCGGCGGCACCGATGTCCTCGCCCGCTTCATGGCCGCGAAGCTCTCCGACAACCTGGGGGTCAGCGCGGTAATCGAGAACCGCGGGGGCGCCGGCGGCACGCTCGGCACCGAGATTGCGGCGCGCGCGGCGCCGGACGGCTACACGATTCTCTTCACCTCCGCGAGCTACAGCTTCAACCCGAGCCTGTACACGAAGCTCGCCTTCGATCCCCTGAAGGACTTCGTGCCGATCACGCTCATCGCGATGGTGCCTCACCTGGTCGTGGTGCACCCCTCGATGCCGGTGAAAAACGTGAAGGAGCTCGTCGCCCTCGCGCGGCAGCGCCCCGGCGAGATCTTCTTCGGGTCGGGCGGTGCCGGCAGCTCGATCCACCTCGCCGCCGAGCTGTTCATCGCGACGGCCAAGGTCAAGATGACGCACGTGCCCTACAAGGGCGGCGGTCCCGCGATGACCGGCGTCCTGGCCGGCGAGGTACAGCTGCTCTTCCCGACCATGCAGTCCGCGATGCCGCTGGTGAAGGCCGGCAGGCTGCGGCCGATCGCGATCTCGACTGCGAAACGCTCGCCCGCCGTGCCCGAGGTTCCGACCGTCGCCGAGTCCGGCGTGCCGGGCTATGACGCAACCGGCTGGTACGGAATGCTCGCGCCCGCCGGGACGCCAAAAGCCGCCATCGACCGCCTCCACGGCGAAGTGGTGAAGATCCTGACCCAGCCCGACATCAAGCAACGGCTGGCGAGCGAAGGCGCGGTCGCGGTCGGCAACAGACCCCAGGAGTTCGACAAGTTCATTCGAGACGAGATCGGCAAGTGGTCAAAGATCATTCGCGATCTCAAGCTCAAGGCCGACTGATGTAGAGCTGTGCGAGCGGCATGTGTCCTCCCGTGAGCGGGCGACTCGTGACTGGTGACTCATGACTGGTCTTCCCTCTCCGCTCCGCGTCCTCCCCGCTTCAGGGTCGCCGGTCACCGGTCACTCGCCACAGGCCCGTCAAGCCGGCGGTGGCGCCGTCTTCTTCATGGAATCGCGCTCTTCCATTTTCTTCCACAGGCGCGCAAGGTTTGGATACCTCCCCGCCGGAAAGAACTGCGGCGCGCGCAGCCGGATGAACCCGATGTGGCAGGCGATCGCGATGTCGGCGAGGCTCATCGCGTTGCCCACGCACCACTGGCGCTCCCCCAGCATCTCCTCGAGCGCCGCGAAGCCACCCTCGATCTTGCCGCGCTGGCGCTCGAGCCAGGCCTGGCTGCGCTTCGCCTCGTCGTGGAAACGCAGCTCGTAGAGGCTCGCGCTCACCGCCTCCATCGTGCCGTCGGCGAGCGCCTCCCGGCGCCTCACCTCGAGGCGCAGCTCGGGATCCTCGGGGATGAAGCGCGGGCGCGGAAAGCGGCTGTCCACGTAGTCGGCGATCAGGGGCGAGCTGATGAGCACGCGCCCGTCGTCGAGCTCGAGCGCCGGCACCTTGCCGATCGGGTTCACTTTCTTGAGATCGTTGGGCTCCCAGAGGTTGACCATCTCGACCTCGTGCGGGGCGTTCTTCTCGATGAGCATCACCCGCACCTTGCGGGCAAAGGAGCTGGCGGGAGAGGCGTATAGTTTCATGCGGGCACGACCGCTTTCGGACAGGAACAGAAAAATGGTATCACTTAAACTTCGCCTTCATCGACCGTTTCATCCTGTTCGTTGAAACCGCGTCCACGCCAGAAAACGGACACCATCAACTTGAGAAGCCCCATCCAGATCCGCATGGGCGGTTACGGCCCCCCCACGACGACCCACAGCCGCGGTCTGAAGATGATCGGCGACCGCCTGGTGGCGGAGCTCGGGAGCGCGGTGGACGTCAAGTACGTCTGGAACGTGATGGACCTCGGCTACCGGGGCGATGACGTGTTGTGGATGGCCGAGCACGGAGTTCTCACGCTCGCCTACCAGTCGACGAGCTACCTCACCGACCGGGTCCCGGAGCTCGAATTCGCCGACCTGCCCTTTCTCTTCGACGGGCTCGAACAGGCCAGAGCCGCGATGGACGGCAAGCTCGGCAGTTACCTGAGCCGCAAGATCGAGGAGCGCATCGGCTACCGCATGATCGGCTACTTCGAGAACGGCTTCCGGGATCTCTCGAACCGGCTGCGCCCGGTGCGCAGGCCCGCGGACCTGGCGGGCATGCGGATCCGCCTGCTGCCGAGCAGGATCCACTGCCGGACCTTCGAGCTGCTGGGCGCGGTCCCCGTGCCCTGCGATCTCAAGGAGGCGCTGGAGATGATCGCATCCGGCGCGGTTGACGCGCAGGAGAATCCCTTTGCGAACACGGTGGCCTACGGCGTCCAGAAGGTCCACCGCTTTCACACCGTGACGAGCCACTGCTATCTCTCGCGAGGGCTCTATCTCAACCGGGCCCAGTTCGAGAGCTGGCCCGCGGCGCTCCAGGATGCGATCCAGAAAGCCGCGCGCGAGGCGATCAACGCGCAAAGAGAGCTTGCCGTCCGGGAAGAGGCAATCGCGAGAAAGGCGATCGAGAACGCCGGTTGCGAAGTCGTCGACCTGACGCAGGAGGAGCGCGAGGCCTTCGTCCGCGCCGTCAAACCGCTGCACGACGAGGCGCGCAAGCGCTTCGGCGAGGAAATGTTCGCTCTCCTCAAGGCCGGGTAACGCAAGCTGGCCGCTTCGGGCGCGCTGCACGACGCGCGTTCATGCAAACCCTCGGGTTTCCTTTTCAGCGCACGGGCCTTATGATTGAGCCCCTGCCCTCTTCCACCAGGAAACGAAACGCTTTCGGGAGACCTCGATGGCAGCTGACGTGACGGAGACGCTGGCCCGATTCGCCGCAACCCTGGAGTACGGCGACATCCCCGAACGCGCCAGGGACCACTGCAAGAACCTGTTGCTCGACACCCTCGCGTGCGCTCTCGCCGGAAACCAGGGCGAGGAAACCCACCAGGTCGCGGCGCTGGCATCGGCGCTGGGCCAGTCCAGGGAAAGCAGCGTCATCGGCGGCGATCGCCTCTCGCTCGCGGGGGCAACCGTGTTGAACGGCTACCTCATCACCGCGGTCACGATGTGCGACATCCACCGCCCCACGCTCACGCACGTCACGCCGGAGGTGATGCCGCCGGCCCTGGCCGTTGCCGAGCGGGACGGGCTGCGCGGCCGCGATCTCCTGGTTGCCCTTGCTGTCGGAAGCGAGGTGCTGACACGGGTCGGGATCGGGCTGGATTACCCGGCGTTCCGCGAGCGGGGCTGGCACGGACCCGGCGTTATCGGCCCGTTCGGCGCCGCTGCCGCCGTCGGACGTCTCCTGAACTTCGATGCTGACACGATGGCAAGAGCCTTCGGACTCGCGGGCAGCCAGGCCGCAGGCACCTTCGCCGCGTGGGGAACCCCGACGGTCAAGTTCCACCAGTGCCGCGGCGCGCTCTCGGGGCTGATGGCCGCGCTGCTGGCGCAGCAGGGATTCGTGGCGACCCGCCAGTTCCTCACCGCCGCCGACGGCGGGCTCTACAACAGCTACTCGAACGGCGGGCGCCCCCAGTCGGTCGTTGAGGCTCTCGGGAAGCGCTGGGAGCTGGAGAGCATCGCGCTGCGGCTGTGGCCCTCCGCGTCCACCATCCAGGGCGTGATCACGGCGATGTTCGACCTCGTCGAGAAGCACCGCGTCGGCGCCGACAAGGTGCGCAAGGTGCGCGCCACGCTGGGCAAGACCGCGTTCGAGATGCATGGGATCTTCCCGCGCTACAACGGGAAATTCGAAGCGCTCCTCTCGATCCACTATGCTGCGGCCGCGATCCTGCACGACCGGGCCTTGACGCTCGCCCAGTTCGAGCCGGCGCGCTACAACGACCCGAAGCTCGCGCGCTTCGCCGCGGAGCAGGTGGAAGTGAGGTGCGATCCCGCGTTGACCGGCGTGCAGGCGGTGGTGGAAGCGGCAACCGCCGACGGCAGGACCATCGCCGTCCGCTGCGACCATCCCCGGGGCTCGCCCGAGAACCCGCTCTCGCGCGGTGAGATCGAGGACAAGTTCCGCACCTACGCCAAGGCGCTGCTGCCGGGCGTAGTCATCGAGGAGGTGATCGGCGCGATCTCGAACCTCGAGGACCTCAAGTCGGTGCGCCGGCTGATGGACCTGCTGCGGGCGGGCGATGAAAAGCGAGTGGCGAAATCCCCCCGACATGCTCATATCTCCCCCCTTTGACAAAGGGGGGAAGGGGGGATTGGGTGACGAAATGACCAGTAACGGGGGTGACAAATGAAATCCTTCTGCCTTCCGACTTCAACCTGCTGCATTGGCCTGGCGGCCGGCCTGGTGGTCCTCTGCGCGACGGCCGCCGCCCAGCCCTATCCCAGCCGGCCGGTGCGCATTGTCGTCCCGCAAGCTGCCGGTGGCGGCGTGGACATCATGGCGCGCTCCGTTGCCCAGAAGCTCAGTGAATCGTGGGGCCAGCAGGTCATCGTGGAGAACCGGCCCGGAGCAAACGGCATCATCGGCATCGAGGCGGTATGACGAACCATTCCGACACGCTGATCGAGATCAGGGATCTCAGGTTCGCATACGGCGACCGCGAGGTCCTCAAGGGCATCAACCTGACGGTCCCGCGCGGCAAGATCGTGGCGATCCTGGGCGCCAGCGGCTGCGGCAAGACGACGCTCCTCCGCCTGATCGGCGGCCAGGCGCGGCCGCACGGCGGCTACGTGAAGGTGGACGGGGCAATCGTGCACGAGCTGGGCGACGATGCCCTCTACCGGCTGCGGCGCAAGATGGGAATGATGTTCCAGCGGAGCGGCCTCTTCACCGATCTCTCCACCTTCGAGAACATCGCCTTCCCGATCCGCGAGCTCACCGATCTGCCCGAGCCCGTCGTCCGCGACCTCGTGCTGATGAAGCTGCACGCGGTGGGGCTCCGCAGCGCCCATCGTATGATGCCGAGCGAGCTGTCGGGGGGCATGACGCGTCGCGTCGCGCTCGCGCGCGCGATCGCGCTCGACCCGATGCTCGTGATGTACGACGAGCCGTTCGCGGGCCTCGATCCGATCTCCCTCAACGTGATCGCGAACCTGATCAGGAAGCTCAACGACGCGCTCGGGATCACCTCGATCGTGGTGACCTACGATGTCGTCGAATCGCTGAAGATCGTGGACTACGCCTACTTCATCTCCGACGGCGCTGTCGCCTGGGGCGGCAGCGTCGCGGAGATCAAGGCCACGCGGGACGCGTTCGTGCGCCAGTTCGTGGACTCCCTGCCCGACGGGCCGGTCGCCTTCCATTACCCCGCCAGGCCCTACGAGTCGGACCTGCGCCTCAACGCCGGCGCGCCGCCTTGATCACGCCGGCGACCGGCGTCGGGAGGTCGCGAGATCGGGAGGTCGAAAAGCCGGGAGATCAGGAGATCGAAGAGCATTTCCCCCTCCCGCCCTGACACCCTCACGCCCTCACGGATCATGTCCCTCTCCCGCGCTCACGCTCTCACGCCCTCACGTCAGTTTCATCCCTCGTCCCTCATCCCTCCCGCTTACGGGCGCCAGAAAAACAGCTCGTAGGCCATGAGCACGATCTCGATCAGGATGAGGATCACGATGTAGAGCTCGAGCCTGAGCAGATGGCGGCCCTCCCGCAGCTGGACCAGCGTCTGCGCGGTGTGCGCGATGAGATCGAGCTTGCGACCCAGCGCCTCGTGGCGTTCGCGGATTTCGAACTCGTCCTCGAGGCGGATGAACAGCCCCTCGAGGTCCGGGCGCTCCCAGAGAAGCTCGGGCTTTTCGGCGACGGCGACGCGCCCGACCATCATGTGCTCGGAGAGCAGCATCGCGCCGATGTGGCGCACGAGCTCCCGCGCCTGCCCGGCGATGCGGCCGCGGCGCTGGAGCTCGCCGGCGAGCGGCTCGATGCGGTCGAAGCTCGCCGCGATTCTCTCCTCGTAGAGGGCGAGCACCACGCTCTTCGACAGGACGTCGGCCACGATCTGCAGCCGCTCGATCTCGTCGCCGGCGAGAAAGACCTTCTCCTCCCGCATGCCCTCGCGCACCTTGGGATCGATCCGGATCTCGACTTCTTCCGTCTCGGGCGCGCTGAACGCGCCGCCCGTGAGCGGCCGGATCTGCGCGAGGAAGGCCGATTCCTCCGGCCCGGTGACGTCGAAGAACACGACGACGCCGTAGCGGAAGAGCACCGCCAGGCCGCCTCCCGGCACCGCCACGGCGAGCGGACTGGAGGCGAGCCGCTCCTCGGCTTTCCACGCGCGGAGATCGATGCGCTCGCCGAGCAGCACGGCGCGGGCCTTGAAATCGGGACGCAGGGGCATGGCAGCGCGTGCAAGGCGAGGGTTTTGTTCGACGGCAGATTCTAACAGTCCGGCGCCGATCCCCGGGTTGTCAGGTCAGAGTTTCAGCCCGAGCTGTTCCCCGGCGTCGTAGACGAGACCGTCCCCTCCCGCCGCGCCAGCGCGCTCAACGCGTGCCGCTGCGTGCCGCCCGCGCTCACGATGTGATCGGCGTAGGCGCGGAAGCCCGGGCTTTTCAGCGCCGTGTGCGGGAATCCCTGTCGGGCCGGCGCCGGCCGCCGAGCGCGGCTCCCTCCCCGCGTAGTGCACGCCGGCCGCGGCGAGCGATTTCGCGAGCGCCTCGCGCGCGAAGTGCGGGTGGCGGCGCGAGGCAGGATACGCGCGCACGTCCACCACGCACTCGATGCCCGCTGCCTTCAGCAGCGCCATGAACTCGCCGGCCGGGCGATTGCCGTGGCCGATGGCGTAGATCACAAAATCCGTGAAATCGGGAGGTCGCGAGTTCGGGAGATCGGGAGATCGTCAGATCGGGGAGTCGTGAGGGGGCGTCCATCTCCCGCTTTCGCGCTCTCACGGAATTTATCGCTCTGCCGCCCTCACGCGCTCACGCCCTCACGTCTATCTGCCATCCTCCCTCATCCCTCGCCAGCAATCGTGGCAGGGTCACCGACCCTGAGGCCGAGCTTCGCTGCAGCGCTCACGCCGTTCGCGGCGATCTCAGCGAGCCCCAGGCTGTTTTCATACCAGAATACCGCACCCGGCGCGGCTTCGGAAAACACGCGCGCGTGCTCGATCCAGGCTCCGTTCACCACCAGGCGCGCCCGGCGCGAGACGCCGCTCGCGCGGAGCCCCGTGGCCGCGTTGCCGTAGTGGTCAACGTAGATCACTTCGGCCAGGTCCTCTGCACCGAGATTGACCGCGAGCCGCGGCTTGCGCCTGAGCCGCGCCTCCGGAAAGTCGCCGCGCGCGATGGCAGCGGCGATCGGCGCGAAGAGATCGCGCCCGTGGAACGAGCGCGCCAGCCGGCGCGGGCGCCACGCGATGCTCCATAGCGTCCTGCGCTCCGCGCGCGCGGCGGCGACCGACAGGAGCCCGTTGTCGGGTCCCACGAAGCGTCTCCCGTCCGCCCGCACCACCACCGCGTCGCGCTTGCTCCCGACCCCGGGGTCCACGACGGCGAAGACCACGCTCTCGCGCGGCAGCCGTTCAGCGAGCGCGGCGAGGAGATGTGCGCCCGCCTTCACGTTGAACGCGGGCGCCTCGTGCAGGAGGTCTATGACCGGCACGCCCGGCGCCTGCTCGGCAAGCACGGCCTTCACCTGCCCGACGTAGAGATCGGATGCGCCGAAGTCGGTGAAGAGCAAGATCATGTCGCGAGTGCCTTCACGGCAGGGCCTTCGGCCAGGCCGCAAGTCCGCTCGCGCGAGCGCCACTCCACAGCTCACGATCGAACGTTGCAACGGCAACCGGCTCGCCCAGCGTTTCGCGCCAGAAGAGCGCCGTTGCAAGGTGAACGGCATCGTAGCCGCGCAAGCCATGTTCCCATGCAAGGGCGCCGGCACGCGCGGCGAGCGCTTCCGTAAGCTGAAGCCGGATCAAGTGTTCCCACTCGGCGGTGAAAACCTTGAGCGCCGCCGCTGCAGCGTCCTTGGTAACCAGCTTGACCCGAACCGCCCTGGCGAGGGCCGCGGCAACTTCGGCGCGGCTCAGGACGGCGGTGCCTACGGCGCTCGCCTCCGCGATGAGCGCACTCACCTCCGGGGAACCGGCCTCGGCGACATAGCGCTTGACCAGCGCGCTCGCGTCGAGATAAACGATCACCCGCGGTCTTCCACCAGCAGGTCCGCCACGGTGCGCCGCCCGCGCACCTTAGCGACGGGCCTCACCGCCGCGAGCTTGCGGCCGCTCCACTGCACCTGGCCGGCGTCGCGCATCGCCGCGAGCCGCTCGGCGAGCTCCGGCCCCACCGGGACGATGCGCCCGATGGGAACCCCACGGTCGGTGATCACCACGGATGCCCCAGCGCGGGTGAGCCGCAGGTAATGGCTCAGCCGGCTCTTCAGTTCGCGGATGCTGACGCGCGCTTCGCCCATGGCGAGGTCCTCGTGCGCAGATCATTACATTATAGCGGAATGTAGTCACATGGAAATGATTGCCCGGAGGCGCCTCCCGAGCCCGTCCGGGCGAGCGCAGCGAGGAGGTACGCGCTCGTCTTCACGTTGAACGCCGGCGCATCATGCAGCAGGTCGATCACCGGCACGCGCGGCGCCCGCTCGGCGAGCACCGCCTTCACCTGCCCGACGTAGAGATCGGATGCGCCGAAGTCGGTGAAGAGCAAGATCATGCGGAGAACAACGACCCGTTGTGGCTCAACCAAGTAGAAGACGGTGAAGGCAAACCGGGAAACAATGGCACGGCGAACGTCTCCGTGCACGGATGCAAACATTTCCGGGTAAAGCTCGATGCGCTTTATCGTCAACTCGACCGCGGAGAGAAATTCTTCTCCGAGCCCGGAGCGCTGTTCCTCGTACCAGTCGAAGCCGGCGGCAAGATCGTGTTGAAAGTGCCGGCGGAAAACGACCGGCAAGGTCAGGGGGTCCTGTGCACCCCGGACAGCACTTGGTCGATTGTCAGGACGTCGTCAGGATTCCGATAATGCTCGGCGAGTGCCTCGTCAATCGCCGCGCGATGGGCGTCACCCATGGGAACAGCGGAAGGGGTCGTGCTAAGGCTCTCCCAAAGAAGCTCGAGCAGGCGGAGCCTCTCTTCGGCAGGCAGTTTGAGAATTTCGGCAACGTCGGCGTCGCTCATGGTGAATAGCCTGTAACAAACCGCTTGGCACGTAACGGCGAGTAAACTGGCTCTGAGTCACATTTTCCAGCACCTGGAGCCACCGGCGCGCGCTGAAAAGAAAAGGCCGGCACTAGGCCGGCCTCAGTTTGAATCTTGGTGCTAGTTATGCCGCTGCCTTCGCGGACTCCTTCTTGCCCCTTGGGCCCCCCTCCTTGTTCGATTCGGCTGCCTTCGCGCCGCCGCCCGCGGCCTTCTCCGCGCCGGGCTCAGGGCGGTCCATCAGCTCCACGTACGCCATCGGCGCGTTGTCACCCTGGCGGAAACCGGACTTGAGGATGCGCAGATAACCACCGTTGCGCTTCGAGTAGCGCGGACCCAGCTCGTCGAACACCTTCACCACCACTTCGCGGTCGCGCAGGCGGTCGAAGGCGAGCCGGCGGTTCGAGAGCGAAGGCTTCTTCCCGAGCGTGATGATGGGCTCGACCACGCGCCGCAGCTCCTTCGCCTTGGGCAGCGTGGTCCGGATCGTCTCGTGCCGCAGCAGCGACACCGCCATGTTGCGGAACATCGCGAGGCGATGGCTGCTGGTGCGATTGAGCTTGCGCAGCCCGTGTCTGTGACGCATGGCAGTAACCAGTGACGAGTGATATTAGACTTTCTCGAGGCCAGCAGGGGGCCAATTTTCCAGCTTCATGCCGAGCGTGAGGCCGCGCGAAGCGAGGACTTCCTTGATCTCGTTCAACGACTTGCGCCCGAGGTTGGGCGTCTTCAGCAGCTCGGTCTCGGTGCGCTGGATGAGGTCGCCGATGTAGTAGATGTTCTCGGCCTTGAGGCAGTTGGCCGAGCGCACGGTGAGTTCCAGGTCGTCCACCGGCCGCAGCAGGATGGGATCGATCTGTGTCGGCTTCTTCTCTTCCAGCGCCGCCGGCATGCCCTTCAGATCGGCGAACACCGAGAGCTGCTCGACGAGGATGCGTGCCGCGTAGCGCACCGCTTCCTCGGGATCGATCGCGCCGTTGGTCTCGACGTCGATCACGAGCTTGTCGAGGTCGGTGCGCTGCTCCACGCGCGCCGCCTCGACCGCGTAACTCACCCGCCGCACCGGGGTGAAGGAGGCGTCGAGGAGGATCGAGCCGACGGGGCGCCCCTCCTCGCCCGCGGTCTTGCGAGTCGTCGCCGCGAGATAGCCGCGGCCCTGCTCGACCTTGATCTGCATGTCGAGCTTGCCGCCGGCGGCGAGATGCGCGATCACGTGGTCGGGATTGACGATCTCCACGTCGTGCATCGGCTCGATGTCGCCCGCGGTGACGACGCCCTCGCCCGATTTCTTGAGCGAAAGGAGCGCCTCATCGCGGTTGTGCAGCTTCAGCACGATGCCCTTGAGGTTCAACAGGAGGTCGACCACGTCCTCCTGCACGCCGTCGAGGGTGGAGTACTCGTGGAGCACCCCGGTGATCTTGACCTCGGTCGCCGCGTAGCCGGGCATCGAGGATAAAAGCGTCCTGCGAAGCGCATTGCCCAGCGTGTGGCCGTAGCCGCGCTCGAACGGCTCCATCGTGAGCTTGGCGTGGTACGGCGAGATGTTCTGGACGTCGATGATGCGCGGTTTGAGAAAAGCGGTGCTCGGCATGACTCGGATACCTCTGAGAAATTACTTCGAGTAGAGCTCGACCACGAGCGACTCGTTGATCGTGGAGGGGAGCTCCGTGCGCTGCGGGCGCGCCTTGAATTTGCCCTTCAGCGCTTTTGCGTCCACTTCCAGCCACTCCGGATAGCCGCGGCCCTCGGCGGCTTCCGCGGCGCCCTTCACCCGGAGCTGCTGCTTCGCCCGCTCCGCGACCTCGATCACGTCGCCCGGCCGGCACTGGAACGAGGGGCTGTTCACGCGCCTGCCGTTCACCAGGATGCCGTTGTGGCGCACGACCTGGCGCGCCTCGCTGCGCGAGGCCCCGAAGCCCATGCGGTAGGCGACCGTATCGAGCCGGCTCTCGAGCAGCTGCAACAGGTTCTCCCCGGTGATGCCCTTCTTCTGCTCGGCCTCGTGATAGGTCTTGCGGAACTGGCGCTCGAGCAGCCCGTAGATGCGGCGCACCTTCTGCTTCTCGCGCAGTTGCACCCCGTAGCCCGAGAGCCGCCCGCTCTTCTGCCCGTGCTGCCCCGGCGGATAGTTGCGGCGCTCGATCGCGCACTTGTCGGTGAAGCACTTCTCGCCCTTGAGGAAGAGCTTCTCTCCCTCGCGGCGGCACTGCCGGCACTTTGCGTCGAGAGTTCTCGCCATGTCCGTGGCCTCCTCAGACGCGTCGCCGCTTGGGCGGGCGGCAGCCATTGTGCGGAACCGGGGTCACGTCGGCGATCTGGGTGATCTTGAAGCCGACGGCGTTCAGCGCCCGCACCGCCGACTCGCGGCCCGGGCCCGGGCCTTTGATCTGCACTTCCAGGTTCTTCACCCCGTGCTCCAGGGCGAGGCGCCCGGCCCGGTCGGCGGCCACCTGCGCGGCAAAGGGCGTGCTCTTGCGCGAGCCCTTGAAGCCGTTGCTGCCGCAGGTCGCCCAGGCGAGCGTGTTGCCCTGGCGGTCGGTAATGGTGACGATGGTGTTGTTGAAGGAGGCGTGAATGTGGGCGATGCCTTCGGCCACGCTCTTCTTGACCTTCTTGCGAACCCGGGTGCTGGCTTTTGCCATATCGAGTTATCCTCAATCCGCCTAAATGGTTACGGGCTTGATGGTCTTGACCGCCATCTTGCGCGGGCCCTTGCGCGTGCGGGCGTTGGTGCGGGTACGCTGTCCGCGCACCGGCAGCCCGGCGCGATGGCGCTTGCCGCGCCAGGTACCGAGATCGATCAGCCGCTTGATGCTCATCGAGACCTCGCGCCGCAGGTCGCCTTCGATGGTGAACTTGGCGACGTGCTCGCGCAGCCGGTCCACCTCGTTGTCCGAGAGATCCTTCATCTTGGCCGAGCGGTTGACGCCCGCCGCGTCGCAGATCGCGCGCGCGCGCGCGCGGCCGATGCCGAAGATCGCCGTGAGCGCAATCTCAGCGTGCTGCTGGTTCGGTATGTTGACTCCGCCTATCCGGGCCATGCCTCATCCCCAAAACGAAAAGGGCGTGATTCTACCGCCTAACCTTCTAATTTTCAAGCAAAAATGAGCCTCGCCGGGCTATCGTTCAGCCCTGGCGCTGCTTGTGCCGCGGATCCTTGCAGATCACCCGCACCACGCCCTTGCGGCGGACGATCTTGCAGTTGCGGCACAGCCTCTTCACCGATGCGTGCACCTTCATGTCCGTCTCCTCGAAACTTCCGTAAATCGTGAATCGTCAATCGTGACATAAGACACCGATCCGCGCTTTCGATTCACCATTCACCGTTCACGATTCACGGCTTCCTAGCGCGCGCGGAAGACGATCCGCCCGCGCGAGAGGTCGTACGGGGTGAGCTCGACCGTCACCTTGTCGCCCGGCAGGATGCGGATGTAGTGCATGCGCATCTTGCCCGAGATGTGCCCGAGCACGATGTGCCCGTTCTCGAGCCTCACCCGGAAGGTCGCGTTGGGCAGGGTCTCGATGATCTCGCCCTGCATCTGGATGGTCTCTTCCTTCGCCATCAGCGCGTCGGGAACACCCCGCCCCTGAAACTCGCTTTCTTGAGCAGGCTCTCGTACTGGTGCGACATGACGTAGGCCTGCACCTGCGCCATGAAGTCCATGGTCACCACCACGATGATCAAGAGCGAGGTGCCCCCGAAGTAGAACGGCACGTTCTTCCACACGATCAGGAACTCCGGCAGCAGGACCACCGCCGTCACGTAGATCGAGCCGGTCAACGTCAGGCGCATCATGATGCGCTCGATGTAGCGCCCCGTCTGCTCGCCCGGCCGGATGCCGGGCACGAACGCCCCGCTCTTCTTCAGGTTGTCGGCGGTCTCCTTCGGGTTGAACACGAGCGCCGTGTAGAAGAAGCAGAAGAAGATGACCGCCGCCCCGTACAGCATCATGTAGATCGGCTGCCCGGGCTGCAGGGTCGAGGCGATGTTCCGCAGCCAGGTGAGCCCCTCGGCCGTGCCGAACCAGCCGACCAGGGTCGCCGGGAAGAGGATGATGCTCGAGGCGAAGATCGGCGGGATCACGCCCGACATGTTGAGCTTCAACGGCAGGTGCGAGCTCTGGCCGCCGTAGATCTTGCGGCCGACCTGGCGCTTGGCGTAGTTCACCAGGATCCGGCGCTGGCCGCGCTCGACGTAGCACACGAAAGCGGTCACGCCGAGCACCAGCGCGAAGATGAAGAGCGCGACGAGTATCGAGAATGCGCCGGTGCGCACGAGCTCCAGGGTGCCGACCACCGCCTGCGGCAGCCCCGCCGCGATGCCGGCGAAGATGATGAGGGAAATCCCGTTGCCGATGCCGCGCTCGGTGATCTGCTCGCCCAGCCACATCAGGAACATGGTGCCGGTGGTGAGCGTCACCATGGCGGTGAGGCGAAACACGATGCCCGGCTCGATCACGAGCCCCTGCTGGGATTCGAGGGCGATCGCGATGCCGAGCGCCTGGAAGAGCGCAAGCCCCGCCGTGAAGTAGCGCGTGTACTGCGTGATCTTGCGCCGGCCGCTCTCGCCCTCCTTCTTGAGCGCTTCCAGCGTGGGCGAGACGACGCTCATCAACTGCATGATGATCGAGGCCGAGATGTAGGGCATGATGCCGAGCGCGAAGATGGTGAAGCGCGAGAGCGCGCCGCCCGAGAACATGTTGAACATGTCGAGGATGCCGCCGCGCTGGGAGCGGAAGAGCTCCGCGAGCTGGTCCGGGTCGATCCCCGGCACGGGGATGTAGGAGCCGATGCGGAACACGACCAGCGCGCCCAGCAGGAACAGCAGGCGCCGCTTGAGGTCGCCCATCTTCCCCAGGCCGAGCAGCGAGTCGCTGGTCGCGAGACTCACGTCGCTTTCTTCCCGCCCGCCGCCTCGCCGGCCTCGGGCTTCTTCGCTTCGCGAGCGCCCTTGGCCTTCGCCCCGGCGGGCTGCGCGGGCGCCGGCGCCTCCACGCTGCCGCCGGCCGCCTCGATCGCCGCGCGCGCGCCCTTGGAAGCGGCGATCCCCTTCAGCGCGACCTTGCGCTTCAACTCGCCGGCGAGGATCACCTTGGCGCGCAACGCCGAGGGCGCCACCACGCCCGCCGCCTTGAGCGCCACAAGGTCGATCACCTCGGCGGACATCTTCTGCAGGTCGGAGAGCCGCACTTCCCCCGTGTCGTTGCGGCCGAGGGGGACGAAGCCGCGCTTCGGGAGCCGGCGCTGCAGCGGCATCTGGCCGCCCTCGAAACCGACCTTGTGAAAGCCGCCCGAGCGCGACTTCTGGCCCTTGTGGCCGCGCCCCGCGGTCTTGCCGTGGGAGCCGAAACCGCGCCCCACGCGCTTCTTGCCGCGATGGGATCCCGGCGCCGGCTTGATCTCATTGAGTCTCATGGGATGCCGTTCGAGTTCAAATGGATGGATCAAGGAATCTCTGCGCGGTCATCGGCGCGGAGATTCCTCGCACTTCACCAGGTAGGCCACCATCCTCACCATGCCGCGGGTGGTGGGGGTGTCGGGCAGCTCCACCGTCTGGTGCAGGCGCCTCAAGCCCAGCCCGCGCACGCAGGCGCGGTGCGGCTGCCTGGCGCCGATGGGGCTCTTCACGAGCGTCACTTTGAGCGTCTTGTTCTGCGGGTTCCCCGTCATGGCTGCCCCACGATCTCCTCGACCGACTTGCCGCGCTTGGCGGCGATCCCGGCCGGCGTGTTCATGTTCTGGAGCCCGTTGATGGTCGCCCGCACCACGTTGTAGGGGTTGGTCGAGCCGAGGCACTTCGCGAGCACGTTCTGCACGCCCATCACCTCGAACACCGCGCGCATCGGGCCGCCAGCGATGATGCCGGTGCCTTCGGAGGCGGGCTGCATGTAGACGCGCGAGGAGCCGTGGTGCCCGATCACCGGGTGCTGCAGCGTGCCGTTCTTGAGGTGGATCTTGACCATCCTGCGGCGCGCCTCTTCCATCGCCTTCTGCACCGCCACCGGCACTTCGCGCGCCTTGCCCTTGCCCATGCCGATGCCGCCGTCGCCGTCGCCCACCACGGTGAGCGCGGCAAAGCCGAGCACGCGACCGCCCTTCACCACCTTGGTGACGCGGTTGATCGCGACCATCTTCTCGCGCAGGCCGTCGGAGCGTTCCTCGCCGGCGTGTATCCTCGATGCCTGTAGTTTCGCCATCTTTTCCGTCCCGTCAGAATTTGAGGCCTGCGGCACGCGCGGCCTCGGCGAGCGCCTTCACGCGCCCGTGATACCGGTATCCCGCCCGGTCGAACGCGACCGCCTCGATGCCGAGGCTCTTCGCCCTCTCCGCGATGCGCTTGCCGACCTCGGCCGCGGCCTTGACGTTGCCGCCGTACTTCACGCTCGCGCGCACCTCGGGCTCGGCCGTGGAAGCCGCCGCGAGCACTTTCGCGCCGCTCGAATCGACCACCTGCGCATAGATGTGGAAATTCGAGCGGTGCACAGTGAGGCGCACGGCGTTCAACTCCGCGATCTTGGCGCGCGCCTGGCGCGCCCTGCGCAAGCGCTGCTGTTTCCTGTCAAACATGTGCGTCCCCGGCTACTTCTTCTTCGTTTCCTTGATCACGACCTGCTCCTCGGCGTAGCGCACGCCCTTGCCCTTGTACGGCTCGGGACTGCGGTAGGCGCGCACTTCCGCGGCCACCTGGCCGAGGAGCTGGCGGTCCATGCCCTTCAACACGATCTCGGTCGGCGTCGGCGTCTCGACCTTCACGCCCTTCGGCATCGGGTAGACGACCGGATGCGAGAAGCCGAGCGTGAGGTTGAGCCGGTCGCCCTGGGCCTGCGCGCGGTAGCCCACGCCCACGAGCGTCAACTTTCTCTCGAAGCCCCGGGTCACGCCGGCAACCATGTTGGCGACCAGCGCGCGCACCGTCCCGGACATGGCGTTGGCGTAGCGCGAGCTGCCAGTGGCCCTGAACACGATGCGGTTGTCCACCTTCTCGACCTTCACCTCGGGCGAGAGCTTGCGGGTGAGCGTGCCGAGCGGACCCTTCACGGCGATCTCGCCCGGGGCGAGCGTCACCTCGACCTTCTCCGGCAGCACGACCGGGGCGTTTCCGATTCTCGACATGGCGCGGCCTCCGTTACGCGACGATGCACAGCACTTCGCCGCCCACGCCCAGCCCGCGCGCCTTGCGGTCGGTCATCACGCCCTTGGAGGTGGACACGATCGCCACGCCCAGGCCGTTCATCACCTTCGGCAGCTCGTCCTTCGGCCGGTAGATCCTCAGCCCGGGACGGCTCACGCGCTCGATTTTCTCGATCACGGGCTTGCCGGCGTAATACCTCAGGCTGATCTCGAGCATGGCCTTCCCGTCGAGGCTGCGCACGCCGAAGCCCTCGATGTAACCCTCGTCCTTGAGCACCTGCGCGATCGCCCCCTTCAGCCTGCTCGCCGGCATCGTGACCGACTGCTTTTGCGCCCGCTGGCCGTTGCGGATGCGCGTCAGCATGTCCGCGATCGGATCCATCATCATAGCTTCAGTCCCGAGTTCAAAGTTTCAAGTTTCAGGTTCCAGGTTTACAACTTGAGACTTGCAACTTGAAACCTGGAACTCCCTGGTTTACCAGCTCGCCTTGATCACGCCCGGGATCTCCCCGCGCAGCGCGATCTCGCGCAGCTTCGCCCGCCCCAGGCCGAACTTGCGGTACACCCCGCGCGGGCGCCCGGTCAACGCGCAGCGGTTGCGCAATCGCACGGGCGAGGCGTTCCTCGGCAGCTGCTGGAACTTCATGCGCGCCGCATAGCGCTCCTCGGGCGAGAGCTTCGGGTTGTTGATGATCTCGAGCAGTTCCTTGCGCTTCGCGGCGTACTTCCTCACGGTCTTGCGGCGTCGCGATTCGCGGTTGACTACGGCGGTCTTTGCCATGTTTGTCCTTGCGCGCTCTAGCTCCTGAACGGGAATCGGAAGGCGGCGAGCAGCGCCTTCGCTTCGTTGTCGCTCTTGGCGGTGGTCGAAATGGTGATGTTCATCCCCCGGATCGCGTCGATCTTGTCGTATTCGATCTCGGGAAAGATGATCTGTTCCTTGACGCCCATGTTGTAGTTGCCCTGGCCGTCGAAGGCCCTGCCGGAGATGCCCCGGAAGTCGCGGATGCGCGGCATCGCGATGCTGACCAGCCGGTCGAGGAACTCGTACATGCGCCGGCCGCGCAGGGTCACCTTGCAGCCGATCGGATAGCCGGCGCGGATCTTGAAGGTCGCGACCGATTTCCGCGCCTTGGTGACGATCGGCCTCTGCCCCGCGATCTTCGCCATGTCGGCGACCGCGTTGTCCATGACCTTCTTGTCGGCGACCGCCTCGCCCACGCCCATGTTCAGCACGATCTTTTCGATGCGCGGCACCTGCATCGCGGTCTTGTAGCCGAACTCCTGCATCAGCCGCTTCACGACATTCTCGCGGTAGTGGATCTGCAGCCGCGGGACCGGCGCCGGGCGCGCGGGTTTCGCCTCCTTCGGCTCGGCCTGCTTCGCCTCCTTCGGCTGCGCCTTCGCTTCCTTCGGCGCCGCGGGCTGCCCGCCTTCCCGCGGGGCCTTGCCCCCGGGAGCCCTGCCTTCCTTCTGCGGCTTCGGCCCCTTCTCCTGCCGCGGGTCCTTGTCGGTCTTGGCTGCGCTCATACGTCGATCACTTCGCCGTTGGACTTGAAATAACGAACGCGCCGGCCGTCCTCCAGCACCCGGACGCCGACGCGGTCGGCCTTCTTGGTCGCGGAGTTGTAGAGGCCCACGTTCGACACGTGCAGCGGCATCTCCTTGTCCACGATGCCGCCGGTGACGCCTTTCATCGGATTGGGGCGCTGGTGCTTCTTCACCTTGTTCGCCCCTTCAACTACCACGTGCTCGGCGTCGACGACCTTGAGCACGGTGCCGCGCTTGCCCTTGTCGCGGCCCGCCAGCACCATCACATCATCGCCCTTGCGGATCTTGTTCATGTCCTTCACCTATAGAACCTCGGGGGCAAGCGAGACGATCTTCATGAAGCGCTCGGTCCGCAGCTCGCGCGTCACCGGCCCGAAGATGCGCGTGCCGATGGGCTCGAGCTTGGGGGTGAGCAGCACCGCTGCGTTCGAGTCGAACCTGACGAGGGAGCCGTCGCTGCGGCGCACGCCCTTGGCGGTGCGCACGACCACCGCGTCGTAGACCTCGCCCTTCTTGACGCGGCCGCGCGGGGCGGCGTCCTTGACGCTCACCTTGATCACGTCGCCGATGCCGGCGTAACGCCGTTTCGAGCCGCCGAGCACCTTGATGCACATCACCGAGCGCGCACCCGTGTTGTCGGCCACGTCCAGAATGGACTGCATCTGAATCATCGTCGTTCTCGCTAAGCACTTCTCTCCAACTTGACTGCTGGAAGCGGCCAGTATTGGAGCCCGTCCGGGTTGGTCGCCGCGCCCCGCGGGGGGCCGGTGAAATCTCACTCTTTGCTGCCGGGCGCCCCCGGTTCCGGGAGCGCCGAAAGGCTGCGGATTATACGTCGAGGCGGCTCATTCCGCAACGCAAGATCAAACGATTTTCGCCTTCTCGAGGAGCTTCACCACGCGCCAGGCCTTGGTCCTGGAAATCGGCCGGCACTCCTCGATCATCACGAGATCGCCCTCCTTGCATTCGCCGGTCTCGTCATGGGCGTGATACTTGCCTGAGCGTGTGACGATCTTGCCGTAGAGCGGGTGCGTCACGCGCCGTTCCACCCGAACCGTGACTGTCTTCGCCATCCGGTCGCTCACCACGCGCCCCGTCAGCTGCCGCTTGATGCTCGCTTCGCTCATGCCTTGCCCTGCTCCACTGTGTTAGAGGCTCTTGGCCTTTTCGGCCATGATGGTGCGCACGCGGGCGATGTCGCGACGGACCTTCGCCAGCTGGCTGGTATTGGTGAGCTGCTGGGTCGTCTTCTGCATGCGCAGGCTGAACTGCGCCCTGAGCAGCGAGGCGAGCTCCTGCCGCAACTCCTCGGGTGACCGCTCTCTCAGTTCGGCTGTCTTCATGCGCTAACCCCGTTACAGCTAATCATCCCGTCCAGAAGATTCGAAAAAATGCCTTGCTGACGCCGACGCGGCTGGTCCACTTCGCATCAATAAGCTGCAACGGGGCTAACCCCCTACCAGCCGCGAAACGAACGTCGTGCGCAGCGGGAGCTTCGAGGCCGCGAGCCGGAACGCCTCGCGCGCTTCCGTCTCGTGCACGCCGTCCATCTCGTAGAGGACCGCGCCCGGCTTGATCTCGGACACCCAGAATTCGGGGTTGCCCTTGCCGTTGCCCATGCGCACCTCCGCCGGCTTCTTCGACACCGGCTTGTCCGGAAAGATGCGGATCCAGATGCGCCCGCCGCGCTTGATCGCGCGCGACATGGCGCGGCGCGCCGCCTCGATCTGGCGCGCGGTGAGGCGCCCGCGGGTGGTCGCCTTCAGGCCGAACTCGCCGAACGAGACCTTGTTGCCGCGCGTGGCGATCCCGCGGTTGCGGCCCTTCTGCTCCTTGCGGTATTTACGCCTTGCCGGTTGCAGCATCCTTCGCTCCTGCCTTTGGCTTCGCCGGGCTGCGGCGCGCCCTCTTTGGCTTCTCCGCCGCCCCGGGCGCGGCCGCCGGCTTCTCCGCGGCAGCCGCAAGCGCAGAAACCGGCGCCGCCGGAGCGCCGGCCATCGCCAGCGCCGCGACCGGCTGCTCGCTCTTCGGCATCAGCTCGCCCTTGAACACCCAGACCTTGATGCCGATCACCCCGTAGGTGGTCTTCGCCTCGGAGACGCCGTAGTCGATGTCCGCGCGCAGCGTGTGCAGGGGCACGCGCCCCTCGCGGTACCATTCGTAGCGCGCGATCTCGACGCCGTTCAGCCTTCCCGCGCTGGCGATCTTGATGCCCTGCGCGCCGAGCCGCATCGCGTTGGTGATGGCGCGCTTCATCGCGCGGCGGAACATGATGCGCTTCTGAAGCTGCTGCGCGATCGAGTCCGCGATCAGCTGGGCGTCGACCTCCGGCTTGCGCACTTCCTCGATGTTCACGTGCACCGGCACCCCGAGCATCTTCTGCAGCTCGCCCCTCAGCGACTCGATGTCCTCGCCCTTCTTTCCGATCACGACACCGGGGCGCGCGCTGTGCACCGTGATCCGCGCGTTCTTCGCCGGGCGCTCGATCACCACCCGCGACACCGCCGCGTGCGCGAGCTTGCGCTTGAGGTGATCGCGCACCTTCACGTCCTCGAGCAGCATGGCGGAGAAGTTCTTGCTGTTCGCGTACCAGCGCGAGGCCCAGTTGCGGTTCACCGCCAGCCGGAAACCGATCGGATTGATCTTCTGACCCATCTACTTTCTCCCGTCGCCGACGGTCACCAGGATGTTGCACGTCGGCTTGTTGATGCGCACGCCGCGGCCCTTCGATTGCGCGCGGAAGCGGCGCAGGAACGAGCCGCGCTCGACGAGGATCTGCGTCACTTTCAGCTCGTCGATGTCCGCGCCGTCGTTGTGCTCGGCGTTGGCGATCGCGGATTCCAGCACCTTGCGGATGATCGCCGCGCCCTTCTTGGGGCTGAACTGCAGGATGTTGAGCGCCTGCTCGACCTGCTTGCCCCGGATGAGATCGGCCACCAGCCGGCCCTTCTGGGCGGAGAGGCGCACACCCCGCAGTTTCGCTGTCGTGTTCACGTCCCCCTCCCTCAGGCCTTCGCCGGTGCCGCGGCCGGCGCCGCTGCGGGCGCCGCCGGCGTCGGCCTCGACTTCCGGTCGCCGCCCGCGGCCGCGGCCGCGGCCGCGGCCTGCGCCGAGCCGGCCTTGGAGTGGCCCTTGAAGATGCGCGTATGCGAAAACTCGCCGAGCTTGTGGCCGACCATGTTCTCGGTGATGTACACCGGCACGTGCTGCTTGCCGTTGTGCACCGCGATGGTGAGCCCCACGAAGTCCGGCAGGATGGTCGAGCGGCGCGACCAGGTCTTGATCGGGCGCTTGTCGTTCGCCTTCTGCGCCGCTTCCACCTTCTGCACGAGGTGGAGGTCGACGAACGGGCCCTTCTTGATCGAACGCGCCATGGCTCAGCCTCCGACCGCCTTCGCGTGGCGACGCCGGATGATCATGGCGTCGGTGCGCTTGTTCTTGCGCGTCTTGTAGCCCTTGGTGAGCACGCCCCAGGGGCTGACCGGATCCCGCGCCGCGGCCTTCTTGCCCTCGCCGCCGCCGTGCGGGTGATCGATCGGGTTCATCGCCACCCCGCGCACCGTGGGCCGCACCCCGCGCCAGCGCATGCGCCCCGCCTTGCCGACGGATTCGAGCGAATGCTCCTCGTTGCCGACCTCGCCGATGGTGGCGCGGCAGTTGATGTGCACCTTGCGGATCTCCCCCGAGCGCAGCCGGATCTGGGCGTAATCGCCCTCGCGCGCGAGGAGCTGCACCGCGGCGCCCGCCGCTCGCGCGAGCTGCGCGCCCTTGCCCGGCAGCATTTCGACGCAGTGAACGGTCGTGCCGACGGGGATGTTCCTCAACGGCAGCGCGTTGCCGACCTTGATCGGGGCATCCGGACCCGAGACGAGCTGCATGCCGGCGGCGACACCCTTGGGCGCGATGATGTAGCGGCGCTCGCCGTCGCTGTAGCACAGCAGCGCGAGGTAGGCGCTGCGGTTGGGGTCGTATTCCAGCCGCTCGACCTTGCCGGGAATGCCGTCCTTGTCGCGCTTGAAATCGATGATGCGGTAGTGGTGCTTGTGGCCGCCGCCCTGGTGGTTCATGGTGATCTCGCCATGCATGTTGCGGCCGGCTTTGCTCACCTTGCTCTCGACGAGGTGCGCCACCGGCCTGCCCTTGTGCAGGTCGGGATTGACGACCTTGACCACCTGGCGCCGGCCAGGCGTGACGGGTTTAACCTTGACCAGCATTACTTGGCCTCCGCTTGTTCGGCAAAGTTGATCTCCTGGCCGGGCTTGAGGCTGACGTAGGCCTTCTTCCAGTGGCTGCGCCGGCCGGCAAGCTGCCCGAAACGCTTGCTCTTGCCGCGGACGTTGGCCACCCGCACCGATCTCACCTCGACCTTCTTGTCCTTGGTGCCGAACAGGAGCTCCACGGCCGCCTTGATCTCGTGCTTGGTCGCGTCCGCCGCGACGCGGAAGACGACCTGGTTGTGCTTGTCGGCGACATAGGTCGCTTTTTCAGAGATCACCGGCGCGATGATCACCTGCATGAGACGTTCCTCGCTCATGCGAGCAGCTCCTCGATCTTGGCCACCGCGGGCCTCGTCACCAGCACCTTGGCGTGCTGCAGCAGGCTCACCGGATCGGCATTCGCTGGCGTGACCACATCGACGTTGGGCAGGTTGCGCGACGAGAGCCGCAGGTTGTCGTCCACCGCCTCGGTGATGATCAGCACGTCATCGAGCCCCATGCCCTTCAACTTCGCCGCGAGCAGCTTCGTCTTCGGCCCATCCAGGGTGAAGCTCTCGACCACCGCCAGCCGCTCCTCGCGCGCGAGCTGCGACAGGATCGAGGACACGCCGGCGCGGTACATCCTGCGGTTCACCTTCTGGCCGAAGTTCTCGTCGGGCAGGTTGGGAAAGATCTTGCCGCCGCCGCGCCACAGGGGGCTCGCGGCCGTGCCCGCGCGGGCGCGGCCGGTGCCCTTCTGGCGCCACGGCTTCTTGCCCGACTTGTTCACGTCGCCGCGCGCCTTCTGCGCGCGGGTCCCGCTGCGTGCATTGGCAAGATAGGCGGTAATCACCTGATGCACCAGCGCCTCGTTGAACTCGCGCCCGAACGCCGCATCGGAGGCCGGAACCTTCGCGGTCGGCTCGCCTTGTTCGTTGATGAGGTTCAGCTCCACGGCCCCTCTCCTTACTTCGCCGCCTTGGCGGCGGGCCTGGCCGGCGCCCCCGCTTTCGCGGCGCGGGTCGTCGGCTTGACCGTCACGCCGCCGCCGCGCGAACCGGGCAGCGCACCGCTGATCAGCAGCAGCTGGCGCTCGGCATCGACGCGGATCACCTCGACGTTCTGCACCGTGCTCCTGGCGTTGCCCATGTGGCCGGCCATGCGCTTGCCGGGAAACACGCGACCCGGGTCCTGGTTCTGGCCGATCGAGCCGGGCTTGTTGTGCGAGACCGAGTTGCCGTGGCTCGCGCGGTTGGAGGAGAAATGGTGGCGCTTGATGACACCCGCAAAGCCCTTGCCCTGCGAGGTGCCGGTCACATCGACTTTCTGCCCGACCTTGAACAGGTCCGCCCCGATCGTGCCGCCCACCTTGAGATCGGCGAGGTCTTCCGGGCGCACACGGAATTCCTTCAGGGTGCGGCCCGCTTCCACCCCGGCCTTGGCGAAATGGCCCGCCGCCGCCCTGTTGACGCGCGTCGGCCGGCGCCGGCCGTACGTGACCTGCACGGCGCAATAGCCGTCGTTGTCGGGCGTCTTGATCTGGGCGACGCGGTTGTTCGACACGTCCACCACGGTGACCGGGACGGAGTCCCCGTCGTCGGTGAACACGCGGGTCATGCCGACCTTGCGTCCCACTAATCCCAAACTCATCTTCTTGCCCATCCAATTCAGTGTTTAGTGTTTGGTTTTGAGTGTTGAGTTGCAACCGGATTCACTCAACACTAAGCACTCAACGCTCATAATTTGATTTCAACGTCCACCCCCGCGGGAAGGTCGAGCTTCATCAGCGCGTCGACCGTCTTGTCGGTGGGGTCGATGATGTCCATCAGCCGCAGGTGTGTGCGGATCTCGAGCTGGTCGCGCGAGGTCTTGTCCGCGTGCGGCGAGCGCAGCAGGTCGAAGCGCTCCTTGCGCGTGGGCAGCGGCACGGGACCTTTCACCACCGCGCCCGTGCGCTTGGCGGTGTCCACGATTTCGAGCGCCGACTGGTCGATCAACCGGTAGTCGAACGCCTTCAACCGGATCCGGATTTTCTGACTTTTGACTGCCATTCTTGGCTCCAGTGATTAAGTAAACAGTGATTCAGTGATTGCTGGGTTCGCCTGGTGACTCAATCACTTGATCACCTAGTCACTCAATCACTCGATCACCTTCGCCACCACCCCGGCGCCCACCGTCTTGCCGCCCTCGCGGATGGCAAAGCGCAGGCCCTCCTCCATCGCAATGGGCTGGATCAGGCTCACCGTGATCGACACATTGTCCCCCGGCATCACCATCTCGGTGCCCTTCGCCAGCTCGATCGAACCGGTGACATCGGTGGTGCGGAAGTAGAACTGCGGCCGGTACCCGTTGAAGAACGGCGTGTGCCGCCCGCCCTCCTCCTTCGAGAGCACATAGACCTCGGCGGTGAACTTGGTGTGCGGCGTGATCGAGCCCGGCTTGGCCAGCACCTGCCCGCGCTCGACCTCCTCGCGCTTGGTGCCGCGCAGCAAAATGCCCACGTTGTCCCCGGCCTGCCCCTCATCCAAGAGCTTCCGGAACATCTCCACCCCGGTGCACACCGTCTTCTGGGTGGCGCGCAGCCCCACGATCTCGATCTCATCGCCCACCTTGACGATGCCGCGCTCCACCCGCCCGGTCACCACCGTGCCCCGCCCCGAAATCGAGAACACATCCTCCACCGGCATCAGAAACGGCTTCTCGATGTCGCGCTTGGGCGTGGGAATGTAGGAGTCCAGGGCCTCGGCGAGCTTCATGATCGCCCCCTCGCCCAGCTCGCCCTTGTCGCCCTCCATCGCCTTCAGCGCCGAGCCGATCACTATCGGGGTCTTGTCCCCCGGAAAGTCATACTTGGACAGGAGCTCGCGCACCTCCACCTCCACCAGCTCCAGGAGCTCCTTGTCATCGACCATGTCCGCCTTGTTCATGAACACCACGATGTAGGGCACCCCCACCTGGCGCGCGAGCAGGATGTGCTCGCGCGTCTGCGGCATCGGCCCATCAGCGGCCGAGACCACCAGAATGGCGCCATCCATCTGCGCCGCCCCCGTGATCATGTTCTTCACGTAGTCGGCATGCCCCGGACAGTCCACGTGCGCATAGTGGCGCTTCGCCGTCTCATACTCCACGTGCGCCGTGTTGATCGTGATGCCGCGCGCCTTCTCCTCCGGGGCGGAATCAATCTGATCGTAGGTCTTGGCCTCGCCCCCGTACTTCCTCGCCAGAATCATCGTCATCGCCGCCGTCAGCGTGGTCTTGCCATGATCGACGTGACCAATCGTGCCCACGTTCACGTGCGGCTTCCTGCGCTCAAATTTGCCCTTGGCCATTTTTTTGCTCCGTCTTCGCTAGATCCATCGCTGCTACGGCTGCCATCCACCTGCCCGCGTCCGACGCCCCGACCCTGAATCCGCAAAAAAATAATGAAATCAATAAGGAAGAAAGGAAATGCGGCTCCTATTTCCTTTCTTCCTTTCCTGTGTACTTGCTGATGATCGCCTCGGCGATCTGCCTCGGCGCCTCCGCGTAATGCTTGAATTCCATGCTATAGGTCGCGCGGCCCTGGGAAAGCGAGCGCAGCGTCGTCGAGTACCCGAACATCTCGGCGAGCGGCACTTCCGCGCGCACCGCCTTGCCGCCGCCCGGCAGCTCCTCCATGCCCTGGATCACCCCGCGCCGGGAATTGAGGTCGCCCACCACGTTGCCCATGAAATCGTCCGGCGTCTCCACCTCCACCGACATGATCGGCTCGAGCAGTGTGGGGGTGGAACGGCGCAGCCCCTCCTTGAGCGCGATCGAGCCTGCCATCTTGAACGCGTTTTCGTTCGAATCCACCTCGTGGTACGACCCGTCGTACAGCGTCACTTTCACGTCCACCACCGGGAACCCGGCGAGCACGCCGTTCGGCAGCGTGTCCACGACCCCTTTCTTGACAGCGGGAATGTACTCGCGTGGCACCGAGCCGCCCTTGACCGCATCCACGAACTCGAAGCCCGTTCCCGGCGCCTGCGGCTCGAGCCTGAGCCACACGTGCCCGTACTGGCCGCGCCCGCCCGTCTGCTTGATGAACCTGCCCTCGACCTTGTCGCAGATCTTCTTGATGGTCTCGCGGTAGGCGACCTGCGGCGCCCCGACGTTGGCTTCCACGCCGAATTCGCGCTTCATGCGGTCCACGATGATTTCGAGGTGCAGCTCGCCCATGCCGGAGATGATGGTCTGGCCCGATTCCTCGTCGGTGCGCACGCGGAACGAGGGATCCTCCTGCGCCAGGCGGTTCAGCGCGATGCCCATCTTCTCTTGGTCCGCCTTGGTTTTCGGCTCGACCGCGACATGGATGACGGGCTCGGGGAACTCCATCTTCTCGAGCGTGATGATCTTTTGCGGATCGGTCAGCGTGTCGCCGGTGGTGTAATCCCTCAGACCCACCGCCGCCGCGATGTCGCCGGCCCGCACTTCCTTGATTTCCTCGCGCTCGTTGGCGTGCATCTGCAGGAGGCGCCCGATGCGCTCCTTGCGGCCCTTGACCGGGTTGTAAACAGTGTCGCCCGAATGCACCACGCCCGAATAGACGCGGAAAAAGGTGAGCTGGCCGACGAAGGGATCGGTCATGATCTTGAACGCAAGCCCCGAGAACGAAGCCTCGTCCTTCGGCTCGCGCTCGTCCGGCTCGCCGTTCTCCTTGATCCCTTTCACCGGCGGAACATCGCTCGGGGAGGGCAGGTAATCGATGACCGCATCGAGCATCGCCTGCACGCCCTTGTTCTTGAACGCCGAGCCGCACAGCATCGGGAAGATCTCGCCGTGGATGGTGCGGGCACGCAACCCCTTCTTGATCTCTTCGACCGAGAGCTCGCCGCTGTCCAGGTACTTATTCATCAGCTCTTCGGAAGCCTCGGCGGCGCTTTCCATCATCTTCTCGCGCCACTGCCTCGCCTCTTCCATCATGTCGGCGGGCACTTCTCTCGCCTCGAACTTCATGCCTTGCGTGCCATCGTCCCAGTAGATGGCCTTCATCTTGACGAGGTCCACCACGCCCTTGAACTTTTCCTCGGCGCCGATCGGCAGCTGGACGGGAACGGGGTTCGCCTTCAACCGCGCCTGCACCTGCTCGTAGACGCGCTTGAAGTCCGCCCCGGTGCGGTCCATCTTGTTGACGAAAATGAGCCGCGGCACGCGGTACTTGTTGGCCTGGCGCCACACCGTCTCGGTCTGCGGCTGCACGCCGCCCACCGCGCACAGCACCGTGCATGCGCCGTCGAGCACCCGCAGCGAGCGCTCGACTTCGATGGTGAAGTCAACGTGGCCCGGGGTATCGATGATGTTGATGCGGTGCTCGGGATAGGTCTTGTCCATCCCCTTCCAGAAGCAGGTGGTCGCGGCCGAAGTGATGGTGATGCCGCGCTCCTGTTCCTGCTCCATCCAGTCCATGATCGCCGTGCCGTCGTGCACTTCGCCCAGCTTGTGCGAGACGCCGGTGTAGAACAGGATGCGTTCAGTGGTCGTGGTCTTGCCGGCATCAATGTGCGCAGTGATGCCGATGTTCCGGTAACGCTCAATTGGAGTCTTGCGTGCCACTGTCGCAGCCTTGCCTGTCACCGCAGGGGCGGGAGGGCGATGAGAAAGCACATTGTCCATTCTCTCGGAGTCTCGGCGTCTCTGCGTTTCAATCTAAAACCGGTAGTGCGAAAAAGCCTTGTTGGCTTCCGCCATGCGGTGCACTTCCTCGCGCTTCTTCATCGCCCCGCCCTTGCCTTCGGCCGCCTCGGCGAGCTCGCTCGCGAGCCGCGCGCCCATCGATTTCTCGCCGCGCCCGCGCGCGGCGTCGCGGATCCAGCGCATCGCCAGCGCAGCGCGGCGCACCGGCCGCACCTCGACCGGCACCTGGTAGTTCGCGCCGCCGACGCGCCGGCTCTTCACCTCGACCATCGGCTTCACGTTGTTGACCGCCTGCGTGAAGACCTCGAGCGGGTCCTTGCTGGTGCGCTTCTTGATCTGGTCGAGCGCGCCGTAGACGATCGACTCCGCGACCGACTTCTTGCCGCGGGTCATGATGACGTTGATGAACTTGGCGACATCCTGGCTCGTGTACTTCGGGTCCGGCAGGACTTCGCGCTTCGGGATTTCTCTGCGTCGCGGCATCTTTACACCAGTGTTGGGTATTGAGTGCTAAGTGTTGAGTGAAGGACCATCGTCGCTCGTTCGCTTCGTCTCACGTGGCACTAAACACTGAGAACTGAAAACTGCCTCAGGCGGCCTTGGCGCGTTTCGCCCCATACTTGGAGCGGCCCTGCTTGCGGTCCTTGACGCCCGCGGTATCGAGGCTGCCGCGCACCACGTGGTAACGCACGCCCGGCAGGTCCTTCACGCGCCCGCCGCGGATCAGCACCACCGAGTGTTCCTGGAGGTTGTGCCCTTCGCCGCCGATGTAGCCGATCACCTCGAACCCGTTCGTGAGCCGCACCTTGGCGACCTTGCGCAGCGCCGAGTTCGGCTTCTTGGGCGTGGTGGTATAGACGCGCGTGCACACGCCCCGCCGCTGCGGCGATCCGCCGAGCGCCGGGACCCTGCTCTTCGCGCGCGGAGCCTCTCGCCCCTTGCGCACTAACTGGTTGATCGTCGGCATGTCTCTAAACTTTCCGCTCCGGAGCGCGCCCTGCGCCTAAGCCATTGAATTGAGGCTTCTCAGGGGCGGCGACGCGACGTTCGCGGCTCCCAAAAAAGCGGGGACGGCGTCGCCACCGTCCCTGCCTGGAATGCGCTGCTGGGTGCCGCTGAACCCGTCGCGGGCCGCAGGCGGCTAAAAAGACTGTAAATTTTAGGAGCTTAGCGCACCTCTGTCAAGCAACTTGCTCCTGACTTTCGGTGCCAACGGCCGCTTCTTCCCCTACCTCGACCGCCTCGCCCAGCTCGGCCGCCGCGGCCTGGCGCTTGCGGATGCGGTGATAGGCGAGCCCGGTGCCCGCCGGGATGAGACGCCCGACGATCACGTTTTCCTTCAACCCGCGCAGCTCGTCGCGCTTGCCCATGATCGCGGCCTCGGTCAGGACGCGGGTCGTCTCCTGGAACGACGCCGCCGAGATGAACGAGTCGGTCGAGAGCGAAGCCTTGGTGATGCCGAGCAGCAGGTATTCGTAGCTCGCCGGCTTCTTGCCTTCGGCCTCGACTTTCTCGTTTTCCTCGAGGACTTCGGCACGCTCGAGCTGCTCGCCGGTGATGAAGCGGGTGTCGCCCGGATCGGCGATCTGCACGCGCCGCAGCATCTGGCGCACGATCACCTCGATGTGCTTGTCGTTGATCTTCACGCCCTGCAGCCGGTAGACGTCCTGCACCTCGTTGGAGATGTAGCGGGCGAGCTCTTCCACTCCCAGCAGCCGCAGGATGTCGTGCGGATCGGCCGGTCCGTCCACGATCATCTCGCCCTTGTTCACGACCTGCCCGTCGTGGGCCATCACGTGCTTGTCCTTCGGGATCAGGTACTCGTGGGCGACCCCGTCGAGCTCGGTGATCACCAGCCGCTGCTTGCCCTTGGTGTCCTTGCCGAAGGAGACCGTGCCGGTGACCTCCGCGAGCATGCCCGCGTCCTTGGGCGAGCGCGCTTCGAAGAGCTCGGCCACCCGCGGCAGCCCCCCCGTGATGTCGCGTGTCTTGGAAATTTCCTGCGGGATGCGCGCGAGCACTTCGCCCACGCCCACTTCCTGGCCGTCGCGCACGGTGATGATCGAGCCGATCTGGAAGGTGATCATCACCGGCTGGTCCGAGCCCGCCACCCTGATCTCGTTGCCGCCCTCGTCGGTCAGCTTCACCTGCGGGCGCAGGCCCCGCGCCTGGATCGCGCCGCGGCGCTTCGGATCGACCACGACGAGGGTGGAGAGCCCGGTCACCTCGTCGATCTGCCGCGCGACGGTCACGCCTTCCTCGACGTTCTCGAACTTGATGCGGCCGGCGTACTCCGTGATGATGGGGCGCGTGTGCGGATCCCAGGTCGCGAGCACCTGCCCGGCCTTGACCGCCTCGCCGTCGCGCGCCATGAGGGTCGCGCCGTACGGCACCTTGTGGCGCTCGCGCTCGCGCCCGTTCTCGTCGTGGATCACGACTTCGCCGTTGCGCGAGATCACGACGAGCTCCTGCCGCGAGTTCGTGACGTAGCGCATGCCCGTCGAGTAGTGCACGACGCCCGCCGACTTGCTCTCGACCTGGCTCACCACCGCGGTGCGCGAGGCCGCGCCGCCGATGTGGAACGTGCGCATGGTGAGCTGGGTGCCCGGCTCGCCGATCGACTGCGCCGCGATCACGCCGATCGCCTCGCCGACATTCACCAGCGTCCCGCGGCCGAGGTCGCGTCCGTAGCATTTCGCGCACAACCCGTGGCGCGTGTCGCAGGTGAGCGGGGTGCGCACCTTCACCTCGTCAATGCCCGCCGCCTCGATCGCCTCCACCGCGTCCTCGTCGAGCAGCGTGTTGGCCGGGGCGAGCAGCTTGCCGTTCTCGGGATTGACGATGTCCGTCGCGCACACGCGCCCGAGAATGCGCTCGCGCAGGCTTTCGACGACCTCGCCGCCCTCGATCAGCGCCTTCATCGAGACGCCCTGCGCGGTACCGCAGTCGTCCTCGGTCACCACCAGGTCCTGGGTGACGTCCACGAGGCGCCGCGTGAGGTAACCGGAGTTCGCGGTCTTCAACGCCGTGTCGGCGAGACCCTTGCGCGCGCCGTGCGTGGAGATGAAGTACTGCAGCACGTTCAATCCCTCGCGGAAGTTCGCGGTGATCGGCGTCTCGATGATCGAGCCGTCCGGTTTGGCCATGAGCCCCCGCATGCCGGCGAGCTGCCGGATCTGCGCGGCGGAGCCGCGCGCGCCGGAGTCGGCCATCATGTAGATGGAATTGAACGATTCCTGCATCACGGACGCGCCCTTCTTGTCCTTGCGCGGGCTCCACTCGTGCCTGCGGCCGTCCCAATCCATCACCGGTTCGACGCCGAGCTGCTCCATCATGGCCTTCGCCACGAGGTCGCCGGCACGGCCCCAGATGTCCACGACCTTGTTGTAGCGCTCGCCCTGGGTCACCAGGCCCGAGGTATACTGCTTCTCGATCTCCTGGACCTCCTTCTCGGCGTCGGCGATGATGTCGTTCTTCTGGTCCGGGATCAGCATGTCGTCCACCGCGATCGAAATCCCCGCCTTGGTCGCCATCGCGAAGCCGGCGTACATCAGCTTGTCGGCGAAGATCACCGTCTCGCGCAGCCCGCAGCGCCGGAAGCTCGCGTTGATCAGCCGCGAGATCTCCTTTTTCTTCAACGGCTTGTTCAGGAGCTCGAAGGGCAGCCCCGCCGGCAGGATATCGGAGAGCAGCGCGCGCCCGACGGTGGTCTCGTAGCGCGTCAGCTTCTCGCGCTTCTCGCCGTCCGCGTCGAGCTCGAACTCCTTGATGCGCACCCGGATGCGGGCGTTGACCTCGGCCTGGCCCGAATCGTAGGCGCGCGAGACCTCGGCGACGTTGGTGAAGATCGAGCCCTCGCCGCGCGCGCCCACCTTCTCGCGCGTGATGTAGTAGAGGCCGAGCACGATGTCCTGCGACGGCACGATGATCGGCTCGCCGTTGGCGGGCGAAAGCACGTTGTTCGACGAGAGCATGAGCGTGCGCGCCTCCATCTGCGCCTCGAGCGAGAGCGGCACGTGCACCGCCATCTGGTCGCCGTCGAAGTCGGCGTTGAACGCCGCGCAGACCAGGGGATGCAATTGGATCGCCTTGCCTTCGATCAGAATCGGCTCGAACGCCTGGATGCCCAGCCGGTGCAGCGTCGGCGCGCGGTTGAGCAGCACCGGGTGCTCGCGGATCACCTCCTCGAGGATGTCCCACACGATGGGTTCTTGGCCTTCCACCATCTTCTTCGCGGCCTTAATAGTGGTGGCGAGCCCCATCACCTCCAGCTTGTGGAAGATGAACGGCTTGAACAGTTCGAGCGCCATCAGCTTCGGCAGCCCGCACTGGTGCAGCTTCAGCTGGGGACCGACCACGATCACCGAGCGCCCCGAATAGTCCACGCGTTTTCCCAGCAGGTTCTGGCGGAAGCGGCCGCCCTTGCCCTTGATCATGTCGGCGAGCGACTTGAGCGGCCGCTTGTTGGCACCGGTCATCGCCTTGCCGCGGCGGCCGTTGTCGAGCAGCGAGTCCACCGCCTCCTGCAGCATGCGCTTCTCGTTCCGGACGATGATCTCCGGCGCTTTCAGCTCCAGCAGGCGCTTCAGGCGGTTGTTGCGGTTGATCACGCGCCGGTAGAGGTCGTTCAGATCCGAGGTGGCGAAGCGCCCCCCGTCGAGCGGCACCAGCGGCCGCAGTTCCGGCGGCAGCACCGGCAGCACTTCCATGATCATCCATTCGGGCTTGATGCCGGACTTGTGGAACGCTTCGAGCACCTTCAGGCGCTTCGCGATCTTCTTGATCTTGGTGTCCGAACTGGTCGCCGCGAGCTCCTCGCGCAGGCTCTCGATCTCCTTCCTGAGATTGAGGTTGCGCAGGAGTTCCCGGATGCCCTCCGCGCCCATCATCGCGGTGAAATCGTCCCCGAACTCCTCGACCTTGGCGAGGTAGTCGTCCTCGGTCATCAACTGGGCGCGCTTGAGCGGGGTCATGCCCGGATCGATCACGACGTAGGCTTCGAAATAGAGCGCGCGCTCGATGTCGCGCAGCGTCATGTCGAGCACCATGCCCATGCGCGAGGGGAGCGATTTCAGGAACCAGATGTGCGCCACCGGGCTCGCGAGCTCGATGTGGCCCATGCGCTCGCGCCGCACCTTGGAGAGCGTCACTTCCACCCCGCACTTCTCGCAGATCACGCCGCGGTGCTTCAACCGCTTGTACTTGCCGCACAGGCACTCGTAGTCCTTGACCGGCCCGAAGATCTTGGCGCAGAAGAGGCCGTCGCGCTCGGGCTTGAAGGTCCGGTAGTTGATGGTCTCCGGTTTCTTCACCTCGCCGTACGACCACGAGCGGATCTTCTCGGGCGAAGCGAGCCCGATCTTGATCGCGTCAAACTCCTCTTCTTGCGTGACCTGCTTGAACAAATCGAGCAGTGCTTTCATTTCACATTCCTCGTTTAGCGAGACAACTGGCGCCGCGTTTCGGTGTGACTCCTCATCCCCGCGCTCGCCGCATCAATAACGGTCGCGGTCGAGATCGATGTCGATCGCGAGCGAGCGGATCTCCTTGACGAGCACGTTGAACGATTCGGGCATCCCCGCTTCGATGCGGTGGTCGCCCTTGACGATCGACTCGTAGACCTTGCGCCGGCCCTCGGTGTCGTCGGATTTGACGGTAAGCATCTCCTGCAGCGTGTAGGCCGCGCCGTACGCCTCGAGCGCCCAGACCTCCATCTCGCCGAAGCGCTGGCCGCCGAACTGCGCCTTGCCGCCCAGGGGCTGCTGCGTGACAAGGCTGTAGGGCCCGGTCGAGCGCGCGTGCATCTTGTCGTCCACCAGGTGGTGCAGCTTGAGCATGTGCATGTAGCCCACGGTGACCGGCCGCTCGAAGGCGTCACCCGTCCGCCCGTCGTGGAGGGTGACCTGCCCCGCCCGCGGCAGCCCCGCGAGCTCGAGCATTTCCTTGATCTCCCGCTCGGCCGCCCCGTCGAACACCGGGGTCGCGAACGGCACGCCCTCCTTCAGGTTCTCCGCCAGGCGCGCGATCTCCTCGTCGGTGAGCGAATCGAGGTCCACGCCGTTGCCGCCGCTGTTGTAGATGCGGTTCAAGAACTTGCGCAGCTCCGCGAGCTTGCCCTGGGCGTTCAGCAACTCGCCGATCTTCAGGCCGAGGCCCTTGGCCGCCCAGCCGAGGTGCGTCTCGAGGATCTGGCCGACGTTCATGCGCGAGGGCACGCCGAGGGGATTCAGCACGATGTCGACCGGTGTGCCGTCCGCCATGTACGGCATGTCCTCGACCGGCACGATCTTGGAAATCACGCCCTTGTTGCCGTGACGGCCCGCCATCTTGTCGCCCGGCTGCAGCCGGCGCTTCACCGCGAGGTAGACCTTGACCATCTTCTGCACGCCGGGCGGCAGCTCGTCGCCCTGGGTGAGCTTCTTCTTCTTTTCGTCGTAGGCCTTGTCGAAGAGCGCCTTGGTCTGCGCCAGGCTCTCCCGGATGCTTTCCATCTGCGCCGCGATCTTGTCGTTGGCGACGCGGATGTCGAACCAGCTGTGGCGCTCGACCTCCGTCAAGTAGGCCTTGGTGACCTTGGAGCCCTTGGCGAGCTTCTTGGGGCCCCCGTTCGCGGTCTTTCCGATCAGGAGCCGCTCGAGCCGCTCGAAGGCGTCGTTCTCGACGATGCGCAGCTGGTCCGCGAGGTCCTTCTTGTAGCGCTTCAACTCGTCGTCGATGATGAGCTGGGCGCGCTTGTCGCGCTCGATGCCCTCGCGCGTGAAGACCTGGACGTCGATCACCGTGCCGGACATGCCCGAGGGCACGCGCAGCGAGGTGTCCTTCACGTCGGAGGCCTTCTCGCCGAAGATCGCGCGCAGCAGCTTCTCCTCGGGCGTCAACTGCGTCTCGCCCTTGGGCGTGACCTTGCCCACGAGGACGTCGCCCGCCTCGACCTCCGCCCCGATGTAAATGATGCCCGACTCGTCGAGGTTCGCGAGCTGGGACTCGGACAGGTTCGAGATGTCGCGCGTGATTTCCTCCGGCCCGAGCTTGGTGTCGCGCGCGACCACGGAAAGCTCCTCGATGTGGATCGAGGTGAAGCG
>Ga0209172_10002060_pt1 | contig 37972 bp, 17 predicted proteins | sample LarsenN4metaG_FD_184113 | JGI IMG/M metagenome (GOLD analysis project Ga0209172, IMG submission 184113) | Hot spring sediment bacterial and archeal communities from British Columbia, Canada, to study Microbial Dark Matter (Phase II) - Larsen... ... | reverse complement strand
GTCGCCCCCATCTACCGAGCCAGTGGTAACAGCGCTCCCACCCCTAACTCCCGCCCCCAGTTAAGTTTTGTCCATCCCCCCAAACCCTTACAGGCTGTCGCTTCTAGAAGATGTGAGTAACGCATAGCTTTGAAAGGGGGGCTTTGGAGGTGCCAGGTGCCGCCTAGGGCTGCATTGCCCGTGGGGTGCGGGTTGGCGTAGATTTGGGTTTGGGTGATTTGGTATAGTTTTTGCAGGAATTCTGCACCAGCGTCACCGGCGGCGACTTGACATCCATAGATATATAGATGTGTAATCCCCCATTTTTCCAGTTGGGGGCGGTATTGTTCTAGGTTATTCAGTTCTAGGGTACTGTTGCCGAGGTAGAGAGTGCCAGGACTGCCGTGGGAGATGAGGTGGAGGGAGGGAGGATGGGGAGGATGGGGAAGAGGGGGAAGTGTGGGAAGAGGGGGAAGAGGGGGAAGATTACTCCCCACACTCCCCACACTTCCCACACTTCCCATCCTCTCACCAGTGAGGTATTCGGTGATTTGCTTGATCCCGTCACGGTTCGGGTCGAGGATGAGGAGTTCGACTCCCGGTTGGATACCGGCGGCGAGGTGTTGGTAGTCTGCTACTTGGGGGTCGATGACTACGAGTTGTCTTGGCGTCCGGTTAACCAGATTATGTGCAATTTGTTGACCCTGGTAGCTGCTGTTGATTTGAATATTCATCACCATAACCTCTTTTTTTGATCGCCCATTCTTTTACTATAACACGGTGTTCGGCTTTTTCATAATTAGGAAATTGGCACTTTGATAAAGATTTCATATGAATATAGATTGGGCACAAATAGGAATTGACCCTCTCACCCCACCCTGAAAAACGCCACTCGGCTTTTTAGGTTGATGCAAGAGGTTTATTTTTATTTGGGGGTTTGACCAAATTTAGCTTTAGCCATCCTAAAAAATGGACTACCAAGGACTGCCAATCACCGTAAAAGCTGACCAATAATAAGGATGTCCCAGATTTTCTTTCGTCACCCCAGCCAGTTCGGGTGGTAGTTGAATCGCGCCACCTCGGTTTGCCGATCGCAAAGTGCCATTTTCCACCGTAATTTCACCCCGAATCATCGCCACCTGCGCTCTTCGCAGAGCTTCGGCTTTCGTGGGTGCAGTTTTAAGCTGGCGGTAAAATTCGCTCATCAGTGCCAAAGTACCCTCATCACTGACAAACCAGAGACTGGCGATGGCAGTTCTCACGCCACTTTTTACCGCCAAACCGGCTAAACCTAACTCCGCCTCTCGGTCTCCCAAGGCACTACGACAGGCAGAAATTACCAACAAATCCAGAGGTGGGTTGCCCCATCCCATATCAGGAATCTCGTCTAAAGTTAGCTGCTCATTCCATAATTGAATATAAGAATTAACCAAGCCTCCGGGCTGAAAATTTGCGTGAGTGGCGATGTGGAGGATTTGGGCAGAATTTCCAGCTCTGGACTGGGAAAGATTGGCGCGGGTAAACTCTTGGTTGAGGTAAAATTTGTCAGCCCCCAACTCCGAGGTGATGGTTTTTAGCTCTACCGGAACGGCGGGGAGGGGAGGGTTATTGGTGAATTGACTGGCTCCCATTGCCAGCAATTTGGCATCTTTCAGAGAGCGATAACTGGCATCGATAAAAGCGAAACTGGGAATTATCCCCAAACTGTACTTTTCTGCCAAAAACTTTTCTCCGTCGTGCAAGGCGGCAATGGGGAGAGAGCGCAACCCCGCATCCATAGAAAACAGCAAAGTGTCGATTTTCTGTTCCTTTAAGGCTGCTTCTATGGGAGCTATCATTAATTTATATAACTCTTGGGCGAAAGGCAAATAACTTTCACTGTTGCGCCGGCGCGGATTGGTGATTTCAGAGCGCAACTGCGTGATCAGATTGATCAGCGTTTCTCCTGTGGCGGCAGCAATTATAGTACGGATGGGGACTCCTTCACCGGTGACTATCAAAATTTCTAATCCTTCCGGTAGCACTACCATATAGATGATGGCAGCATGAGTGCTGGTTTGAGCATTTAAAGATTTTAAGGTGTTGCGCAAATTAGATGTGGCTACAGTTTGGCGATCGAGGTTTGGCTTGACCCCCAGATACGCTGCAAACTCTTGGCCGTAGGATTCCTCAATTTGCCATACCCTCTCCTCTATATTATCACTGGCCGCCATATTATCCGCTGGCTCATCACCATTAACGCTGGTAGAGGAATTATCCCCAGGATTATCAGCGGTAGCTGCATCCCCACCCCCACCACCATCAACTGCATCACCAATGCTATTAGCTGTGGCACCACCACTATTAGTTCTAGCAGCATTAGCACCATTACTTCTACTTGTACCAGCAGCACCACCATTAATTATACCAACATTAGCACCTGTAATGGCTGTACTCCTACCAGAGCTAGTGATGTCAACCGCACCATTACCGCCAGCATTTATCCCACTGGGGTTGGCTCCATTGCCTCTTGTACCAGCAGCACTCGCCCGATCGCCCGCCAAGTTATTCCCAAAGGACAACCCAGCTAGATCGAATATTTTCACTTGCGCCAATAGGGAATCAACGCTTACATCAGCAAAACGCAAATCAAATATTTCATTTAAATGAGTATCGAAAGCCAACAAATCACCCCCTTGATAATTGGCAAAAATCCCGTCAAATTCTGACTTTTGATTACTGAAAGAATCTAACAGCGCCTGCAACCCTGAATTTTGACTATAGAAACCTAGAAACTCAGGCGATGGCCGCCGCGCATTGGCAAAGATGCTGGGCTCAATAGTCAATTCATTAGAGCTATCGGGCATTTGGGTGAATTTGATATTTGAGTGAGTATCTCCAGATGCCAAGAAAATCTGATTGTTGATATCCTCGGTGATGTTGACTGATGTCTGTAAATCCCTTAATACAGTATTTTCTTCGATAATGGTTAAGACCAAATCATCGACAGCTTCAGACTCGATATTCTCTATTACCTCAGCATCTGGGTCAATACTCACCTGTTCAGGAATAATATTTTCCTCAGCGATAACTGGCTCTGGGGTGATAATATTTTCCTCAGCGATAACTGGCTCTGGGGTGATAATATTTTCCTCAGCGATAACTGGCTCTGGGGTGATAATATTTTCCTCAGCAGTCACTGGCTGTTCGGGGGTGATGATATTTTCCTCAGCAGTCACTGGCTGTTCGGGGGTGATGATATTTTCCTCAGCAGTCACTGGCTGTTCGGGGGTGATGATATTTTCCTCAGCGATAACTGGCTGTTCGGGGATAATCTCTTCTGGAATAGTTGCCTCTGGTTCTGGTTCTGGTTCGGCTTCCACAGCATCAGTAATAATCGTGATATTGCTGCGGTTGAAGATGGACGGAGGTACGGGAACTTGGAAAGATGGCGCCAAAGTTTCCCCACCGCTGGTAATGGCTCCGGCGGTGCCGTTGGTGCTGGCATCACCAATAATAAAAGGAGTGGTGGTACTACCACCATGACGGATATTAATATCGCCGCCGGTTGTGGCGTTAGTGGTAGTGGCAATGCTGGCACTGATGCCATTTCTGTCGGTAAAAGTGCCCGTAGCACGAAAGAAATTACCCGCCGCGATATTGACTTGACCCCCACCTTGGGCATCTATAGATAAGACGTTAATATCTGTGGGGGAATTGAGGGTGATATTGCCGCCAATGCCAGCAACACTACTGGCATTGAGGATATCCCCAGTGATGCTACCATTAGCATTAATCGTAATCGCACCGCCATTGCCGTTGCTGTTACTGGAATTTAAGCTACTGGCGCTGATATTGCCGCCAGCACTGAGGTTGATTTCACCGCCGCCACTGGTGATATCATCCACCAACATATCCCCAGGACTGTTTAAGATAACTGGACCGCCGGGAGTGGAGATAGTGCCAATAATGGCCTCACTTACCTCCCCGGGGGAAAACACCCCGGGGACGATCGCAAAAGAAGTCTCGGAAACCGCAGTATCCGGAGGCAGGTTAGAAGTGCTACCAAGATTTGTCACCCCAGCACGAATAATCACCGCCGGACTATTGCGCAACGTCGCCGCATCCGGGTCTGATGAACTGCCTAACGTCGTATCCGGGCCAGTAATTATAATATTACCACTGTTAATACTTCCCGTCGCCTCCACCTTCAGCGACACCCCCGTATAATCCCCAAAAATCACATTACCCTCAGCGCTAATAATCGGGTCATACCGACTAATCAGAGTCCCCGCCTCCCCCCCCAGCTTCTGAATCGAGAAACTGCCTCTTGCACGAAAGTGAGAATCAGCATAAACATTGCGATCGCTCACTAAAGTAATATCCCCCCCGGATTGGAAAGGATAACTATTCACCCCCGGAATCGCCAAAATATCAATACTTCCATTCCCCTGAATCCAGAGATTACCGCCAGCAGTAAAACTGCCATCCCTCACCGTCACTCCCCCCGCCGCATTTAGCTGCATATCCCCAGCCGTGCGGATATCACTTGATACTAAACTCAGATTATGACCGGCAGTCAGATTAACATTTTTACCCTCAATTATTACAGGCTCTGACCCCGACACCACCACCACATCCCCATCACTCACCGACAACCCAGAACCACTGAGAATCACCTCGCCAGCATCAGTCACCGTGGCAGTAGTTGCATGATTAACCTTGCTCCCAGTCAACAACTGTGGTAGGGAAACCGGAGAAAACCCAGAACTAGGGGACTCAACCTCTAAACTCAGCAGATGTCCTGGTTGAGAAATTCTCACCAGATGACTACCAGGGACAGCAGTCACCATAATCTCCCCAACCGGAGCCATCAAAGACCCACTATTAACTACCGTCCCCCCGATTAAATTTAAATCGCCATTTATTACCGTCAAATTAGCCCAATTAATGATACTTCCTGGTTGACTTATGCTAAAAATAAAAGCGTTGGGATTTCCCACCAACGCCCCATAATCATTATTGCCAAACGCCTCAAACCACCCCGAATCAAACCCGATACCCGTCGCCGTAGTCGCAGTAAACGAACCCAGGACATTTAAACTGGCAGAGGGTCCAAACACAATCCCCGCCGGGTTCATCAAAAACAGATTAGCATTACCACCGCTCACCTGAATCAACCCATCAATAATCGAAGCATTGCCCCCCGATACCCTGCCCAAAATATTGCGGATATTAGGAGTTGCCAGAAAATCGGCAATTTGCCCTTGCGTGAGTCCAAATTCCTGGAGACTGTGGAATAAGTTAGCTCCATCACCAGAAGTCCTGCCCCCAGTAATCTGATATTTATTCCCCTGTACCTCCACCACCGTCCCCGTCCCATCTGCAGCGGGTATTACTTGCGCCACCACCTGCGGCTGCGCTTGCGCCAACTCAACCAACCCCAATGGCAGCAATAATCCCCCCACAACAGCAGACAATGGCGACAGAATTAACCCTTTAACTGATGATAGCATAATTTCTCCTCAAAACCTTATTTTATTTGTCCCTTGTCCCTTGTCCCTTGTATGAATAAACAAAGGACAAAGGACAAAGGACAAATAACAAATAACCAACCTCAAATAAAATCCGTGCCACTCACACTCAAAGCATCCACACCCTTCAGCACAGCCAAAAACTCACCCGTGACCCGATTTTGAATCAGCGTATCCCCCAGATATGCCTCGGTTCCCGCTGAGATAACTAACCCATCATAACCCAAAGGCGGCATTAAATCAATTACATCCTCACCAGACACAAAATCCGTAATCACATCCGCCATTTCCAAAGTCATTCCCCCCGTCCCATTACCAATGGCAAACACATCCCGTCCCGTTACCCCAGTCAGAGTATCTGCACCTTCGCCGCCCCACAAATAATCATCCCCAGCCTCCCCAAACAGCTTATCATTACCGCTGCCACCATATATCCTGTCACTCCCGCGACCCGCCAAAATCACATCATCATCATCGCCACCATCTACATAATCCTCCCCTTCACCACCCAAAATTTGGTCAAAACCGACACCCCCACTAATATAATCGGCTCCCGCCGCCCCAGATAACACATCATTGCCATCGCCACCTTCTAGATCATCTTGACCCTGACGACCATTCATCACATCTCGCCCAGAAGAACCGACCAAATTATCGTCACTACCGGTGGCCATCAAATTGGTTGGGGTGGGCAAACTCCGCACCCAACCCACATTTTCATTATCGGCGATATTGACAATAAGCCCACCAATGGGAAAATTATGATAACCTCTATCTAAACTGGTGGCCACAAACCTGATTCGACTGCGATGGAAACCCTCCACCACATCATCATCCACTGCTGACACCCGCACTACTTGTGGGATATTCCAGTCATCAGGCGTAAATGTCACAGATGGCACATTCACTGTGGTTTCGCCATCGGTGATAATGGCAATATCTATATTGTTTGCGGGTTGGATAGCCAGAACCAATTGATAAATATCCTCACCCCCACCCTCAATCACATCCAGCCGTTGGACTGGTGGTCTTACTCCCACCCCTGGGGTATGATTGATGAAAATGGCATGGGGTAGAGATGGTGTGGTTAATCCATCATTGGTTTCGGGAGAGCCTGAATCAGGCGGGTTATTATCTACAGGTGAGTCATCATCCGTATTGGTGACAGTGACATCCGCCCCATTTATGCCATTATAATTGGCATCGGTGCTGGTGGCAGGTGCCGTGATAATATTGTAGGCGATATCGCGATCGGCGATTAAATCATCTACCCCCCTTACTGTGACAGTTTGGGCAGTATTCCAGTTAGCCGGAGTAAAGGTTAAACTGGGTTGGTTGACTATTCCCTCAGCGGTGTTATCGCTACTGAGGTTAATCGTCACATCAGCCGTGGGTTGGGTATTGAGAACCACGGTAAATGTAGCAGTTTCCCCGGCTTCGGTGGTGGCTAAGCCAGCAGTGGGAGTGACAGTTATCCCTGGGGTTTCATTATCACTGTTGCTCACCACCACATCCGCCCCATTTATGCCATTATAATTGGCATCAGTGCTGGTGGCAGGCGCCGTGATAATATTGTAGGCGATATCGCGATCGGCGACTAAATCATCTACCCCCGTTACTGTCACAGTTTGGGCAGTATTCCAGTTAGCCGGAGTAAAGGTTAAACTGGGTTGGTTTACGGTTCCCTCAGCGGGATTGTCACTGGTAAGGTTGATGGTGACATTAGCCGTGGGTTGGGTATTGAGAACCACGGTAAATGTGGCAGTTCCCCCAGCTTCGGTGGTGGCTAAGCCGCTGGTGGGAATTATGGTGATACCGGCGGTGTCGTCGTCATTGATAGTGATGGTTTGAGCCGTGGTACTTCCCAGCAAAATACCACCAGAAGGGCTACTGATAGTGAAAGTGGCGGTTTCGTTACCTTCATCGAGGAAGTCATTGGCAATATTGAGGGTAGCTTGTCCGCTGGTGGTGCCATCGGCTATAGTTATTTGGGCGGGAATAGTGCTGGTAAAATCACTATTAGAAGCTGTCCCGCTTAAGGCTAAGTTTAGGGTTTGGTTGCCAACTACGGGGCCTGCTGCTGTGGCGGTGAGGGTGATGGCGGTGGTTCCGGTTTCTGTCCCTGTGGTAGTGTTAACTGAGAGATTTACTGTGGGTGGTGGGATGGTAATGGTGAAGGTAGCAGCAGCAGATGTGTCATTACCACTATTAGCAACACCGCCATTATCTTGGAGTTGCACTTGTACGGTGGCTCCACCTGGTTTACCGCTGGGGGTGTAGGTGAGGGTGCCATTGTTGGCGATGTCGGGTAAGGTGGTAAATAGGTCTGTGCCAGATGTAATGTTTACCAAGAAGTCGGCTACTGCTTGGCTGTTTTCGTCAGTGGGAGCGAAACTGAAAGTATTTGCCCAGTTATTGACGGTTTGGGTGGTATTTGTCCAAGTTGTGAGGGTTTGGTTGCCGCTGTTACTGAAGCTGGGAGCGTCGTTGACTGGGTTAATAGTCAGGTTAGCAGTAGCAGCAGTAGGAGCGTAGTTACTACCATCACTGCCATTCCAAGTAAAGCTGCTGTTACCGTTGTAGTCGGCGGCGGGGATAAAAATGAGGTTGGGGATGTTGGCGAGCAGTATTTCTTGGTTTAAGGTGACATTTCCACCGCTGAGTTGCAATGTGCCGTTAGCCGGAAGACTGGTAATTTGAATTTTATTGAGGCTGTCGTTATCAACATCACTGAAGGCGGCGGTAAAGTCAGCGGCGGTGAAGGTGATGTTATTGTCTTCGTTGCCAGTTTTGCTAATGTTACTGACAGTGGGAATGGTGTTGTATGTAACTGTGTTATCTGTGCTGGTACTGGCGGTGTTGTTGTTACCGGCGGCGTCCGTGGCGGCATTAGCGATGACACTGGGGACAACTGTGCCGCTGGTGGTCATGCCGCTAACGGCTACATTATAGCTGGGGCCGCTACCGGTGATGATGGGAGTTAATGTGCCGCCTGTAGTGCTACCGGTGAAACTGATGTCTGCTGCATCAAAACCAGTAACGGTTTCTGAGAAGGTGACGGTGTAGTTGATGGGAGAAGCGGTGGCGGGGTCGGTTTGTGCGGCGGCTTGTTCTATGGTGGCGGTGGGAGCCAGAGCATCTATGGTTAAGCTGTTGCTGGCTGTGGGGGTGCCGGTTTTCGAGGCGCTATCAAAAGTGATATTAGCCAAACTGGGGGCGGCGAAACTGATGGTACGAGCGTTGGTGGGAGAGGCGGCAATATCGGTGGTGATGAATAGATAACCGGTGGTATTTTGGCTGATAACTTGGTTTAACCCAGTGAAAACCAGGTTGCTGCCGGATGTGACGGGTGTAAGACTTGATAACTGGCTATCAGTAGCGGCATCAAAGGTGCTATTAGCGGAATACCACAGTTTGAAGTTAGAGACATCAGCAGTTTGATAGGTTCCCCCGGTAGTGAGGGTTAAGCCGGTAAGAGTGGCGTTAACTTCTGTTACTGCGAGGTTAATTTGGTATAGCAACTGGGTGGTGTTGCTCGGACCGACTGTGGCGGCGGCAACGGCGGGTGTGGTGACGGCAATATCAGGTATGCCATAGCGTGCGAGGGCAAAGTCATCGTTACTGCCATTGTTAGCATACCCCGCGACCAGGATTTTGCCATTGCTGTCTATGGTCATGGCATAACCTTGGTTGTCGCCACTGAGGATACCTGTGCTGACTATGCCATCGGTGTCAAAGGTGGTGTCTAAGCTGCCGTCACTGTTGTACCGAACTAGGGCAAAGTCCCAGTTACTGACATTCCAAGCGTGCCCCGCCACCAGGATTTTGCCATTGCTGTCTATGGTGATGGCCTTGCCATAGTCGTTGCTACTGAGGAAATCTATGGTAACTTTGCCATCAGTGTCAAAACTGGTGTCTAAGCTGCCGTCACTGTTGTACCGAGCCAGGGCAAAGTCATAGCTACCGCCATTCCAAGCATACCCCGCGACCAGGATTTTGCCATTGCTGTCTATGGTGATGGCATTGCCACCGTCTTGGTCACTGAGGATATCTGTGGTGACTATGCCATCAGTGTCAAAACTGGTGTCTAAGCTGCCGTCACTGTTGTACCGAGCCAGGGCAAAGTCATCGCTACCGCCATTCCAAACCTCCCCCGCCACCAGGATTTTGCCACTGCTGTCTATGGTGATGGCAGTGCCAGTGTTGTCGCCACTGAGGATATCTGTGGTGACTATGCCATCGGTGTCAAAACTGGTGTCTAAGCTGCCGTTACTGTTGTACCGAGCCAGGGCAAAGTCATCGCTACCGCCATTCCAAACCTCCCCCGCCACCAGGATTTTGCCACTGCTGTCTATGGTGATGGCAGTGCCAGTGTTGTCGCCACTGAGGATATCTGTGGTGACTATGCCATCGGTGTCAAAACTGGTGTCTAAGCTGCCGTTACTGTTGTACCGAGCCAGGGCAAAGTCATCGTCAATGCCATTGTTAGCATACCCCGCGACCAGGATTTTGCCACTGCTGTCTATGGTGATGGCATTGCCTTTGTTGTCGCCACTGAGGATACCTGTGGTGACTATGCCATCGGTGTCAAAACTGGTGTCTAAGCTGCCGTTACTGTTGTACCGAGCCAGGGCAAAGTCAAAGTCAATGCCATTCCAAGCATACCCCGCGACCAGGATTTTGCCATTGCTGTCTATGGTGATGGCATAACCTTGGTTGTCGCCACTGAGGATATCTGTGGTGACTATGCCATCGGTGTCAAAACTGGTGTCTAGGTCTCCTGCAGCCAATATTCCCTGATAGGTGGCGAGGGTTTCTGGGTCGAAGGGGAATCCCCCCATCCCCCCTTTGAAAGGGGGGCTTTGGATGGGTTGCAGTTCCCAGGTGCCGCCTAATGCTGGGTTGCCCGTGGGATGGGGGTTGGCGTAGATTTGGGTTTGGGTGATTTGATATAGTTTTTGGAGGAATTCGGTTCCGGCGTCACCAGCGGCGACTTTGCAGCCATAGATATATAGATGGGTGATGCCCCATTGTTGGAGTTGGGGGCGATATTGTTCCAGGTTATTCAGTTCTAGGGTGCTGTTGCCCAGGTGGAGGCGTCCGGGGGAGCCGTGGGAGATGATGTGGAGGGAGGGGGGGGAAGAAGCAGGGGGGCAGGGGGGCAGGGGGGCAGGGGACTCTTCGACAAGCTCAGGAGGGTGCAGGGGTGCAGGGGGGCAGGGGAGCAGGGGGGAAAGTTGCTCTCTTGTACACCAACCAGTGAGGTATTCGGTGATTTGCTCGATACCGTCGCGATCGGGGTCGAGGATGAGGAGTTCGACTCCTGGTTGGATACCGGCGGCAAGGTTTTGGTAGTCTGCTACTTGGGGGTCGATGACTACGAGTTGGTTGGTTTGGGGGTTCATGGTTGGTGAGTGCAGGGTAAATGGGGGGTGGGGTGGGGCAAACGGGTTGTGTGCCTCAAATGGTTATCGATGCACTCTGATGAATTTGGGGGCGGAGCGCGATTATTCGGTTTAATGAGAGTATATGTTATCTGGGGTCTGGCTTTCCCGACTTTTTGCCCTTGGATGACTAAATCAATAAGCACCGCATTTAGGCGGAGCTTTTCTGGCGCTTGTCCACAAGTGAAGACAAGGCAGTGCCTTCCTCTCAACCACTAATTTATCCTTTGGTTGAGGGATTGTCAAGATGTGTAAATGGATTTTTTGTGCAATTTTTAGGATTTTTTGGCGTTTTGAGCCCAAATAAATTTGGTAGGTTTCACCGAGGGGTTGATGTAGCTGTGCTACTACAGGAATTTGGGGCAAGTTTATTCATGTGAAGCTAGCTGGTTAAAACTAGGGCATCATTACGAGTTATTTTTTCATATATGTGCTAATAAAAATTTGAAATTATTTTTATTAATATGACATTAAACTGGTTAAGGGCACGGCGTCATTACGATTTGTTGTTTCACATACAATTTAAAGATGCCGTGCCCCTACATGAATTTGGGATTATTTTTTCATATAAAATAAACTGATTAAGGGCACGGCGTCATTACGATTTGTCTTTTCACATACGAGTTAAAGATGCCGTGCCCCTACAGTAATTTGGGATAATTTTATTCACGTGAAACACACTGGTTAAGGGCACGGCGTCATTAGGATTTGTTGTTTCACATACAATTTAAAGATGCCGTGCCCCTACAGGAATTTGGGATAATTTTTATTCAAATCAAATCAAAATTGTTAAGGGCACGGCGTCATTACGATACGATTTGTCGTTTCACCGAGGGGTTGATGTAGCTGTGCTACTACAGGAATTTGGGATAATTTTTATTCAGGTGAAATTAAACTTGTTAAGGGCACGGCATCGTTGAAATTTTTGGTTTCACCTACCTACGATTTGATGGTGCCGTGCCCACCCTCACACAAAATCCACTGGACTCAAACTCAAAACATCCACCCCCTTAACTACCGCCAAAAACTCACCCGTGACCCGATTTTGAATCACCGCATCAGCCCCATTTTGCACCATATTTAAATCCGCCAAACCCAAAGGCGGCATTAAATCAATTACATCCTCACCAGACACAAAATCCGTAATCACATCCGCCATTTCCAAAGTCATTCCCCCCGTCCCATTACCAATGGCAAACACATCCCGTCCCGTTACCCCAGTCAGAGTATCTGCACCTTCGCCGCCCCACAAATAATCATCCCCAGCCTCCCCAAACAGCTTATCATTACCGCTGCCACCATATATCCTGTCACTCCCGCGACCCGCCAAAATCACATCATCATCATCGCCACCATCTACATAATCCTCCCCTTCACCACCCAAAATTTGGTCAAAACCGACACCCCCACTAATATAATCGGCTCCCGCCGCCCCAGATAACACATCATTGCCATCGCCACCTTCTAGATCATCTTGACCCTGACGACCATTCATCACATCTCGCCCAGAAGAACCGACCAAATTATCGTCACTACCGGTGGCCATCAAATTGGTTGGGGTGGGCAAACTCCGCACCCAACCCACATTTTCATTATCGGCGATATTGACAATAAGCCCACCAATGGGAAAATTATGATAACCTCTATCTAAACTGGTGGCCACAAACCTGATTCGACTGCGATGGAAACCCTCCACCACATCATCATCCACTGCTGACACCCGCACTACTTGTGGGATATTCCAGTCATCAGGCGTAAATGTCACAGATGGCACATTCACTGTAGTTTGGTCATCAGTGATAATGGCAATATCTATATTGTTTGCGGGTTGGGTCGCCAGAGACAATTCATAAATATCCTCACCCCCACCCTCAATCACATCCAGCCGTTGGACTGGTGGTATTACTCCCACACCAGGGGCATGATTGATGAAAATGGCAGGGGGTAGAGATGGTGTGGTTAATCCATCATTGGTTTCGGGAGAGCCTGAATCAGGCGGGTTATTATCTACAGGTGAGTCATCATCCGTATTGGTGACAGTGACATCCGCCCCATCCATGCCATTATAGTTGGCATCAGCACTGGTGGCAGGAGTGGTGATAATATTGTAGGCGATATCGCGATCGGCGACTAAATCATCTACCCCCGTTACTGTGACAGTTTGGGCAGTATTCCAGTTAGCCGGAGTAAAGGTTAAACTGGTTTGGTTTACGGTTCCCTCTGCGGTATTGTCACTGGTAAGGTTGATGGTGACATCAGCCGTGGGTTGGGTATTGAGAACCACGGTAAATGTGGCAGTTCCCCCAGCTTCGGTGGTGGCTAAGCCGCTGGTGGGAGTGATGGTTATTCCTGGGGTTTCATTATCACTGTTGCTCACTACCACATCCGCCCCATCCACGCCATTATAGTTGACATCGGTGCTGGTGGCAGGCGCCGTGATAATATTGTAGGCGATATCCCCATCGGCGACTAAATCATCTACCCCCGTTACTGTGACAGTTTGGGCCGTATTCCAGTTAGCCGGAGTAAAGGTTAAACTGGGTTGGTTTACGGTTCCCTCAGCGGGATTATCGCTGGTAAGGTTAATCGTCACATCAGCCGTGGGTTGGGTATTGAGAACCACGGTAAATGTATCAGTTCCCCCAGCTTCGGTGGTGGCTAAGCCAGTAGTGGGAATTATGGTGATACCGGCGATGCCGTCGTCAGTGATAGTGATGGTTTGCGTGGTGGTAGTTCCTAGGAGAATGCCCGCCGTTGGGTTACTGATGGTGAATGTGGCGGTTTCGTCTCCTTCATCGAGGAAGTCATTGGCAATATTGAGGGTAATTTGTCCGCTGGTGGTGCGATCGGCTATAGTGATTTGAGTGGGAATAGTGCTGCTAAAATCACTGTTAGAAGCTGTCCCACTTAACGCTAAGTTTAGGGTTTGGTTGCCAACTACGGGGCCTGGTGCTGTGGCAGTTATAGTAATGGCAGTGGTTCCGGCTTCTGTTCCTGTGGTAGTGTTAACTGAGAGATTTACTGTGGGTGGTGGGATAATGATGTTGAAGGTAGCAGCAGCAGATGTGTCAATACCACCATTAGCAACACCGCCATTATCTTGGAGTTGAACTTGTACAGTGGCTGTACCAGGAGTGCCGTTGGGGGTGTAGGTGAGGGTGCCATCGTTGGCGATGTCTGCTAATGTGGTAAATAAGGTATTACCAGATGTGACATTGACGAGAAAATCGGCGACAGTTTGGCTGTTTTCGTCAGGGGGACCGAAACTGAAAGTATTTGCCCAGTTATTGACGGTTTGGGTGGTATTTGTCCAAGTTGTGAGGGTTTGGTTTCCGCTGTTACTGAAGCTGGGAACGTCGTTGACTGGGTTAATAGTCAGGTTAGCAGTAGCAGCAGTAGGAGCATAGTTGCTACCATCACTGCCATTCCAAGTAAAGCTGCTGTTACCGTTGTAGTCGGCGGCGGGGATAAAAATGAGGTTGGGGATGTTGGCGGTGAGTATTTCTTGGTTTAAGGTGACATTTCCACCGCTGAGTTGCAATGTGCCGTTAGCCGGAAGACTGGTAATTTGAATTTTATTGAGGCTGTCGTTATCAACATCACTGAAGGCGGCGGTAAAGTCAGCGGCGGTGAAGGTGATGTTATTGTCTTCGTTGCCAGTTTTGTTGATGTTGCTGACGGTGGGGATGGTGTTGTATGTAACTGTGTTATCTGTGCTGGTACTGGCGGCTGAGGGGTTCCCGACAGCATCGGTGGCAGCATTGGCAATGACACTGGGGACGACTGTGCCACTGGTGGTCATGCCGCTAACGGCTACATTATAGGTGGTGCCAGTGCCGGTGATGATGGGAGTTAATGTGCCGCCTGCGGTGCTACCAGTAAAACTGATGTCTGCTGCATCAAAACCAGTAACGGTTTCTGAGAAGGTGACGGTGTAGTTGATGGGAGAAGCGGTGGCGGGGTCGGTTTGTCCGCCTGCTTGTTCTATGGTGACGGTGGGGGGGGTGGTGTCGATGATGAGGTTTTTATTGGCACCGAGGGAGTTGGTGGCTCCGGGAGTGGGGAGAGTCAAGTCGGCATTGTTGGTGGCACCATCTTGAATCGTACCACCGTTGAGAGTAAGGGCGGTGGTGCTGCTATAGTCGAGGTCGGGGCTGTTTTCGGAGGTGCCGACGGTGTAGTTAAAGGTGAGGGTGTTGGTGCCGCTACCACTGCTGTAAGTAGCGGTGGCACCAGTGTTTAAGGTGAGGCTGGGGGTGCCGGTGACGTTGACGGGTTCGGAAAAGGTGACAGTTATGGGGATGAGGGTGCTGGTGGTGTAGCTGCCATCGGTTTGGCTGGAGGTGATGTTGGTGACGGTGGGAGCAACTCCGGGTGTGAGTTTGCTGATGAAGATGTCATAGCTTCCGGCAGAGGTGAGGTTGGCAGTGCCAGTACCGGGGTCAAAGTCGGCTGTGCCATTGAAATAGCCTGTGGTGTAGGTGTTGCCACTGCTATCGATGGCGATGCTTTTGCCACCGTCGTAATCACTACCGCCGAGGTTTTTTGCCCAAACATAGTTGCCGTTGGCGTCGAGTTTGGTGATGAAGATGTCTTCAACTCCAGCAGAGGTGAGGTTGGCAGTGCCAGTACCGGGGTCGAAGTCGGCTGTGCCATTGAAATAGCCTGTGGTGTAGGTGTTGCCACTGCTATCGATGGCGATGCTATAGCCATAGTCGCCACTACTACCGCCGAGGTTTTTTGCCCAAACATAGTTGCCGTTGGCGTCGAGTTTGCTGATGAAGATGTCAGAATATCCCGCAGAGGTGAGGTTGGCAGTGCCAGTACCGGGGTCGAAGTCGGCTGTGACCCAGAAAGAGCCTGTGGTGTAGGTGTTGCCACTGCTATCGATGGCGATACTATAGCCATCGTCGGTACTACTACCGCCGAGGTTTTTTGCCCAAACATAGTTGCCGTTGGCGTCGAGTTTGCTGATGAAGATGTCAGCACTCCCAGCAGAGGTGAGGTTGGCAGTGCCAGCACCGGGGTCGAAGTCGGCTGTGCCAGAGAAAGAGCCTGTGGTGTAGGTGTTGCCACTGCTATCGATGGTGATGCTATTGCCTTCGTCGCCACTACTACCGCCGAGGTTTTTTGCCCAAACATAGTTGCCGTTGGCGTCGAGTTTGGTGATGAAGATGTCAAAACTCCCAGCAGAGGTGAGGTTGGCAGTGCCAGCACCGGGGTCGAAGTCGGCTGTGCCAGAGAACCAGCCTGTGGTGTAGGTGTTGCCACTGCTATCGATGGCGATGCTCACGCCATAGTCGGTATTACTACTACTGCCGAGGTTTTTTGCCCAAACATAGTTGCCGTTGGCGTCGAGTTTGCTGATGAAGATGTCATCAAATCCAGCAGAGGTGAGGTAGGCAGTGCCAGCACCGGGGTCGAAGTCGGCTGTGCCAGAGAAAGAGCCTGTGGTGTAGGTGCTGCCACTGCTATCGATGGCGATGCTACTGCCAGAGTCGGTACTACTACTGCCGAGGTTTTTTGCCCAAACATAGTTGCCGTTGGCGTCGAGTTTGGTGATGAAGATGTCTTCAAGTCCAGCAGAGGTAAGGTTGGCTACTCCCGGACCGGGGTCGAAGTCCACTGTGCCAGAGAACCAGCCTGTGGTGTAGGTGTTGCCACTGCTATCGATGGCGATGCTATTGCCATAGTCGTTACTACTACCGCCAAGGTTTTTTGCCCAGGCGTATTCCGGTTCGAGGAGGATACCGGGGTAGGTGGTGAGGGTGTGGGGGTGCAGGAGTGCAGGGGAGCAGGGGGGCAGGGGGGCAGGGGGGCTTTGGATTGGTTGCAGTTCCCAGGTGCCGCCTAATGCTGCATTGCCCGTGGGGTGGGGGTTGGCGTAGATTTGGGTTTGGGTGATTTGATATAGTTTTTGCAGGAATTCTGCACCCGCGTCACCGGCGGCGACTTTGCAGCCATATATATATAGATGTGCAATACCCCATTTTTCCAGTTGGGGGCGATATTGTTCCAGGTTATTCAGTTCTAGGGTGCTGTTGCCTAGGTAGAGGCGTCCGGGGGAGCCGTGGGAGATGATGTGGAGGGAGGGAGGATGGGGAGGATGGGGAAGAGGGGGAAGTGTGGGAAGAGGGGGAAGAGGGGGAAGATTACTCCCCACACTCCCCACACTTCCCACACTTCCCATCCTCTCACCAGTGAGGTATTCGGTGATTTGCTCGATACCGTCCCGATCGGGGTCGAGGATGAGGAGTTGGACTCCCGGTTGGATACCGGCGGCGAGGTGTTGGTAGTCTGCTACTTGGGGGTCGATGACTAGGAGTTGAGCAGGTTTGGTATTCATGGTTGGTGAGTGCAGGGTAAATGGGGGGTGGGGTGGGGCAAACGGGGTGTGTGCCTCAAATGGTTATCGATGCACTCTGATGAATTTGGGGGCGGAGCGGCGATTATTCGGTTTAATGAGAGTATATGTTATCTGGGGTCTGGCTTTCCCGACTTTTTGCCCTTGGATGACTAAATCAATAAGCACCGCATTTAGGCGGAGCTTTTCTGGCGCTTGTCCACAAGTGAAGACAAGGCAGTGCCTTCCTCTCAACCACTAATTTATCCTTTGGTTGAGGGATTGTCAAGATGTGTAAATGGATTTTTTGTGCAATTTTTAGAATTTTTTTACCTTTGAGGATCAAATTTATTTGGTAGTAGCACGGCATCTTCAACGTTGATCTAGAAACCGAGAGCTTAAGAAAGCGCTGAGGCAAGTCCCGTGCCCTCATTTGACGGGATGATGATATTGCCCCACCACATAAATTGCTGGGGCACGGCGTCATTAAGATTCGTCGTTTCACCGAGGGGTTGATGATGCTGTGCTACTGCATGAATGAAATTTTAAATAATTTTTGCGTACAATTAAATTTGTTAAAAGCACGTCAATCTTCAACAAGCAGTTTATGATCCTGTGTCACTAGCCAAATAAAATATTCAAAAATTTTATATTTATATGAAATCAAACTTGTTAAGGGCACGGCACTATTAATATTTGTCGTTTCACCGAGGGGTTGTTGATGCCGTGCCCCTACAATAATGATTATATGGTGATTGGTCAATTACAACCAATTACCCACCAGAACGAAGGCCGACCAAAAGTAAGGATGGGCAAATTCTGGCTCTTGTAAAACTGCGGCTTGGGCACGGCGGAGGGCTTCGGCTTTGGTGATTTCGGTGTTGGCTAATTCTTCATAGAATTTGGTCATTAGTAGGGAGGTGGCGGCGTCGCTGACGTACCAGAGGGACGCTAGGGTGCTGCGGGCTCCGGCGCGGACGGCGACTCCGGCTAAACCGAGGGCGGCTCTGTCATCACCGCTGGCGGTTTTGCAGGCGCTGAGGACGAGTAGCTCGATCGGTTTTGTCTGGCGGTTGTCGCTGCGTAGGAGGCTGTCGAGTTCGTTGGCATTAATTCGGCTATCCCAGGTAAGTACAAAAGTGTCTTCGGCGTAGGAGCTGAATTCGCCGTGGGTGGCGAGGTGAACTACGGGGAAAGGATAGGAATTGACTGCGGCTTTAAAGCTGGCATTGGTAAAATCGGCATTGAGGAGGACGTTAGTAGGAGCTTGAGCTTGGATGCGCTTTAGTTCGGCTTCGACACCGGGGAGGGGTGAGAAGTCTTGGCGGGCTTCGGTGAGTCCAGCGGCGAGGATTTGTAGTTTTTCGCGGGCGAGGGGTTTGGGGTCGAGGAGCTGTAGTCCTGGTGTGAGGGCGACGCTGTATTTTTGGGCTAAATATTGTTTGCCGTCGTAAAGACCAATCAGGGGTATATTACGGAAGCCTCCATCGGGGACGAAAACGAGGGTTTCGATGCCGCTGGCGGCGAGTTCGGTTTCTATGGGTCGAATTAACCAGTCATAGACTTTTTGGGAGGGGTTGGTAAAGTTTTTGACGGAAAATTGCAGCCGGGGAATGATGATGGCGTCCTGCATGTCCTTGAGGGTATTATCGATTTCTGCTTTGGGTAGGGTTGTGGTGTAGTGGCGCAGGGGTTGACCGGGGAAGGCGGCGATAACTTCTAGGCGGTCTTGTAAAATAATGGGATAGAAAACGGCGGCATTTTTATCTACTTGGTCGATTTGGGCTGGTTTGGCATCTAAACAAGCGTCACGGAAAAAGTTATCGAGTTCGGCTAGTTGCAGTAGTTCGATCGCGCTGCGAGCTTGTTTGAGTTCTTTTTGGCTGATTTCGGCTCCTGGTTGCAGCAAGATGCTGACGAGTTCCCGATAGATGGGTTCGACGCTTTCGCGGAAAGAAAATTGCACGTCGGAGCTGATGGCTACTAGGTCACTGCGCAGAGATTGCAGGGTTTCTACGGCTTGGCTATAAGCGATGATGGCATCTTGTCTTTTCCCTTGCACTTGCAGAATTCTGCCTAATTGCCATTGCCACTGGTAGGTAATATCGGGAGCGCCCAAGGCTTGCGCCTGAATTAGGGCTGTGGAGGTGAGCTGTTGGGCTTCTTGCCACTGCTGCAGCTGTTCATAAAGTCCACCTAAACTACCTGTAGCGTAGGCTTCGGCGCGTTTGTCGTTAATAGTTTGAGCCTGTTTTATGGCGGTGGCAAGCTGTTGAGCTGCTTCTTGTGCAATTGAGGCTGGGGTTTCTGTTTTTCCTTGACTTTTGCTCAATTCTATGATATGTTTTGCCAAGTTAATCTTGGCGTAAATGGTGGCACGACTGGGGGACAATACTTGTAATTGTGCTTTGATTTGGTTGGTTAATTCGCTTGGGGATATCTTGGCTTTGATGGCTTCTATATCTGTGGCAGCTATCTGGCGGTTGGCGGCTAGTTTATCTAAGTCTGCCAATAGACTAAGCTGATTGAGGAGGGCTTCTACTCTGGTGATGTGGGCATTAAGGATGGGCTCACTGTTAGCAGCGCGTTGATAGAAATCTAGGGCGGTGGTAAAGTTTTGTTGTAATCTTTTGGTGTTGCCATAGCTCAGGTAGGCGGCGGCAATAGCTTCGGGGATTTGCAGTCTTTTGGCGATGATAACTGCTGTGTTCAAAGCTGTTTCTGATTCGGTTAAATTGCCGACGGCGCGGTAGGCATCGCCGAGGCTTTGCTGTGCTTTGGCTTTGACTATGGTATCGGGTTGGTCTTTTAAGCTGTTGGTAACGTCGGTGAGGGTTTTAATGGCTAACCGATACAAACCAAGTGACTGCATGGCTTGGGCTTGGTTGAGATGACTGCGTGCCATCCCGGTGGTGTCGCTGATGTTTTCATAGCTAATGGCGGCTTGTTTCCAGGTTTCTAGGGCGTTTTCTGGCTGTCCTAATGCTAGTTGCAGTTGTCCTTGGCTTTCCCAAGCTAGTGCGAGTAAGCGGGTTTTTTCGCTGGTGTTGGGTAGTTGTTGCAGGAGTTCTAAACTTTGGTCAATGGCAGTTCCGGCGGTTTCTAGTTGCCCTAATGATTGGTAGGCGAGGGAGAGGTTGCGCAGGGCGGTGGCGCGTCCGGCGATGTTGCCGTTATTTTGGTAATCGGCGGTTAATTGTTGCAGGATGTTGATGGCTTGTTGATATTGTCCTTGTTCATATAATGTTTGGGCTTGTTGTTCTTTTGCGCCTATTTGGGCGATGTTGGGGTTGGGAGTGTTGGCGAAGGTGTGGCCGTTTCCCGACAGGGTGCTAAGGCTGAGGATTAATAAACTTAAAGGTAATGTTTTTTTCATGGGTTGTTTTTCTTTGGTTTTTGGTTTTTGGTGATTGGTCAAAAGTCCTGGGAGTTATATCGAGTCAGGGCGAAGCATCCGCGAAGTAGTTCCTACATTTGACCTGGAGATCTGGGCGCGGATGCTTTGCCCCTACAGACAGACCAATGTCTAAGAACTATGGTGCCATCTGGGGCTACTGTCCAGCCGTTGGCTTCGACGATCGGGGGTTGATGGTTTGGTGGGGGGTTGTGGCTGCTGTCCTGGGAGGGGGTGGCCCAGGTGAGGGTGGTGGCTGTGGGGGTGAGGGGTTGAGTGGGACTGGGGGGAATGCCGCCGCGTCCGGTGATGAAGAAGCTGCTACCGCTGGTATCTTGGCATTGGTTGGTGATGAGGTTGTCGATGTTGGTAATGTCGGGGGTGGGGATGTCGGGGGGTTGTACTTGATTGTATCCTTCTATGGTTAATTCTCCCACGGCGTTGATGGTACTGTCGGGGGATTTTAATAGGACTAATTCTTTGCCGGGAAGGGTGTTGATGGTGATGTTGCTGCCGCCTTGGGGGTCAACGGCGCTGGTGGTGATGTTGCTGTTTTCTAGGAGGAGGAGGGTTTCGGCGTTGATGTTGATGTTGCCTTCGGTGGTGATGTTGCCGGTTTGGCTACCGGCGGCGGTGATGTTGCTTTGTTGACGGATGCGGATGTCGGTGGCTTGCAGGGTGATGTTGCCGCCTTTGCCAGTGGCAGATTCGGCGCTCACGGTGCTATTACCTTCTAGGTGCAGATTTTGGGCGGTGATGTGGATGTTGCCGGGAATGCCGCTGCTCGAACCGCTGACGGTGATGTTGCCTTGATTTTGCACTCGGATGTTGCTGCTGCTGATGTTAATGTCTCCGGCGCTGCCTTGTCCGGTGGTTCTGGCTTCGACTAAGGCGCGATCGTGTACTGTAAACCGTCCAGTTTCGACGGCAATACTCCCCGCAGCACCTCTACCACCGGTAACGGCGCTCAAGGTGCTGCTAAACCTGCCATCAGGTGTGGTGCCAACTACTTCCACCCCTTCAGTAGCCACAATGCGCACGATACCACCTTCGCCGTCGGTGTCGGGACGGGTAAAAGCGCCTATGGCTCCCCCATCGCGCACTGCTACCCGCTGGGTTTCCACAGTCACATTACCCGCATCGCCAGAGCCGAAAGTCCCGGCGGATAAGTGACTGACTAGCTCGCCATCTGCGGAAACGCCGCTGACTTCTACGGACTCGGAGACGCGCAGGGTAATAGTCCCCCCATTGCCAGCGCCCAATGTCTGCACTCCCACTCTCGCACCATCGCGAGCCACAAACTGCCTGGTTTCCACGGTCACAGTGCCGCCGCTACCTGGTCCGACGAGAGAGGAAGCGTCCAATACTTCCGCCAAAGCGGTAAAACCTCGATTTGGGGCATCGCGCAATTCTACTGCTTCCGAGGCGCGAATGGTGATATTTCCGGCTGTCCCGGCTGCCAAACTGTTGGCATGAACCCAACTACCACCAGTAATAGTTAAGTTGCCAGTTTCTACCATCACCTCCCCTGCAGTGGCGGCGCCAAAAGTCTGAACGCCAATGGTACTGGCGGTGTTGATTTCTACGGCTTCGGAGGCAAATAAGGTGACTGTGCCTCCGGGGAGGGTGCCGAAAGTGTCGGCTCTGACTTGGGAGCGATCGCTAATGGCAAGGCGGCGCCCGGAAATCTCAATCCTCCCGCCACCAATGCCGCTAGTAATTAACGCCGAATTCCCGGATATTTTCACATCATTATATAATGTATCGCCGCCCCCAAAACTATGATTTCCTAAAGATATTTCCCCACTGGTAATTGCCTGCAATTGAATGTTTCCCTGGGGGGCTGCCAGCACGGCTCCATCCAAATCGAGAAAACCGCCGAATAAACCTATAGTTTTCCCATTTAATACCCGCAAACCTACATCTGATGCCAGTGCCATTTGTTGCGAAGTTATTTCTCTATTCGCTAAATCAATAAATGTGGAAATCGCTGGCTCGGTAAAAAAATTGACTCCTGAATCTGTCACCTGGATTCCACCGCCAGAACCAAACTGCAACCCGATGGGAACGTTAATTGTTAACAGAGGGTTGCTGGCGGCGGGATTTTCGGTGCTAAAAATCTGTCCATCATTAAATATCACAGTGTTGGCGGTAGTGGCGAAGAAAGAGCCCCCGACATTTAAGCTGGCATTAGCACCAAATATAATGCCATTGGGGTTGATTAAATATAAATTGGCACTGCCGTTACTTTCAATTAAACCATCAATGTTAGAAATAGAATTACCGGTGATGCGAGCAAAAATATTGGCAATCGATGCAGAATTGTGAAAATGGGCTGTGCTACCAGTAGGCAGGGAAAATTCCTGGAAACTGTGAAATAGATTACCTCCCGCCGTTGTTCCCCCAGTGATTTGTAAATTATTGCCATCTTGGGTGACAATAGAATTTATCGGGAGGGTGGCATCGGGGATAATTTGCGCGCTTACAGTTGCCGGGGCTGTCACGCCACTGGTGGCAATAATTAGGGTTATGATTGTCCCTGGTGTCGAATGTTTCATATGTTTTGATTTTTTTGTGATTGGTCATTTGTCCTTTGTCATTGGTGATTGGTGATTGGTCATTTGTCCTTTGTCCTTTGCAAGGGACAAGCGGACTTGCGGACAAGGGACTAATGACAAGTCGGATGTGTGAAGCCACTGTTTGGGGTAGCAGTTTCTGCAGTGGCGGTGAGGATGACAATGCCATCTTTATCCACTGTCCACCCTTGGGCTTCTACTATTATGTCTCTAGAAGCGCGATTTTGGGGCAGGTGACTTTCTTTTGTGTCATTACCACTGCCAGAGGAAGGGGATATATTTGCCCATTCTACCGCCACGGTATTACTGTTGAGAGTTTCGGCGGGATTGGGGGGCAAACCCCCTCGACCAGTGATGATGAAGGAACTGCCCCGATCGGCAATGCGACATAAATCCCGATCGACTAATCCCGTCACATCTAAGAAATTTTTAGGTAAATCTACCAAACCACTGGTATTAATTTCCGGGGAGTTGATGGTAATGTCACCGCTTAATTGGGGATTTTCCTGGGAAAAAGCCGTAATATCACTATTAGGAGTGAGTTGTTGCCGGTTTTCTAGGCCAAAAATGCCCAGAGAATCGATTTTAATCACGCCTCCCGACCCCTCATAAGCATTAGCGGTGATGTCGCCGTTGTCGTTACCCACCAGAAATCGGGAATTTATCCCAATATTACCACCATTACCGGGGGCATTTTCAGTGCCTGCATTGGTACTGATGACGCTATTTTGCCCAATCTGCAATAAATCAGTAATCTTGAGATTAATATTACCACCATTGCCAGAAGCTGTATTCGCTTCAATTTTAGCTTGCTCTTCCAGGCGGATAGCTCCAGCTTGTAACTGAATTTCTCCCGCAGTCCCAAAGAGAGAATTGGCACTACTGGTAATGCGGCTGTTATGGCGAGTGGAAATGATATTTTCGGCATTAACGCTGATGTTACCAGCTCTTCCTCCCCCGCTGGTGCTGGTTTGGAGTCCAGAGCGATCGGTCAACTGCACTGCTGCCGCCTCAATGGTAATATTACCACCATTTCCCGATGCTGCCTCTGTCGCCACATCACTGAAAATAAAGCTCTCATTTCCCAGAAAAACACTGTTCGCTACCTGCAACCGCACTTCTCCCGCATTCCCCACACCAAAAGTTCCCGCATCCAAAGCTGAACCATCGCGCAACTGCACCTCAGACGCTTTGACAAAAATTAGTCCCCCATTACCTGTAGCTTCGCGATTAACCGTATTTAAAATCAAACTGCGATTTAATGACACTAGCCCGCTCACATCTATTAATACTGTCCCCGCATTCCCCGCTCCCAATGTCTCCGCCTCGAGGGTCGAGCCATCTGCTAATTGGAGTTGTCTGGCTGTGATTTCAATCGTACCGCCATTTCCTGTAGAGCCAGACTTTACTAAGCTGAATATAGACACCCGATCGCTCAAGTTAACTTCATCTTGAGCATTAATAGTGACATTCCCAGCATTACCGATGCCCGCTGTGCTAGTTTCTAACACAGCACCATTAGTGATAGCAAGGGAGCGGGCATTAATCGTGATATCACCGCTACCAGTTCCCGTGGGGGATATAGATTGAGCCAGGAGAGCGGTTTGTGCCCGGATGCGATCGGCCAAAAAATCAACCGCTGTCACCGCTTGTTCCGTAGTCAAGCCGCTATCGATAAAACCATTAATCACCTGCTCGCGGCTGGAGTTAAACTGCTCTGGACTGCTAAATAATGGAGCCAGGTTATTATTGTCAAATATTTGCTCTACTTGCTGCGATAACCGCGCTTCTTCTAATCCCACTTCTCTAAAAGTATCTGCCACTACCTGCTGCTGCTCTTGCAAATTAAATGCGCCAGAAATTGTCACATCTCCAGTAGCATTAATCAGAATCCTTCCTGCTAAACCAGTAGATTCTGCAGTGGTGAGGATTTGGCTGCCACCGCTGATGGCCAAATCACCAGTTTCTAGCTGGACATCTCCCCCACGAAAAGCATTGGCACTGCGAGCGCTTAACACCGAATTATCGCTAATTATTACTGAATTTCCTTCGAGGATAATATTTCCTCCTTCCCCCACTGCTCCTGGGGTGGCATCGCTGAGTAAGCGACTATTACTGCTAATGTTAATTCGCCCAACACTGCCCAAAACAATGCCCCCGGCTTTGCCATTCCGGCCACTAGATGCTACCAAATTAGCCCGCCTAATATCGATGGCCTGTTGAGATACTATAGCAATCAAACCCGAATTAATCGGCACATCGATCGGCGCTTGGCTTTCTACATTATCTGTAGTAATTTGAGACCCATCTATAATCACATTTTTTAATTGAATTGGCAACTCACTGAGTTCATCTATGCTATCCTTGGTTAAATCATCAAATTGGTCAATACCAATTAAAATCTGGCCATCTCTGCCTTTGCCAGCCAAACTACTCGAGCGAATTTCTACTGTGTCAATGGCGCTGATTATAATATCTCCGGCTTCTGTAGCTACTGCGTTATTAGTAGTTAACCTAGAACCTGATATCAAAACTGAACGCGGACGAAAAAAATTTGTTACCTCGGCATCATCGGGAAACCCACCAATAAAAATGCGTCCAAAATATCCGTTACTGGAAACATCTGTATTATCCGCAATCTCCACCCTATCTGTGGCATTAATGATAATATCTCCTGCCAAACCACTGCCCGAATTAGAGGCGTTGACTTGGCTGCCTTTCAGCAAAATTGCTCCGGCATTAGCAGTAATCAAAATATCGCTGAAATCCCCATTTTCATGCTCATTATTACTGTTGCTAACGCTCTCTAAGGTGCTATCGGAGATAGTTACCCCCGCTCCCGCCAACACCGAGATATTACCCGCCACACCAGCATTAGTCCCGCTATTGCCCCCAGCCGATCGTACCAGGGAATTATCCCCAATAGAAATCGTCCCCGCAGCTAGTGTAATATCCCTCCCTTCTAGACGGGCTCCCCCCGTCACCGCAATATCCCCACTCCTCACCACTCCTTCAGAATTGGCATCAAGATTAATTGCCAAAATTGGTTCGGCGAACCCTGCTAGATCCAATCTTCCCCCAAGAGCCCGCAATATCCCCCCCTCAACCGTAACATTACCACCAAACAGCCCCAGATTTTTTCCCTCTGGCACCGCCAGAGTTGCCCCCTCCACCCCGACCCCACCAGCATTTGTCCCATATTGCAAACCCGTAGGGACATTTATCGTCAGTAAAGGGGCTGTGTCTGTAGTGGGAATACCGAATAGCGTCCCATCATTAAACACCACACTTTGGGCGGTAGTCGCCAGAAAGGAGCCACCGATATTTAATTGTGCATTAGCACCAAATATAATCCCATTGGGGTTGAGCAGATATAAATTGGCGCTAGCGTTGGTTTTAATTATCCCGTCAATGTGAGAAATAGAATTGCCAGTGATGCGGGAAAAGATATTGGCAATTGCCGCCCCATTATTAAAATAGACTTCGCCACCGGTAGGTAGGGAAAATTCTTGGAAACTGTGAAACAGGTTGGCTCCCGCCGTCGTCCCCCCAGTGATTTGAAAATTATTGCCATCTTGGGTGACAATCGAGTTAACCGGGAGACTGGCATCAGGGATAATCTGAGCTAGGGCAAAAGAGGCAGGAGTGAGAATCGCCATCAGAGCGGCTATTGGGGGGGCAATGTAATTGGTCATTGGTTATTAGTCCTTTGTCCTTTGTCCTTTGTCCTTTGTCTAGTGACAATTAATAATTGATAATTGATAATTGATAATTATTATAGCAGATTTCAGAGCCGTGAAGTACAGTTCTTAGCACCTCTCCCACGTAGGGAGAGGGGTATGGGGTGAGGGCTGTACCTTATGGATATGAGCAACGCTATAATTGTCAATTATCAATTGTCAATTGTCAATTATAAATTCAAATTACCAAGGATAAATTACAAATTAACCGCCATCAATGAAAAATCAAACTCTTGTTGGCGCTTCACCCAACCGCGAAAACCGTCTTTCACCGCATCAGGAAGATAGCCATAGTCATAATTATATAGCCACATTTTGTGACGAATATTATCGGGCAACTTTAATAAATCGTCATAATGGGCATGAATCCCGCTTTTTCTCTCGGATGTCTCGCAGTCTTGAAATATTATATTTGCCTGGTTGTAAGCAGGGATTAAATTATCCACACCGAGGCTATCTAAAGTTAGTAAAACTTTGGTGCCTTGCACATCAAAAAATAATCCATAACTAGGCATTACATAATAATTTGTATTGATTGAAACAGTTTTGACTAAACTAATGTTTAGTCCTTGCCATTCAAAATAATTTCCATCATGTCCAATTTTGGTAATTTCAAAAAATGTGTCTATATCGGTTATATCTCCTTCCACATACCGCAGTCCGCCAGATAAACTTTTTGGCCACAGATCTACCGCAATATCTTTACTGAGATATACTTTTGGTTTATTACATCTAGGGTCAAATTTTGTGGCAAAAGCGATATATTCTAAGCCACCTACTTTATCTGAGTGCAAGTTGCTGATGTAAATATCGGTAATATTCAAATAAGAAAGTCCTAAATCATAAAGGGAAAATCTGATGTCAGAGCCGCAATCTATCAATAGTTTGCTGTCATTATCGCTGACTAATAGCATATTGGATTGATAGTTGTCTGGCGCCACTGTCATGGCGGAAGTAGAACCCAAAAATATTAATTTCGTCATTGGTCATTTGTCCTTGGTCACTTGTCATTTGTCCTTGGTCACTTGTCATTTGTCCTTGGTCACTTGTCCTTGGTCTCGTTAGGAATGACCAAGGACAAGTGACTAATGACCAATGACTAATGACTAATGGATTTGTACAGCTCATCGAGCATTTTCGCTACCACCGGTGGTTTGGCGGTGAACCGGATGTAAAACTTACCCGGTGCTGCCTCTTTTTCCATCACTTTGGCATAGACATCTTCCCCAGATATGGCGCCATCGTTCGGGATCAAGAGATTTAACTTGATGTTGGTGAGGGGGGGTGGCATAAATTCCCCTTCGCCGTTATCAATGGCGGCTAGTTCGGCGCCTCTGGCGGAAAGCTGGATGAGATTGGCCTTTAAATCGGCATCACCCACATGCTTACCATCCAATAGGGCGTATTTGAGGAGGATGGCTTCTGGGACTTGGGCGAATACTTCTTCTTCTTTTTTCAAGAAGAGGTTGTATTTGCCGGTGACACCCCCCACGTCGTAGATGGTGATGGGTTCTTTGACGCCTTTGGGCTGGACTTGCTTTTCTGCCTCGATTTTGACTATGGACCCCGCCTCTTTCAATGTGGATTCTGTAATCAGAATTTGACCGCCGGTGGTGTAGCCCTCAATGCGGTAAGTGAGGTTGACTTGACTACCCACGATACCGTATTTGGTGCGTTTTTCTGAGCCGATGTTGCCCACCACCACTTCGCCGGTGTTGATACCGATGCCCATTTCTAATGGTGGTAGTCCCCATTCTTCCATCTGTTTGTTTACTGGTGCCATTGCCAACTGCATGGCGACGGCGCAGGCAACGGCTCTTTCGGCGTCGTCGGGTCTTTTGGTGGGGGCGCCGAAGAGGACGAGAATGCCGTCTCCCATGAATTCGTCAATGGTGCCATTATACGTGGTGATGGCGTCGGCCATGTATTCCAGGTAATGGTTGACGACTTTAATCACTTCTTCGGGGGGCAGGCGTTCGGAGGTGGCGGTGAAGCCGCGTAAATCGGAGGTGAGGATAGTAATTGACCGTCTTTCGCCGCCGAGTTTGGCGCCTTCGGGGTTTTCTAGCAAGTTGGCGACGACTTCATCGGTGAGGTAGCGTCCGAAGGTTTTGCGGATGTCGCCTGCGGTACGGGCGATGTAGGCGGTGATGGTGGTGACGGAGCCTGCTAATGCCAGGATGGGGGGGACTAGGGGGATCCACCAGCCGCCCAAAAAGGCTATGTAAGCAGTGCCGATAATGATCCCACCGGCGATAATGGGGGCGCCCAATTTTTGCAGGAGGGCATATTTGCCGTGATTGGCATAGCGCCATTTCCAGGTCATAATGGCACCGACGGCAGACCAAAGTAAAATCCACATCCACTCGGCGGGTTCTGACCAGCTTTTGATTAAGGGCCGATCGTCCAACACGGCTCCGAGGATTTGGCTGACGAGGTTGGCGTGAACTTCTACCCCAGCCGTGGGTTTGGAGAAGGTAATCAGGCTGCTGCTGTAGGGGGTGAAGAACATATCTTTAAAGCTCTCCCCGACTTTGCCAATCAAGATAACGCGGTCTTTGGCCCAGTCTGGAGGGACGCGCTGTTTGACGATATCCATCATGGAGACTGTCTCAAAGTGCTGGCTTGGTCCGCGATAGTTGAGCAAGATTTGGTAGCCGCCTCTGTCTGCGCGGATGTAGCCGCCATCGTCGGGTTCAAAGCGAAATAACTCGGTGTCGTTGAAGTACAGCTTACCTTTATTATCTTCTCTGTCCCCGAATTTGTAGTTAATCCCTTCGGCTTGGAGGTACAGAATGGCGGTGGCGAGACTGAGACTGGGCAAAATGTTGTTATCATTATCCGCTACCATGACTAAGCCGCGCCGTACTCTTTGGTCGGCATCGACGAGCATATCGTTGGCACCCACTTGTCCTTTGGCTTTGAGGGTGGGGTTAGCGGCTACGGTGTCGCGTCCGGCTTCCCCTACGACCTTTTGGATGCCAATGATTTGGGGGGTGGTGGCAAATACTCTGTCTAAATCTTTGGCGCCTGGTTCTGTGGGCAAATCCTTATATACGTCAAGACCTACTGCTCTTGCTCCCATTGCTGCCAGTTTCGAGAGCAAGTCAGCGTAAATGCCATCGGGGATGATGGCTTGTCCGATTTCATGTACATCATCTTCGTTGATGCCGACGATCGCAATCCGATTGTCCGGTGGTTCCAGGGGGCGCAGGTTAAAAAACAGGTCATAACTGCCCCATTCCCAAGCCTGTAAGATTCCCGCGAAGCGCAACAGGATGACTAAACCGGCGATCGAGGGGGTTGTCACCCAGACCCCGCGCCATTCCCACATTGTTTTTTTTAATTTTTTCCACATAAAACCGCACCCAGCTCCTTTGGCTAAATGCCCGATTATCTATTTAGCGATTATAGTTCTTGGTGGCAGCAAGGCATCAGTCCTTTTCCTGGCAGCTAGGGAGAAAAAACACCACAAAGACCCAGAGGACACAGATTCCTCCGTGCCCTCTGGGTCTGAAATCAACTAGATTTTTGCCCGCTTGTGGATGGTGAGATTTAACCTAGTAGCATTTCTGGGTTATTCCCGCCATTAATTGCCGGAATCATAAGGCTCTACTTGGGGCTCCAGTACGGGGGAAGTAGAGATCGTTTCGATCGCCGAAATCGCTTCCGCCTGCTGTGGCTGCTGCATCTCATCCACCTTCAGGGCTGACCGCAAGGCTGACTGCACTAGCTGTTGCCATTGTTGAGGATATTGAGCGCTAACCCCTGCTAGGCTAGAAACGGTTTCTTGCCAAATCCCTGCTTGGGCATAAGCCGCTGCTGTTTCTACCGGGGTGCTGGCGGCTGCCAGAGCAGTTTCTAGCTGCGGCGTCTTATCGACGATCGCCACTTTGCCCACCACAAACTTATCGCTGGCGCGATCGCCCGGGTCGCACACCAGAGCCAACTGCCACTCATACTCTTGGCCCACTTCCAGCTTGGCTGATTCAGGAATCGTGACTTTCACAATCCCCGGTTTACCCGGTAGCGCCAACTCAGCCGCATAGAGTTCGTTTTTCTCCTCATCTACCAGCACTAATTCCGCAGTTTTCGCCACCGTTTGGGGTACATACCAAAATAAATTCGGCGTTGGGCTCGTGCTTCTGCCAATATTATTTGGTAGAGGCATCAGAGCCTGTAACTGCCCACCAGTGGTGCAAGCGCCACCGGCGCGGGTGCCCCCGCCCACAGAACTGGCTGGCCGTCCGATGTCTCCGGCTGGGGCATTAAAGTTAATTTGTGCCCGCACAGCGTTCACCGAAGTGAGGACAACCATTGGCGAAAGGATGAAGGCAAGGGCGCTCATAGAGGGAAAAAGTTTTGGCCAACCCATGATTGCGATATACCTCTTGAAGGATGTAGTTGTGGGAGCTAAGCGGAAATAATCTTGATTTTGATTGCTGGGGCTATGGTGCCTTTTTTGCTGGCACCGGGGTTTTGTCCCCGGACATAGCCCCTAGCTAAATGAGACTAATTTGCCGCTGTTAGTTCCACCAGTGGGGAAGTAGCGATCGCCTCCGTAATCTGCTCCAACCACTGCGCCAGTTCTTCTGGTGACAGCTTTTGATTCAACCGGGCTTCATTTTCCCGCGCCAAATGCTGCTGCATCACTGGTTTCAAAACTTTTTCCACCAGATCAGTCCATTCCGTCTGACGTTCTTGCCGCATTTCGATAATGGCGCCGAGAGTTTCCTGCCAAATCCCCGCACTCGCATAGGCTTCTGCCTGTTTTAGCGTGTCAGTTCCCGCCGCTTCCAGAGCTTTTTGCAAGTTTTCATCTGGAGTCACCGTTACCAACTTGCCCCGATCCCATTCATCGGTGCTGCGGTCTTCTGGATCGCAAACCAGGGACATCTGCCACTTGTACTCTTTCCCCATTTCTAGCATGGCCGTCGCTGGAATCGTGATTTTCACCAATCCCCCAGCGGCAGGTACTTGCAGCTCTTCTTCCAGGTATAATTCGTTACCTTCCTCGTCTGTCACCACGAACTCACCATATTTAGCCGTGTTTTTCGGCACGTACCAATACATCGTGGGTGTTTGGGATGTAGTTCTGCCAATATTGTTGTGCAGAGGCATTAGGGCTCGCAGCTCTCCCATCGGGTTGCTCGCAGTGCAACTGCCACCCCGAGTCCCGCCGCCCATAGAACTGGCCGGTCTGCCTACGTCCCCTGATGGTGCGCTAAAGTCCAACCCCAGGGCACCTTCCGGCACCACCAATCCCGAACCGATTACCAGCGCAGGGGATAGCAGCACCCCCACGATTTTTTTCCACTGGATCGACTTTTTCCAACCCATGAGTAGCATTCCTCCATTAAGTATATTTCCCTTTTCCCGACGAGGAAACCTCAGATTCAGACTAGGGATGTAGATAATTTTGATTTGGCTGATTACAGGTATATTATACCCCCTCGATTATAATCCACAAAAGCCCTCTTTACCATAACTTTAAATATTTTTTTCTAATTTTGGCCGCAGTGGCTAGTTAGTAGAGGCAATTAGGGGATGGAAGTGGGCGCGGAAGCATCGGGATTGAAAGTTAGATGATGTAGAAGCCCAGCCGAAACAGATGGAGTCATTCAAGATGGAACTAGCGCCCCAGTCTTTCCCCTCACCGGGCTTCTCCCACAGCAATTTAAACTCTAATCACGAAAAATAGAGGTTTTGTACCCAAATATGCCACAATGAAACCCAGAAACTGATAAAATCGCTTTTTTCCGTGTCTCAAGTGGTGCTTTCCCTTTGCTCCCCTGCATCCTCGTCCTCGTGATGGGTCCTCAGTATCAAGGCTATGCTCAACAAACCGAATTTCCCACGTTCCCGGAAACCCTTGCCCAATCACCGCTGGCACATTTATCCAGAAAACCGAGCCTTAGCGGAAATGCTCGGCCAAGAAACCGGCTTACCACCACTGGTGACACAAGTTTTGCTCAATCGGGGCATCGATACTCTGGAATCGGCGCAAGATTTTTTACGTCCGGAGGGGATAATTTTACCCACACCTTTGGCGGAGTTTCCCGACTTGGCCAAAAGCCTTGACCTCCTGGAACATTGCATCGCCAAAAAAGGCAAAATTGCCATTTGTGGCGATTACGATGCCGATGGGATGACGAGTACAGCTTTGCTGCTGCGGGCACTCCGTCTGTTGGGGGCAGTAGTAGATTACGCCATCCCCAGCCGGATGCAAGAAGGCTATGGCATCAACACCCGGATTGTCGAAGAATTCCACCGGGAAGGAGTGCAGCTAATTTTAACTGTAGATAATGGCATTTCGGCTGTGGCACCAATTCGCCGCGCCAGAGAATTAGGGGTGGATACTATCATTACTGACCACCACGATTTACCCCCAGAACTACCCCCAGCCAATGCCATTCTCAATCCCAAGCTGTTGCCTGAATCTTCCCCCTATCGCGGCGTGGCTGGGGTGGGAGTGGCTTATATTTTAGCCATGTCTCTGGCAGAGCGGTTTGGGCAGGTGGCCCCGATGATTCACCCATTGCGAGAGTTGCTGACTTTGGGGACGATCGCCGACTTAGCACCCCTCACCGGCGTTAACCGTCGTTGGGTCAAATGGGGTTTAAAGCAGCTCCCCCACTCCAAAATCCCAGGAGTCCAAGCGCTGATTCAGGTTTCTGGCGCCGCCACTACCTCCGTAATGAAACCCGATGAAATTGGCTTTCGCCTCGGTCCCCGAATTAATGCCGTGGGCCGCATCGGCGACCCCCAAGTAGTGATTCAGATGCTCACCACCGAAGATATGGGAGAGGCTCTGACTCTGGCGATGCAGTGTGAGCAAACGAACCAACATCGGCAGTTTTTATGCGAGCAAATCGAGCAGGAGGCTATCTCCTGGATTGAATCCCAGCACATGGATTTACTCCAACAGCGAGTTTTATTAGTCGTACAACCAGAATGGCACCACGGCGTTATTGGAATTGTCGCCTCTCGCCTCGTAGAACGCTATGGCGTCCCCGTATTTATCGGCACTTATGAAGACAACGGCGAAATCGTGCGCGGTTCTGCCCGAGGTATCCCCGAATTTAATGTATTTGAGGCTTTACAATTCTGCCATGATGTGTTACAAAAATATGGCGGCCATCGCGCCGCTGGTGGCTTTTCTCTCCCCGCCGAATATTTAGCAGATTTCGGCGCTTGCTTGCAGATGTTTGCCCGCCAATGTCTGGAACCGCACCACCTCAAACCGGTCATCCATGTTGATGCTTGCTTAGACCTAAAAGACATCACCCCAGAACTATTCCAAGCTACAGAAACCCTCGACCCCTGCGGTATAGAAAACCCTGCCCCAGTGTTTTGGACTCCCAATGTGGAAATTATCGACCAGCGCCTGGTAGGTAAAGGTCACATCAAATTGAAGGTCCAAAGTGGTGGGGTTGTAGGATTAATGTCAGAATCTAAACCAATTAATGGCATCGCTTGGCGTTGGCAAGATTATTTTCCGCTCCCCCCGCGTCTAGATATTGCTTATAAGCTGCGGGAAAATACTTGGAATGGCCACACATCGATTGAGCTGGAAATCATCAGCGTTCGTTTCCCTGGTACATAATTGGCGCCTCATTTCCACTCAACAGATTGATCAAATCAACTTGACGGAGGTACATAGATTATGGAAACTGAAATTAAAGAAATAATCGCGGCTGCCACAACCCAAGAACGTTTTCTCAAGCGCACCGAGCTAAGATGGATCCGCGATATTTTGGAGCTGCTATGGCTTCTCAATGACAATCCAGAATTTTTCCACAACTCCGAGGGAAAAAGACTCCAAGATATCTTGGAGCCGCTCTGGCGCTGCAATACTACTCCTGAATTTTTCAGCCGCACCGAGCAAAAACGGCTCCGTGATATCTTGGAGCTGATCTGGCGCTTCTATGCTGCTCCTGAATCTCTCAGCCGCGCCGAGCAAAAACGGATTGGCGATATTTTGGAGCTGCTATGGCGCCGCAATGGCAATCCAGAATTTCTCCTTAGCTCCGATTTACTGAGTCAAAGAATCGCCAGATTGGAAGCAGCCCAAAGCTTTGGCAAAAATGCTCCAGTGCTGATTTCAGGGGCAAGACAAATTGTATATGTCAAGTTTCCAGATTTAAATTATATTCCTGCATTTCCCAGCAAAGCTGCCCGCGATATCGAGTATTGTCTGCGGCTGATTCAATATTGTTTGGTGGCGGGTGATGCTAGTCCGATCGAAGATTCAGAACTCGCCAATGCAGAAGGGATGGCTAGTGGATTTACCCTAACGGCTAGCGCTGCAATTGCGGCGCTAAATTACATTAAAGCCAATCACGGTTTAAGGGAAATGGTAGCCCATGAAGCCGACACCTCCATCGACGGTGTGATTGCTGCTATTGCCAAATTAGCCCCACCAGAAGATAACACAGGCAAAACCAGTAATGTCTTAGATAGCGAGATGGGGGAAATCTTGACCTTGGCAGAGATTTACCAACAATACCCCGACCAGTGGGTGTTGATTGTGGAGCCGGACTTGGATGAGAACTTGAATGTGATTCGCGGTCACGTCTTGGCGCATTCGCCCGATCAAGATGGGATTTACAGTCAGCTTTCCTCAACAAAGAATATCCGTGCTGCCATAGAATACACCGGTCAAGTACCGGAAAATATCGCTTTCATCTTGTAACGCCAATGTCAAGTTATCATAAAACATATCAATTGTCCCGTAAGGGAAATTTGTTATGGTTAAAGGCCGAGGTTGGGGGAATGGGTGCGCAACTTGATGAAATAAATACCGGGGTTAGTGCCATCGCCGACAAAAAAAGTGTAGTAGTGCGTTTACTTGTGGATACAGGGGCGAGCTACACCTTCATCCCTCTTAATACATTAAATACCCTAGGTTATGACACGAAAAAGCCGTTGCGCCGTCAAGCAATAAGCACAGGAAACGGACAAATCCCTGTTCCTATAGTGCGCGTTGCTTGGTTAAACTGCCTGGGGCAGTTATTACAAGATTTTGATGTATTTGCCCTAACCACCTCGCTGAGTAGTCTCGGAGTCGATGGTTTGCTAGGCATGGATTTTCTCACCCGTGTTAGGGCGGTTATTGATGTTGCCAAGGCAGAGATTCGTTTCAAGCCGTAATAGTGCTGGGCTGGCGCCTTTGTCATTTGTCATTTGTCCTTTGTCCTTTGACTAATCCCCCCTGCTCCTCCTGCTCCCCTGCTCCCTTGCGCCCCCATCTCCTTTTCTTACCCCCCTTTCTCCCTTTTTGGGAGAAAGGGGTTGGGGGATAGAGGGCAATATATAGCAGATTGCTCATCTATCTGGTACATTGCCCTCACCCCAAACCCCTCTCCCAAAGAGGGAGAGGGGCTTTGAAGATGTACCACATCATTTCACAAAGTGCTGTATAATCGTGGGGATACAGGGCAATGTATCATGGTAATAACACATCCAAACGATGACTTATGGCCAAGTTTGAAATTATCGAAGAAGAAGGCTTGCGGTTGATTAAAGTCCTGATGAACAATGAAACCGTCCGTGCTGAAGCCGGAGCATTGTTTTATTTCCTCGGTGACATTCGGATGGAATCTCAAGGCACCGGTGGGGTTGGGGGCTTTTTCAAGTCCCTTGCCACTGGTGAAACCGTGGTGCGTCCCAGCTATACGGGAACGGGAGAGCTGTATCTGGAACCTAGCTTTGAAGGCTACCACATTTTGAACTTACAGGGTGAGGAATGGGTGATGGATACAGGGGGTTACTGGGCTTCTGAGGGGAGCGTCCAGGTTGATGCCAAGCGCAACAAGCTGCTGACGGGGTTATTTGGGGGCGAGGGGCTATTTCAAACTACGGCGAAGGGGCAGGGTCAGGTAGTGATTAAAACCCCTGGTCCGATTGAAGAAGTCCATCTGAGGAACGATCGCCTCGTGGTAGATGGCACTTTTGCCGTTGCCCGATCGGCCACTTTAAATTACACCGTCACCAAAGCCACCAAGTCATTATTGGGCAGCCTCACCTCCGGGGAAGGTTTTGTTAATACCTACGAGGGAACCGGAACCGTCCTACTAGCGCCCAATGCCTATTGGGAAGTGATGATGTTGCGTCAGCTTTGGGCAGTTTAAGGTGAGTTTTCGGCAATAGGAATGATTATCGCTCACAGGAGTTAGTAATTAAAATGGCAGAGATTGAAATTATCGATCGCGAAGGCATGCGGTTGGTGAAAATGACCCTCCAAAATGAAACCGTCCGGGCTGAATCTGGCGCCATGTACTATATGCGTGGCAACATCCAGATGGAATCCGCCGGAACTGGTGGCGTGGGTGGATTTATGAAATCTCTAGTTACCGGCGAAAATATCTTTCGTCCTATCTACAAAGGCACGGGCGAACTCTACCTCGAACCTTCCTTTGGCGGATTCCATATCCTAGAACTGCAAGGAGAAGAGTGGATTATGGATGTAGGCAGTTACTTTGCTTCCGAGGGAACAGTAGAAATCACTGCCAAGCGCAATAAGTTGATATCGGGATTGTTCGGCGGTGAAGGGTTATTTCAAACCGTGGCACAGGGGCGGGGTAAACTTGTCCTCTCTACTCCTGGACCCATCCGAGAAATTCACCTCAAAAATAACCGGCTGGCCGTGGATGGCAACTTTGCCGTAGCACGGACAGGCAATCTAGATTACAAAGTAGAAAAAGCGGCTAAGACTCTGTTGGGTTCGATGCTGTCGGCTGAAGGATTCATCAATGTTTACGAAGGCACTGGTAAGGTTTTGATTGCCCGCACTGCCCACGGAAAAGCGTTGATGAAAGGGCAAATTAAGGACATCATCAGCAGCAAAGTTGCCGCAGCCAAGGCTGAAGCCGAGAGAGAAGCTGCCAGCAAGGCGCAGCAGTAGTTAATCACTATTGACCACGAGCAGTCGGTTTGAGTTCTGTAGGGTGGGCAGTGCCCACTAGGGGACGGGGGGACGGG
>Ga0209172_10002059_pt1 | contig 37984 bp, 31 predicted proteins | sample LarsenN4metaG_FD_184113 | JGI IMG/M metagenome (GOLD analysis project Ga0209172, IMG submission 184113) | Hot spring sediment bacterial and archeal communities from British Columbia, Canada, to study Microbial Dark Matter (Phase II) - Larsen... ... | reverse complement strand
GGGCAGATCAAACTGCGAGTGCTTGATGGGTATCGAGATCTGAAGGAGGTGAAGAAGGCAGCGTAGTCACATCATCACGCCGGATGATGACGCGTCTGAACTTTTCCACCACTTGACAGACACGGCCGTCACACGTACCGCGGCAAAGAAGGCCTACATGCGCGCGCTGCTGACGTTCGCCGATGACGGCCGGCACGCGGCGCTGTCGATTGCGTTCATCCGGCGGCGGCATCTGAGGTCAAGGTTTCGTGCCTTGGTGAAGGAGCGGCATATGTCGAACGGACGACTGACGTGGACGGCGGCGCTGCTGACAATGGTGATGAATTGGGGCCGCGGTCGGCGTTGCACGGGCACTGCCACTCGATCTTGCCGCGCTTGCGCAGCAGAGCACGGGCTCGGCACGGCTCGAGATCAGGCTGGCGGAGACAACTCCCGCGCCAGGGCTCGTTCTGTCATCGGGCCCAGCGGGCGCGCCGATCTACCTCCACCCGACCGTCCTCGCCAGCGACGGCGACGTTGCGCGCGCGAGCGTCATCGAAGGCCCCGGCGGATCGAGCTCGGTTGCGGTGACCTTCAACTCTACGGCTGCCGCACGCCTGGCCAGGGCGACGGCGGGGCACGTTGGCAGACCGATCGCGATCATCCTGAACGGGACCGTGCGGTCGGTGCTGACCGTCAGGGGCGCGATCGGCGACAGCGCCGTTATCTCCGGACCCTTCACCGCGGAAGCGGCGGGCGATCTCGCGTCGAGCCTGAGCCGGGCCGAGCGGCCGCAGGGCGGAGGCTCGCCTGGTGTCACACTTCCGTCGCCGCTCATCGAAGTGAAACCGGTCTACAATCCTGCCGCCATGCAGGCCGGCATCGAGGGCACGGTGCTCCTGCAAACCGTGGTCCTCGCTGACGGCTCTGTCGGCGATGTGAAAGTCGTTCGCTCGCTCGACACGACGTACGGACTCGATCAGGCAGCCATTGACGCGATGAAGCAGTGGCGGTTCACCCCGGGCACGAAGGACGGCAGCCCGGTGCGAGTTGCGGTCAGCGTCGAGATGACGTTCACGTTGAAGTAGGACCGCCTCACGGAGGCTCGCCGATCGCGGTCCGAACTGCGATCTCCACCGGACTGTAGAGACCGTCCTCTCTTCGCAGCTCGAGTTGTCCTGCGGCGGGGGGCAGCGGCGGGTGCGCCATGAACTGTGACCGCGTCCCCGCGGTGCGGCCGGGCCGCGTGCACCAGACGCGGATGGCACAGAGAAACCCTGCCGGCAGTCCACTGCAGTGAACGGGTCGGGTGCGCGCCTTGCCGGGCGGTGAGGCTGGCACTATCATTCGCTGGTTCGCAGGATCGACTACTTCGAGAGGGGCAGCGATGGCACGACTCACCAGACGGGGATTCGTCAAGACGTCGGGCGCGGTTGCGGCGGCACCGGTGCTCGGTGCGCTCGCAGTCGGCGCGCTCGCGCGCAGCGCGCAGGGACAGGCGCCGGACACCGGGAACTTGCGCGTCGAGAAGGACATCGTCTTCGGCAAGGGCGGAAGCATGGATCTCACGCTCGACGTCTATCAGCCGCCCCCCGGCGTGACGTCGAAGCGCATGGCGATCGTGCACCTCTTCGGCGGCGGGTTCTTCACCGGCAGCAAGAACGCCGGCTACATCGTGAACGACGTGAAGGCGCTCGGCGCTCGTGGATATACGAACGTCTCGGCCAACTACCGGCTGCAGACGCAGGGCTCGTGGCCGGCGCAGATTCACGACGTCAAGGCCGCGATCCGCTGGACGCGCGCGAACGCCGCCCGCCTCGGCGTCGATGCCAACAGGATTGCGGTGGCCGGGTACTCGGCCGGCGGCATGCTCGCGCTGATGGCGGCAGGCACCAACGGCAAGAAGGAATTCGAAGGCGACGGCGGAAATGCCGGCGTCAGCTCCGACGTCAATGCCTGCATCGGCGTCTATCCGCTCGCCAGCGCTCAGATCGCGACCGGGCTGTTTCCGCAGGGGCAGGCCACGCCCGAGAACATCGCCGCCGCATCGCCGACCTCGTACATCACCGCCTCGTTCGCGCCGACGATCTTCATTCACGGCACCAAGGACGGCACCGTCCCCGTGCAGTCCAGCATCGACTTCTTCAGCAAGCTCCAGGCCCTCGGCGTGCCGACGACGATGACGCTGATTCAGGGGGCGGACCATGCGTTCGACAACAACGCTCCCGATGCCGTTGAGCTGATGGCGGCGTCGATCGATCTGTTCCTCGATCGCTTGATCATCAACCCCAGGCCGTATCCGGCGTTTGGCGGCGGGGGACGAGGCCGGGGCGGGCGGGGAAGGGGCGACGCTCCGCCGAGCCGGAAGTAGCGCAGCACCTGCCGGTCTCAGGTGGGAGATCGATTCGCGGCGCGGCTCAAAGCTGGGGAGCCGCCGCCGCGATCCTGGCGAACTCCGGTTTCGTCTCGCGCAGAATCTCGAAGATGACGCGCTTCTCGTCCGCCGGGATCGCGGCGAAGTCGCGGCTGCGATCCCTGTCCTGCAGAATATCCAGCACCCGCCGGTAGAAGTAGTCCTTCGCCGGCTGCGGCAGCCCGTCGAACGCCGCCGTGTAAATCAGATAGCTCATTCGATACCTGAAGAGCCGCGTCTGCAGATCGAAATCGCGCAGCGATCGGCCCCGGCTGTCGCGAGGCCCCCGCGCGGTGAAGTCGGCGGCGAACGTCGTGCTGCCGGCGATGGGGGCCGTCAGCCTCGCCTCCGACACGAACATCATCGCTTTCAGCAGCGGCTCGACCGCCGCCGCAATCCGTGCCCGGGTGGCCTCGGCGCGTGCGGGAGTAGTCGCACCCTCCTCCTGCAGTGCCGTCTGGACGTCGTAGTGGGTTCTCGTGATCAGGTTGTGCGTGCGGGTCTGGTGCGTCAGGACGGTGAGCGCCACGAGGTCGCTGTGCTCGGTGAGATACGCGGTGGAATCGAAGCGGCTTCTCAGGCTCTTCAGATTGGCGCCCGCATCGAGATCGAGCCGGGCGATGAACGCTTTGGGATCGCGCAGCGAATCCGGCCGGTGCGAGGAGACGAGATTGCCCCAATGGCGCTGATCCCCGTGGGTGCCGGTCACGTACCAGCCGCCCCATCGTTCGGTGAACGGCGTGCGATCGCTCACGGCGACCGTCCCGGCGGCGGGGATGGCGACGCCCTTGGTGTCGGTGAGCACCGAGAGCAGGGTGAATCCAGGCACACCGGCAGTCGCTGCCGAGTCGTGGCAGAACAGACAGGTGAAGAATTCGCGTTGGAAGCGGGGTTTGTCGCTCGCCTCCTGCGGCAATGAATAAAAGATCGCACCGAGACGAGGATCGACGGCCGCGACCTCCACGAGCGAGCCGCCCTGCACCGATCCGACATACACGTCGTCGTTGAAGTAGAGGGCGCGCGGCGCTTCCGGCGAAATCTGCACGAGTTGCAGGCTGGTTTTCGAGAACACCAGGCCCTGCGACGAGCGCGGGACTCTGAGAGCATCGAGGACCGCGGGCAGGTATCCCCAGCGGTCGTCGTACTCGAGCGTGGCGAGCCCCGCGTCGAGACGCTTCTGCAGCTGCGCCACCGGGTCGGCGGGCGCGGTGCTCGCGTACTTGATGACGCCGTGCTCGAAATCGGAGGGCTCCTGCATCCCGGCGAGGCCGATGAGCGGAAGCGACAGCCCGACGAACAACGCTCCGAATCCCGCGACTCGACGCATCCTGTGCCTCCCCACCCGCTTGCACTCCATGTTAGCGGAAGCGCGACGTGCGCCTTGACTCCCGCACCCGCCGGGGATATTTAAGGCGTCGCGTTTGCAATATCAGTCTGCCCCTCGCCGTGAGGGCCGGCACAAACAGGCTGTGGAGGGACGACGATGACCTGGCGCATAGCAATAGCTGTCGGCGTGTTCGTGGCGTGTGCGTCGTCTGCATACGCGCAGTTCGACTCGGCCACCATCTCCGGCGTGGTGCAGGACACCACCGGAGCGATTCTCCCTGGCGTGGACGTCACCCTGACCAACGTCGGCACGAAAATCCAGCGCCAGGCTGTGACCAACGACGCCGGGCTCTACACCTTCCCCAACGTCCCGGTCGGCGAATACCAGGTCACGGCCATGCTCGCCGGCTTCAAGCCGATCACCAAGGCCGGCGTGCAGGTGAACGCCGGCGTCAACATCCGCGTCGACGTGGCGCTCGAAGTCGGCGCGCTGAGCGAAACGATTCAGGTCCAGGCGGCGACGACTCTGGTCGATACGTCCGTGATTGGGCGCACGGTGCGCACGGAGCAGCTGAACGCAGCACCGTTGAGCGGACGCCGCGCCTCTCAGGTGGCCGTTTTCACGCCGGGGGTCATTGGCGGCAATGCCGGGGGCTCGGTACCGACGGGCGTCGGCACGTTTGCCACAGGTGTCACCTCGATCAACGGCGGCCGCTCCGATGAATTCGTCACGACGATCGATGGCGCACCGTCGATTCGCATCCGCCAGGCGGGCGGCTTCATGATGGGCGCGCAGAACTTCGACACGGTGGCCGAAGTGCAGGTGCTGACCACCAATTACCAGGCGGAGTACGGCCGGTCGTCGGCCGGACAGCTGCGCCTCGTGACGAAGAGCGGCACGCAGGCGTTCCACGGCAACGTGTTCTGGAGCCACCAGAACGACGCGCTCGATGCGAACACGTGGTCGAGGAAACGCGCGGGACTCGACAAGTCGCCGCACACCTACAACGCCTACGGGTTCACCCTCGGTGGGCCGATCTACATCCCCGGGACGTTCAACACGAACAAGCAGCAGCTGTTCTTCTTCTGGGGCCAGGAGTGGCAGCGCGATCGCACCGTTGAAGAGCAGACGGCCACCGTGCCGAGCGCGGCGATGCGGAGAGGCGATTTCAGCGAGCTGCTGAACCCGGCGAACCCGTATTTCAACCGCGTGCGGATCATCAACGACCCGCTGACCGGGCTTCCATTCCCGGGCAACGTGATCCCCGAGGGCCGCCTCAGCCCGCAGGGACGTGCGCTGCTCAATGCGTATCCGCTGCCCATTCCGGGATTCCAGCAGGGCGCGGCCAACTGGATCGGCAACCCGTCGGTCTTCAACAACCAGCGCAAGGACAGTATCAAAATCGATTGGGTGCCCGCCTCGACGCATCGCCTCGCGGTGCGTCATACGTGGCTGCCGAACGTGTGGAACGACCCCGAGCCGATGGGTGTGTACTCGACGATCTGGGATTATCCCGGCCGGACGCTGGCCGCGACGCTGACGAGCACCCTCTCCAATTCGATCTTCAACGAGTTCTCCTTCTCCTGGGGTACGACGAGTCCATCGAAGTATTTCGGCCAGCGGAACTGCGACTACTGCCCTGGCGGAACCGAGGCCTTCCAATACCCGACGACGCGGTCGGTCGGCATCAACTATCCGTACCTGTTCCCCGGGACGAAGCTGGATCCCGACAAGATTCCCAACGTCTCGATGACCGGGTTCACTTCCATCAACAACGCGGCGTATCCGGGGTCATGGAACGACTTCGTGTTCCTGTGGGCCGACAACGTGACGAAGATCACGGGCAACCACGCGTTCAAGGCCGGTGTCAGCATCGAGCGATCGGGGATGAACGATCGCATTCAGCTCAGCTTCGCGCAGGCGCCGGCGACGACGAACCAGAACGGGTCGTTCCGCTTCACCGACATCCGTCCGGGTGCAACCGGATTGAGCGTCGCCAACGCGGCGCTCGGCCTGTTCGACGATTACACCGAGTTCGGCAACAAGCCGAACACGAAGTGGCTGGCGATGGCCTACGACATGTACGTGCAGGACAGCTGGAAACCGACCACCGACCTGACGCTCGAGCTCGGATTGCGCTATTCGCTGTGGCAGCCGTGGGGCGTGAGGAACCGGGCGATGGCGTCGTTCCAGGCGCAGTTCTACGATCCGGCGACCGCGCCGGTCATCAACCGCACCGGGGGATTCGTCGAGAGCGGCGATCGGTTCAACGGCGTCGTGCTGCCGGGAGATGGTCCCACGGACGAGGCGCTCGCCGAGTTCCCGCAGCTCGCCAACCTGCAGCGTCTCTATCACGGCGTGCCCAACGGATTCTCCGAGACACCGAAGAACGGCTGGCAGCCGCGCCTCGGCATGGCGTACGCCATCAACGAAACGACGACGTTCAGGGCGGGAGTGGGACGATTCCTCAACCGCGTGCAGATCAACACGACAGCGGCGTATGGATTCAACGCGCCGTTGTCCGAGATGCAGACGGTCATCAACGGCATCGTTGATTCCCCGGGCGGCGCCGTCACCCGCGTGTTCCCGCTCGTCGGTGCGATGCAGTCGCCCGATTTCACCAACCCGACCTCGTGGGCGTGGAATGCCACCCTGGATCGCGAGCTGCCGTGGTCGCTGCGAGGGAGCATCTCCTACGTCGGACGAGCGGCCTCCCACCTGGAGCGTGCGCGCAACATCAATCAGCTCGAGCCGGGGACGATCCAGCGGAACCCCGGCGTGAACACCAACGCATTGCGCCCCTATCTGGGCTTCAGCACGGTCACGCTGTACGAGACCACGGGCAAGTCGCGCTACAACAGCCTGCAGACGCACGTCGAGCGGCGCAGCGCGAACGGCCTCGGCTTCGCGGTCGCCTACACGTTCTCGCGGACCACGGATAACGGCTCGGGCCGGAACGATCTGCTGCCCAATGCGTTCGACGACAGCGGCTACTACGGCATCTCGGATCTCGATCGTCCACACGTGTTGAGCACGCAATTCCGCTATCGGTTCCCGACGCTGGACTCGTCGGCGGCGCCGCTCCGCTGGGCACTCGGCAACTGGGATGTGTCTGGAGTCTTCCAGGCGCAATCGGGTGCGCCGTTCGACGTCCGCTCGCCCGGCGTCGACATCGCGGGGGTCGGACCTGGCAGCGGCAACCAGTTCTACGAGCAGGTGGGCGATCCGAAGGCAACGCGCAACACGGATTGGGGCCCGCTTCCGACGGGCGGCCTCGGCGTCGTCTGGTTCGATCGGACGGCGTTCAGAGCACCGGCCGCCGGCACGTTCGCGACGAGCCAGAAGAAGAACTCGCTGCGACAGCCCGGCTTCTGGGACCTGAACATGCTGTTGCGAAAAGGCTTCAACGTGGCCGGCAGTTCGCAGCGGTTCGATCTGCGCATCGAAGCCTTCAACATCCTGAACCGCCCGCGTCTGGGAAACGCGGTGACCAACCCGACATCGGGCGACTTCGGCAACATCGTGACCAAGGTCGGCAGCCGCGCGATGCAGATCGGGTTGCAGTACATCTTCTGATCGCGCCGCGCGAGACGCGCGCAGAGACGAAAGATAAAGAACTCGAATCTCGATCGAGGCCCGCCCCGGAGGTCGGACGCCGCAGGCCGGCGCCAGCGGCCGGGGCGGCTCCCGCCGGACTGATATCGTACCGGATTGTCTTGCGTCGTCACGATGAATTTACGTACGCTCCATGCGCCATTCGCACGACATTTCGGTCTGCGAAGGCATATGAGAGAGGACTGACCATGGATTCGTTCTCGTGGGTTGGGAAGTTGGGACGAGGGTGGTTCTCGCGCAGGACGCGCGCGATGGCGGGCGTGGCCGGAGCGTTCGGCGCGAGTGGGCGAGTGTTGGCAACGGCTGTGCTGGCGATCCTGTTGGCGCCGGGCGTCGCGTGGGCGCAGGCCACCATCGCAGGCACGGTGAGGGACGCGTCGGGAGCGCTGCTGCCCGGCGTCACGGTCGAGGCAGCCAGCCCCGCCCTGATCGAGAAAGTTCGCACGGCTGTCAGCGATGGCACCGGGCAGTACCGGATCGAGAACCTGCGGCCGGGCATCTACACGGTGACGTTCGTCCTCACCGGCTTCAGCACCGTGGTGCGTGAAGGCGTGGAGGTGTCGGGTTCGGCAACCGTCAGCATCAACGCCGAGATGCGCGTCGGCGCGCTCGAAGAGACCATCACGGTGACCGGCGAATCGCCCGTCGTCGACCTGCAGAGCGCCGAGCGGGAGACGGTGCTGACCAACGAGGTCATCAAGGCCATCCCGACGGCCGGCAGCTACAACGCGCTGCTGGTGCTGGTGCCGGCGTTGCTCGGCGGACAGCAGGACGTGAGCACCGGTCCGTGCAACTCCTGCACGTTCAGCGCGCACGGCACGCTGCTGTCGCTCGGCGGCAACCGCGCCAACACCGACGGCCGTCTGCTGGTGGACGGCATCAGCATCGCGGTGCCGCAGGCGGGCGGGACCAACTACCTGACCGACACGCGCAACGCGCAGGAAGTGACCTTCACCGTCTCGGGGAGCATGGGTGAAGTGGAGTCGGGCGGCCCGGTGATGAACATCATCCCGCGCTCGGGCGGCAACACGTTCTCGGGCAGCGGCTACGCGGCCTGGGCCAACGGCGACCTGCAGAGCAGCAACCTGAGCGACGAGCTGCGGCGTCTGAACATCACGCCGAGCCCGCTGATCAAGAACTACGACCTGAGCGCCGCCTTCGGCGGTCCGATCAAGACCGACCGCGTGTGGTTCTTCACCACCGCCCGCGCACAAGGTAACTCCCAGTACATCACGAACATGTACTACAACCAGAACGCCGGCAATCCGAACGCGTGGCACTACGTGCCGGACTTCTCGCGGCAGGCGTTCAACGACAAGACCTGGCAGAACGCCAGCGCCCGCATCACGGCGCAGGTGACGCCGCGCAACAAGATCAACATCTTCTGGGACGAGCAGAGCGTCTGCGGGGAGTGCGAGAACGGCGGCAACTACGCGAATGCGACGACGTCGCCCGAGGCCAACGGCTACGGCGACCTCACGCCGATGCGCTTCCAGCAGGCGACGTGGAGCTCGCCGGTGAACAACAAGGTGCTGCTCGAGGGCGGCTTCGGCTACTTCTTCTCCCGCTGGGGCGGCCGCGCCAAGCAGAACCCCTATACGGGGAATTTGGTTCGCGTCATCGAGCAGTGCTCGGCGGGCTGCCCGAACAACGGCGGCATCCCCAACCTGATGTACCGCTCGCAGACGACCGACCTGTTCAGCGACGGCCGCAACAAGAACATCACCACGACGTGGCGCGCCAGCCTGGCGTACGTCACCGGTTCGACCAGCTTCAAGGTCGGCTACATCGGCAACCAGCTCGGCGACCTCCGGTCCGCCAACCGCAGCCCCAACGACCTGCGCTACCGCTTCAACAACGGCGTGCCGAATCAGCTGACCCAGTACGTGCACGAGCAGCAGAACGATCTGTGGATGCGCAATCACGCGATCTACGTGCAGGATCAGTGGACCCGCGGACGGCTCACCCTGCAGGGCGCCCTGCGCTACGACCGTGCATCGAGCTGGGCGCCGCCGCAGCGGCTCGAGTCGCGCTTCTGGGCGCAGCCGCTGGTGTTCGACCGGACGCCGGTGGTGGACGCCTACAACGACATCACGCCGCGCGCCGCGGTGACCTACGATCTCTTCGGCACCGGCAAGACCGCGCTCAAGGCCACGCTCGGCAAGTATCTCGAATCGACCATCACGGCCTCGAACTACGGCCTCGGCAACCCCACGTCGCGCATTGCCACCAGCGTCTTCAGGACGTGGAACGACGACGACGGCGATTTCAATCCTGACTGCGACCTGCGCATCGGCGGAGCGCAGGGGACCCAGGCCGCCGGCGACGGCATCGACTTCTGCGGTCCGATCAGCAACTCCAACTTCGGGACGGCAAACTTCAGCAACACCATCGATCCCGACATCCTGCAGGGGTGGGGCGTCCGTCCGTCGGACTGGAACTGGACCATCTCGGTGCAGCATGAAGTGCTGCCGCGCACCTCGGTGGAGGTCGGCTTCGTCCACCGCCAGTTCTATGGCTTCGTCGTGACCGACAACCTGGCGGTGTCGCCGTCCGATTTCACGCCGTTCTCCATCACGGCGCCGCAGGATCCGCGGCTGCCGAACGGCGGCGGCTATCCGGTCGGCACGTTGTACGACCTGAACAACCCGGCGCTCTTCGGCGTCACGCAGAACTTTCTCACCTACGCGGACAAGTACGGCGACGCCTACCAGAAGTTCAACGGCGTCGACGTCACCATCAACGCGCGGCCGCGGAACGGGCTCACCTTCCAGGGCGGCTTCTCGGGCGGCTATTCGACGTCCGACAACTGCGAGGTGCGTGAGAAGCTGCCGGAGATCGCGCTGCTCAACCCGTACTGCCACATCGAGACCGGCTTCCTGCCGCAGTACAAGGGCATTGCGACCTACATCGTGCCGAAGATCGATGTCTCGATCAGCGGCACGTTCACCAGCAAGCCCGGCATCCAGGTGAGCGGCTTCGGTACGCCGGTGGCCGGCGGCGCGTTCGCGGCGAACTACACGGTGTCGAATGCCGTCGTGCAGCCGATTCTCGGCCGTCCGCTGTCCGGCGCCGCGTCCAACATCACCGTGAACCTGATCGAGCCGCACTCGGTCCTCGGCGACCGCGTGAACGAGCTGAACATGCGCATCGGCAAGGTGGTGCGCTTCGGCAGGGGCCGCGCCAACGTCGGCGTCGACATCTACAACCTGCTGAACGCGGCCACGCCGCTCAGCTACAACCAGGCGTTCATCCCCGGCGGCCCGTGGCTCACGCCGACGTCGGTCCTGTCTGCCCGGTTCGCCAAGCTGTCGGTGCAGCTGGACTTCTGATGCGGTGGTATTCGAGACTCAGAGCGTTTTGAGTCTTGATGTCCAGACCACCCGGGACTGGCAGGTCGCGGAGCTGCCAGTCCCGCCTCGTCCCCAGGGGCTCGGCTGGCTGAAAGCCGTCGGGCCCGGTGTCATCGCCCTCGGCGTCTCGATCGGCAGCGGCGAATTCCTGCTCGGCCCGGCGGCCTTCGTCCAGCACGGGTTCTCGCTGCTGTGGGTCGTCCTCATTGCGATCGTCTTCCAGACCATCTTCAACACCGAAGTGATGCGCTACACCCTCGCCACGGGCGAGCCGGTGTTCTCGGGCTTCATGCGCACGCGCCCCTCGTCCACGCTGTGGGCGTGGGTCTACGCGGCGCTCTATTTCCTGCAGGTCGGCTGGCCGGCATGGGCGGGCACTGCGGCCGCGGCGATGTTCTATCTGGGCGCGCAGCGGCTGCCCGACGGGGCGGCTGATGCGTCGACCACCTACTTCATCGGCGTCGCGGCGTTTCTGGCCGTGGTCGTCATCCTCAGCGTCGGGAAGCGCATCGAGCACACGCTGGAGATCCTGAACTGGATTCTCGTGGCGACCACCATCGGCGGATTCCTGATCCTTGCCGTGCTCTTCGTCCCCGCATCGGTGTGGCTGGCCGCGGCCATCGGGTTCAGCGGCTTCGATCTCGCGCAGCAGCGATTCGACTTCTTTCCCGGGGGCGCCGATCTCGTCCTGCTCGGCGCGCTGGTCGCCTACTCGGGATCGGGCGGCGTGACGAACCTCGTGCTCGGCAACTGGGCGCGCGATCGCGGCTACGGCATGGGCGAACGCGCCGGGTACATCCCGGCGGCGGGAGGTCCGAAGGTCGAGCTCGCGCACGTGGGATTCACCTTCACGCCGAGCGCCGCGGCGATGGACCGGTGGCAGGGCTGGTGGCGCGTGGTGTCGGTCGATCAGTGGGGCGTGTTCTTCACCGGCGCGATCCTCGGGATGATGCTGCCGGCGCTGCTCTACGTCGCGTTCCTGCCGCGCGGGACCGACATCCAGGGGCTCGGCATCAGCGCCGCCCTCGCGTCCGCCGTCGGCGCGCGCGCGGGAGCCGTCGTCGCCATCCTCGTCGCCTTCCTCGGTGCGTGGATCCTGTTCAAGACGCAGCTCGACAACTTCGAGGGCATGGTCCGCGCGATCACCGACATCCTGTGGACCGGCAGCCGCCGCGTCCGCGCGTGGCGCGGCGGCGACGTCCGCGCCGTCTACTACACCGTCCTCGCGATCCTCGTCGTGTGGGGTATCATCGCGCTCCGCCTCGCGCAGCCGATCGTGCTGCTCAAGATCGGCGCCAACGTCGCCGGCGCGGTGTTCGTGATTGCCGCGCCGCACCTGCTCTACGTCAACACCCGCATCCTTCCGCCGCACGTCCGCCCGCCGATGTGGAGGCGCGTGGCGCTGCTGGCAATGGCGGCCTTTTACGCCTTCTTCGTCGGGCTGTCGATGGCGAGTGTGTGGTGATCCGCGGATCGTCGGTCGCGGAGGGAGCGGAGGGCGCGGAGTTTTTCAACGCAGGGGACGCAGGGTATTCGAGGAGGCCGGCCCTCCAGGCCGCCCGCCGGCCACGAGGGCAACCCCGATCACAAGAGCCACTTGCGAAGCCCTACAGAGTCTCCGCGGCCCCCGCGCCCCCCGCGTTGAATACCTCTGCGCCCTCTGCCCCTCTGCGCCCCCGGGGGCTACAGAGCCGCCAGGAACTCATCCACGATCCTGATGAATTCCTCCGGCTTCTCATCACTCGGATAGTGTCCGAGTCCCGGCATCGTGACGATGCGGACCCGCGGCAGGGTCTTCCTGAGCTCCTCCTGCGTCTCCGGCGGCACGATGGTGCTGCGGCCGCCGAGGACGTAGAGCATCGGCGCCGTGATCTGACGCACGTAGTGCCAGAGATCCGTGGCGACGAATCCTTTCACGAGCTGCGGATCGCGCTTCCAGACCAGCCGGCCATCGGCGCGGCGCTTCGTGCCGTAGCGCACGTAGGAGACGAGCACGGCGTCGGACGCGCCGGGGTTGGCCTTGCGCAGCCGCGCGAGCAGCTCGTCCTCCGTTGCCCAGCCGGCCTCCTCCTGCTTCACGCGCCGGCTGTAGCTGTCGGCGATCTGGCGCGGCCGCTCGGGACCGACGTCTTCGGAGATGACCGCGGCGACCAGTTCGGGATGCTTCCCGGCAAAAACCTGTGCAACCCGCCCGCCGGTCGAGTTGCCCCACAGCGTAATGCCGTGCAGGCCGAGCTGCTGCACCAGACCTTCGAGGTCGCCGGCGTGATCTTCGACGAGATAGCGGCCCTGGGGGTCCCAGTCCGAGTCTCCGTGCCCGCGCATGTCGACCGCGATGACGTGATAACGGCCCGCAAAGTGCGGCGCGACGTGGTCGAACGTGCGCGCCACCCGGTCCAGCCCATGGATGAGGATCATCGGCGGCGCGCCGGCGTTGCCCCAGTCAACGTAGTGCAGGCGCAGCCCGTTGACCGTCACGGTATGGTCGGTTGGCCCGGCGGCGCCCTGGCGCTGCCCGGCCAGACCGTCCCTGGTCCCAATCACCAGCGCTGTAAGCCCAATCACCGCCGCAAGGAGGCCTTTCATGGGGTCAGAGTCTACAATGCTAGGCTTGCCGGGGGCGCTTCTTCCCGGCTTCTAAGGAAGGTACATGAACGACGTGGTGACGGGGCAGCCCGCCCCGGAGGCGGGCATGTCGCGCCGTGGCGCCGCCAGCGCGCCGGCGGACGGTGGAAAACTCATTGTCGTGACGGCTCCGTTGACGGAGACGATCGATCACGCCGGGTACTTCATCCAGATGAGCATGGCCTCGCTGCCGATGTGGCTCGAGGGGATCCTCAACCGCAAGTACCCGCAGTGGCGGAGCGTCGAGCGCAACCCCGACGGCTCGGCCAGGTACATGCCGGCGGGCGTGCGCGTGCTCGAGGCGTCCCTGCTGCGGCGGTTCCCCGCCGACGACATCGTCTGCTGCTACCCGGACGATCTCGACAAGTTCATCGGTCCGCGGACCCGCGTTGTCGCGGTCTCGACCCACAACCCTCTGGGCGTGACGTTTGCCGCCGGCGTCTACGCGTCGATCTTCGGCTCGGCCAGGCAGCCCATCAATTCGCACTACGCGCGGGCGATGTTCGAGAACATCAAGAACAACCCGTGGCGGAAGAACTACCAGGTGATGGTCGGCGGATCGGGCGGGTGGCAGATCGACCAGACCGACGCCTACGAGGAGCTCGGCGTCGACTGCGTCGTCGAAGGACGCAGCGAGTCGGCCGAGACGCTCGCCCTGTTCGAGCAGGCGCTGCGCGGCGAGAAGCTGCCACGCAAGGTCGACGTGCACCATCCGCAGAGCCGCGACGAGATCATCTTCCCCGACAAGCGCACGACGTTCGGCGTGGTCGAGATGACGACCGGCTGCGGCCGCCGGTGCCAGTTCTGCGTGCCCGACCTGAACCCGCAGATCGATCTGCCGCGCGAGAAGATCCTCGCCCACGTGCGCGCGAACGTCCGCGATGGCAACAAGCAGATCTCGCTGGCCACCGAGGACATGTTCATCTGGGGCCAGGTGCGCACCAACATCCCGTTCTACTTCCCGAACCGGGAGGCGCTGGTCGACCTCTATCGGAGCGTGGTGAACACGCCCGGCGTCGAGCAGCACGTGCTCAGCCACTGCACGATCGCGCCGGCGGTGGTCGATCCGGTGATGATCGAGCAGCTGACGGAGAGCATTATCGACAAGAGCCCGATCCACCTGCCGCTGCTCAGCACGCATCCCAAGAAGAAGGCGCTCGTGCCGCTGATCGGCCTCGAGACCGGATCGGTGAAGCGCGCCAAGGCGCTGATGCCGAGCAAGGCGGTGCCGTTCCCGATCGACGAGTGGCAGAGCGTGGTGATTCGCGGCCTCGAGATCCTCAACAAGCACAACTGGTTCCCGGCGATGACGCTGATCATCGGCAGCCCCGACGAGACCGACGAGGACGTCAAGGCGACGCTCGACGTGATCTACGAGGTCGAGCGCCGCGGGCTGTTCGCCTTCTTCATCCCGTCGATCTTCACGCCGCTCCACGACACGCGCATGGAGAAGAAGAAGGGCGTGACCGAGACGCGGCAGCTGACCGCGCTGCAGTGGCAGCTGATGATGAAGTGCTGGAAGATGAACCTGCGCCCGGGTCAGGCGAGCTGGTGGGCGCCGACGGTGTGGCGCCTCGGCGCCATCATCCTGTGGGCGTGGAAGCTGCGCAAGCTCAACGGGCCGAACTTCACCTGGCCGATGCTGCTCTTCGCGAGCGCGCTGCCGGAATGGCTGATGGCCAAAATGGGCAAGATCTACATGGGCAAGCCGATTGCGGTGAAGACGCGCAAGGAGCTGCTCATGACGATCAAGCCGTCGATGCGCCAGTACGTCCGGGCCGACACGGGCGACATTCCCGACGACTACTTCTCGGCGCCGCCGAAGCCGGTGGCCGCCGAGGAGAAGAAGCGGCCGTTCATCCAGCTGACGCCGCAGTACTCGTAGTGTCCGGCTGTAGTGTCCGGCTTCAGCCGGACCGGCTGTAGTGTCCGGCTTCAGCCGGACCCGGCTACTTCAGCCGGACCCACATGACGATGGAACGACGGATTGTCGCCGCGACGCTTCTGCTCCTCGCGCTGACCGGCGCGACTGCGGCGAACGCGCAGGCCCCCGACACGATCCTCGTCAACGGCAGGATCCTCACCGTCGACGCGCAGTCGTCGGTGCGCGAGGCCCTCGCGATCCGCGCCGGCCGCATCATCGCGCTCGGGACGACGGGCGAGATGCGGACGCTGGCCGGGCCGCAATCGCGCGTGATCGATCTGGGCGGCCGCACGGTCGTTCCCGGGTTGATCGATTCACACATCCACGCCATCCGCGCCGCCCTCAGCTTTGCCACCGAGGTCAACTGGATCGGCGTGCGCACGCTGGAAGAGGCGCTCGGCCGCGTGAAGGATGCGGCACGGTCGAAGAAGCCGGGATCGTGGCTGATCGTCGCCGGCGGATGGAACCCGCAGCAGTTCAAGGAGAACCGCCGGCCGACGCAGGCCGAGCTCGCGGCGGTCGCGCCGGACAATCCCGTCTACATCCAGCTTGGCTATGGCTGGGCGATGCTGACGCCCCCCGCGTACAAGGCGCTCGGGATCACACGTGAAGCCGATCTGCCCGCGGGCGGCCGCTTCGAGCGCGACGCGGCGGGGAATCCGACCGGCGCAGTCGTCGGACCGCAGCCCGCGATCGTCGGGCTGTTCGACAGACTGCCGCGTCCCACCTTCGACGAGCAGGTCCAGGGCACGAAGGCCTTCTTCCGCGAGCTCAATCGCCTCGGCATCACCGGCGTGATCGATCCGTCGGGCAACAACATGACCGGCGAGAGCTACCAGGCGCTGTTCAGGGTCTGGCGGGAGAAGGCGCTCACCGTGCGTGTGGCCTACTCGCTCGGCACGCAGGGTTCCGGGGGCGAGCTCGAGCAGATCGAAGCGGCGACCGCGCTGCTGCCGATGGGGCTGGGCGACGGCATGCTTCGCTTCAACGGGATCGGCGAGCGCATTACCGGCGGCATGTACAACAACGACAAGCCGTCGCAAGCCGACATCGACGAGTACTACCGCGTCGCCTTGTGGGCGGCGGAGCGGGGGATCACGCTCACGCAGCACTGGAACCGCGATGCCAGCGTCGACACGCTGCTCGACGTCTTCGAGCGCGTGAACCAGCGCGTGCCGATCGCGCCGCTGCGCTGGTCGATCGCCCATCTCAACGACGCGTCCGAGGAGACGCTGCGGCGCATGAAGGCGCTGGGCGTGGGCTGGACGGTCCAGGATGCGATGTATTTCGGCGGCGAGGCCTTCCGCGACTCGGCGGGCGCAGCGGCGGCCCGGCGCGCGCCGCCGGTCGTCACCGCCCGGCGCATCGGTGTTGCCGTCGGCGCCGGCACGGACGCTCACCGCGTCGCCTCCTACAATCCGTTCACCGCGCTGCAATGGTTTCTCGACGGCAAGACGGTGGGCGGCGTGGCGCTGCGCGGCCCGGAGGAGACTCCGGATCGCATGGAGGCGCTTCGGCTCTACACCATCGGCAGCGCGTGGTTCTCGCACGATGACGATGAGCGGGGTTCGCTCGAGGTCGGCAAGCTGGCCGACCTTGCGGTGCTGTCGCAGGACTACATGACGGTGCCCGTCGAGCGCATCGGCGAGACCGAGTCGCTCCTGACCATGGTCGGCGGCAGCATCGTGTACGCGGCGCCGCCATTCAAATGATGAACACCGGGCCGCGCGGGCTTCGGCTCGCGCGTTGAGATCTGATGGATCTGCAACTCGCGGGAAAGGTCGCAATCGTCACCGGCGCCAGCAAGGGCATCGGGCGCGCGATTGCGCAGGTGCTGGCATCGGAAGGCATGCGCGTCACAGCCGTCGCGCGTTCGCGCGACAGGCTGGCGGAGCTGGCGGCGCCGCTCGGTAATCTCTGTCTGGTTCACGCCGCGGATCTCACCGATCCCGCCGCGCCCGCTGCGGCCGTCGCGGCCACGGTGGAACGATTCGGGCGGCTCGATGTCGTGGTCAACAACGCCGGATCGACCACGCGCGGCGACTTCCTCGCGCTCTCGGACGCGGAGTGGGCCGACGGCTTCGGCCTCAAGTTCTTCGCCGCCATGCGTCTCAGCCGCGCGGCCTGGCCCCACCTGCAGTCGTCGCGCGGCTCGATCATCAACATCATCGGCATCGGCGGCCGCACCGGCAGCGCCGAGTTCGCGATTGGCGGCGCGGTGAACGCGGCGCTGATGAATCTGACGAAAGTGCTGGCGGACCGCGGCGTCAAGGACGGTGTGCGCGTGAACGCCATCAACCCCGGCGGGATCAAGACCGATCGGCTGACCACGCGGGTCAGGCGCTTTGCCGCCGAACGCGGGCTCGACCTCGCCGAGGCCGAGCGGCAGATGGCCCGGACGCTCGGCGTGGCCCGCTTCGGCGAGCCCGAGGAGATCGCGCGGCTCGTGGCGTTCCTGGCGTCTCCCCAGGCCGCCTTCTGTCAGGGCGCCATCGTCGACGCCGACGGCGGACAGACCCGGACGCTGTGAGCGGCTAGTTGAGGATCACCATCGTGTAGACGCTCTTCCCGTGCTCGGTGTTGTTCTCGAAACCGAAGAGCGGCGCCGCATTGTTGATTTCGACCTTCAGAATCTGCCCGGCGTTCGAGACCACGTACCGCCGCTGGTGCTTGTGCTGTTTGGCATCGACGAGGCTCTCGAGCGACTCCGGGTCGTCGGACTCGAGCGATAGCGAGAGCTTTGTGCCTTAGAACCCGGGTTTCAAGGTGCCCATTTTGCGGGCCACGTCCAGCAGCGTCGGGTAGAACTGCACGAACGTCCGCTCGACCGCCGTGTGCTTCGTGTGGCACTCGACGCAGCCGGCGTTCTCGGGCAGCGGCTGAGCCGTGTCGCTCATCCTGCCGTTGCGCATGAAGTTGAAGAACGCCCACCCGTCGGGAAACCGCGAGTCCTTGACCTCCGCCTCGAGGCCGATGAGCCGCGTCTGGAAACGCCCCGCCTTGTTGATCGAGCCCTCGCTGGCCGAGGCACGGAACTCGAGGACGAAGATCGTGCCGTCGGGCCACTTGCCGGTCTTCATGAACGCCCGATAGGACGAAGGGTTCACGAAGACGTTCCCGAACGAGTTGCCGCCCGGTGTTCCCGGCAGCGGGTTGTATTCCATGCCGAGACCCGAGCTGAGGAAGACCCATTCCCTGTAGTCGGGCGGGCGCACCAGGTTGACCTTGTCGACATACCGCGGGCCGTCGCCCTGTCCGTTCGTCTGACCCGCGGCGGTCGCGCCGAGCGCGGCGAGCCAGCCGAGCGCGAGACACGCGAATGTGAGCTTCTTCATCTCAGGCGCCTCTCTTCTCCCACGCCGCCCATCCGCTGTCAAGGCGGCGCGAGGATCGGAATCGGTTGCGGTAATCCGCGGGCGACACGCGCACGGTGCGCAGGAACGCACGCCGCATCGCCTCGGCGCTGCCGAATCCGCATGTGGCGGCAACGCGTTCGACGCCGTCGCTCGATTCCTCGAGCCGCCTCCGCGCGGCTTCGACCCGGTGGAGTTCGACGAATCGCGCCGGCGTCATCTGCAGTTCGGCGGCGAACACGCGCGCGAAGTGTCGGGGGCTCATGCCCGCGCGTGCGGCGAGCGCCGGCACCGACAGGTCGTCGTCGAGGTGATCGGCAATCCATCCAACCAGCTCGCGCAGCGGCTGACGGTCGGTGGTCTGCACGGCGAGCTGGGTGCTGAACTGCGATTGCCCGCCCGGCCGCTGGAGGAACATCACGAGCTGGCGGGCGACGCCGAGCGCGACGCCGCGGCCGAAATCCTCTTCGACCATCGCCAGCGCGAGGTCCATCCCCGCCGTCACACCGGCCGAGGTGTAGATTGCGCCGTCGCGGATGAAGATGGGATCCGATTCGACGCGAATGCGCGGATAGGTCCTGGCGAGCCGCTCGCATGACGCCCAATGCGTGGTCGCCCGCCTCCCGTCGAGCAGACCGGCAGCGGCGAGGATGAACGTGCCCGTGCACACCGAGCCGAGACGGCGCACGCGCGGCGCGATGCGGGTGAGCCATGCCAGGAGCGAGCGGTCCTGTGCGGCCCGGCTCGACCCGCGCCCGCCCGCGACGAGCAGCGTGTCCACATTCCCGCGGACATCCCGGAATCGCCGATCGGCGAGGATGCTGAACCCGGAAGACGTCGCGATCGGTCCGGCCGCCGGGCCGGCAATCTCGACCGAGTATGACAGGTCGCGGCGCTTGCCCTGTTCGACAAGCAGGCGGGCGGCGCGGCCGAAGACCTCGAGCGGTCCGGTGACATCGAGCACCTGCACATCGGGGAAGGCCACACACACGACGCGGCGCATGCCCCAGCATCGCCTTGCCGGGCGGATTGGCGCAAGGACAACGAGCCCACCGAAACTGCCACAGGGACGGAATCGGGACCATTAACCGGTCCGGTGCCTGGCGATGGCGGCGGTCCAGATCTCGAGATCGGCCGGCGCCATGTTGCCGCGGGGCGGGAGCCGCGGGTCCTCGTAGCCGAGCACGTTCACGTCGTGCAGATACTGCTCGCGGGAAATGAGGGTGCCGTAACAGACGCGCTCGGCCTCGTTGGGCGCGAGCTGTTTCAGCTTCCCGGTCAGCTCGTCGATGACATGGCGCGGGATGTCGCCGCGCCGATCGGGATACGCGTAGAGGAACATGACGAGGTGGGCGTACAGCACGGGCCAGTGGTGGCCGAATCTGGCCAGCAGCCGATCCCAGTCGAGGTCGCGCGCGCACGAATGCAGCAGGTGCAGCACGTCGGCGCCGTCGAACCGCTCGCGCTCCTGCACGAAGGCTTTCGACCAGATCAATTCCTCGGGCGGGCACAGCTGCACTTTGCGGTTGAGCACCTCGGTTTCCCTCGCGTGCCGGAACCAGCAGTCATCGACCTGGACGATGCCGTTGCCCGAGCCGAACAGCACGTCGAGATAGCGGTCGTTGCTGTGGATCTTGGCCAGCCAGTGCGGGTAGGGCACCTCGGCGCGGTAGCCGGCGTGCTCGAACGCCGCCAGCATGCGCGGTACGTCCTCGCGCCGCAGGATGATGTCGAGATCCTTCGTGTCGCGATCCCGCTGCGTGAGGCGCGACTGGGCGAACGCGCCCCCGATCAGGAACTGGATGTGCGCTTCCTCGAGGATCGCGAACGCGTCCTGATAGAAGGTCATCAGCGAGCGGACGGGGAAGGTGGAGGTATTCACACGCCTCCGTGCACCGCCTCTGGCTCGGAGTCTGCCGAGTCGATCGGGATCTGCACGACGCGAAAATGGGGACGGTTCGGGAACAGCCGCGTCAGCAGCGGCAGCGAGACGTTGTAGACCGGCACGTGATCCTTGGTCCGGCCCTCGGGGCGGCCGCGATGGGCATGGCCGTGGAAGACCATCGACACGGGGAACCGGGTGATCGGATCCTCGAGCCGGCCCGATCCGACGAACGGGTAGATCTCCGGCGGCTCGCCCTCGACGGTCTCCTGAATCGGCGAGTAGTGGAGCAGGACGATCTGATGCTTCGTGCGCAGCCGTGCCAGCGACGCCTCGAGCTTCAGCGCTTCGTTGACCGCCTCGTGCACGAACTGCTTGATCGCCGGCTCGCCCCACGGCCCCAGCGCCCGCTTGCCGAAGCCGCCGCAGAAACCCTTCACCCCCGCGATGCCGATGCCGCGCACCTCGGTCGCCTCGCCGTCGAGCACCGTGACGTTGGCGTCGGCGAGGATGTGGCGGAGCTGTTCCTGGTGCCCGGATTCGTGGTCGTGATTGCCGAACACGGCAATCACCGGCACGTGCACCGAGGCGATCTCGCGCGCGAGAATCCGCGCCTCATCCGGAAGGCCGGTGTCCGTCAGATCGCCGGCGAGCAGCAGCATGTCGGCCGCGGCCGCGATCTGGCTGAACAGCGGCTGGAACATGCCGGCGGACGTGCGCGTGCAGTGCAGATCGCCGACTGCCGCCACGCGCACCACCGTATGCGACCTGGTCTGATCGCCGGGGATCATTGGGCGCACTTCCTCCGACGTTGGACGAGTGCAATTCCCCGGCCGATTCGAACAGCCGAGCCGCGCGACGACGGGTGAGGTTCAGGACGACAGCGGGAATCTCCCGCGCCGACATCGCCACACCCACGATGGCGTGCCGGCGCTCGAAGGTCTGCGATCCGATCGTCACGGTCGTCGTGCCGAGCCACAGGTCCGCGGCCATGACGAGGAGCAGCAGGTCGAAGAGGCCGGACACGACGGGAAAGAACAGCGGCGCACCCAGCGCGATCTGGAGCCACAGCCCTCCCGTCCACAGCGGCAGAAAGAGGGTGGTGCCGAAGGCGAATGATGGGTTGCGCGCAGCCCCGAAGTGGTATTCGACTCCCGCCCGGTCCGGGCGATGCGGATGCGCACCCTGGCCAGATCCGCCGTGTGACCGGCGCGCGTAACGACGCGCCGCGACGGCTGCTGCTAGACGCGCTGATTCGGCGAGACCCCCGGCGCGCCCACGGGCACGTCGAAGTCCTCGGAGAGATCGATGCCGGGCAGCGAGGCCTCCACGGTGAGCGACCAGAACACACCCGCGGAGCCCTTCGATGTGGTGGTGGTCGGAAGCGCATCGGCCGGCAGCGGTATGTGAACCGGAATCGCCGCGCCGGCGGGCGTGAACAGGATGCGCTCCTGGCCTACGTGCTCTTCCTGGCGCCACAGAATGCTCTCGTCGACGGTGAGGCCCTTGCCCCTGCCGCTGATGACCCGTTGCACGCAGGTGAGCTTGACGATCACGACGAGACGGTTGCCGCTCGAAGACGCGCTCGCGGCGCCCGGCCGATCGAGCCTGACGTGAACGGTTCCGATGCAGGCTCCACCGGGGACTGCCGGGGTCGTCTCGAGCCACGTCTGCCCGAACCGTCGCCAGCGCAGCGTTGCCGTAATCGCCCACACCAGCAGAGTGGCCCCGACGATGGGGAAGGCGATCAGGGCCGTCGCGACTACCGGGTTGCGTTCGAGCTCGCGAGGAACGAAGAACAGCATCGGGGTGCTGATCAGATTCCACAGGACGGCGCTCACCCACGCACCCTTCAGATTCGCGCGTGTGTTGCCACGGATCCGAATCGCCGATGCGGGCCCTCCGCCGGCAGCGGCTGCGCTACTTCCCGTCGAGGGAGAAGGCAAGGAGGACATTCCCCGGCGCGCCGCCGGCGGTGGGATATCCGGAGTTGAAGATCACCAGGCCGCCTCCAATTGCCGGGCCTGGGCCATCGATCGACCCGCCTCGGCCAGGCACGCCGTTGACGGTCTCGTACGTTCGGACGGTATCGAAGTCCCAGATGATCGCGCCATCCTTCGTCGAATAGGCGCGCATGTGGCCGTCCACCGATCCCGAGAACGCCACGCCCGGAATCGCGCTCACCGCCGCCGACTGCGCCGGACTGCAGCGCGGGCGCGTGCCGCAACCCGGCGGCGGGGTGTACCAGACGCGTTCGCCGTTCTCGAGCCGCAGGGCGAACATTCCGCCGCCCTGCTTCGGATCGGCGTCGGTGCTGTTGCTGTAGTTCAGCATGATGCGGCCGATGTCCGACAGCGCCACATAGACGTTTTCATTGTCGACCGCCGACCCCCACTGCACGCCGCCCATCGTCCCGCCGCGGCCGACGCGCGTCTGCCAGAGAACCTCGCCCTCCCGGTCGGGGTCGATGGCATGGACGATGCCCGACTTCTGGCCGGCGACGATCATCCGGCGGCCGTTGGCCAGCGACACCAGGATCGGCGACGAGGAGAAGTCGAAGTCGGGGCCGTTCGAGTCGGCGCAATTGGTCTTGTCCGGCAGGCGGCACGCGGCAGTGTAGGCGTCCTTCGCCGTCATCTGCTTCGACCACAGGATTTTCCCCGAGTCGAGATCGAGCGCGATGAAGGCATCGCTCAGCGCCGAGGGCGGGTCGCTGTAGTTGTTGCCGGAGGTGACGTAGAGGCGATTGAGCTTCGGGTCGATCGCGGGCGCCGACCAGATTGGCGCTCCTGAGGGGCCCCAGAGCTGCGTGCCGGCGGCATTCTTCTTCGTCGGCCGGGGCTCGTCGACGGTATAGGTTTTCCACAGGATCTTGCCCGTGGCCCCGTCGAGTGCGACGACGCTGCCGCGGAACTTGCAGCATTCGTAGGCGGCATTCGCGGCTGAGGCCTCCTCGCCCGAGGCGGTGCCCACGTAAATGCGGCCGTTGTAGAGCGTGGGCGATCCGCTGATGCGCGCGACAGGGAACTCGTCGACGCGGGTCTTCCAGAGAAGCTGGCCGCTGCCGGCGTCGACCGCGTAGATGTTGGCCGCCGCGTCGCCGAAGACGGCGATGTCGCGATTCCCGGCGCGTCCGACGCTGACCGCCGAGCGGACGCCCTGGCCGGCGTCGAAGAACCAGTGGATGCACCCGGTGGCGGCGCTCAGCGAATAGACCTTGCCGCCCCAGCTTCCGACGAACACGCGTCCGCCGGCGATGGTGGCTTGCGCGTACGACTGCAGATCACCGGGAAACGCGAACGCCCACTTCAGCTTCAACCTCGGCACGTCGGCCGCGGTCAGACCCGCCGACGCGCCACCCTGGAACCGCGTGTTGCTGGTGTTCTGTCCCCATCCCGTCCAGCGCGGTCCGGCGTTGGGGTCGAACGTCCCTCCTGACGCCGCGGCGCACATCGCCGAGGCCGGCGGCGCGGTCACCAGCGCAGTGCCGAGCGTCTTGCCGCTGACGAATTCCGCGATGGCGCGGCGCTCCGCCGCCGTCCGGTTGTTGGCCATGGTGATCATCGATCCGGTTTCCATCGCGGCGAGCACGCGCTCGGCGGTGAGCGATCGCAGCGAGTCGCGATTCGGCGCCCGGCTGCCGGCGTCGTCGTGGCACTGGGCGCAGGCGCGCTTGTAGAGCTCGGCGCCGTCGGGTCGGGGAGTCTGGGCGTGTGCGGCCGCGGCAATGCCAAGCACGAAGGCGATGAATCCGGCTCGAAGCGTCATGGGCCGGGATTATAGCGGCTGGAGCCGTCAACGTTCCGTTGGAAGCACGATCAGGTCCGGGCACATCAAGGCCAGTGCCGCGGCAGCGGAGCGGGGCAGTCCGGAAATCTTCATGTCATGTCCCGCCCCCACGACGTCCGTCAGGACTGCCTTGGAGATCGCCACCCATCCGCCCGTCGTCCTGTAGCTGACGATGCATCGGCCCTCACGCCGATCGGCGGCAATGTGGGCAATGTCGTTCGGCTCGGCCCTGCCGGCTGCCACGAGCTGTGCATCCGACGAGTGGACGAATCGCGCCGGAACGTCGGGCAGCGATCGCGAGAAATCCGTCTCGACGTCCTCGGGCACGACGAACAGGCGCCCGGTCGAGCCCGTGTGTGAGGACTCGCCCGCCGCACGCGAGTCGAGCGCCCGCTCGACCCGGTTGAACACGTCTTCGGCGAACTGGTGCGGATACTCGAACTGCTCCTGCACCTCGGGCGGGAGGTGCGGCAGCTTCCGCCATCCGCTCACCCACGCAAGCCGGGCTGTCGTTCCCCCGTCAGCGACGAACACATCTTCGAGGCTGAACGGCGTGACCGCGTCGGGCTGCGCGGCTTTGAGCGCCATGTGCTCGAGGAGGTCCGACGCAAAGCCGTAGAGGACTCCGTACGGAGAGTAGGCGCCGGGCACCGGCCGGAATCGCCGGCAGTCGTCGGCCAGCGGCTTGCCTGCGCGCGCCATCCGGTCCGCATACTCGCGAACGAGCTCGAGATGACGCCTTCCCATGGGGGTGTAGACCGCGCGCGCGTCACCCTCGGCCGCGACGAACAGGTGCTCGATCATGCTGTAGGCCGCGAGCAGATCGATCCGGTTCACGAACAGCTCGGGATCCGGAGAGATGCCCTGACAGATGACGTCGGCAAGATGGCGGCGTGTGTCGAGGTCCTCGACGCGGCAGGCTTCTTCATACGCGTCGAGCAGCGGCACGAGGTCCTGAATCAGCAGCGCGAAATCGAGTGCGTTGGAGCCGCGAGTGCTCAGGAGCAGCCGTCGATCGTCGAGAGGCGCGGCGTTCTTCAGCGAGTAGTAGCGGGTCTGCGAGCGCAGGTGTCCGGCGGCCAGGCACACGCCGGCCGCGTGAATCCGCAGCCGGTCGTCACGGGGGAGCGTCCCGGCGATGCGTTCGGCGATCTCGAAGTAGGGACCCAGCTCGTCGGTCGCGGGGCTCTGCGCCAGCGGAATCAGCCACCGTGCGTCGCGAACGAAGATCGGCTGCCCCGATGCCGTTCCCGTCCAGGCGGCGTCGAGAAGGCGCTGAACCCGCGCGAGCCGTTCGCCCGCGTGAGACGCGCCGGCATCCCAGAGACGCATCGTCAACAGCGTGAGGGAACGAACCAGGTACAGATTGAACAGCGTGTGAGCGTAGTGGATGCGTCCGCTGCGGCCGGGCCAGCGCGTCTGCTGCCACATGTGGAAGACGCGGACCATCATTTCCGCCGGATGGACGAGGCCGTTGTGCAGACCCGGCAGCACTCGCGGCTCGAACCCGCTTGCCCGGTGCGCCTCTTCGAGTTGCCCCCGCAGCCGTGAGCGCTCGCTGCTGATCGTCGTCCGCTTGAAGAAGCAGTCCTCGAACTGACGCGACAGGAGCTCCTCGTCCAGCAGGTAGTCCGCCGGCTTCCGCTGCGCGTTCAGCAGCGCCTGTATGTGCTCGACGATCTCGCCGCGATTGATCAGGAAGGATTCGAACAGCTCGACGTGGGCGGAAAACGAGATGCCGCTCTCACCCGGACCTGTGCGCGGCCCGTCCGGCGCAGGGAACGGCTGATGGATCAAGTCTCTTGCGCCCAGCGCCGTTCGGCTCCCTTGTAGGTGCCGAGCACTCGCGTCCACCGTGCGAATTCGGCCAGGTGCGTCAGTGCACGGGCGCATCCGAGGTCGGAGCGGGGCGCGTCGACCTCGACGTAGAACAAGTACTCCCACGGCCGTCCCCGCATGGGCCGGCTCTCGAGCTTCGTCAGGTTGATGTCGCGGAGCGCGAACACGCTGAGCGCCTTGAACAGCGCGCCGGGCGTGCTCGGCAGTGCGAACACGATGGTGGTCTTGTTGGCGTCCGGCGGCGGGGTTCCGCCGATGATGGCGAAGCGGGTGATGTTGAACTCGTAATCCTGCACCGCCTCCTGCAGGACCTCCAGGCCGAAGACCTCGGCGGCGCGGCGCGAGGCGAGTGCGGCTGCATTGGCCAGCCTCTTCTCGGCAATCAGCTTGGCCCCGCCCGCCGTGTCGTACACCGCTTCGACGGCGACGCCCAGTTCCTTGAGATACCGCTCGCACTGCGCCAGCGCCTGCGGGTGGGAGTAGACGACCTTGACGTCGCGGATGCCCGTGCCCGGCAGCGCCTGCAGGCAGTGGACGACGTCGAGCTCCACTTCGCCGGTGATGGTGAGGTCGTGATCGAGGAGCAGGTCGTAGTTGCGGTGGATGGTGCCGCCAATCGAGTTCTCGAGCGGCACCACGCCATGCGTCGCCTTCTTTCGCGACACGGCATCGAAGACGTCTTCGAAGCTCTTGCACGGCAGCGTTTCGGCCTGCGGTCCGCCGTACTGCAGCGCCGCCGCCTCGCTATACGCGCCCGGTTCCCCCTGATATGCGAGTCTCACGATTCCATCCTTTCAGCCAGACACCATCACCACGACCTGCAGCACCGACACGACAATCGAGACCAGCGACAGCCCGAGGCACACGAGGGCGATCACGATATGGTCGACACGCTCCGGCTTCAGCGGATCGAGCAGACGGGCGGCGAGGTAGCCGCTGCCGAAGCCGCCGAGGTGGGCGTAGTTGTCGATGCCAGGGAAGATGAAGCCGTAGATGACGAGCATCAGCACGTAGGTGCTCGCGTACCGGCGTGCCGTCGTGCTCCCGCTGCGATGCCCGTAGGCGAGGATCGCCCCGATGAGCGCGGCAATCGATGCCGATGCGCCCACGGTGAGCGGCGCGCCGCGCAGGAACGGCAGCGCTGGCAGGAACGCGCCGGCGAACGAGCTCAGCGCGAAGCCGCCCAGGCTCCCGGCGATGTAGACGATCACCGTCCGGCCCGCGCCGTACATGTCGGCAACGCTCGGCGCGAGCTGCCGGAAGACCAGCATGTTCATGAAGATGTGGAGGATGCCGGCGTGCAGCCAGCCCGCGCTCAGGACCGTCCACCACCGGTCGAGCACGAACACCGGATACGCGCCGCTCGCGCCGAACAGGATCAAGGCGCGGGTATCGGGCGCGAGCAGCGACAGGCCGCTCATGCCGACGATGCCGCTCGAGGAAATCAGGCTGAGGATGTAGACGAGGACGCACGTGCCGATGACGAAGGGCACGAAGCCGAGGTCGGCGCCCAGCTCGCGCAGCGCCGGCGCCCAGCCCCAGAGGGCGGGATTGCGGCGCCCGCAGTTGTAGCAGGTCTCGTCGTTGACGCCGACGAGGACGCCGCACGAGGTGCACAGCACCGACCCTTCCCTCTTTCGCTTGAACACGATTCTCGATGATACCCTTTCGACTCGACGGAATGCGGATCATCGTCGGCATCACCGGAGCCACGGGCGTCCTCTACGGCGTGCGGGTGCTCGAGCGTCTGCGCGAGCTCGACGTCGAGACGCACCTCGTGATCAGCCGCTGGGGCGCGCGGACCCTGGCCCACGAAACGGCGTACTCGCGCGAGCAGGTCGAGCAGCTGGCCTCGATCGTGTACCCGCCCGGCGACATGAGCGCCGCCATCTCGAGCGGGTCGTTCAAGACCGACGGCATGATCGTCGCGCCGTGCAGCGCCAGGACGCTGGGCGCGATCGCGCACGGATTCGGCGACAACCTCATTCATCGCGCCGCCGATGTCGTCCTCAAGGAGCGGCGGCGGCTGGTCCTCGCCGTGCGCGAGGTTCCGCTCAGCGATATCCATCTCGAGAACATGCTGAAGCTGTCGCGGATGGGGGCCGTCATCATGCCGCCCGTGCCCGCCTTCTACAACCGTCCGCGGACCCTCGATGACGTGGTCGATCACTCGGTGGCGCGCATGCTCGATGTGTTCGGCCTCGAAGCGCGCGGCGCCGTGCGGTGGACCGGCGAGATGGCGACGGAGGACTAGATCTCGCTGGCCTCTTTCCTGGCGCGCGCGAGCGCGCGTTCGGCGTCTTCGACGGCCTGCGCGGCGGCTTCCGCTTCCGCGGCAAGCCGCCGTGCCAGCTGCCGGGCCGCGTGGGCTTCCTTTGCCGTGCGGTCGAGCACCCGTTCGGCCTCGATCATCGCCTCCTCGGTTTCCTTCGCCGCAGCGGCCGCCTTCTTCAGCGAGGCCTGCGCGTCCTGAGCCGCGCTGCGCGCCTCGCGCAGGTTCCTTTCCGCCTCCTCGACCGCGGCCTTTGCCGCGGCGAGCCTGGCGCGGCGCTCCTCCTCGCGGCGTTCGTCCCTGCCCGCGCCCGTCTTGCGCTTCACAGGCGCGTAGGGCTGGAACTGCAGGACGCGGCTCGGCGCGCCTTTGGCGTTCGAACCGCCGTGATTGGGCACCAGCGCCGCCAGCGTCTCGAAGCCGGGCGGATCGACTTCGTCCACCAGCCGGCCCGCGGGCGGCGCGTCGGGCCCCGATCCGTATGCCGACAATGCTTCGAGTGTGGCCGTTACCGCGCGCATCGCGCCAGCCGACGCGTTGTGGCCCGCGGCTTCCAGCTCGCCTGCCGCCAGCCTCGACGCTTCCGAGAGCGATTCACGCACGGCGTCCAGCGCACCGCGCACGTCGCCCGACTTGCCGGCGAGCGTCGACGACTGCGCCTTGCGCAAACGATCGCCTGCGTCCAGCAGACGATCGAACGCCTCGCGGTGCTTCCAGTAGACCTGGTTGACGGCCCACGCCGGGATCGACGGCTTCACGAGCGATCGCACCTGGTCGGCCTCGGCCGCCTTGCCCGATTTGCGCAGGCGCGCGGCAAGCGCATTGCGGCCGGCGGTGAATTCGGAAAGCGGCAGGCGGTAGAGGTCGTCGATGGACTCGATCCCCTGGATCTCGCCCCTGCCTTCGCCGCCGTCAGCCTTGCCTTTCGCCCGCTGTCCCTTGCCCTTCGTCACAGTGACCTAGTCTGTCATACCCCCTGCGTAGAGTTGCTCCCGGAGACGAGGAGACACTCATGGCGCAGGCACTTCGAGAGATCACCAACCCCCGGCAGCTCCCCCTGTACGGCCGGGGCTTCAGCCGGCCGCGGCCCGTCGCGCGCGTCGGCGCCGCCACATACCCGAGGCTGTGCGCCGGCTGCCGGACGCGCGAAGCCCGCTACGGATTCCGCGACGAGGCGCACCCGCAGGCCGATCGTCCGCAGACGCTGTGTTTCGACTGCTTCAGGATGGAGATCGTCCGGCGGCAGGCCGTGGCCGCGCAACTTGCACGCGGCTGGAACGCGTCGCAGGTCCGGCTGCCGCTCGACGACACGCTGAAAGAGCTCTCGCTGCGCCGGCGCCGCGCGCAGATTGCCGCCCGCCACGCGCTCGAGGAAGCGTCGCGGTAGTCGAGCGTGGCTTGATCTCACGCGCTGGCGCGAGCTCGGGCTGCGCCTCGAGCGGACGCTAAGCCTCCAGCCGACACTGCCGCCACGCGGCTATCGCACGCGGAACGTCTCGGCCGCGCCGGGCGCGCTGAACGCGATGTCGCGCGACCCGGTCCGGCCCTGAACCGTGTAGCTGCCGCGCATCTGCAGGAAGTCCATGCCGCCGGCCGGCGCGCCCTGTTCCATGCGCGTGACCACCGCGGACGCCACGTCGAAGCGCAGATCGAGCTCGAGCGCGGATCCGCGCGCCCGAACGGCGATCGTCTTCGGCCGCCCGGCCCCATCATCCTCCTCGACGATCCGGACGTCGGTGGAGTAGCCGAGCGGACCGTCCGGCCCCAGGACGCCGACGAAGCCTGGAAGCGTTTCGGGATCGGCAGCCTCGCGCGGCGGGAACACGCGGCCGTAGATCACCGAAAGGTCGCCCTCCTGCGCCTGTCCCCACTGCCAGGAGACGCCCTCCCAGAAGCCCCAGTTGTGATCGTGGTAGCCGCGGCCGCCGGCGAGCGAGATGCGCGTCCCGTCGATCTCGAGGTGGCCGTCGAGCGCGCCGGACATGACCGGCACGACGTAGCCCGTGCGCCAGCCGCGCGCGCCGGTGATTTCAATCGGCGGCACCAGCCGGCCGGGCGTGGCCTGCAGCGTCAGGTCGCCGAGGGCTCTCGTCCCGGCCGCGCCGCGAAGGTCGAGGTGAATGCGGTACTGCATGCCGTCGAGCATCACCGAGCTGCCGCCGATCGTCAGATCCGGGGCCGCGGCCAGGTCGGCGTCGGCGAGCTCGGCGCGTCCCGTGAACGATTCCACCCGCCCGCCGCGATCGAGCTGGAGCCGGACTCCTGCCGCGCGCGCACCGCTTGCCGTACGCGGACCGACGAGGAACGTCAGATAGAAGCCGGCCTCGTCCGAGCGCCCGTTGAAGTAGAGCCATTCCGCCCACGAGCTGCTCCACTCGGTACCTTCGGGAATGCTGTGAAAGCGATCGATCTGGCGCAGGAGCAGGTCCGGCGGCGCGTCCACCCATGCGATGTCTTCCGGCGAGTCGCGCCAGGCATCCATCGATGCGGTCTCGGGATCGTTCAGCGCCCGCTCGAGACTGGGAATCCCGCCGCGTGCGGACACGCGTGTCGCCCGTCCGCCGCGAATCAGGAACAGATCCGTCGTGTGCGAGGGGGCAGCCGTGCGCAGGCGAGGACGCAAGGCGTCGGACTGCAGCGTGCCGGAGAGCACGAAACGCGCGGGAGTCGTCGGGCCGAGGCGGATGGCGACATCGCCGCCGCCTGCCAGCGCCGGCGCCTGCGCTTGTTCGAGGACTATTCCCGCGACGCCGAGCAGGATTGCCATCACGGCGACGCCGACGCCGAAGCCCGCCGCGAGCACCGCGCTCCGGACCGGATGGGCGGTGAGCGAGCGAACCGCCAGCCGCCCGATCATCGTGTGGCCTCCTGCTCGATCCGCCCGTCGCGCATCGTCAGGACGCGCGCCGCGCGGCCGGCCAGTGCCGCATCGTGCGTGACGATGACGAGCGCCGTGCCGTCGGCGTTCACGCGATCGAGGAGCGCGGCGATTTGCGCGCCGGTCGCTTCGTCGAGCTCGCCGGTCGGCTCGTCGGCCAGCAGCAGCTGCGGCCGGTTGGCGAGCGCGCGTGCGATGGCCACGCGCTGCATCTCGCCGCCCGAGAGCTGCGACGGCCGATGGTCGGCGCGGTGCGACAGCCCCACGTAGTCCAGCAGCTCCGCGACGCGCCGCCGGCGTTCGGACCGCGGAGCGCCGGCTTCGGCCAGCGGCAGCTCCACGTTCTCGGCTGCGGTCAGCATCGGCAGCAGGAAGAAGCGCTGGAAGATGAAGCCGATCCGACGCAGCCGCAGTGCGCTGCGCCTGGCATCGGACAGGGTCGACACGTCCTGGCCGTCGAAGAGCAGCGTGCCCGACGAGGGCGCGTCGACGCAGCCGAGCATGTGGAGCAGCGTGGACTTGCCGCACCCCGACGGACCGCGCACCGCGATGTGATCGCCGCTGCGAATCTGCAGCGTGACGTCGCGCACCGCGTGCACCGGCCCGGCCGGCATCTCGAACGTGCGTCCCACGCCGCGTGCGTCGACGACGACCTGGCTCACCCGATCACCTCGTTGCGAAGCGTCGCCGCGATCGGCAGGCTCGAGACGATGCGCATCGGATACAGCGCCGCAATCAGCGCCGTGGCCGCGAGCAGCCCGAGATGGACGGCGAGCGCCGTGCCTTCGAACACGAAGAAGTGCAGGTCGGCGGGGATGCCGGGCATGCCCTTCAGAATGCGATCCAGCCCGGAGGCCAGCGCGACGCCGAGCGGCAGCGAGAGCAGTCCGCCCAGGCCGACGATCAGCGCCGACTCCGAGAGCACGTCGGCGACCACGCGCGAGCGCGAGAAGCCGAGCGCGCGCAGCGCCGCGATTTCGCCGAGGCGCTGGTTGACCGAGACGGTCAGCAGCACCGAGATCAGCAGCACGGCAAACGTGACGGTGACGGCGGTCAGCACGGCCGAGATCTGGCGGAAGTAGGTAAAGCCCGTCTGCTGCAGACGGCCCACCACATCGTCGTTGGTGAGCGCGTGCACGCCGGGCACTGCCTCGCGAATCGCCGCCGCCGTCTCGCGCGATTCGCCTGCCGATGTCACCAGCAGCAGATCGGCATCGTCGGCGGCGTTGCCGCCGCACGCGGACCGCAGCGTTTCGAGCGAACCGCCGAGCGCCGCTTCGTTCGGGCCGGCGAACGGGAACTCGGCAATCCCGACCACCGTCAGCCTCGCGGGCGGCAGCGCTTCGCGGTCGGCGCTGCACGAGGCGCGGAGCGTGATCCTCCCGCCGACGTCCACGCCGGCGGCTTCGGCGATGGTCGTGTCGATGACCGCCTCGTCCGAGCCGCGCGCGTCGCGTCCGCGCGTGACCGTCCACGGCGGCGTGATCGATGCACCCTCGCGTGACCGTCTGGCGACGCCCTGAAACGTGGCGTCGATCGGCCGCCCGCTCGATCGCTCGATGCGTGCATCGGCCGTCCTGACGATCAGCACCGATTTGGCCGAGGGGAGCGCGGCAATTCGCTCCGCCATGGCCGTGGCCCCGGTGAGCCGCCCGCTGCGGCCGGGCAGCTCGGTGGCGGCGACGCGGATGTCCCAGCCCGAGCGTTCGAGCAGGTCGCGCATCGAGGTGATCAGACCCTGCGAGAGCAGGAGCATGTCGAACAGGAGCGCGCCGACCGCGGCGACGCCCAGCACGCCGAGGATCGCGCGGGCCGGCTGGCGCACCAGGCTTCGCCACGCAAACGCCAGCGCGTTCATCGTCGGGCGAGCCGCAGCCCGCTGCGGCGAAGGAGCGCCCACGATGCGAGCACGGTCGCCGATGCGCCGAGCGGTACTGCGATGGCGGCCGAGGTGAGCGCCACGTCCCGGGTGATGCGGACGAAGACCAGCGCGGTGTCGTAGCGCCACTGGAAGAACGCGTTGATCAGCCCCTCGGAGAGCAGCGCGAGCACCAGACCGAAAGCGGCGCCGGCTCCCGCGACGATCAGGCCTTCGATGAGCACCTGCACGAGCACGCGCCGCGCCGGCAGGCCGATCAGGCGCAGGATGCCCACTGTTTCGCGCCGTTCGTCGACGAGCATGATGGTGAGCGCCAGCAGGAACACCGTCGCCGCCACGATGGTCACGACGGCGATGGCGAGGTGGAATCGCTCCAGGACGCGGAACGGCCCGGCCGACCCCGCTGCCTCGGTGGACGGCCGCGCGATCACGCCCGGCATGCGCGCGTTGACGTCGCGGGAGAACGCGGCCGCGTCGGCGGGATCGACCAGCGCGACGTTGATGTTGCCGATGTATTCGGCGCCGGCGGGCACATCCGGCGGGCGGGTGAGATCGAGCAGGTCGGGCAGGTGCAGCCGCACCTCACGCGGCGCCGCGCCGAGGCGGGCCGGGTCGGGAGTAGGCTCGTAGATTCCGGCGACGCGAAAGCTTCGTGCGCGGGTGCCCTCGGCATCCACCGCGAGCTGCACGATGCTGCCGACGGTCAGCCCCTGCTCGGCGGCGAGCTGGCGCGAGATCAGCACCTCGGGCGGGGCATCCTGCGCGGCAGCCATCGCGGCCGAGAGCAGCACGGCGAGGGCGACGCGGGACAACCAGGCTGGGGTCACGAACGATCCGAACGACTGAGCTGTTCGATCCTCGTCCACTCGGCGTCGGTGACCGGCATCACCGACAGTCTCGGCATGCGGACCAGCGGGAACGAGGCAAAGGTCTTGTCGCTCTTGATCTCGGCCAGCGTCACCGGGCGCGGCAGCCGCTTGTCGGGGACGATGTCGACGACCGAGAGCTTGCCGGAGGCGTCGCCGGGATCCGGGTAGGCGTCGCTGGCCGCCCTGGCGATGGCGACGACCGCCTTCTCCTTGCCGGTGTGATAGTAGAAGATGCGATCGCCGCGCCTGATCGCGCGGAGATGCTTCTGCGCGAGCGGGTTGCGCACACCCGCCCACACCGTCTTCCGATCCTTCTCCAGCTGGTCGTAGCTGTAGTGCTCCGGTTCTTCCTTGACGAGCCATCGCGCCATGTCCGGATGATAGCAGCTGGCAGGGAGGCGCCCGGGCGCTGCGGCGCTGTTCGCTTTGCCATGCAAAGCGCTTTGATCTAGAATCGGCGGGCCATGCCCTGGACCGCCATGCACGAGCGCGCCGCGGAATCGATCGAGTTCATCCGCGAGACGATGGTGCGCAGCGCCTCGTTCACCGCGGTGCCCGGCCAGGGCGGCGCGGCGATGGGGGCGATCGGCGTGCTCACGGCGCTGCTCGCGTCGCGCGCCGACACGCCCGAGCGCTGGCTCGCCACCTGGCTGGCCGCGGCCGTCGTTGCGGCGCCGATCGGTCTGACCGCGACGGTCATCAAGGCCCGGCGCAACCACGTCGCGCTGTGGTCGGCATCCGGCCGGCGCTTCATGCAGGGGTTCCTGCCGGCCATCGTCGCGGGTGCGGCGCTGACGCTGGCGCTCGTGCGCGCCGATCGCTTCGAGCTGCTGCCGCCGACGTGGCTGCTGCTCTACGGCGCCGGCATTCTCGCCGGCGCCACCGCCAGCATCCCGGTGCTGACCTGGGTCGGCGCGCTGTTCATGGCGCTCGGCCTTGGCGCCGTGGCCACCGTCGGTCTGTGGCCCGACGTCTGGCTCGGCGCGGGGTTCGGCGGGCTGCAGATCGTCTTCGGCGTCATCATCATGAGGAAACATGGCGGGTAGGCGCAGTGCGGCGGCCCGGCATGCCGCGCCGGCCGCGGCCGATCGAACCGCAGCGGCGCGAAAGACGCGCCCCGTGCAGAGCCCGGCGGCGGCGCGCGCCGTCGTGCTCGATCGCCTGATTCACGATCGCACGCGGTTGGCAATCATCAGCGCGCTTGCGGCGAACAGTCCGCAGACGTTCACCGAGCTGAAGCAGCTGCTCGATCTCTCGGACGGCAACCTCAGCGTGCACGCGCGCAAGCTCGAGGATGCCGGATACATCACGTGCACGAAGGGGTTCGAAGGCCGGCTGCCGAAGACGCGGTTTGCGTTGACCGAGGCCGGCCACCGCGCGCTCCGCCAGTATCTCGATCACATGGAAGCCATCATCCGGCACGCGCGCCCGAAGCGATAGGGCGCTTCGTCACGCGGCGTTGCCGGCTTCGCGCTTCCACAGCATCAACACAGTCAGATCACGAAGGCCTGAACCGCCGCCGGCCCTGTAGTGTCCACCTTCAGGTGGACTTTCCGTGGCGTCCACCTTTACAGGATGAAGGGCGCGGCGCCACCGGGACGGCCTGCGCATGACGACGCCGCCGCGCATCGCGTGTTCGCGGTACACACGATGTGTGACGTCGCCGATCGTGATCTCCCCGCGCTCGCGCCACGCGTCGAAACCCCGCGAAAACCAGTGCCGCGGCGCCAGAGCAACATTGGCGTCGATGATACCGGGCAGTCGCTAGCTCTGAGGTCTCCCGGCATTCCGGTGTTCGAACGGCGTCGTCCCGAAGCGCCGCTTGAATTGCCGGTAGAAGTTCTTCTTGCTTCGGTAGCCGACGAGCAGCGACACCGCTTCGACCTTGACGCCGTCGCGGATCAGCGCCGAGGCGCGGTCGAGCCGCACGGTGGTCAGCCACTGGTGGACCGACATGCCGACGGCCCGCCGGAACATGCCGCCGAGATAGGCGCTCTGGCGGTGCAGCTCGGCGGCGAGCGAACGCAGCGTGATCGGTTCGGAATACGACTGTTCGATCCGCTCGAGCATGCGGCGCACGTGCTCCTGGGCTACCGAAGGGGGCGCGCCGCGGCCGGCGGCGGCTGCGGCAAGCGCAGGCCGCACGGCGAGCGGCAGCTTGACCACCACTTCCGTCCCGCGATTGGGTCCGTCGCTGTGGATATCGATCGAGCCGCCGTGGCGGATGACCAGATGACGCGCGACCGCCAGGCCGACGCCCAGACCGCGCCCCGACTGATCGGGGCCGGTGGAGAACATCTCGAAAACGCGCGACAGCACATCCGGAGCGATCCCCCGGCCGGTGTCGGCGACGCTCACCGTCACCTGGCGCTCGGAGGGCAGCGAGGTCAGCCAGATGCGGCCCCCGTTGTCGGTGTATTTGATGGCGTTGTTCAGGATGTTCGAGAACACCTGCTCCAGCCGGACGCGATCGCCCTGTATCCAGCATGGTCCCGGCTCGAGCAGCACATCGAGCTGCAGCTCCTTCTGGCCGACGGCGGGGCGGACGGCCTCGGTGAGCTCGTGGAGCACGTGATGCAGATCCACCTGCTCTTTGCAGACGGCGGTGACATCGCGGCCGGTCCGGGCCACGACGAGCAGGTCCTCGACCAGACGCGAGAGACGCATGCACTGACGCTCGAGCACCTCGCAGCCGTGCGCGCGGCGCGACATGTCGGTATCGTCCTTGATGAGCGAGATGGCAGCGGTCACCGCCGACAGCGGCTGACGCATCTCGTGCGCAACGCGCACGAGCACGTCGCTCGCCGCCCGGTCCAGCACGTCCCGGGCGCCAGCGGGTGACGCCTCGGTCTGACGCGAGTGTCTGACGTCCTCAACTTCGCCTGTGACATCGACCATGGAAGAACTCCGGTGGAAAACGTGAGTGTGGAACTGTCGTGGCGTCGAGTGGGCCCTGTCAGCTTTTCCCGTGTGCCCGGCGTCGCGCACGCTCGATGTACCGGTTCGCCCGCGGATGTGCCGCGGACGCGATTCACGTGAGTGCGGCAGGCGTGCAAGCGGGACATGTCTTCGGCCTGTGAGCATCCTGGGGGGGTCGAGCGCGAGGGAGCTTCCAGAAGCTGTTCGCGGCTCATGGTCATAACCTCATGACGCAACGGGGAAACCGTTCGACAGTCTGACGTACGAATTTGGTGATCGCGCTCAGGGAAAACCCGTACAGACGACAATTCTTTTGCGCTCGAGGTCCAAGCTCGGCGCGCGACAGTGGAGGATGAGATCGCGCACGGATCAGATCGATTCAGATCGATCAGCACATCAGATCGATCAAATTGACGCTCGATGCGCTCTTTTTCGCCGCGGTGAAATCGATTTGACGACGAAACGGCCGTGTCCGTTCTCCGGCAGCGAACGGCTCGACGCCATTGCGGCTCTCAACAACGCTGTTACAGCGGGATCGTCGAGCTGTGCCGCTGACTCCAGCCAGAGGCAGCGCCGTTTGCCGCGGCCCATCAGCAGCCGGTCCGGATCGGGGAGCTGGGTGCCGTTGGGAAAGCACAGATTGACGCCGCGCGCGTCGACGACCAGCGACACGATGATGTCCGAAGCACGCTCGGACGATGCGAAGCCGAACGCCAGCCGGCGGGCGTTGTCGTAGACGAGCTCGATGGCCGTGGGCAGATGCTGCCGCAGCCGTCTGCGTGCCTCAGGGACGAGGCCCCGAATTGCAGGGGGGAATCGCGCCAGCAGCGGAAGCAGTTCCCGGGGGAGAGCGTCGTGGCTGCGCAGCATAGGAACGATCGGGGTGAAGCCGGGTCCGGCTCCTATGAGCCGGACTGATGTCAAGTCTCTTCCGTTTCGACAGACGTCACCGGAGCAGACCTCCTAACCCGCCTGAGGTCTGCGAAGGTGACGTCTTCGTTGTTCCCGTCCGCGCGCGGTTTCGTGGCTGGGCGAGTCACTCGCCACCAGCTCCTATGCGTGTCGGCT
>Ga0209172_10002057_pt1 | contig 38007 bp, 30 predicted proteins | sample LarsenN4metaG_FD_184113 | JGI IMG/M metagenome (GOLD analysis project Ga0209172, IMG submission 184113) | Hot spring sediment bacterial and archeal communities from British Columbia, Canada, to study Microbial Dark Matter (Phase II) - Larsen... ... | reverse complement strand
GGCGTTTGTGCCCAGTCGCAATCGCTAATTGACTCAATCGAGGGAGGAACGGGTTCATTCATCTTGCCACCCTAACAGCCGCCAGTGTTTTTCTCAATTAAATTTTGTCAACCCCTTGAACGGTTACCTTACGAAGGTCAAAAGTAGGATTTTCACCCGTCTCATTTGATACATCGATCGCAGTCATACAGCACACCTGAAAAAATCGAAGTACGCTAATAGTTTTACAGCAGAACTATCTAGACTTCGAGCTTGGTGGCTGCTTTATTTACTAAAACAAATTAACAGTTTTCCAACCGTGTAATAAACTTTTGAAAAATAAAAACCAGGCGACACTCTCTCTTGAGCTTTGACTTTTAGCCTTGAGCATTACGTTTTACGCTACTCATTTTGTTATTCATTTCAAGCAATAAAACTACAGATAGGTTCTTCAGTTAGCCAAAGATAAAAATTCTTTTCGCTTAAATTATTTAATAACCTGGCAGATTCTTATGAGATAGAAAGTAGCAAATTCAACTTAACTCCGACTGTAAAAAACCCCACCAAACAACCAGCAAGGTTAGTAACGATGGGGCAAGAGACGCAGTTAGGAGGTATCTCACTCACTAAACTACACAAGGAAATATCGTTAATGCCTGCATTTAATAAGTTCTTAAACTCTTAAGCGCGAGACGTAAAGGAATTGCAACATTTTTCTCTTCGCTGAAATCCTCGGTTGACAACGGCGATCGCGTTCTCAACCCAATACTTTCCCGGAAAATCCAAAAAGCGCGGTATAAGGAAGATATTGACGACTAGCAGCAAAACAAAGCAATCGTTGCACCCTGACCACCGCAAAACAGATTGAAGGAATGCTTACAAGTTTGCAGAACGGCCGTTACAGAATCTTACGTGACCTCGGTGGCGGTGGCTTTGGCAAAACATTTGTTGCAGAAGATACTCTATCGAGCGATCGCCGCATCTGCGTGATTAAGCAGTTTCAGCCAGGTAGTCGTGACCAAGAATTTCTGAAAATTGCGCGGCGTCTGTTTCAAAGTGAAGCAGAAACCCTTCGCAAGCTAGGCAACCACGCTCAAATTCCAGAGCTATACGATGGGTTTGAAGAAGATCAAGAATTTTATTTAGTGCTGGAATACATCGAAGGTCAAGCACTTAACCAGCGACTCAATGAAGTGAGTCGGCTAGATGAATCAGATGTTACCCAACTGCTACGCGATGTATTAGAAGTATTAGATTTCGTTCATCAAAATCAGGTAATTCATCGTGACATCAAACCTGCCAATCTGATTCAGCGAAAAGATGATGGGAAGTATGTCTTAATCGACTTTGGGGCAGTCAAACAACTTCAGACTCAATTACACACAGAATTGATGCAAACGGGCTACACCGTAGGCATTGGCACACAGGGCTATGGTCCGAGTGAGCAGTTGATGGGCAAGCCACGCTACAACAGCGACATCTATGCCCTGGGTATGACAGCCATTCATGCGCTTACAGGAATGCAACCCGCTCAGTTGCCAACGCATCCCGATACCGGAGAAGTCATTTGGCGCGATGAAGCCTTAGTCAGTCCAAAGCTAGCTGCCATCTTAAACAAAATGGTGCGCTATCACTTTAGCGATCGCTACGCTGCAGCCCGTGATGTTTTATCTGCGCTTGATCAACCCGCTGAAACCATTCTCGACGAAACACAGGCACCATTGCTAGGTGACTATGGAATGACGCGTCCTGTGCAGGATAGTGTGCGAGAACAAACGCGTGTTTTACGCAAACCTGCGCGATCGCTCTATACCTTCTTCATTCTGGGATTGGCAAGCTTTGCCGTCACTGGCGTTGTGGCAGGCATTCGTTTACTCGGAGGCTTACAAACAGCAGAGCTAGCCGCGTACGACCGCATGGTTCGCTACAAGCCTGTCATGCCCAGAGATGATCGCCTTACAATTGTGGCAATTACCGACACCGATATTCAAACTTTGAAACGGTTTCCAATTCCAGATGCGGCGATCGCCCAACTGATTCAACGGCTGCAAACCTTTCGTCCACGGGCGATCGGCCTCGACTTACTGCGTGACATTCCGCAAGAGCCAGGTCATCAAGCTCTCGTCAAAGCCTTGCAAGCAGACAACGTCATTACAATCACCAATTTGGGTAATCCCCCAACTCCGGCTCCGCCTAATGTACCCGCTGATCGGGTTGGGTTTAATGATATTCCGCTCGACCCCAGTGACATTGCCCGTCGCAATCTCATGTTTCTCAACCTGGGGGAACGCGATTACTATTCCTTTTCGCTCCGGCTCGCTTTAGCTTACCTGGCAGGCGAAGGCATTACATTTGATTCCAATACCGAAAACCGGGACTACGTGCGCTTAGGCAAAGCAACCTTTACGCCCTTAAACAAAAACAGTGGTGGATACGAAACAATAGACGATCGCGGCTATCAAATCCTGTTGCGTTATCGGGGTCGCAACATTGCCCAACAGGTCAGCCTTTCAGATGTCTTGGCAGGCAAGGTCAAGCCGGAATGGTTTCAAGACCGGGTGGTTTTAATCGGCACAACCGCATTGACTGCCAAGGACTTGTTTTCAACCCCTTACAGCAGCGTGAATGAGGACATCCCCAGAATGCCGGGAGTGATGGTGCATGCCCAGATGGTCAGCCAAATTTTAGATGCGGCGATGGGTCAATCGGCTTTGTTTTGGTTTTGGCCAGAGTGGCTTGAAGTGGTGTGGATCGCAGGCTGGGCGATGTTAGGCAGCGCGATCGCCTGGTTTATCCGGCATCCGATTTGGGTCGGGTTAGCCGGAGTCAGCCTGGTTGCAAGCCTATTGGTGAGCTGTTATAGCTTGTTTCTGGCTCTCAATTGGGTTCCCTTTATCGCCCCCGCGATCGCCGCGATCGTGGCAGGTGGTCTGGTCATTGCTTATCGAGCCTATGCTGACCAAAATTAGAGGTAGCACTACCAAACAGCAAGAAGCATGGCTCTCTATCCGCCGCATCTCACTTCTCTCTTACAAGCTTGCCCAACGGTTGAAACCACATCTGACGCGCCCCACTACTTTCCATTAGAAAACGGGCGCTACGAAATTAAACCGGGGATGCTGCCGTTAGAGACTGATTTAGGGAATGGAGCCATTGATCGCCAGGTCTTTCAATTTGATCGGAATCGTGAACACTACTACCGCATCAAACAAGCAGCCCGCGCTGAATGTCTGGAAAAGTACTATCAAACTTGCAATTACACCGACACTGTTGCTTGTGCAGTGACCCACTTTATCGTCGAACGGTTGACGCACGAGCATCCTCAGACGTTTCATGCGATCGCCCAACCAAACGGTGCCTGCTCATTGCACAATCGATTCACGCAGGAAACATTGCATTTTGATGCCGACTGGCAACTGCAACCCGACAAGCAACAGCAAACCCCCTATGTCTCCGCCCTGGATGCTTTAGCCACTCAGGTTCAAGAAGATTTAGTTGTGGTCAGCCGCGATCAGAAAAAACATTGGGTCAGTGCGATTCATCTCTGCTTCCCGAACTACTGGGCGGCTACGGACAAGATTGGGCAAGACTTTGCGACTGTCCATGCGCCTGTCGCTGGCATGGAGAAGTTGAACCAGCGAGGTCCAGCGCTGACCCACACCATGATTGCTCATCGTCCGACAGTCCGGTTTGGCTGGGGGTTAACCACCGATACGCGCCTCAATCACCATCCTGATGCGCCGCCTGGTATACCTTTGAGCGAATGGCAGGGCAGACAATTTAACCCGCAAACACCCCGCCTCTACGTTCGAGTTGAGCGCCAGGTGATTTGGGGATTTGCAGCGGTGAATGCTGCTTTGTTTGCCATTCGCACCTACTTTTGGGATTGTGCCATTCTGCGGCAACAGATTGCGCGCAGATCGCAACTCCAGGCCGCGATCGCATCAATGACACCCGCCACACTCGCCTATAAAGGCTTGGCCAACAGCAAAACCGCGATCATGACCTGGCTTACCTCTGGTTAAGTGACAACAACCCAAAGGGGGGTTAACCGCTTGGTAGAATGGTTTGATGCCGTTATTGACCTTTTCTGGAGAACGCAACATGACGCAGGTTGCAGCAACAGCGATCGCAGACCAAGACATTGCCAAGCTTGAAGCAGAACTCGTTAATCAAAGCCCTCAAAAAATTTTAGAGCGCGCCCTCAGCCTGTTTGACAACATTGCCATCTCCTTCAGTGGAGCCGAAGATGTCGTGTTAATTGACATGGCTCACCGGATCAACCCCAACATCAAAGTCTTTAGCCTGGATACAGGCCGGCTCCATGCAGAGACCTATCAATTTATTGAAAAGGTGAGAAAGCATTACGGCATTGCCATTGAGATCATGTATCCCGATGCGGCGGCAGTCGAAGCTTTAGTCACAGAAAAAGGTCTCTTCAGTTTCTACGAAGATGGGCATAACGAGTGCTGCGGAATTCGTAAAGTAGCCCCGCTTCGCCGTAAACTCGCGACCGTAGACGCCTGGGTCACGGGTCAGCGTAAAGACCAAAACCCGTCAACGCGGGCTAGCGTGCCAGTCATTCAGGCAGACACCACCTTTGCGGCGGGCGATCGCCAACTGATCAAATTTAACCCCTTAGCCAACTGGTCTTCTGCCGATGTTTGGATGTACATCCGCTCTTACGAAGTACCTTACAACCCACTCCACGAACGAGGTTTTGTGAGCATCGGCTGCGAACCCTGCACCCGTCCCGTGCTACCAAACCAGCATGAGCGCGAAGGTCGCTGGTGGTGGGAAGATGCAGGGAAAAAGGAATGTGGTTTACATGCTATTAACACCAAGCAAGAAGGGTAAGTAAGCGATCGGGAATGAAGGTTGGGGGGATGGCTGAGCATCTATTCACTCAACCTTCGCTATCTTAATTACTTACTCAATGAGTTTTAGGCTCCACCCCGCGACTGCCAGCGTTTACGTCTAGCGCTTGCCTTTCGTTTTGCCTTTTCAAGGGGAGTCTCATAATGCCGTTTCTTCTTCATATCGGCGAAGATATCAGCTTTAGAGACTTGCCGCTTAAAGCGACGGAGTGCAGACTCAATCCCTTCATTCTCACCCAAAATCACCTGAGCCACTTCACAACCTCCTCTTTGTGTTAAATAGTGCGTGAAAACTGGCAGAACTCAATACTTCAGTTCTAGCAAATAGCGGTGCAGAACGATCCTGCCAGGAGTTGAGTGGTGAGAAACCGGAAAAAAACTCTAGCAGAATAAGGCACTTCCTTTTCTGCTAGAAGCTCCTCATTTATGAGTTTTTTGTTAGTTATTTTATTTAGTAGCGACGATCGCCCCGTGATTGGCGATTATTTCCCCATCCACCACCTGAGGCTGGACGCTCTTCGCGTGGGCGAGCCTTATTCACTTTCAGGTCACGACCCATCCATTCTGCTCCGTCGAGTGCATCGATCGCAGCCGTTTCTTCTGCATCTGACGACATCTCAATAAAGCCAAAACCACGACGGCGACCTGTTTCGCGATCTGTCGGGAGTTGTACCCGCTTAACTGTTCCGTATTCTGCGAAAATCTCGCTGACTGCCTCTTCAGTCGCCTGATAAGGCAGGTTACCAACATAGATTGACATGAACCACTCCATGTGAAATGTGCAGAGAATCAAGTCGGAGAGTTGCCTGTCAACCTATATGAAGACTCAACTGAACCCGAATATGAAATCTCATTCGATTTAATACTAGCGCAGAACAAGGCGGTTGCTTGCTCTGCTGCCAAAAAAGTCACCACCCCGTCAGGAAAGCTGGCTAAGCAGAAGACTCATCTCAATTTTAGTCTCAACTATTACACTTCGACGAACAAACTGTAAACTACTCGCACACACAAAAGCCACGCTCAGAGGATTTTTAATCAAAAGACTGCAAAACTTGCAAAGACAAATCGCAAATGACTGTAAAAGCTCAATAAAGATCGGCGGCTAAATCGTCCTTTCCATTTCGATTCAGATAGGATTCGATCGCAGGATTTAATGAACTTTCATGACTTAATGAACTTTCATAACGATCTTAACTGTGGCACTTTTATAAAAGTTTTTGTACTTTACTCGCCACTGCGCGATCCCAGTCCTGCTGATCAACGCTGGAGAATGAGTCTGTGAAATCCAAGTGTCCGCCAGTTGATAAACGGGTTTCAGTCGATCACCCCATCGGTGTTCGGTGTGTCGAGTTAACACAGCCACTTGCACCATTGATGGATGTGCAAAGTTATAGTCACGTTCGAGTTTACGTTGCTAGAAACGGTAGCCCGTTTGGCTGGGTTCAAATCACCAACCAGTTTCAGCCTCTTAGCGTTACCGATTTAGCCCAAGCGATCGCGCAGAAATTTGGCTCAGACAGCCTTGCCCCTGTTGCGTCAGCCCCAACCGAGTCACTTGCGCCCGACGTTTCGGTGTCGATCATCGTGGCAACCTGCGATCGCCCGACTGACTTACGCAGTTGCCTGCGCCAGTTGACAACCCAAGCAACCCAACGCCCCGTTGAAATCATTGTTGTCGATAATCGGCCTGACTCCGGTTTAAGCGCACCCGTCGTTGCAGATTTTCCACAAGTCACGTTAGTCAATGAGCCACGTGCGGGGGTTTCCTATGCTCGCAATGCTGGCATTAGCCAAAGTCACGGCGAGATCATTGTTTCAATTGACGATGATGTGGTTGTCGCACCCGACTGGCTCGAAAAGTTAGTTGCGCCATTCTCTCGTTCAGAAGTCATGGGGGTCACCGGCAATGTGCTGCCTTTAGAGTTGGAAACCCCGGCGCAACAACTATTTGAAATTTATGGAAATGGTGGTCTGAGCCGAGGTTTTGAGCCATTTGAAGTCGATCGCGACTGGTTGCTTAGCTCGCGGCTGGTTGCCCCCGTTTGGGAATTGGGTGGTACAGCGAATGCAGCCTTTCGAGCCTGTGTCTTTAGCGATCCCAAGATTGGCTTGATGGAGGAAACATTAGGGCCAGGAATGCCATCAGGAGTGGGTGAAGACATTTACCTGTTCTACAAAATCTTGCTTGCAGGGCACACCATGGTTTATCAAGCGTCTGCCTGCGTGTGGCATCGGCATCGGCGCACACTTCCTGAATTGCGTCGTCAACTCTACAACTACAGCAAGGGTGTTATTTCGTATCATCTGACCACCCTCCTGCGCGATCGCGATTTTCGCCTCTTGCACAGCTTGCTGATTTTTCTACCGATTTACCACATCAAGCAAGTGGTTTGGTTTCTCATCGGGCAGAGTGCTTACCCCGCTTCGCTCGTTTGGGTTGAAGTCCTTGGTCACCTGGCTGGGCCGTGGTCGCTCTGGCGATCGCACCAGCGCGTTCAATCGCTTGGTCGCAGTGCCTCCTATGTGGATCCGGCACAGCGTCTCACTCACAATTCAACTTTTCCTGTGGCGCAAGCCAAATCATCATCCTTGTCCTTGAGGTAACCATGCCAAATTGGGTTAAGACTGTCGATATTGAATTGAGTGGCCCAATTCAATCTATTGAGAATCTCAAAGCCTACCAAGTTTTGCGCGGCTTACTCCGCTGGCAGGGAGCGCCAGTTGGATATATTGAGATGCCTGTGAATGGCGATCGCTGCGCGGCTTCCGAGATTACCAAAGCGGTTTTGGCGCAAGGCGTTGAGTGGCTCAAACACAATCTTGTTTATAACCGTCTAACCCAATCAGACAACTTAAGCTGGCAGATTAGTGAGCTATTACGCCTCCCTCCTAACCGCTCTCATAAACTCTTACCCGTTACAGTTGCGCTTTGCCTTGAGCGCATTGAACCTAATCTGATGGCATGTCTCGCGGTGTTGCAGCAATCGATTTATCCCAAGTTAGATGTGCTGATCGTTGATGCAAGCACCGAGAAAAATGAGCTAGCGGCTACTGTCGCTGAGTTTGGCGATCGCTTTCACTATCATGCTTCACCTGCGCCGAGCTTAAATGCCGCGCGCAACTTTGCCATTCAAACAGCGAAAGGCGACATTCTGGCCTTTCTCGATGGCTCTGTCATTCCTGCGAGTGACTGGGTTGACGCTCTCGCAGCCGCCTTTGCCGAACAACCTCAAGCTGCTGCCATTGCTGGACTAGCGATACAAGCAGAGTCTACAAGTGCTTCGCAAATTTGGTTTGAGCAACGTTATAGCCTGTGGCGTGGATTTCAACCAGCGTGGCATGCCTTTAATTTGACTGCCCCAATCAAATGGAACTTATTAGGAACCTGGCAGATTGGGACAGGCGCAAATCTTGCTTTCCGTCGTCGTGTGTTTGACCAGATTGGCGGTTTTGATCTGGCGCTTGACCAGGCGCAACTGACTGAGGGTGGCAGCGATATGGATTTGCTCGGTCGGCTGTTATTGGCAGGCGAGCAGGTTTTTTATGAGCCAAAAGCGATTGTTTACTACAACACCCCTGCAACCGAAGCTGAGCTGCGATCGCATATCTGCCGCTACATCACAAGCTTCTACGCGTATCTCAGCGCCAGTTCTCAACGGTATCCCAAGCTAAAGCTGGCGTTTTTTAAGGTCGGTTTGTGGCAACTGCTTTACTCGTTGAAGTCTCTGCTTCTCATCAAGTGGTTTCCGCGCCGCATGATTTTGATGGAGCTGCTGGCGATCTCCGGGTGTCAGGGCAAATATACCAAGGCACAACAAACACAAACATCCGTCTCAAATACTCCTTCTCTGGTTGCAAGCCAGCCTGCGAAGCGGTTGATGGCCGTGCGCACCATAGAAGTAAACCAACCCTTGCCAACATTGAGGGACGTTACCGATTATCAAACTGTTCGCGTGTTTGTCAGATTTGATGACGCGCCAATCGGTTACGTTGACATTGAGAATAATGGTCGGGTTATCTCTCCTGCCTGGTTAGCTCGCAAGATTGCTTTTACGCTGGCTGATGAGTTGCTGGCTGTTCCCTTGGCTCACAACCAGGAAGCTGTTTGGGCGAGTTTACAAACCGCTTTAAGAGATTACCTTCAAGCCGATGCCGTCGCACCCGCTCAACCTGTGCCCGCTCAACTAGCACCTGATGTGCCAGTCAGCATTATTGTGACGACCTGCGATCGCCCCGACGACCTCGAAGTGTGTTTACAACAATTACTGGCTCAAGAAACGCACCGTCCCGTTGAAATTGTGGTTGCTGATAACCGTCCCGCATCGGGCCTCACCGCTCCTGTTGTGGCGAAGTTTTCAGGGGTGAAACTGGTCAGTGAGTCTCGCCCCGGCGCTTCCTATGGCAGAAATGCGGCGATCGCCGTAACCACAGGCGACATCATTGTTTCGGTTGATGATGATGTGACGGTTCCGACCGACTGGTTAGAAAAGCTGATTGCTCCAATGGCACGCCCAGAAGTGATGATGGTGACGGGCAACGTGCTTCCTAAAGAGCTAGAAACTCCGGCTCAACTTCTCTACGAGCAAATTAAGGGAGGTCTCAGTTCTGGGTTTAAGCCGCTTGAGGCAAATGGTGACTGGTTCTACTCCTACGAGCGCAGCACTCCTCCAATTTGGGAGTTAGGCGTTTCTGCCAATGCCGCTTATCGAGCCAGCATTTTCTGCCATCCGCAGATTGGTTTAATGGATGAGGTGCTTGGGCCGGGTACTCCCACGATTGGAGGCGAGGAAGTTTTATTGATGTACAAGGTTCTCAAAGCAGGCTACACCATCCTTTACGAGCCGAAAGCCTATGTGTGGCATCGTCACCGTCGTGAGTTAAAAGCGTTTTATCGTCAAATTTATGGACACATGAAAGGTGGCACCGCTTACTTACTTGCCCTTTGGCTGAAGGAAAAAGACCCACGCGCCTTTCGTCACCTCTTCTTTGAGTTACCTCGCTATTACAGTCGTCGTTGCTATGAACGGTTGCGTGGTTTTGACCAAACGCCTTGGCAATATATTTGGAGTGAGGTGAGTGGCTATGTCACAGGCTTTTTAGGCTATTGGCAAAGCTGTCAACGGGTTAAAAAGTTAGGCTACAGTCAACCTTACATTCCAGTTTCAGAACGCAACGTGGTTGCATTCGCTCCAACGGCGGAGGAAATACGACCGTTGCCAATTCAGCCTCACTCAACATCTGCTTCAACGCAAGACAAGCCCTCTCCCGTTTCGATGGGATAGTTCACCTAACCCTTAAGAAACAGCCTATGGTGCCCAAAACCCAGATGTTACCAAAGTTCAAACGGCGGCAATTTGTCTATTACTCTGACTTAATTGCTGTGCTCGTTTCTCGTGAGTTAAAGCTGCTCTATAAGCGATCGCTCCTGGGCATTGCCTGGACACTGATCAATCCCCTGCTGCAACTGGCTGTCTTCAGCTTCGTTTTTCGGGGCGTGTTGCAGGTCAGCATTCCCCACTACGCCTCTTACGCCTTTAGTGGTCTGCTGATCTGGTCGTGGACGCAAACTTCGCTGGTACAAGCAACTGGGCTGATTACAAACAATCGGGCCTTAATTCGCCAACCTGGTTTTCCAATCGCAATTTTGCCTATCGTTACCGTCACCACTGGTTTAATCCACCTGTTGTTAGCGTTGCCAGTGCTGCTCATTTTTCTGGCTTGGGAAGGAGTGCCCCTGCAACCAGTCGTGTTATTGCTGCCAGTGCTGCTAGCCATTCAATTTGGTTTAACGGTTAGTCTGGCTTATCCTCTAGCCGCGATGAATGTGACATTTCGAGATACGCAGCATACAGTAGCAGTAATCTTGCAGTTAATGGCTTACCTGTTACCTATTTTTTATGCACTAGAGCAGGTGCCTGAAAGCTTTCGAAGCATTTACACGCTGAACCCAATGGTGCCTTTACTGGACGCTTACCGCAAAATTCTTGTATATGGCGCGATGCCTGCCTGGGAAGGGATCCTTTTATTAGGAGCCTTAGCCGCTGTGCTGCTGCCCCTTGGATACCGAATCTTCAAACGTCAGAGCGATCGCTTTGTAGAGGAGCTGTAACTGAATGTCACCCATTGCTGTCAGCGTTCAAAACCTTGGAAAACGATTTCATCGCTTTCATAGCAATCGCCCTCGCACAATTATGGAGGCGGCTCTTTCTGGCTGGCGGCGCTTAAAGCCAACTGATTATTTTTGGGCTTTACGCAACGTAAGTTTTACCGTTGCACCCGGACAAATGCTTGGCGTCTTAGGCCACAATGGCGCAGGTAAATCGACCCTGCTGCAACTACTCGGTGGGGTTGGGCGAGCTGACGAAGGCTCAATTCAAATTAATGGCAGAATTGGTGCCCTGCTAGATTTAGGGGCGAGCTTTCATGCTGACTTGACCGGACGCGAAAATGTCTTTGTCAGTGCGATCGCGGCGGGTTTAACCAGACGGGAAGTACAGCGTCGCTTTGGGGCGATCGTCGAGTTTGCCGAACTGGAACCATTTATCGATAGTCCGCTACGCACCTACTCCACCGGGATGCAGATGCGGCTTGCCTTCTCAATCGCTGTCCACACCGCTCCCGATGTGTTGCTGGTGGATGAACACCTGTCAGTTGGGGATATCGCCTTTCAAACCAAATGCCTGGATCGGATTATGGATTTGAAAGCCAATGGTTGCGCGATCGTGTTGATCTCTCAGAGTGCTGAGCAAATCTGCGAACTTTGTGACCAGGGGCTTTGGCTCAATCAAGGACAAATTGCAGCCCTGGGAGAGCCCCATGCAGTCGCCGATGCCTACGCCCGTCGCATGGCAGCCAAGTCTCTACCTCAGCCCAATCAAACCTACAGCCGAGAGATTGAAATTACAGGTGTCGAGATTTTAGATGCAAACCACAATCCAACTCGCTATATCTCTTCAGGCGAAGGGGTTACCTTTGTCATTACCTACGAAGTACACCAGCCTCTCACAGATGCCATTTTTAGCGTTAGCATCAGCCACGAAGACGGACAAATTTACTTCAACACGCATACAGCTATTGCGGGTCTGTCATTGCCACTCGAAATTGGTACCGGACAAATCATCCTTAAGCTAGGGCGGCTCGATCTGGTGAGCAACCAGTATTTCGCCAATATTGGCGTCTTTGCGCGTGACTGGAGTCATACCTATGATTACCATTGGCATCAACATGCCTTTGAAGTGGGCTGGACTCCGGCAACGGGTGGCATTCTACATCCACCACAACAGTGGGAGATCAGACAAAAATCTAGTTCGATTAGCGTCTAAACCTGATTAGGTACAACCCATGTCACAGTCTTTTCATCCGGCTCAGCATCGTCAGTTGATTGAAGTCCACCCCGAAACGATCGCCCCCAAATTTGAATACAACAATGAGACACTCAACGATCGCTGGATTGTTGAATACATTTTTCCAAATCGACGCAACGGTTACTTTGTTGAGGCAGGCGCAGCAAACGGTAGAGCAGCCAGCAGTTGCTACATCTTAGAGACCGAGTTGGATTGGACGGGTATTTGTATCGAACCTAATGAGTCTTTTTTTCAGAAATTAATCGAAAATCGCCCCCATAGCATCTGTGAAAACGTCTGCCTAGCTGACCAGCCTGGTAAGGTCACCTTTATCCAAGGGGATGGTTTGCACTCTTCCTACCTAAGTGGCATTAAAACGAATTTAGAGCAGTTTAAATCCGGTAGTGCAGAGATTTTGCAAGAAGGAGCCGTGCTTGAGAAAGAAGCAGTTACCCTGGTGTCTTTATTGGAAAAGCACAATGCTCCCAATGTAATTGACTACGGAGCGTTTGACATTGAAGGAAGTGAGTTAGATGTTTTACAAAACTTTCCCTTCGATCGCTACCGTTTTCTTGCCCTCACGATGGAATGTGACGAATCAGTTTGGGAACAACTCTTTCCAATTCTGGCACGCTACGGTTACCGTCAAGTGAGCAACCCATTTAACCCCAAAATGCATTGGGAAAAATACTGTCTGCATGAAAGTGTTGAATGGTAAAAATCGACTAATTTTTAAGTCATCAGCTTTAAGCTCAGTTCTATGCAAAACCAACAGCTAAATGGAAGCGCGATCGCAAACTTTATAGCCAATTGGCTAGATCGATTTGGACAACTAAAAAATTTTCAGTCGCTTTTCAAAAAAGTTTTTATACCGACGCTTACATGGCTATATCAGTTACAAACAAAACTATCGCCTCAGAATCCGCACGCGTTGCATAAGCTGGCAAAAGCCTGGTTACAGCAAGAAAACTGGGAGACAGCTTGCAGAACTGCGCAGGCAGCGATCGCGCTTGATCCGAGTGTGGCCTGGTTTCATCAAACGTTAGGCGAAGCAGCAACCGGGTTGGGCAAGTGGCAACTAGCCGAACAAAGCTATCAACAAGCGATCGCACTCGATCCAAACGTGGCCTGGTTCCACTTTGGCTTGGCAAAAGCGCATATCGCTCAAGAAAACTGGCAGCCTGCGATCTCAGCGGGTCAGCAAGCTGTCATTCTAGAGCCAGATGGTTTCTGGTTTCATTACACGTTGGGTGAAGCTCTCGTCAAAGGAGGCGAGTGGGAGACAGCCCTTCCCATTTTGCAAAAAGCTGTTCAGCTTCAACCCAGCTTTCCCTGGACGTATTATCACCTGGGCGATGCTTTACTCGCTCTGGAACAGGTTGATGACGCGATCGCCAGCTATCAGAAGAGCGTTGATCTCCGCCCTAATAACGACTATCTGGTGCAAAACCTGGAGTACGCCCAACACATTCGGCACCAGTGGCAAAAACTGACTGACTATTGCGATCGAATGCGGCACAAGCTTTCTGGCGATGGCACTCCCCTCAAAATCTTGATGATCACCCCCTATCTACCTTATCCACCTGCATCAGGGGCATTAGCGCGGATGTTTCACGAACTCAAGGCACTCAGCGCTCAGCATCACGTTGTCCTGGCGAGCTTGATGTTTGCGCGAGAAGAGTATGCCTACGAAACAGACCTAGAGCAGTACTGCGACCTGGCAATTACGGTGCCCCTGGGCGATGCGCCGCCCCGTCAAACCGACGAGCCAAAAATCGTCAATCGCTACAGCAGCATCCGCTTCCGCCTCGTTCTCAAAGCCCTGCAAGACGTTGGGTTTGATATCGTGACTTACAACTTTGTCTACGCCGGACAGTATGCCGAGTTCTTTCCCCAGGCATTTAACGTTCTCAACGAACACAACATTGAATCTGAACTGCTCAAACGAACCGCTGAGCTGCAAAAGGAAAAATCAAACATTAACCAACTGGCGCAGCAAACCGACGCTGTTCGCTCGTTTCTTGAATCAGAGCTAGACGCGAAGTTGCTTGCGGCCTACGAAGACCAGATCTGGCCTACGTTTCCGCTGAGAACAGTGGTGAGCGATCGCGATCGGCAAATTCTTGACAGCCGTTGCACTCAAGGAAAAACCCTGGTCGTGCAGAATGGGATCGATACCCAGTCCGTTCAACTGCTCCCATCCCGCACCAATAAAACGCTGATTTTCATTGGCACGTTGAACTACTACCCCAACATTGATGGCGCTTGCTACCTGGTTGAGCAAATCATGCCCTTTGTTTGGGAAATTGACTCAACGATTCAGGTGGTGATTGCCGGGTCGATGCCACCCCAAAAAGTGCTGGATCTGGCTCGCGATCGCCGAGTTCGCGTTGTGCCTAACCCACCTAACATGGATGAGGTTGCGAGCGAATGTAGCTTGTCGGTTGTGCCCTTACGAGTGGGGAGCGGCACCCGCATCAAAATTCTGCATTCTCTGGCGTTGGGCTTACCGACCATTTCCACCAGCCTGGGTTGCGAAGGGCTAGCAGTCGAGGATGGCACCCATTTAATTATTCGCGATGAACCCGCCGACTTTGCCCGCGCGATCGCCCAACTCCTGAACGACTCCGCCTTACAGGAAAACCTGCGCCAAAATGGTCGCCAACTCGTAGAGCAGCACTACGACTGGAACCAGATCTATCAGCAGGCCGAGCAACAACTCGTTGCCCAGTTTGCCGAGTGGAAAGCCACACAACAGGTTCGGTGTTAGAAACTGCATTTAACAACGAAGATAAGGGCTAAATGCTAGCATCCAACCATGAGCAAAAAAGATTCAACTGACTTTAGTTTGTGGATTGATCAAACCGCGCAACTGCTGCAAGAGCGACGTTGGCAAGAGATCGATCTGCCCCGCTTAATTGAAGAGGTTGAAAATTTGGGTAAAAGTGAGCGCCGAGGAATTGCAAGTCAACTGACTCGACTCTTGCTGCACTTACTCAAGTGGCAATATCAACCAGAGCGCCGCTCTGATAGCTGGCTTGACTCAATTACGGATGCTCGCACCCAAATTGAACTAATCATCGAAGACAGTCCAAGTTTACAAAGTTACCCTGCAGAACAGATTGAAACCAGCTATCAACGTGCCCGTCGCCAAGTCGCACAACAAACCAAGCTTGAGCTTGCCGTCTTTCCAGCCAATTGCCCCTATCCTCTCACCCAGGTTTTAGCAGAAGGTTGGCTCCCCGAAAGTTAATCTGCTGAAGTTGCGATCGCATGCTGAGACCCAGATGAAGCTGCTATACTCCGCAGGGCAGTGTCTTTTTCGGTAAGCTATGCGTGTCTTTGTCACAGGTGGAACAGGCTTTGTAGGCGCAAACTTGATTCGGCTGTTGTTAGCAGAAGGCCACACTGTGCGAGCCTTGGTGCGATCGCCCAAGACTGCCAGCAACCTGCAAGGACTCGATGTTGAAATCATCCAGGGCGACCTCAACGACCCCGAACTCTGGCGATCGCTGCAAGGTTGCGAGGTGTTGTTTCATGTTGCGGCTCACTACTCACTCTGGCGAACCGACCAGGCAGCGCTTTACCGGAGCAACGTTGAAGGCACGCGCAACATTCTTGCGGCTGCCCGCAAAGCGGATATTAACCGCACCGTTTATACCAGTTCTGTTGCCGCGATCGGGGTCAACCCCAATGGACAGCCCGCCAACGAAACCTATCAATCACCGCCCGAAAAATTAATCGGAGCCTACAAACAATCCAAATACTGGGCTGAGCAAGAAGCAGTCAAAGCAGCCCAGGCAGGGCAAGACGTTGTGATTGTGAACCCCAGCAGTCCGCTGGGTGCTTGGGATAGCAAACCTACCCCAACGGGCGACATTGTGTTGCGGTTTTTACGTCGCCAAATGCCCGCCTACATCAACACTGGCCTCAACTTCATTCACGTCAAAGATGTGGCCTGGGGTCACTTGCTAGCGTTGCAAAAAGGTAAATCAGGCGATCGCTACATTCTTGGCCATCAAAACCTGACGCTGCAAGCACTGCTGCAACAACTGGCCACTATCACCGGATTGCCAGCCCCTCAACGGGAAGTGCCAGCCTGGTTACCCCTCACCGTCGCCTGGATTGACGAGAACATTTTGACCACTTTTGGTAAACAGCCATCGGTTCCGGTGGATGGTGTGCGGATGGCAACCCAAAAAATGTACTACGACGCCAGCAAAGCGGTACACCAGTTAGGTTTACCCCAAACCCCGATTGCAACTGCTCTGCAAGATGCCGTGAATTGGTTCGTTGAACATGGCTATGCAAAGTTGTAGTCATCCCATGGTAGGGATTTGGCAGTGCCAAACCCCTACCACAGAAGGTTCTTATTTTCCTAAACGTACTCCTCCATCGAAGGACACGTACACACCAGGTTGCGATCGCCATAGGCTTGATCCACTCGACCCACAGCCGCCCAAAACTTCGCTTCCTTTGTCCACTGAGTCGGATACACCGCTTGCTGACGCGAATAGGGGCGATTCCAGTCTTCGGTCAGCGCCAGGGCTGTATGGGGTGCATTCTTAAGCAAGTTATTTTGGCGATCGCTCTGACCCTGCTCAATCTGCCGGATCTCTGCGCGAATCGCAATCATGGCATCACAGAAGCGATCGAGCTCAAATTTAGACTCGCTCTCGGTTGGCTCCACCATAATCGTGCCTGCCACAGGCCAGGAAACGGTGGGGGGATGGAAGCCATAGTCAATCAGGCGTTTGGCGATGTCATCCACCTCAATCTCAGCCGACTTTTTAAAAGGACGCAAATCGAGAATGCACTCGTGCGCGACCAACCCTTGCTTACCCTTATACAGCACGTCGTAGTGCCCCTCTAAACGTTTAGCAATGTAGTTGGCATTGAGAATCGCCACCTTTGTCGCGTCGGTCAGACCTTCACCACCCATCAAGGCAATATACATCCACGAAATCGGCAAAATGCTGGGGCTACCCCAGGGAGCCGCAGAAACAGGACCAATGCCCTGCTTGCCACCCATCTCAACCACCGGATGCTTAGGCAAGAAAGGAGCCAGATGTTTTGCAACCCCAATTGGTCCCATACCGGGACCACCGCCCCCATGCGGAATGCAGAACGTCTTATGCAAGTTAAGGTGGCACACGTCTGCCCCAAACTCAGCCGGGCGACACAACCCGACCAACGCATTCAGGTTGGCTCCATCCATATAAACCTGACCACCATTGCTATGAATCACGTCACAAATGGCTTGAATGCTTTCTTCAAACACGCCGTGAGTTGAGGGATAGGTCACCATCAAAGCAGCAAGCGTCTCACGATATTTCTCTGCTTTAGCTGTCAAGTCAGCCACATCAATATTGCCCTCATTGTCGCAGGCAACCGCTACCACCTGCATCCCTGCCATCACCGCACTCGCAGGATTCGTTCCATGCGCCGAAGTCGGAATCAAACAGACATTGCGATGGTCGTCTCCACGCGAGAGATGATACTCGCGAATCACCAACAACCCAGTGTACTCACCCTGCGAACCCGCATTTGGCTGCAGCGAGATAGCCGCAAAGCCTGTAATTTCAGCCAGCCATTGCTCTAGCTGCTCAAACAATTGTTGATAGCCATGCGTTTGATCCTCCGGCGCAAACGGATGAATTTGCCCAAACTCCGGCCAGGTAATTGGCACCATTTCGCTGGTGGCATTGAGTTTCATCGTGCAAGAGCCCAGCGGAATCATCGCCGTTGCCAGCGACAAGTCTTTGCTTTGCAAGCGATAGAGATAGCGCAGTAGCTCCGTTTCAGAATGGTAGGAATTAAAGACCGGATGAGTCAAATACGGGCTTGTGCGTTGCAGATTGGCGGGGACAGGCGACTGCGGACACGCTAACAGCAAATCTTCGGGGGTAAAGTGGGCAATGTGCTCGCCCGCAAAGATTTGAAACAGCGCAATCAAATCATCAGACGAAACGGTTTCATCGAGCGCAACACAAATCGATCGCTCACTGATTTGCCGCAGGTTAATCCGATGAGAATGCGCCCGCGCTAAAATTTCTGGCGCTTTACCCGCACCGACATCCACACATAGCGTGTCAAAGTACGGTTCCGTTTGAGTTTTGTAGCCGAGCCGTTCTAGGCCAGTCGCCAAAATGCCAGTTAAGCAATGAATCCGATGGGCGATCGCCCGTAACCCAGCAGGGCCATGATAGACCGCATAGGTACTGGCAATAATCGCCAACAAGACCTGCGCCGTACAGATATTGCTCGTCGCTTTATCGCGCCGAATATGTTGCTCTCGCGTTTGCAGAGCCAACCGCAACGCCCGCTGTCCGTGACTGTCTTTTGAGACACCGACCAGACGCCCTGGCAATTGCCGTTTAAACGCTTCTTTCGTTGCGAAGTAAGCGGCATGTGGCCCACCAAAACCAAGGGGCACCCCAAACCGTTGCGTATTGCCGATCGCAATATCTGCCCCAAATTCACCGGGGGGTTTGAGCAGCGTCAGGCTCAACAAGTCAGCCGCCACCGTCACCAGTGCCCCAGCTGCATGAGCGCGATCGCAAAACCCGCTGTAGTCATAAATCACACCATTCGTTGCAGGGTATTGCAACAACACACCAAACACAGGCACATCAAAAGCAAAAGTGCGATGATCTCCCACAACCACCTCAATGCCCAGTGGTTGAGCGCGGGTTTGCAGAACGGCGATCGTTTGAGGATGGCACGCTTCTGACACCCAAAACGTTTTCGACTTCGTTTTAGTTGCCCCAAAGCTCATAGTCATGGCTTCTGCCGCAGCCGTCGCCTCATCCAACAGAGACGCATTGGCAATTTCCAACCCGGTCAGGTCCGTCACCATTGTTTGAAAGTTCAGCAGCGCTTCCAGGCGACCCTGAGCAATCTCTGGCTGGTAGGGAGTATATTGCGTGTACCAACCTGGATTCTCCAGAATATTGCGCTGAATCACAGTTGGCGTAATGCAATTGTGATAACCCATGCCGATATAAGAACGGTAGACCCGATTCTCAACGGCAATTTCCTTCAGCTCTTGCAGCAGCTCATACTCGCTCTTGGCCTGCTCTAAGTGCAGGGGCTTCTTTTGGCGCAGACTCGCTGGCACCGTCGCGTCAATTAACGCATCTAAACTTTCAAAGCCCAACACAGCCAGCATGGCGCGAATGTCTTCGGGTGTCGGGCCAATGTGGCGATCGCAAAAACGGTCGGTCAACGCGAGCGGATTCGAGATCGGATTCATCGAGACTAAACCAGGTGCTTTACCAACCTTATCAGCCCCATTTGTTGAACCGTTTTCTTGCTTGTTTACACCAACGCTGACGTGCTCCATGCTTGCCTCTAAATGCTGCTTCTGGAAAAGTTAATTGGACTCACTCCCACGAGCGAGGTTTATCTTCATATTTTGCAACAATTTAACTAGAACCGCAGACTGACATGACTCAACTTTGAATCGTGATCGGTTCTATCTTGACGGTAATTGAGCAAAAGGGTGGTCATGTTGACTCGCTTCACCCAGAGCCAAAATCCGCTCAGAGTGCTGAGGAGAAGCCAATCCGCTCAGACAACTAACGCCTGCGATCGCACGCCACAAACACTTCAAACCAACCCTTCAACCCACTTTCTTACAATAGTAGAAAATATTTTATAGCCCCACATTTGTCGGCAGCTACTCCCCTTCGACCTGAGCCTTGTAATCATCAGCCGTCAGCGTCTCATCAAGATCTTCCAGGTTTTCGACCTGCACCTTAATCAACCAGGCTTCACCATAGGGGTCGTCTGCCAACTGTTCTGGCGCGTCTAGCAATGGGGTATTGACTGCTAGCACAGTGCCAGAAACGGGTGCATTCAGGTCTTCAACGGCTTTCACCGATTCTACTGTGCCAAACTTCTCACCTTTCTCAATCGTGTCGCCCACATCTGGCAACTCTAGAAACACAATGTCACCCAGTTGATCGACAGCGAAGGCAGTAACGCCAATCGTTGCGGTTTCGTCGATCAATCGCACATATTCGTGGGTATCAAGGTACTTTAATTCCGGTGGATACTCAAAAGGCATAAAACCTCACGCAAACTAACGTAAAATCGACTGTTTTGTCGTAATTTTGCTACTTACCGCCTAATTGCTTCTGATTTACCCAAGCAAGGAGATGTGGGGTTTAGCTTCCTGTTCCTCGCTTCAGTGTTACAAGCATTTAGCAATTACTGACTTCAACACAGAGAGTATAGATAAGTCGAGCTTAGAATTCCACTATTTCCTAACTTCTCACTCTATTTCTTAAACTCACAAGTTCTCAAGCAACCTAGCTCGTCGCAGAGGGGATAACACGCTCAACCCGACGATAAAACGGCTTTTTAACCACCGTCGCCGGATACAACTTGCCCCGAATTTCGACCTCAAGCGCTTGACCGACTTTGGCAAACTCAGATGACACATAAGCCAGCGCGATCGCCCGTTCTAGCGTGGGGGACATCGTGCCACTCGTGACCTCACCCACACTGTTTCCCGTGACCACCACCGGATAGCCATGTCGCGCAATGTTGCGCCCCTCCATCTGTAGCCCCACCAGCTTGCGCGGCACCCCGTTTTGCTTTTGCTGCTCTAAAACAGAGCGACCGATAAAATCACCCTTGCTATCGAGGTGCACCAGCCAACCCAGGCCAGCTTCCAGCGGGGTTGTGTGGTCGTCGATATCCTGACCGTAGAGACACATCGCCGCTTCGAGCCGCAACGTATCACGCGCCCCCAAACCGCAGGGAGTCACACCCGCCTCTAACAGCGATCGCCACAATTCTTTGCCGGATGCCTCACCCAGCATCACCTCAAAGCCATCTTCTCCGGTGTAGCCAGTCCGAGCCAGAAAAGCAGGTTGCCCAAAAATCTCCGCTTCCAAATGCCCAAACGCTTTCACAGCCAGCAGATCAGGCGCGACAAAAGGTTGCAATTGAGCGATCGCCGCTGGGCCTTGAATCGCTAACAACACCTTCTCATCCGACACATCCTGAAAATCTATATCCTTCAGGTGTTCTAAAATCCAGGCTTTGTCTTTGTCCTTAGTGGCAGCATTGACAATCGCGGCCCAACGCTCCTCACCATTTGAGTCAGTGCCCTGGTAATAGAAAATCAAATCATCAATAATGCCCGCTTCTGGGTTGAGCAAAACGGTGTATTGCGCCGCCCCTGGCTGTAAACGGCTCAAATCAGAGGGAACAAGAGTCTGCAACTGGTTCAGCACCCCCTGCCCCTTGAACAGGAAATTGCCCATGTGCGAAATATCAAACACTCCGGCACCCGTTCGAACGGCGTGATGCTCGCGCGTAATCCCGCTGAACTGAATGGGCATCTCCCACCCAGAAAACTCAGTCATCCGGGCGTTTTGCTGTTTGATCAGATCGTAGAGAGGAGTTCTTTTCAAAATCGGGTAAAAGCAGACAATAAATTTGAGTCGGTGTGAAGCTGCCTAGGTCGAGAAAAAATCTTGGGGCATTGCGATCGCCAACAAATCAGGCTCAACCCAGCCAAATCGAGCCTCAACCGACATCAATCGCGCTCGACTGTAATAGTGAAAGACCGAATGCTGATCAGCGTAAGCAATCAACTGATCAGCCAGTTCATCCAACGAGGGCGATCGGTCAGCTTGCTGTAAAAATTGGGCGATCAGCCAGACATAAAAGCGCGTAATGGTTTCGTGATAACCCTGCGTCTCCGTGTTCGCAACACCACAGGCAACATTGTATTGTCGGATGCGATCGCGCAAAAAAATTAGCGACTGCCCCGGCGACAGTTGCATCACATACCACAGGCCCACTCGCAAATGAGCGGCATGAGTCCATTCTGATTTAGGCAACCGACCTTCAAGAAACAACTGAACCGTGCTTTCTGTCTGAGTCAGCATAAAACCAGGCAGAGTGCCTCAGAAATTGGACTCACTCTCCATTCTTTAGTACATAGCTGATGGGATTGCTGCCACAGCTCGTTGAACAAACTGCAGTAACATAAACGCCAAAATCGGCGAAAAATCGATCCCACCCAGTGGGGGAATAAAAGACCGGAAGACGTTGAGGTAAGGATCGGTAATTTGGCTCAGCGCTGCAAAAGGCTGATTGTACCAATCAACATTGGGAAACCAGCTCAGCAGAATGCGAATAAACAACAGCAAAGTGTAAATCGTGAGAAAGGTGCTGAGAGTGCTTACCAACGTATTAATTGCTTGTGGATCCATAGCTGTAATGATTCCTCTTTCAGCTGCCAATTATCAAAGTGACTAAAATTTTTTAGCCACACAATTCATATTCGAGTTTAGCATTCCTATTCAAAGACGAGCCGCGTCAATGTGAAGAGCCTAAAGGTTCTCAGTCTACCGATCTATCTACCTGACTGGATCGATCAATTCTCGCGGTTTGCCGGGGGCGCTTTGTCGGCTGTGGCATGTCCGCCATTGATGCCGCCAAGCTGCTGACGGACATCATCGATCGCGTCATTTAACTGAGCAATTTTTCCTTCTAGCTTGCGGCGGGCAACTTCCATATCAACGGGTTTGCCTTTGGGGGCTGCAAGCGTTCTGGGTTTACCTTCGGGCAAATTTTCGGGATCTTCTTCGGTGGTCAGGCGTGATGCCGTAATGGCTCCCAAAACACCACCAACAACGCCACCCACCAGAGTGCCCAGTAAAAAACCACCTAAAAAGTTATCTCGCTGACTCATAACTAAAATAACCCCGTCGCTCTCTGCTCTTATTGTGTCACGTACCAAAGGTGCGATCGCCTGCGTCGCCCAAACCCGGAACAATGAAGCCGCGATCGTTCACCGTTTCATCAATCATTGCCGCAAAGATTGCCAGCGCTGGATAATTTGCTCCTAATTTTTGTAACGCCATCGGAGCGGCAACAACTGAAATAATTCGGACATGCGCCGGATCAACACCCCGCTTCACCAACTCACCCATGGTTGCCATAATCGTGCCGCCTGTAGCCAGCATCGGCTCTGAGATCAACACTCGTGTCTCAGGCGCAAACTGCTCAGGAAACTTATTGAGATAACAGGTCGCCTCTAAAGTCTCTTCATCACGCGCAAAACCGATGTGATAAATCGACGCTAACGGCAACAGAGCCTGTGCCCCATCGAGCAATGCCAGCCCCGCCCGCAAAATTGGCACCACCACAGTTGGCACCTCTGGGTCAATAAACTTTGCCGGACAAGGAGCCAACGGCGTTTCAACCATCAGTTCTTTGGTTGGCAACCATTCTCGAATCGCTTCATAGGTCAGCCAGCGCCCTAACTCTGTCATCGCACTGCGAAACAGCACATTCGGAGTCGAAGCATCTCGTGCGACACCTAACCAATGCTGAATCAAGGGATGAGGAGGAACGTAAACGCGCAATTGCTGAGTCATAAGAGCGAGAGAAAGCTAGCGCTATCCATCATACTTCTTCCGGTTCAATCCAATTTTTGAATCCTGTGCTTTTTTGCTCGCGATCGCAAAAATTTGCGCCCTCTCAAGTAGATTGTGTTAGCCGCAACCCACCCAGCCCGTCAAGCCACAGCCTTACGTTACACTTTAGCGAAGCCTTGCCGCAGGCTTTAAGCCCCAGAAAATTTAGCCTTAGCGGAGCGATCGCGATGCAAATTCGCCTGTTTCAACCAGAAGATGCCACCCAAATCGCCCAACTCTTTCATGACACCGTGCGTGAAATCAATCGCCGTGATTACTCTGCGAGCCAGGTAGAAGCCTGGGCACCCGATGACCTCAATTTTCGCAATTGGGCTGAGACCTGCGCTCAACGATTTACCTTTGTTGCCGATGCTGGGGGCACCATCGCAGGCTTTGGCGAGCTAGAGGCTGACGGTCACATCGACTGCTTTTTTTGCCACAAAGACTATCAGGGCAAGGGCATTGGGCAGCAGATTTATCAGGCGATCGAGACAAAAGCGTTAGAGTTGTCGCTTCAGCGATTGTTTGTTGAGGCCAGCATCACAGCTAAACCCTTCTTTGAACGGATGGGCTTTACCCTGATCAACGAGCAAACCGTTTCAGCCAGAGGCGAAAGCTTTATCAACTACGTCATGGAAAAAGAACTGAGCTAAGCATTAAACCTGTTGCAATAACCGAGGCCAGACAAACTCAGTCACCAGCGGCGCAACAGATTGATGAATTGGAGCCGCGATCGCCTGCCAAAAAATTTCTTCGATTTCATTTTGCGGCAGCGGCTCCCCCACGAGTGCCCCCTGATAAACACTTGCCGTAATCAGCGTATCGGCTTCATTAGCGGCTGCAACCGTCACCTGCCCCCAAAAGTCAAAGCTGTCTGGAGCGATCGCGCAACCAATCTCTTCTTGCACCTCTCGCGTCAGTGCCGCAATATCGTCTTCCCCGGTAGCCAGTTTGCCACCAGGAAACATAAACCGTTGCGTGTGGCGCTTTCTCACAAGCAACAAATGGCGATCTCGCACAAACACCCCTGCCACAACCGAAATCACTGCTGCCGACACAACCACCTACCTTGCCTGACTTGCCACAATTTTACGCCCATCATCCTACCGAGTTGAACCATGCCACAACGATCGCCCTCGTAGCCTCCGCCTCACCCCACCCGTACCTTCTGCCAGCGATCGAAGCATCAAACTTGCAACCCGTACCACTTGGCTAGCCAACCATTCAACACCTACCGACACCACCTTGCGGGGGTCGTAGGGGAGTGAGTCCCCTACACAGCGGGGGCGCGGGGGAAGTCCCCCGATCTGGCGGCTCCGCCGCCCCCAAAACTTCGCTTTATCCTGTTCTAACCCAAACGCTCCAGCCCCTCCTTCTCAAAAGCACAAATCCGCAGATAAAGGCGAGCTAGTAAGGCAACCGCTACATTCAGATTTGCCACTTGAGAAAGCAACCAAATCTATTGACAATTATTTTCAATAAGACTATCTTGAATTTAGTGTTCTCCTCTCTAAAGGATCGGCAGGTGGGATTGGTCGGCAGTTTTGACCAGTCCCTTTTTGTTTGTGCAGGGTTTGACACCACTTACCGATAGACTAATAGTGGATAAAGACTGTTACAAATCGCGATCGCTCAAGTCATGACTTCTCTGGCTCACCCCTCTCAAACCGATTTAACCGCTGATGATCTGCAATCTACCAATTGGGACGCGATCGTAATTGGCTCAGGCATTGGTGGCTTAGTCACCGCTACGCAACTAGCCGCCAAAGGTGCAAAAGTCCTTGTTTTAGAGCGTTACCTAATCCCTGGTGGCAGCGCGGGCTACTTTGAGCGCAACGGTTATCGGTTTGATGTCGGTGCCTCAATGATCTTTGGCTTCGGCAAGCAGGGCACCACCAATCTTTTGACACGGGCACTAGAAGCCGTTGATGTCGAGCTTGAAACTATCCCCGATCCGGTTCAAATTCACTACCATTTGCCAGATAACTTAGATCTGAAAGTTCATCGCGAATATGAGAATTTCTTGCAAGAGCTAATCGCAAAATTTCCCCACGAGGAAAAGGGCATTCGTCAGTTTTATGGCGAGTGCTGGCAGGTGTTCAACTGTTTAAATGCAATGGAACTGCTTTCATTAGAAGAACCCCGCTACCTGATGCGCGTCTTCTTTCAGCATCCCTTTGCCTGTCTAGGCTTAGTCAAATATCTGCCACAAAACGCCGGAGACATTGCGCGTCGCTACATCCACGACCCGGCTCTGCTTAAGTTCATTGATATGGAGTGCTACTGCTGGTCAGTCGTCCCTGCTGACATGACCCCCATGATTAATGCGGGCATGGTTTTTAGCGATCGCCATTACGGCGGCATCAACTACCCAAAAGGCGGCGTCGGTCAAATTGCCCAGAAGTTAGTCGAGGGGCTTGAGAAGCATCACGGCCACATTCGTTACAAGGCGCGTGTAACAAACGTCCTAATTGAGAATGGCAAAGCCGTTGGGGTACAACTAGCCACCGGAGAAACCTACCGGGCTAAGCGCATCATCTCAAACTCAACCCGGTGGGACACGTTTGAAAAGCTGATTCCTTCAGAGCAGATGCCCGCTGCTGAGCAACGCTGGCAAAAACGGTATCGTAAGTCACCCAGTTTTCTCAGCTTGCATTTAGGCGTCAAAGCCGAAGCCCTACCAGCAGGTACAGAATGCCACCACATCTTGCTCAATGACTGGGCCAAAATGGAAGACCCAGAAGGCACCATTTTTGTGTCTATCCCTACGCTGCTAGATCCGACCCTGGCACCTGCCGATCATCATATTATCCATACCTTTACCCCCAGTTGGATCGAAGACTGGCAAGGCTTAACCCCCCAGGCTTATCAAGAGAAGAAAGAGGCGGCTGCCCAACAGCTCATCGCCCGGCTTGAGCAAATCTTTCCAAATTTGGCTCAACACTTGGATTATCAAGAAGTTGGCACACCCCGCACCCACCGTCGCTTTCTAGGTCGTGAGGATGGCACCTATGGCCCTATTCCGGCGCGTAAGCTGCTAGGGCTGCTAGGGATGCCGTTTAACCGCACCTCGATTCCGGGTCTTTATTGTGTGGGTGATAGCACCTTTCCAGGGCAAGGGTTAAATGCAGTGGCCTTTTCAGGCTTTGCCTGTGCCCATCGGGTGGCTGTCGATTTAGGCTTCTAAACTCGCTTTCAAACTTGCCAACAGCCCCGATAGAGCTTGATGCACGGACTCATGGGTGTACTCGTCATCCGGGTGGGGAGCCTGCCCTGGCTTTTGAAAAAAGGGACGCTCTCCGTAGGTTTCGCCCCATTGCACATCCACCCGCCGCACAAACTCATAGAGTAACTCAGGATTAGCCACAATTTGCTCCAGCAGTTTAGAGAGAGCATTGAGCGGCGAATTTAAGTGACAACTCACATCTACCTCGTGGGTCTGCACCCAAGTCTTGAGCGCCGCTTTTAACGCACCCGATGAATCCGTGAGGTTGTACTCAATGTAAAGCAAAATTTCGGTGGTGGCTTGTACGAGCTTGGGTACGGGCGAATCACCCTTCATAAAAGACCCAGCTTCTTTGCCAATCACATCAGCCAACGAGAACGATCGCCCCTTCAGGATGTCTCGCTCAAGCTCACAACTGTTGCCGTCCGTCTCTGTCATAGCACCAGCTAAGCATCGATATAATTTGGCTGTCAATCAGTCGATAAGTTAATCAACAACTCGTAAACGGCCTGATCGCAATAACTCAAAGACTTGATTGGCTAAATCACGCTCCATGCTCGTAATGGTTTTGTGATTCATCAGTGCTGCCATGAAACGCTGCTGGTCTGCGCGAGTGATTTTCCCAGAATCAATGATTGCCTTAAAGAGTTGTTGAAACTCAGTGCGAGGTGGATTTGGATTGTGGTCACTCATTTTGTAAGTAGATGCAGTCATAGCAGCGCACGGTTTTTGGACACTAAGTTAAAGTAACAGCAAATCCAAAGAAATACTGTAAAACTCAAAACGTTTGGGCAACTTTTTGAACTGTCACTTTTATTCTTTAGAAATAGACTTAATTCGTATATCCCTAAATTTTCTCACGATTTGCGACTCAGATTTATGGCGTACCTTTTACTGCAAATCGAGGGCTTAATCCCAATAAATTCGTTTCTTAATTTAAGCAAAATGGCTGGTTTTTCAAGAAGCGTAAATCCACCGAAAGTAATAGCAGAAGGACTTTTCTAATTCGCGTTTCAACTCAACCAAACGATAGATGAAAGAAATTATTTCTATCTTTTAATTCGAAGAATTGCGTAGTTTTCACTAAAGACAACTGCTTTTCTGAATGGCAGTTCAGCAGAATTAACCAAAGCTTCATTTCAGTAGAGGGAAATTTTGAGGAGCCTTTACAAACTTCTGAAATCGAGTTTGTATTGTGGGAGCAGAAGCGATCGCCGATTTTCTCTCCATCTACCATCGCGATCGCAGCCACAGCAGAAAATAAGGACTGAATCAATGGCTGATTCTGCTTTTTACTTCCTCTCCTCTTTCCTTCAATCACGTCAGACTCGCTTCAATTTCTTGCAGCCCTTGCGGCAGTGGATTGATAGTCTCGAAATTAACAACCCTAAAATGGCTCGTCTGATTTACTGGTTAATCCCTGGCAATTGCCCGTTTGAGCGCGATGTCAAAGTATTTGGACGCACAGTGCTGCACATTCCTCCCCTGTGCAAGCTCAACCCACTATACGAGCAGCTTGTGGGGCTACGGTTTCGATCGCTCTGTTACCTGGTCGATACCTGCGGTGAAACACCTTAACGACAGCTTAGCGGCACTGACTCCACCCCAAACTCAATTGGCAGCTTGTTGTAATTGAGCCGAAATTGCGGCAGTGTCGAGAGCCTTACCGATGAAAACGAGCTGAGTTTGGCGGGTTTCGTCGTTTTTCCAGGGGCGATCGTAGTAGTGTTCAAAGCGGTTGCCGACCCCTTGCAGCACCATTCGCATGGGCTTTTGTGGCACTGAAACAAACCCCTTAATGCGATAAATCTCGTGCTGATTGACCAACGCCTCAAGCTGTTGTCGCAACTTTTGAGGCTCAAACTCTTGCTCTAACACCAATTGAGTCGCCACAATCTCATCGTCGTGATCGTGATCTTCTTCGGTGTCGTGGTGACTCGGACGACTCGCCAAATTATCTTCAACCGCTGCCTGAAAACCAAGCAATACCTCCGGATCGAGCTGACCTCGCTGACTCGCCACAATCTTGACCGCTCGTGGCAACTCTGCCTGGATCCGGTCAACAACCGCCGCTTGAGCCACTTCGTCAACGAGATCCGTCTTGTTAAGAATCACCAAGTCGGCACAGGCCAACTGGTCTTCAAATAATTCCTGAATCGGCGTTTCATGATCTAAACTGGGATCCGCTTGGCGCTGAGCTTCTAGTGCTTCCAGATCAGCCGCGATCGCCCCCGTTGAGACTGCTTCGCAATCAACCACCGTAATCACCCCATCCACCGTGGCAGCGTTGCTAATCTCCTGCCAGCGAAAAGCTTTGACCAACGGTTTTGGCAGCGCCAGCCCAGAGGTTTCAATCAAAATATGGTCAATGCGATCGCGCCGTTTGAGCAGCTCTTGCATCGTTGGCAAAAACTCTTCTTGCACAGTGCAGCAGAGGCAGCCATTTGTCAGCTCAACAATATTCGTTTCAGCGTCCTCATCATCACAGACCTGGCAGCTGCGCAGCAGTTCACCATCGATCCCCAGTTCGCCAAACTCGTTGACTAATACAGCAATTCGGCGTTGCTGGTTGTTTTGCAGCAAGTGTCGAATCAGGGTTGTCTTACCGCTACCCAAAAAGCCAGTAATCACTGTAACGGGAATTTTTGCTGCCATGAACGATGCCAGTCCTACCAGAGAATGAGAATGCTCGCCTAGCCTACCACAGGAACTCAAAGGATGACTTAGCCGCAGGCTTGCTTTAATTATGGTGCTCTCGCTGGCAATCGCGAATTGAGTTGTCGAGTTATGCGATGCTAAACCCTGAATCACTCATAACTTTCAGGTGTTGTTATGCCCTACGGCTCTGAACCAGCAGAAATTTTAGAAAAGCGGCTTGTTTTTCAGGGACGCAAGTTTTCGTTTGAGTCACTTCAGTTGCGCTTGCCCAATCAACAACAAGGCGAATGGCAGTGCGTTCGCCATCCAGGAGGAGCATTAGCTGTGCCCGTGACAAATGACGGTCAGTTTGTTGTGCTGCGCCAATATCGGTTTACAGCTCAGGGGCGGTTGCTAGAGTTCCCTGCAGGCACAATTGAGCCAGGAGAAACGCCCGAATCCACAATCTATCGTGAAATCGAGGAAGAAACGGGCTACCACGCCAATCAATGGCAAAAGTTAGGCGAGTTTTTTGTTGCCCCGGGTTACTCAGACGAGATTATTTATGCGTTTTTAGCCCAGGATTTAGAAAAGTTAGAGGTGCCACCTTCCCAAGATGAAGACGAGGATATTGAGGTGCTACTGATGAGTGAGACGGAGTTAGAAGCCGCGATCCATCGAGGTGAGATGGCAGATGCAAAGTCGATTTCTAGTTTTGTGCTGGCGCGGCCTTACTTGAGGAAATGATGTTCTCCTAGCGATCGCGTGAACAGACCCTACTAATCACGAAAAAGCCTTCTTTTGCGTTCACTTTCTTTCGAACCAACAAACCTTAGACTCAGACTATTGTTGCCAAGCCGATCGCTCCCTTAACCCCCGCCTCACGTCACCTGTACTTTCGATGCGAGATCGAGGTATCAAACTTGTCACCCGTACCGTCTGGCTAGCCAACCATTCGACCCCCACACGCATGACCTTGCGGGGGTCGTAGGGGAGTGAGTCCCCTACACAGCGGGGGTGCGGGGGGAAGTCCCCCGATCTTGCGGCTCCGCCGCCCCCAAATCTTCGCTTTAATTCCATCAAAGCTTTTTCTTGGACTTTAGACTAAACGCAATTTTCCACTATACATAAGGGCAAACAGCCACTTGCCCCTCCTAAATGAGGTGTATTTTTGGAAATAATCCAAACTCCAGTTTTTCTTAGAGACATTTTTCTGCGTCAGCAATCCTTGAGATACCCCAAAACCACCCAAGAGATTAGCCCTACTCAAGCCTAGAAGACTTTAAACAGTGCTACAACAGTTGGGCTGATAAGCAACAGCAGCTCGCCCGTTTTAGCGCAAATAGGCGATCGTCACGCCAGATCCCCCATCTTCGCGAGCCGCTAACTCATAACGCTCAACCAGGGGATGGCTTTGAAGAAAAGCATGCACCCCTTGCCGCAATTTTCCGGTGCCCTGCCCGTGAATAATCCACAAAGCAGAACCCGCCACATTATTAATCGCTTTGTCGATAATCGGCTCGGCATCTGCCACACGACTTCCGCGAATATCCACCGTGTTACCAGAGGTGCGGATCAGTGGCGGAGGTGCAGAGTTAGCCTGGGGCTGCGGTTTCGCTTTGGGCATCTCAGTTGGCGTCGGCTTTTGAATCGCCGCTTTCTCACCCGACAACGATTCCACATCAACAAGCGAGATCGTCATCTTCATTAAACCGAAACGCACAGTGATCTCGTCATCATCGTTCGGTTCAGTCAAAACCTCTGCCACCTGACCCAAACGCGGAATTCGCACGCGATCGCCCACCTTCGGACGAAAGCCTTTGGGCACTTCAGGCTTGACTTGTCGAGAAGGCAGATGTTTTTCGGCGAGCTGGTTCAGGCTTTCCGTTGCTTGCTGCGCGTCCTGCGCCGTAGCAGGCCCCTTTTGCAACTGGCGAATCACCTGAGCAATTTCGCTTTTAGCTTCCGTGATCGCCGCTTGCACCGATTGCTCCTGCGCGACTTGCAGATCCCGTTCGCGTTCTTTCAGCAATTCAGCTTTACGGGCCACCTCATTGTGGAGACGTTCGGCCTGCGCGAGCAACTGAGCAGCCTGATGCGATTTTTCTTCTTGACGACGACGTTGTGCCTCTAAACCAGCAATCACCTCATTCACTTCTTGTGAGGCACCACCGACCACCGCTTGAGCAGCTTCTACAATCGGCTGAGACAACCCCAAACGAAGCGCGATCGAGAGCGCATTCGACCGTCCCGGAATGCCCCACAACAAGCGATAGGTCGGCGACAGCGTCACCTCATTAAACTCAACCGAAGCATTCTCAAACCGCTCGTCCTCATACTTAAGGGCTTTTAACTCACCGTAGTGAGTCGTCGCGATCGTCAAAGCCGATTGACTCGCGAGATGCCTTAACAGGGCGATCGCCAAGGCACTCCCCTCAGTAGGATCCGTTCCCGCACCAACCTCATCCAGCAAAAGCAGTGAAAGCGGTGGATTCTGAGTCGGTGTTGGCCCAGTAAGTGCGGTTGAAGGCTCCGGTGGCCCATCCCCCTCTTGCAAGCCGGAAGTTACTTCAGTAGCAGGATTCGAGACTGAGGGATTGACACCATCCAAAGCAGCCAAAATTCTGACAATGCGGCGGACATGGCCTGAAAACGTCGAAAGATTCTGCTCAATGGACTGTTCATCGCCAATATCTGCCAAAACCTGAGTAAACCAGGGCAACTCCACAGGTTCCTTAGCGGGCACAAACAACCCAACCTTTGCCATCAGAACGGCCAAACCTAGAGTTTTAAGAGTCACCGTCTTGCCCCCCGTGTTAGGGCCTGTAATCGCCACCACCCGGATCTGCGGCTGAACTATCACATCAATCGGCACAACCGCTTGTCCCTGCTCGTGTTGCTGCTGCCAAACCAGCAGGGGATGGCGCAATCGCCGCAACGTAATCGGCGACGTGACCAAATCAGATAAATCCTCTGAAGCAGTCTGCGCTGCCACATCGATAAACCGGGGTGGGTTCGCCTCCAACCAATAGCTGTAGCGAGCGCGGGCTGTCGCTAAATCGAGAGTGGTGGCGATCGCCAACAACCGTTCAAGATCCTCTGCCACCTCCGCGACTTTCTCCGTCAAAGCTCGCCGCACCGCTTCTGACTCCGCCTCTTCACGGCGTTGTAATTGGCGCAACTGGTTATTCGCCTCAACAGTCGAACCTGGTTCAACATATAAAGTGGCACCACTCATCGACGAGTCATGCACAATACCGGGAATCAGGTCTTTGTGCGTCGCCTTCACCGGAACCACAAAGCGTCCGTTGCGCTGAGTAATTAGATGTTCTTGAACCGCATTCGCTTTGCGTTGCAGCAGGCTTTGCAACATGCTGTAGATGCGATCGCGCCCTTGCCGCAGCTTTTGCCGAATTTCCTCTAGCTTAGGCGTAGCCCGATCCGTCACATCGCCATTATCATCAATGCAATAGTGGATGTCTTGCTCTAATTCCGGGAAAGTCCGCAGCTCTGCAACCAGTTGATTCAACACCTCCAGGTCGGGTTGGTCATCAATCACACGCCGCAATTGACGGGCACCTGCCAGCGTCGTAGCGATCGCCAACAACTCATTCCCCGACAAAATCCCCTGCCGCTGCGATCGCTCCAGCGCATCCCCAATATCTTGAATCCCATCAAACCGTAACCCGCTCGTCAGGCGCGTTTCTAACTCATAAACTTCTTTCGTTTGAGCCAACAAATATTCAGTTTCTTGCCGAGTCTCAGGCAGCTTAATTTGGCGAGCCGCGATCGCGCCCAACTTGGTTGCTGCAAACGTCGCCAAATGTTGGCATAAGCGCGACCATTCTAAAAGTTCAAGGGTTTCAGCCTGAATCAAGGCACATCTCTAACACGCATCAATTCTCATTTTAGAGATTGTTGCGAATCTAGGTGAGGGGAGACGCTGAGAAATCAACCTTTTAGCCAATCAACCCAACTCAAACTCCAAAAAATCCAAGTCTCTCAGCGACACTGAAACGGCGACCTAATACCAATTCTGCAAAACTGGGCTACAGATGATTATCGGTAAGAGCAGTATTTCCTTCGGAAACGCTACACGAACGCAAACCGCCCCTACGAGGATCTGTCAATTGGATTTAGAGAATTGGTATCACATTAAAAACGGGTTTAGCAACCTCATCCCTGCGTCAGGATTCCGTCACTAAACCCGTCTCAACTAACGAACCCGAATTAGCGGAGTCCCCACAATTCGTTGCCTACCTCAGTGCTTTCTGCTCCAAGCCCTGAAGCTGTGAAGAAGATAGTGCCGCCAGCAGTCGTCAAGTTACTAGGCGTGCTACTAAAGGTGCCTGTTGTCACCTGAGTTGTGCCATTAGAGGTACCATCACTCTGCCAGATACGAGTCGTGGTCGCGTCGGATGCCACAAAGAACAACTTGCCATTTAGATTTGTCAAGGATTGGATATTGTCGCTACCTGCCGGATTGATGTCTCGCACCAGCCCTGTCACGCCCGCTGCCGGAGTTGCAGTCCATAGCTGCTGACCCGTAGCCCCACCCAGATCAACCACAAAGAAGAGGCGATCGCCAACAACAGTCAAGTCTCTCGGTGCCGTTCCACCCGCGGGTAAGGCAGTACCCGGCACTGGTTCAACTCCAGTTGCAGTGGTGCGATAGAGACCAGTGCCCGCTGCACCCGTCGCAAAGAAGTAAACCACACCGTTGAGGTTGACCAGCTCGGTTGGGTTAGAGTTTGCAGCATTGGGGTTAATGTCACTAAAGCGAACTGTACCCGCAGCCGTACCGTCACTTCGCCATAGCTCCCGCCCATTTGTTGCGTCAGTCGCAACAAAGTAGAGCGTATTACCCACAGCCAAAAGATTGTCAATCGAACCTTGGACAATCTCACGCACCTCAACAGTTCCGTCTGTGGTGCCATCCGTCTTCCATAGCTCAGTGCCACCATTCGCAACGAAGTAAACCGTATTACCCACAACTGTTAACTGCTCAGGGGTAGAGTAAGTTCCAGTAATAGGTGTCACGGTTGTGCCATCGGTTCGGTAGAGACTAACTCCACCCTGGTTGGTCGTCGCTCGGAAGTACAGCGTTCCATCTGATAGGGCAACCAGGTTAGAAGGCGAAGAGTCACCAACACCAGGGCTGATATCGCTGATCCGTACTGGTTGGGCCGATGGCTGAGTCAGATCCAAGCTCCATAACTCGATACCAGTAACGCCATCATTGGCTGTGAAGTAGAGCCGATTACCGACAATCGTTAAGTTGCCAGGATTAGAACTTGCACCATCAGCAACCGTGTTGAGGTCAACAACGCGAGTTGTCGTCGTGCCATCACTCCGCCACAGCTCACGACCTGTATCGCCATCATTCGCTGAAAAATACAGGATAGAACCCGCCGCAACCAAACTTTGCGGTGAGGAACTTTCAGTACCACTGGTGGCATTGGGTATCTGGTTAATATCAGAAATAACCTGTTCACCACTGACTCGGTTCACAGTAACGATCGCATTGACCGTCTGTGACACCGTTGCCTGACCACCAGTAAAGCCGAGATCATTCGCCTGAATATCAATCAGCAGCGTATTGGTCGGAGGATTAGAGATCGGTGTAAAGGTTAAACCCTGCAGAGCAGCATTGATTGCAGCCACTGTTCCTTCGAGCGTGAAGCTACCACTACCGTTTGCACCTGCCACAAATGTGACACCCGGCGCACCCGCTGGAATATTCAGCGTTCCTAGGGGTTGTGGCACACCGGAACTGTCAATGATTTGAGCGCGGGCACTCAGCCTTACACGAATTAGATTCGGGCCAGCATCAACATCCGTAACTGTTACACCCGGAATACCGACTGGATTCGTCCCGGAAGTGATTTGAACACCCGGCACCTGTAAAGTCGGCGGGTTATTCGCCGCCCCAACAGTTAGCGTAACCGTAGCTGTCCCAGAGGGTGAAATGCCATCCGTTGCCTGGTAGGTAAACGTATCCGTACCGACAAAGTTATTGGCTGGCTGATAGGTAAACGCGCCATCCGGGTTCAGTACGACTACACCATTATTGGTCGTCGTTATGGTTGCAGTACCCGCCCCTGCAACTAATAAACTGTCACCGTCTGGGTCGGTGTCACCATTCAACACCCCTTCCGCCGCAGTTACAGACAGAGTGCTGTTAGCATTGACCGTAAAGGCGTCGTTGTCAGCCGTAGGTGGCGCACTGGTCGCCGCGATCGATATCGTCGCAGACTGAGTCACCGTGTTACCGCGACCATCTGTGACCTGATACACAAAGCTATCCGTTCCCGCAGTGGGAAACTGCGCAGCATCAGGCGTGTAGACAAAGGTGCCATCCGTGTTCAGCGTCAGGCTACCCCGCGTTGTAGAAGTGAGCGTTGTCGCTGTCAGCACATCACCGTCGGGATCAGTCGCAGCTCCTAAAACACCAGCTGTCGTGGCACCAACACTCAGCACATTACCCCGGTTTATCGAGTAAGCCGCTGGAGGTAGCACCGTTGGAGCAGCATTCGCCGTTAGCGAAATTATCAACGTTGCTAACCGTTGTTCAAAGCCATCTGACAGCCGGTAGACAAAGGTTGCAGTCTCTGTAGACGGAGTTGCCGGAGGCGTATAGACAAACGAACCATCCGCATTTAACTGAATCTGACCAGGGCCGTTCGTGCTGACATTCTCAAGTGGAATGTCAGCTGTGAGCGTATTGCCATCTGGATCAGTGTCATTTGCCAAAACGCCGAGAGCTATTGCCGTTGAAACCGTTGTCACCGTTAAGGGGCGATCGTTTACGGCTGTAAAGGTTTCACCAAGAACATTCGGAGCCTGGTTCGCTACGACAGTGATAAAGGCAGTTGCAATATCAGAGGTTTCACCACCAGTACTAAACTGATAGGTAAAGCTATCGGTTCCCGCGCTGGCTCCAGCAGCCACAGTATAGACAAACGTACCATCCGAAGCAGGAGGGGTAACAAACTGACCTAATGTTGGCCCACTCAACACAGTGATACTCGCCGTGCTGGCACCACCCAACGCATCATTTGCCAGGAGAGGATTACCCGTTGGCGCAACACTCAAAGTTTGCCCCAGCGCGACGGAGTAGGTGTCATCAACCGCATCAATACCCGCTTCAGCATTGACTGTGATTGAGACCGTTGCCGTATCACTTGCGCCAGCCGGATCGATCGCCGCGTAAGTAAAGGTCACAACTTCACCCACGGTCGCGGCTGTCCCTGCACTGGGCGAGTAGACAAAGGTGCCATCCGAATTTAAGGTCACTGTCCCTTTCGTTGGCTGTGCCACCACAGTCGTTGTCAGCGTCGCACCCGGATCAGGATCCAGATCGTTTTGCGTCAGGCTATTAATTGCATCGACGGTCAAAGTGCGATTAATAGCAACGTTAAAGGTGTCATCGACAGCATTTGGCACGGTGTTACTGACAATTGACAGCGTCGCAGTCGCTGTTGTTGTAGCCGTTGCACCAAACTCATCAACTGCAATGTAAGTGAAACTATCAACGCTGCCAGCAACGGCTCCAGGGCCAGGTGTGTAGACAAAAGAGCCATCCGGATTCAGTGTCAACGTCCCTTGGGTGGTTGTCGCGACCGTTTGTACCGTAAATGGACCTGCATCTGAGTCATTGAAACGCACCCCTGTGTCAACATCCACCGATCGCGTCGTGCCTGCCACAACCGAGTAGGTGTCATTCGCAACCACAGGCGGGTTGTTAGTCGCCACGCTGATAAACACCGTCGCTGTATCCGTCAGACCTCCTGCATCGGTAATCTGGTAGACAAAGCTATCGGTACCAGTGAAGCTAGCGGTTGGCACATAAGTAAAGGTGCCATCTGTGCCGTTAAAGCCGATGATTGTGCCGTTATTTGGTGTGGTCGTCGAAGCAATACTGGCTGTTAACGGCGTTCCTTCTGGATCGGTATCGTTCGTAAAGATATCGCGATCAATACCCACTACCAGTGAAGCTGGAGAGGGTAACGCCTGGAAAGTGTCATCCACTGCATTTGGTGGCTGATTGGCCGTCACCGTACCAATCGTGATAGATACCACGCCTGTGTCGGTGGCCTGTCCATCGCTCACCGTGTAGGTGAAGCTATCCACCGTGTTGTCCAACCCAGTCGGGGGAGTATAGGTGAACGTGCCATCGGGGTTCAGCGTCACTGTGCCACCCTGACTCGTCACACTAGACGTCACACTCGCTGTCAAACTTGCAGGCGAAGTATCCAGGTCAGTGTCGTTGTTCAACACACCCAGAGTCGTTGCTGTTACCGTCAGTCCAGTGTTCAGCGACGTGTTGTACTGGTCATCCGTCGCCACAGGAGCCGCCGGCCCCGTAGTGATAGTACCAATCGTGATAGATACCACGCCTGTGTCGGTGGCCTGTCCATCGCTCACCGTGTAGGTGAAGCTATCCACCGTGTTGTCCAACCCAGTCGGGGGAGTATAGGTGAACGTGCCATCGGGGTTCA
>Ga0209172_10002054_pt1 | contig 38035 bp, 49 predicted proteins | sample LarsenN4metaG_FD_184113 | JGI IMG/M metagenome (GOLD analysis project Ga0209172, IMG submission 184113) | Hot spring sediment bacterial and archeal communities from British Columbia, Canada, to study Microbial Dark Matter (Phase II) - Larsen... ... | reverse complement strand
GGCAGAAGTCGCGGAAGGCGTCGTGTACGTCAACGGAGAGCGGGTGAAGCGCACCCACAACGAGGCCGACGAGTGCGCCGCCGCCTGATCTCGTTTACACACTTCTTGACAAGACCTCGACCCTCTCCCGGATCCCGTCTCTGTCTCTTCCCACGGTGACTACCCGATGAGTCGAGATCGTACAAGGACCGGGCGCGTCGTTCAGGTCAGCGTGTCTGCCGGAGGCGTGCCGAAGAAGCCGGTCGACGAGGCCCGCGTGAGTCCGCCGGGGCTCGAGGGTGACGCCCACCGGGACACCGTCCACCACGGCGGCCCCGAGCGGGCCGTCTGCGTCTACGCGCTCGAGGCGATCGAGGCCCTCAACGCCGAGGGGCACCGGCTCTTCCCCGGCGCCATCGGCGAGAACCTCACCGTGGAGGGCCTCGAGTGGGCCGAGGTGACGCCGGGCTCGCGGCTCCACGTGGGCGACGACGTCGTCCTCGAGGTCACCCGCTACACCTCGCCGTGCGCGAACATCCGGGCGTCCTTCAGGGACGGGGACTACGCCCGCGTCTCGCAGAAGGTCCATCCGGGCTGGAGCCGGGTCTACACGCGCGTGCTGAGGGGCGGCGTCGTCCGCCGGGGCGACCGGGTGCTGCTGGAGGCGCCGGCGCCACGATGAGCCGCACCGCCGACGTCGTCGTCATCGGCGGCGGCGTGACCGGGGTCTCGATCGCGTTCCAGCTCGCGGGGGCCGGCGTCGGCCGGATCCTCGTGCTGGAGCGGCGGTTCCTGGCGGCCGGCGGCACCGGCAGGTCGGTGGGCATCGTCCGCCAGCTCTATCCGACGCCCGAGACGACCCGCATGGTGGTCCGCTCGCTGGACGTCTACCGCCGGTTCGGCGAGGCCGTCGGAGGCTCGGCCGGCTACGTGAGCTGCGGGGTGCTGATCGGGGTGAGCGCGGCGATGAAGCCCAGGCTGGAGGCGACGCTGGGAGTCCAGAGGGCGCTCGGAGTCCGCGCCGAGCTTCTCGACCCCGACGACGTCGCCCGCGTGGAGCCGCGGATCGATGCCTCGGCCGTCGCCGCGGTCGTGCACGAGCCCGACTCCGGCTACGCCGATCCCAGCGGCGCGACCACGGCCTACGCCGCGGCGGCGCGCCGGCGAGGTGTCGGCATCGAGCAGGGCGTCGAGGTCGTGGAGATCCTCACCGGCGGCGGCCGCGCCGGCGGCGTGAGGACCGCCGGCGGAGAGGTGATCGAGGCGCCCGTCGTGGTCAACGCCGCCGGTCTCTGGGCGCCCGCGGTCGCCGCGCTCGCCGGCGTGTCGCTGCCGATCGTCGTGGGACGCCACCCGGTCTTCGTCGTGGAGCGCGATCCGGGCTTCGGTCCCCCGCATCCCGTCTACCTGGACCTCGCCGGCGGCGCCTACGTCCGCCCCGAGACCGGGGGCCTCACGCTGACCGGGTCGCTCACCGACGACGAGACGCGCCACGCGATGGATCCGGAAGCGCTGGGGGCGGACGTCGGGCTGGAGGAGGCCGCGGAGGCGCTCGCGCGGACCAGCCGGGCCCTCCCGAGGCTCGCCGACGCCCGCTATCGCGGCGGCTACGCGGGGGCGTTCGACATCACGCCGGACTGGATGCCGGTGCTCGACGAGTCCCCGCTCCCCGGCTTCTGGATCGCGGCCGGCATGAGCGGACACGGCTTCAAGCTCGCGCCGGCGGTCGGCGAGATCATGGCGGCGAGGATCACGGGCTCACGGCCGCCCGTGGATCCCTCGCCGTTCAGGCTCGACCGGTTCTCCGGCGCTCGCCCCGAGGCGACGTTCGTGGCGTCCTATCTCGGATGACCGACGCATGAGCGTCTTCGAGCGGCGGCGGCCGGGCTGGGAGTTCCCGCGGGCCTCGCGAGGCGAGGGCGCGATCGTCTGGGACGACCGCGGCCGTCGGCTCATCGACGCCGCCGGCGGCGCCGTCGTCGTCAACGTGGGCCACGGCGTCGCCGAGATCGCCGACGCGATCGCCGCGCAGGCGCGCCGGCTCGCCTACGTCCACGCGACCGAGCTGACCTCCGAGCCGGTCGAGCGTCTGGCCGCCGAGCTGGCCGCGCGCGCGCCCGTGGACGGCGCCCGGCTGTTCCTCGTCTCGGGGGGCTCGGAGGCCACGGAGACGGCGATGAAGCTGGCGCGGCAGTACCACGTGGCGCGCGGCGAGCGGACGCGGTTCAAGGTGATCGCGCGCCGTCCCTCGTTCCACGGCTCCTCGCTGGGCGCGCTGTCGATCTCCGCCCGGCCGGCGCTCCGCGCCGACTTCGAGCCGCTCCTCCTCGACATGCCGTTCGTCCAGGCCCCCTACGCCTATCGCTGCGGTCTCCCCGGATGCGGGGCCTCCTGCTCGCTCGAGTGCGCCCGCCAGCTCGACGCGGTGATCCGGGCCGAGGGGCCGGAGACCGTCGCCGCCTTCTTCGCGGAGCCCGTCATCGGCGCCTCCGCGGGCGCCGTCGTCCCGCCGCCCGACTACTACCGGATCGTCCGCGAGACGTGCGACCGCCACGGCGTCCTGTTCATCGCCGACGAGGTCATGACGGGGATCGGCCGGACCGGTCGCTGGTTCGGCATGGACCACTGGCCCGGCGTCCGTCCCGACGTGCTGACGACGGGGAAGGGCGTGACGAGCGGCTACGTCCCGGGCGGCGCGGTCCTCGCGAGCCGCGAGGTGTTCGAGACCGTCAGCTCCGCCGGCGGCTTCCACCACGGCTTCACCTACAGCCACCATCCGGTCGTCGCCGCGGCGGGTCTCGCGGTCGTCGGGTATCTCGAGCGCCACCGCCTGGTCGAGCGCGCCGCGACCCTCGGCGAGCACATGCTGGCCCGGCTCCGGGGGCTCCTCGACCTCCCCGCCGTCGGCGACGTGCGCGGGATCGGGCTCATGGCGGCCGTCGAGATCATCCGCGACCGCGAGACGCGCGAGCCGTATCCCCGGGAGGCGCGCCTGGCGCAGGCCATCCAGGCGGAGGCGCTGGCCCGCGGCGCGATCGTCTACGCCTCGGGAGGCCAGGCCGACGGCCGCGGCGATCTCCTGATGCTCGGGCCCCCTCTCGTGATCGAGCGGCAGCAGCTCGACGAGGCCATCGACATCCTCGGCGACTCCATCGCCGCCGTGACGCGGGGCCGGTGACGTGGCCGGCGAGATCCGCCTGAGGATCGGTGAGGAGGAAAAGGCGGGGATCGCCGAGGCCGAGCGCCTCGTCAAGGAGGCGGAGTTCGGCGCCCGCGAGCTGCGCGGGCGGTCGTTGATCCTGGCGGGAGGCATCGCCCTCGCGATGACGGCCTTCCAGGTGTGGACGGCCGCCGTGGGGACGCTCCCCGGCGTGATCCAGCGCTCCGTCCACCTGACCTTCGCCATCGCGCTGGTCTTCATGTTCTATCCGATGGCGAAGTCGCCCGCGCACCGGCGCCTGCGGTGGTTCGACGTCGCGCTCGCCGCCGCGGGCGCCTACGCGGCCCTCTACGTCACGCTCCACCACGAGCAGCTGCTGATGCGCGTGGGCACCCCCGAGCCGATGGACATCGCGGTCGGCGTGGCCCTGATCGCGCTCGTGCTCGAGGGCACGCGGCGCGCCGTCGGCCTGTGGCTGCCCGCGATCACCGCGCTCTTCCTCGCCTACGCCTTCGTCGGCCCGTGGATGCCCGAGCTCCTCTCGCACCGCGGCTACAGCGTGCGCCGCGTCGTCGGCCAGCTCTACCTGACGACCGAGGGCATCTTCGGCATCCCCCTGGGCGTCTCCGCGACGTTCGTGTTCGCCTTCGTGCTGTTCGGCGCGGTGCTGGAGCGCACGGGGGCGGGAGAGTACCTGATCCGCGTCGCGTTCTCGCTCGTGGGCCACACGCGGGGCGGCCCGGCGAAGGTGGCCGTCGTCGCGTCGGCCTTCATGGGCACCATCACCGGCTCGTCGATCGCCAACACGGCGACGATCGGGTCCATGACGATCCCGCTCATGAAGCGGGTCGGCTTCAAGCCCGAGGTCGCCGGCGGCATCGAGACGGCGGCGGGCGGCAACGGGCAGCTGATGCCGCCGGTCATGGGGGCCGCCGCCTTCGTGATGGCGGAGTGGCTCAGGATCCCGTACCTCGAGATCGCCAAGGCGGCGGCGCTGCCCGCGATCATCGACCAGCTCGCGCTGCTGGGCGCCGTGCACCTGCTCGCGCTCAAGCACGGCATCCGGGGCCTGCCGCGGCAGGGCCTGCCCCGGTTCCTGCCGACGTTCCTCTCGGGGCTCCACTACCTGATCCCTGTCGGCGTCCTGCTCCACTACCTGATCGTCCGCGAGTACACGCCCCTCACGTCCGCGTTCATGGCGCTGGTGGCCGCCGCCGCGATGTTCCTCGTGGCCAGCCTGGTGCAGGGCGCGCGCCGCCGTCCCGTCGTCCCCGGCGAGCCCGGGGCGGCCGGCGTGGGGCCGGCGCTCGCCGAGGCGGGCAGGCGGCTCGTCCAGGCGTGCTACCTGGGGGCCCGCAACATGGCCTCCGTGGCGCTCACCTGCGCGTGCGCGGGAATCATCGTCGGCGTGGTCACCCTCACCGGCGTCGGGCTGAACCTGTCGTCGATCGTGGTCGACCTCGCGAGCGGCAGCCTCTACCTCGGGCTCTTCCTCACGATGGTCGCCTGTCTCGTGCTCGGCATGGGCGTCCCGACCACGCCGACCTACATCATCATGGCGACGCTGTGCGCGCCCGCGCTGGCCGCGCTCGCCCAGGCCCAGGGCCTCGTCATCCCGATCATCGCGATCCACCTCTTCGTCTTCTATTTCGGCATCCTGGCCGACGACACGCCGCCCGTCGGCCTGGCCGCATACGCGGCGGCCGGCATCGCGCGCGCCGATCCCTTCAAGACGGGCCTCCGGGCGTTCTCGCTGGACATGCGCACGTTCCTGCTGCCGTATATGTTCATCACGGCGCCCGCGATGCTGCTCATCGACACGACGTGGCACGAGGCGCTGTGGATCTTCGTCACGGCGACGGTGGGGATGTACGCGCTGGCGGCGGCGATGCAGGGCTACCTGGTCACCGAGGCCCGGTGGTACGAGCGCGCCGTGCTCTTCGTGTCCGCGGTCGGCCTGGTGAAGCCGGGCATCTACACGGACGTCGCCGGCCTCGTCGGCTTCGCGCTGATCTACGCGCTCCAGCGCCGGCGCGCTCCCGACGCCCCCCTGCTGTGAGCCCGGGGGCGCCGCACGACCGCCTGTCCCGCCCCTTGCGCTCTGGTCTCCATTCCGATACACGTACACGGTGGTCCGGACTCATCCGCTGAGCTTCGACCGCGGCTCGCTGCGCCTCGAGGCGCCGGCGACCGCCCAGGTTCCTCCGTACTTCGTCTGGGACGACCGCGTCGGCGCGTGGCGGACGCCGGCGATCAACCACTTCCGGGTCCGCGAGGACGCCGCCGCCTACCGCCTGCGGATCGCCGACGACGCCGAGCGGTTCTTCCCGCCGCCGGCGCTCAGGCCGGCGCTGCCGCCGCTGCGGCCCGACCAGCAGGCGGCCATCGATGCGTGGGAACGGGCAGGCCGGCGCGGCGTGATCGTCAAGCCGACCGGCACCGGCAAGACCGAGATCGCGCTGTCGCTCATCGCCCGTCACCGGACGCCAGCGCTCGTCGTGGCTCCGCTGCGCGACCTGATGTACCAGTGGCAGCGCCGGATCAGGAAGGGGCTGGGGTTCGATGCCGGGGTCGTCGGGGACGGACGCCACGAGGTGTGGCCGATCACGGTGACCACGTACGACAGCGCCTGGATCCACATGAAGGCCATGGGCAACCGCTTCCGGATGATCGTGTACGACGAGGCCCACCACCTGCCGGGTCCCGCGCACCACGAGAGCGCGCTCGAGTGCCTGGCGCCGATGCGGCTCGGCCTCAGCGCGACCCCGTGGCGCGCCGACGGACGGGACGCGATGCTCGCCGAGCTGATCGGCCCCGTCGTGTACGAGGAGGACCTGGCCCGGGCGCGCGGCCGGACCGTCGCCGACTACGCCATCGTGAGGGTGCCCATCTACCTCACGGAGGCGGAGCAGGCGGAGTTCGACGAGCTGTCGCGCAGCATCCGCCGCTACGTGGCTGCGCGCCTTCGCGAGGAGGGCGCCTTCGACTGGGCGGAGATGGCCCAGCGCTCGCGCACCGATCCCGAGGCGCGCGACATCCTCCGGCGCTGGCGACGCAAGCTCGCGATCGTCAACCGCTCCGCCGAGAAGCTGCGCGTGCTCGAAGACGTCTTCCGCCTCCATGCCGACGAGCCGTGCGTCGTGTTCACGGCGTCGAGCCGGATGGCGCTGGACGTCTCCGCGCGGTTCCTGATCCCGGCGATCACCGCGCACTCCGACAAGGACGAGCGCAACCGCGTGCTCGACGCCTTCGCCGCCGGACGCATCCGGGCGCTCGCCGCCTGCGAGGTGCTGAACGAGGGCTGGGATGCGCCCGAGGTGAAGATCGGCGTGGTGCTCGGCGGGGAGAAGGGCGTCCGCGAGGCCGTGCAGCGGCTCGGCAGGCTCCTCCGGAGGACCGGGGACCGCGGGGCCCGGCTCTATGAGGTCGTGCTGCAGGAGACGCCGGACGCCGCCCGCGCGCGGCGCCGGGGAAGGACCGATGCTTACCGCCGCGCACCGCGTCTATCGCTGGGACAGGCGAGCCAGCGCGATCTTTTCTGACCGCCTCGAGGACGAGGCCGTCCCCTCCCTCGAGCCGGCGCTGGCGGTCTACCGCGACGGGCTCGGCCGGACGCGCGGAGAGATCCGCAATGCCGCGCGCCGGGCGCTCGAGGGACTGCGACCCGATCGCGTGGAGCCCGTGGTGAAGCTCCTCGACGATCGGGCGACGTACGAGTGGCCCCGGGGGGGCCGCTGTGCCCGGGTCCGGGTCGAGGTGTTCGAGGCGGCCGCGGCGCATCACCCGCTCCGGGACCAGGAGGCGGCCCTCGCGCTGCTCGCCGACCACCTCGCTCCCGCGCCCGCGAGTCACGCGGAGGCCGTGAAGGGTCTCTATGCCGACTACCCCGAATTCCACCGGCTCTCCGGATTCCCGGCCGGGTACACCGCCGAGGCCCTCCGCGCGGACTACGACCTGGCGCAGGCGCAGGCGCTCCTGTACTCCGCCACGCGCATGACGGTGGAGGCCGGGCGCGACTTCAAGCACATCCTCCGCTATGCCCGGCTCGCCCGGCTGCTCCACCGGGTGGAGCGCGTGCCGGACGCGCGCGAGGCCGGGCCGGTCTATCGGTTTGTGCTCGACGGGCCCGCCTCCGTCCTGCGCAAGACGCGCGCCTACGGCGTCGACTTCGCCCGGTTCCTCGCCGCGCTCGTCCGGCTGGGCGACTGGAGGATGCGGGCGGAGATCGAGCTGCGACGGGGCTGGCGCCCGCTCACGTTCAGCCTGGCATCGACCGACGGTCTCGGCCGGGGAGGATCGCCGCCGCCGGAGTTCGATTCCGCCCTCGAGGCCGCCGTCGCCCGGAAGTTCGGCCAGGAGCGGGACGGCTGGCGGCTTGTGCGAGAGGGCGCCGTCCTGGACCTGGGACGCGGCCGCGTGCTCGTCCCGGACTTCGTGTTCCGCCACGAGGACGGCACGGAGGTGGCGCTCGAGATCGTCGGCTACTGGACTCCCGAGTACGTCACGGACAAGCTGCGCCGGCTCTCGGCCGCCCGCGGGGTGAACCTCGTGGTCGCCGTGCCCCGCGGGCTCGCCGTCCGCGCCGGCCGGTTGCCCGCCGTCGTGCTCCCGTTCAAGCGCCGGCTCCTGCTGCGCAACCTGCTCCCCCGCCTGGACGCGTTCCGGCCTTCCGCCGGCGTCACCGCACGGAGATCCTCACCGCGCCGCCTTCGTCGGCCATGATCGAGGAGAGATCCAGGTCGGTCCCGAGCGACGTCGTCAGGCGGTGCCGGGTGAGGGGCGACACGCGGAGCCTCACCTCCCCCAGGCGAGTCATCGGGTCCCGGGCGACGATCATCCCGTCGCGCAGCCGCCAGTCGTCCCCCGGCCGGAGCGCCGGGAGCCCGGGCCCGAAGCCCGCGAACGCCGTCTCGACGACGACGAGCGTGCCGTCGTCCTCGAGGCGGAACACGCCCCGCACGGGCACGTGCTCGGAGGAGTGGACGTAGGCGAGCGTGAAGGTCGACCCGACCTTCATGCACTCCCGGAGCAGCTCGCGGCCCCGGCCGACGTCCTCGACGACGAGGACCGGCCCCGTCAGCGCGCACAGGTCCAGGAACGCGACCGCCGCCGCGACCAGCACGGCCGCGGCGGCGGCGGGGATCAGGAGGCGGGCGTGACGCCTACTTCGCGACTCCCTTCTCCTTGAAGAACTTCTCGGCGCCCGGATGGAGCGGGATCGGCATGCCGTTCAGCGCGGTCTGCAGCGTCAGGTGCTTGGCGGCCGAGTGGGCGGCGTGGAACTGCTGCAGGTTGTCGAAGATCGCCTTGGTGAACCGGTACACCAGCTCCTCCGGCAGGTCTTTCCGGGCGACCATCATCGCCATGACGGCGGGCGTGGTGACCTCGCGCTCCTGGCCCTTGTAGGTGTTCGCGGGGATCTTCTCCATCGTGTAGAAGGGATACTTCCGGCGCAGCGCCTCGCCCTCGCTCGCGCCCACCGGCACCATGACGGCCTTGCCGGAGATGAACGTGTCGACGATCACGGCCGACCCGAGCCCCGTCGTGAAGAACGCGGCGTCGATCCGCCCGTCCTTGATCTGGTCGGCGGCCGCGGCGGCGTCGATCCGCTCGGCGCGCCCGAGGTCCGACTCCTTGAGCCCGTGGACCTCGAGGACCTGCAGCGCGTTCTGCTCGGTGCCCGACCCCTGCGGCCCGAGAACCACGCGCTTGCCCTTGAGGTCCTTGACGCTCTTCACGCCGGAGGCCTGGGAGGCGACGACGTGGACCAGCTCGGGGTAGATGGTGAACACGCCGCCCATGTTCGTGACCGGCTTGTCCTTGAACGCGGCCAGCGTGGCGCCCTTCGCCGCGTAGTAGGCGATGTCGTTCTGGAGCAACGCGAAGTCGGCGTCGCCCGTGCCGATGAGCTGGGCGTTGGCCACGGAGGCGCCGGAGGACTCGACGGTGGCCCGGATGTTGAGGTCCTTGGCGTTGTAAGCGATCCGGGACATGGCGCCGGCGAGCGGGTAGTAGACGCCCACCACCCAGCCCGATGCGATGGTCACCAGCCGCCGCTGCTGGGCTGCCGCCATGGGCGCCGCCAGCGTCGCGAGCAGCAGCGCCACCGCGGTGATGCCGCCGATCTTCTTCATGCCCGCCTCCTTGGGACAGATCTCCTTGATGGGAACAACGCGCACAGCACGATAAAGGGTCCTCCCGCGGCGGTCAAGGCGGGGACAGGCTCGCGTCGTCGTTGTAGACTCGTGGCCGTGGGCGCGCGGCTGGGCGTCGACATCGGAGGCACGTTCACGGATCTCGTCGTGGTGGACGAGGCGACCGGGGCCCTGCGGGTCGGCAAGGTGCTCACCACGCCCAAGGATCCGGCTCACGGCGTGGAGCAGGGGGCCCTCGGGCTGCTGGACGAGGCGGGGGTCGGCGCGGCGGCCGTCCGCGCCGTCGTCCACGGCACCACGCTCGCCACCAACGCCCTGATCGAGCGCAAGGGCGCGCGGACGGCGCTCCTCACGACGGCGGGCTTCCGCGACGCCATCGAGATCCGGCGCGAGGGCCGCTACGACATGTACGACCTCGCGATCGACCCTCCCGCCCCCCTCGTGCCGCGCCACCTCCGTCGCGAGGTGGACGAGCGACTGCTCCCGGACGGCTCCGTGCTGCGTCCGCTGGACGAGGCCGCCGCGCGGCGCGTGATCGCCGAGCTGGCCGGGGCCGGCGTCGAGGCCGTCGCCATCTGCCTGCTCCACGCCTACGTCGACCCGGCCCACGAGCGGCGGCTCGCCGCGCTGGTGCGGGAGGCGGCGCCGGACGTCGTGGTCTCGTGCTCTTCCGACGTCGTCCCCGAGATCCGGGAGTACGAGCGGACGTCGACGACCGTCGCGAACGTCTACGTCGCGCCGCTGATCGGGCGCTACCTGCGCGACCTCGAGCGCCGCCTCGCCGAGCACGGCATCCCCGGCCAGCTCTACGTCATGCAGTCCGCGGGCGGGATCGCGCTTCCCGAGGAGGCGCGTCGCTTCCCCATCCGGCTGGTGGAGTCCGGGCCGGCGGCCGGCGCGCTGGCCGCCGCCCGCGCCGCCAGGCAGCGCGGCGACACGCGGCTGCTCTCGTTCGACATGGGAGGCACGACCGCCAAGGCCTGCGTCATCGACGGCGGCGCGCCGCTCGTGGCGCGAGAGTTCGAGGTGGCGCGCGCGGACCGCTTCAAGAAGGGCTCCGGGCTCCCGATCCGCGTCCCCGTGATCGAGCTCATCGAGATCGGCGCCGGCGGCGGCTCGATCGCCCGCGTCGACCGCATGGGGCTGCTGAAGGTCGGGCCCGAGAGCGCGGGCGCCGACCCGGGGCCCGCCTGCTACGGCCTGGGCGGCCGGCTGCCCACCGTCACCGACGCGGACCTCCTCCTCGGCTACCTCGACGCCGAGTTCTTCCTCGGCGGACGGATGCGCCTCGACCGGGACGCCGCGCACCGCGCCGTCGAGGCCCACGTGGCGCGGCCGCTCGGTCTCGACGTCGTCGCCGCGGCGTGGGGAATCCACCGGGTGGTCAACGAGAACATGGCGGCCGCGGCGCGCATCCACGGGATCGAGAGGGGCCGGGACCTCCGCCACTACCCGCTCTTCGCCTTCGGCGGCGCCGGACCCGTGCACTGCTGGCAGGTCGCCCGGATCCTCCGGACGCCGCGGATCCTGCTCCCGTTCGGCGCCGGCGCCATGTCGGCCTACGGCCTCCTGACGGCGCCGCTCGCCTTCGACTTCGTCCGCACGCGACGCGAGCGCCTCGACGCCGCCGACTGGAACGCCGTCAACGCGCTCTACGAGTCGATGGAGGCCGAGGGACTGAGCGTGCTCGGCCGCGCCGGCGTCGCCCGGGCCGACGTGACCGTGACCCGGGTCGCCGAGATGCGCTACCTGGGGCAGGGCCACGAGGTCGAGGCCGCGATCCCCGGCGGCCGGCTCTCGGGCGCCAGCCTGCCGGCCATCAGGGAGAGCTTCGAGGCGGCGTACCGCGCGCTCTATCACCGCCTGCCGCAGGGAGTTCCGATCGAGGTCCTGAACTGGCGGACCACCGTGTCCGGCCCGGCGCCGGACGTCGCCATGCGTCCGCCGGGCGGCGGCCGCGCCACGGCCGCGGTGAAGACCCGCCGGCCGGCGTACTTCGCGGAGGCGGCCGGCTTCGTGCCGACGCCCGTCTACGACCGCTACGCGCTCGGCGCCGGCGCGACGTTCACCGGACCCGCCATCGTCGAGGAGCGCGAGTCGACCGCGGTCATCGGCCCCGGCGCCCGCTGCCTCGTGGACGACGCGCTGACGATCGTCGTGGACCTGCCGGCATGACCGCCCGATCCGGAACCGCGCCGCTCGACCCGGTCACGCTGGAGATCTGCTGGAGCCGGCTCATCGGCGTCGTGAACGAGCAGGCCACCGCGCTCCAGCGGACGTCGTTCACGACGATCGTGCGCGAGGCCGGCGACCTCTCGGCAGGCGTCTTCGACCGCCGTGGCTGGATGGTGGCGCAGGCCGTCACGGGCACGCCCGGGCACATCAACTCCATGGCGCTCGCCATGAAGCACGTCCTCGCGGAGTACCCCGTCGACGGGCTCCGGCCGGGCGACGTCCTGATCACCAACGACCCGTGGAAGACGTCCGGCCACCTGAACGACGTCACCATCTGCTCGCCGGTCTTCAGGGGGGACGACTGCGTGGCCTTCTTCGCGTCCACCTGCCACACGGCCGACATCGGCGGGCACGTGCTGTCGGCCGAGGCGCGGGAGGTGTACGAGGAGGGGCTCTTCATCCCGATCATGAAGCTCTACGACGCGGGCCAGCCCAACGAGAGCCTCGTCAAGATCCTCCGCGCCAACGTGCGCCTGCCGGAGATGGTGCTCGGCGACTTCCACGCGCAGATCGCCGGCGGGGCCGTCGGCGGCGAGCGGCTGCTCGAGTTCATGGACGAGTTCGGGCTCGAGCGGCTCGAGCCGCTCGCCGACGAGATCGTCCGCCGCACGGAGGGCGCGATGCGCGACGCCATCCGGGCGCTCCGCCCCGGCGTCTACGAGCACGCCATCACATCCGACGGCTTCGACGAGCCGATCACGATCCGGGTGCGCTGCGAGGTGCGGGGCGACGAGCTGCTGATCGACTACGCCGGGTCGTCGCCGGCCAGCCGGCGCGGCATCAACGTCGTCATGAACTACACGGAGGCGTACACGACGTACGGCGTCAAGGTCATCGTCAGCCCCGACGTGCCGAACAACGAGGGCGCCTTCCGCCCGCTCCGCATCATCGCGCCGGAGGGCTCGATCCTCAACGTGCGGCCTCCCGCGCCGGTGGCGGCGCGGCACGTCATCGGCCACTTCCTTCCCCACGTGATCGCCGGCGCGCTGGGACAGGCGGTGCCCGAGCGGGTCATGGCGGAGGGGTCGGCGAACATCTGGGGAATCCAGGTGGCCGGCCGCGACGGGGACGATCGGCCCTTCAGTCACGTCTTCTTCTGCTCCGGCGGCACCGGGGCCCGGGCGACCAAGGACGGCCTGAGCGCGACGGCCTTCCCGTCGGGCGTCCTCGGGACCCCGGCCGAGGTGCTCGAGACGATCTCGCCGCTGCTGATCGAGCGCAAGGAGCTGCGGCCTGGGTCCGGGGGGGCCGGGCGCCATCGCGGCGGGCTCGGCCAGACGATCGCGTTCCGCGTGCGGACGTCCCAGCCGTACACCTGCTCCGTCCTCTGCGACCGAACGCGGACGCCGGCCTCGGGCTTCCTCGGGGGCGAGGCGGGAGCGCTGGGCGAGGTGCTGATCGACGGCGCCAGGCCGGCGAACCCCAAGCAGGAGCAGACGATCCGGCCGGGCGCGCTGGTGGAGGTCAGGCTGCCCGGCGGGGGCGGCTACGGGCCCCCGGCCGAGCGTGACCCGGACCTCGTCGAGCGGGACAGGCTCGAGGGCTACGTCTAGAGAGCCCGTCCCTGCGAGACCGCCGGGGCGGCGGAGCCTCGGCGGTCAGAGCCGGCCGTACTCCTTCAGCCGGCGGTAGATGGTGCGGCGCGAGATCCCCAGCGCCCGCGCCGCCTCTTCCTTGTCGTTGTTGTAGACGGCGAGCGCCCGCAGGATCAGCTCCTTCTCGACCTCCGCCAGCGTGGGGATCGCCTTGCTCTCGACCACCGGGGCCGCCGCCGGCCGGGCGGCGAGGCTCGGAAGGTCGGCGAGGCTCAGCTGCTCGCGCGCGCCGAGCGCGAACGCCCGCTCGATGAGGTTCTCGAGCTCGCGGACGTTCCCGGGGAAGTCGTACGCCGTCAGCGCGGTCAGCGCATCGGGGCTCAGGCCGCGGACGTCCCGGCGGAAGCGCTTGTTGAACCGCCGGATGAAGTGGTTCACCAGCGCCGGGATGTCCTCGCGCCGCTCCCGCAGCGGCGGTAGCACGATCCGGATGACGTTGAGGCGGTAGAAGAGGTCCTGCCTGAACGTTCCCGCGTTCATCGCCTGCTCGAGGTTCCGGTTGGTGGCGGCGATCACCCTGACGTCGACCGGGTAGGCCTTCGTGGACCCGACGGGCCGGACCTGCATCTCCTGGAGCACCCGCAGGAGCTTCACCTGCAGCTCGGGCGGCAGCTCGGCGATCTCGTCGAGGAAGATCGTCCCCTCGTTCGCGCCGCGGAACAGCCCGAGCGCGTCGGCGACGGCGCCCGAGAACGCGCCCCTGACGTGGCCGAAGAACTCGGACTCCAAGAGGTCGCGGGGGATCGCGCTGCAGTTGACGGGGATGAAGGGCCCCTTCGCCCGGGCCGACAGCCGGTGGATCGCCGCCGCCACCAGCTCCTTGCCGGTGCCGCTCTCGCCCTCGATGAGCACGGGCGAGTCCGTCACGGCGACCTTGCCGATGATCTCCTTCACGCGCTGCATCGGCGCGGAGGAGCCGATCAGCTCGTTGACCGTGAGCTCCTCGCCGAGCCGGGCGCGGAGCTGGTGGACCTCGCCCCTGAGGAAGCGGCGCTCCATCAGCCGCTGCATCAGGTGGCGGAGCTCGTCCAGGATCAGCGGCTTCGAGAGGTAGTCGTAGGCGCCCTCCTTGAGCGCCTCGATCGCGGTGGCGATCGTCGGATAGCCGGTCATGATCACGACCTCGATCGACTCGTCCCGCTTCTTGATCTCCTTCAAGAGGTCGAGGCCGCTCATGTCCGGCATCCGCACGTCCGTGAGCGCGGCGTCGAACACCTGGGTCCCCAGGGCCTCGATCGCCTCGTGGACGCTGCTGGCGGTCGTCACCTGGTAGCCCCACTGCGTGAGAGCTTCCTGGAGCAGCATGAGGATCGAGCGCTCGTCGTCGACGACCAGGACGCGTGCCTGCTGCTGCATAGTGAAGCGAATTTACCACGATGCGGTGCCAAAGTGACAAGGTTTAGTTGCGTTCGGGCCGGCCGGGACCTTGCGCCGGGGCGCTCGCCATGTTAGCGTGGGCCTTGACTTTTTAACGGGGAGACCTGGGACATGGCTGATTCCGCGACCCTGCACCTGACCGAACAGAACTTCGACGAGGCGCTGCTCGCCACGCAGGGCCTGCTGATGGTCGACTTCTGGGCGGAGTGGTGCAACCCGTGCCGGGCCATCGCGCCGGTGCTCGACGAGCTGGTGGCGACGTCCGGAGGCCGGGTCTCTCTCGCGAAGGTGAACGTCGACGAGAACCCCGGGCTCGCCGCGCGGTACGGCATCCGCTCGATCCCGACGATCCTGTTCGTCAAGGACGGCAAGGTCGTCGACCAGGTCATCGGGGCCGTCCCCAAGAGCCAGCTGCAGAAGAAGCTCGCCGCGCTCGCCTGACCGGGGCGTCGAGGCGCCCAGCGTATCAGTACCAGCGGCTTAGCTGTCCCGTCGCTGTCGCCGACCCGTGACGAGTTCCGCGCGCTCGCGGGACAGGGGAATCTCGTCCCCGTCTTCGCCGAGCTTCCCGCCGATCTCGACACCCCGCTCTCCGCGTACCTGAGACTCCGCCCCGGCCCCTACTCGTTCCTCCTCGAGTCCGTCGAGGGGGGCGAGAAGTGGGCGCGCTACTCGTTCCTCGGGACGGACCCGCTCATGGTGCTGACCGCCAAGAACGACCGGATGACGCTGCGCCGGTCTGGCGGGCGCGTGGTCGAGCGCCTCCCGTCCGGGAACCCCCTGACCGCGCTGCGCCGGCTGCTCGCCGACTTCCAGCCGGTCGCGGTCCCGGGCCTGCCCCGGTTCCAGGGGGGAGCCGTCGGTTACCTGTCGTACGACATGGTCCGCCACATGGAGCGGATCCCGGCGACGGCCACCGACGATCTCGGCCTCCCCGACGCGGTCTTCATGTTCACGGACACGCTGCTGGTCTTCGACAACCTGAAGCACCGGCTCCTCGTCATCGCGAACGCGCGGATCGACGGCCGCGACGACGCCGCGCTCGACCAGGCGTACGACCGCGCCGCCCTCCGGATCGGGATGACGCTGGCGAAGCTGGGACGGCCGGCGCGCGCGCCGGTCCCGCTCTCCCTGCCGCCGTCGGGCCCGCTCCTGGCGATGGGCGAGGAGGGCTTCACGTCGACGATGGACGAGGCGCACTTCACCGACGCCGTGCGCCGCGCCAAGGAGTACATCGCGGCCGGCGACGCCTACCAGATCGTGCTCTCCCGCCGGCTCGACTGCCAGCTGCCCGCCGACCCGTTCACGATCTACCGGGCGCTCAGGACCGTCAATCCGTCGCCGTACCTGTTCTTCCTCCGGCTGGGGAGGACGACGATCGTCGGCTCCTCGCCGGAAGTCCTCGTGCGGCTGGAAGGAGAGCGGGTCGAGGTGCGCCCCATCGCGGGGACGAGCCCCCGCGGGGCGACGGACGCCCAGGACCGGGAGATCGAGCAGACGCTGCTGGCCGACCCCAAGGAGCGGGCGGAGCATGTCATGCTGGTCGACCTGGGAAGGAACGACGTCGGCCGCGTCGCCACGCTCGGCTCGGTCCGCGTGACCGAGTTCATGGCCGTCGAGCGGTACTCGCACGTCATGCACCTGGTGAGCCACGTGACGGGCATGCTGAAGCCGGGGGCCGACGCCCTCGACGTGCTCCAGGCCTGCTTCCCGGCCGGGACGCTGACCGGCGCCCCGAAGATCCGCGCCATGGAGATCATCGACGAGCTGGAGCCTACCCGGCGGGGGCCCTACGGCGGCGCCGTCGGCTACATCTCGTACTCGGGCAACCTCGACTCGTGCATCACCATCCGCACCGTCGTGTGCCACGGCACCCGGGCGTCCATCCAGGTCGGCGCCGGAATCGTCGCCGACTCCGATCCGAAGACCGAGTGGCTCGAGACCAGCTCGAAGGCCCGCGGCCTGGTGCTCGCCCTCCGCATGGCGGCGACCACGGCGCGCCCATGATCGTCGTCCTCGACAACTACGACTCGTTCACCTGGAACCTCGTCCAGTACCTCGGGGAGCTGGGGGCCGAGCTGAAGGTCGTGCGCAACGACGAGCTCGACGTCGACGCGATCGCCGCGCTCGGACCCGAGCGCATCGTCATCTCGCCCGGGCCGGGCGCCCCGGCGCAGGCCGGCGTCTCCATCGAGGTCGTCCGCCGGCTGGGCCCCTCGACGCCGATCCTCGGGGTCTGCCTCGGCCACCAGGCGATCGGCGAGGCGTACGGCGGCACGGTCGGGCGGGCCCGCCGCCAGATGCACGGGAAGGTCTCGCCCATCGTCCACCAGGACGTCGGCGTGTTCCGCGGGCTGGGCAACCCGTTCGTCGCCACGCGATACCACTCGCTCGCCATCCTCAGGGGCACGGTGCCGGACTGCCTGCAGGTCACCGCCTGGTCCGAGGACGACGGCGAGATCATGGGCGTGCGCCACCGCGAGCACCCCGTCCAGGGCGTGCAGTTCCATCCCGAGTCCATCCTGACCGTGGAGGGCAAGCGGCTGCTCCAGAACTTCCTCGAGGGCCGATGACGCCCGAGGCACCGGAGGGCCGCTACCTCCGACGCCGGCCTCGTCGATGACGCCGTCGCCCCGGCCCCTGACCGAGAGCGGCCTGATCCGCGCCATCCGGAGTCGCGCCCAGGTCGGCCGCGGCGTCTCCGTCGGGATCGGCGACGACTGCGCGATCCTGTCGTGCGCGCCGGGGACGCTGCTCGTTGCGACCACCGACCTGCTGCTCGAGGACGTCCACTTCAGGCGGCGCTACACCGAGCCGGCCGACATCGGCTGGAAGTCGATCGCCGTCAACCTGTCCGACGTGGCGTCCATGGGCGCCCGGCCCCGCTGGGCGCTCGTCGCGCTGGCGTGCCCCGCGTCGACGACGCTCGAGGAGGTCGAGGCGTACTACGCGGGCGCCCTCGCGCTCGCGGGCGAGCACGAGGTGGCCGTCGTCGGCGGCGACACGTCGTCGTCGCCGGCGGGCTGGCTGGTCAACGTCACGCTCCTCGGCGAGGCGACCGGGGCTCCGCTCTTGAGGTCGGGCGCCCGGGTCGGCGACGTCATCGCCGTGACGGGTGCCCTCGGCCGGGCGGCCGCCGGCCTCGCCGTCCTCGAGCGGCCCGCCGCCCCGGCCGGTCTCGACCCCGAGACGCTGGCCGAGGTGACCGCCGCGCATCTGCGGCCCCGCCCCCGGGTCGCCGAGGGCCGGTGGCTCGGCGAGGCGACCGGGGTGACCGCCATGATGGACCTCTCCGACGGCCTCACGGTCGACCTCGGCCACATCGCCGAGGAGAGCCGTGTCGGCGCGCGAGTCGAAATCGGCCGGCTCCCGGTCGCCGCCAGCGCCCGCCGGGTCGCGGACCGGCTGGGCCAGGACGTGCTCGACTGGGCGACCGGCGGCGGGGAGGACTACGAGCTACTCGTCACCTGCGCCCCCGCCGACTTCCCGCGGCTCAGCGAAGGGCTGCGGGCGGCGACGGGGACGCCGCTCACCCGGGTCGGCGAGATCACGCCCGCGGGGGGCGTCAGCTTCGTGGACGCGGGCGGCCGCGCCAGGCCGGTGGCACGCGGGTTCGAGCACTTCGTCTCGGGGCGCCGCCGTGGGTGAGGGGATCGTCCTCCGGCTGCTGCTGCTCCTCTTCCTCGTCGCCTGCTCGGCGCTGCTCACGGGGGCCGAGGCCGCCTACTTCTCGCTGGGTCGCGCGCGGCTCAGGCGGCTGACGCGCTCCCCGGCGCCGGAGACCGCCCGCGCGGTGCCGCTGATCGAGCGGCCGCACGACCTCCTGGTCACGCTGCTCGTCGGCATCACGGTGATCAACATCGGCGCCGCCGCGATCGCCGCCACCGTCGCCGAGCAGCTCTTCGGCGCCCGGTGGGGCCTCGTGACCGAGATCATCGGCATGATCCTCGTGCTGACGACCTTCGGCGAGGTCCTGCCCATGACGATCGCCGTGAAGTACCCGGAGGGCTTCCTCGCGGTCGCGCGGTGGCCCGTGAACTGGCTCGGGCGGCTGCTGGCGCCGGTCCGGGTCGTGCTGGCCGCCTTCACGGCGCTCACCCTGCGCCTGGCCGGTCGCGGCGAGGGCCAGGGCCTGCTGACCGAGGAGGAGCTGAGGACGCTGGTGGACGTCGGGGCCAGCGAGGGGGTCGTCGAGCGCGAGGAGCGCGAGATGATCCACAAGGTGTTCGAGCTGGAGGACACGCTGGTCCGCTCGATCATGGTGCCGCGCACGGACATGTTCTGCCTCGACGTGGCCACGCGCGTCGAGGAGATCCTGCCCGCGCTCCGCGAGAACCTCCACTCGCGCGTCCCGGTCTACGAGGGCTCCATCGACGTCATCATCGGCGTCCTCTACACGAAGGACCTCCTGCCCTACATCGACGGCCTGCCGCCGGACTTCGACCTCCGCGCCCACCTGCACCCGCCGTACTTCGTGCCGGAGTCCAAGCGCGCCGACGTCCTGCTGCAGGAGCTGCAGGCCAAGAAGCTCCACCTCGCGATCGTGGTGGACGAGTACGGGGGCACCGCGGGGCTCGTGGCGCTGGAGGACCTCATCGAGGAGCTCGTCGGCGAGATCGCCGACGAGTACGACGAGCCGGAGCGCCTGATCCAGCGCCTGGACGCCACGACGTACCGCGTGGCCGGCAAGCTGCCGATCGACGAGCTGAACGCGGCGACCGGGCTCGCGATCTCGAACACGGCGTACGACACCGTGGGCGGCTGGGTGCTGGACCTCTTCGGCCGCGTGCCGCGAAAGGCCGAGCGCCTGGAGACGCCCGAGCTGACCGTCACGGTCGAGAAGGTCGAGCGGACGCGCGTCGTCGAGGTGCTCGTGGTCCTCCACAAGCCGGTGGAGCGGGAGGCGGCCGCATGATCCTGCTGTGGATCGCCGCCGCCTGCCTCGTCGCGACCATGTTCTTCTCGGCCGCGGAGATGGCGTTCATCGCCGCCAACCGGCTCCGCCTGCGGCACCTCGCGGAGGAGGGCGACGCGACGGCTGCCGAGTACCTGCAGGCCTTCCGGAACCCCGAGCGGTCGCTCTCGACCGCCATGATGGGCGTGACCATCGCCCACATCGTCGCCTCGTCGGCGGCGACGTTCGGCCTGCTGCCGGTGCTCGGGCCGCTGGCGCCGCTCGTCGTGACGCTCGTGCTGACTCCCATCATGCTGGTGTTCGGCGAGATCATCCCGAAGGCGCTCGCCCGCGAGTGGGCGACACCGCTCGTGCTGCGGCTCTACCGGCTCTTGACGTGGGCGGCCGTCCTGCTCGCGCCGTTCGTGGCGTTCGCCAACCTGGTGGTCCGCTGGGCCCTGCGGGCCTTCGGCGGCCACCTGCCCGACACGCGCCACTTCGTCTCGCGCGAGGAGCTGAAAGCCCTGCTGCAGGTCGAGCCCGGCGAGGCCGACGTGACGACCCACGAGGCGGCGATGATCGACAAGATCTTCGACCTCGGCGACACGACCGTCCGCGAGGTCATGGTGCCCCTCGTCGACGTGGCGATGCTGCCGGAGACGGCGCGGCCGCAGGACGCCATCACGCTGATCAAGCAGCGCGGCTTCTCCCGCATCCCGATCTACCGGGAGCGCGAGTCCAACATCGTCGGCGTCGTGGCCGCCATGGACCTGCTGAGCCGGGGCGCCGGCGCGGCCTCCCTGGACGGGCTGATGCGGCAGCCGTACTATGTGCCGGAAACCAAGCGCATCGACGACCTTCTCCGCGAGATGCAGCGCGGGCGCATGCACATGGCGATCGTCGTGGACGAGTACGGCGGCAGCACGGGCATCGTCACGCTCGAGGACGTGCTCGAGCAGATCGTGGGAGAGATCCAGGACGAGCACGACCGCGAGCCGGCCGCCGTCGAGCGGCTGCCGGACGGCAGCTACTGGGTCGCGGCCCGGATGCACATCGACGAGCTGAACGAGACGCTGGACTGGAGCCTGCCGAAGCGCGACTACGAGACCGTGGCAGGCCTGGTCCTGGCCCACCTCGGACGGATCCCGCGCCGCGGCGAGCAGTTCCAGATCCCCGGGTACGCCATCACCGTGCTCGACGCCGACGCTCGCCGCGTGGCCGCGGTGAAGATCGCGCCGATCAAGCCCGAATAAGGAGGCTCCGCATGGCTGGCAAGATGGTCCAGTTCCCCTCCAACGGTGGCACGACGTCCGGCTACCTCGCCACCCCCGCGGCAGGCAAGGGTCCGGGCGTGCTGGTGATCCAGGAGTGGTGGGGGCTCGTGGGGCACATCAAGAAGGTCTGCGACCGGTTCGCCGCCGAGGGGTTCACGGCCCTCGCGCCGGACCTCTACCACGGCAAGACGGCGGACGAGCCCGACACGGCGGGCAAGCTGTTCATGGCGCTCAACATCGCGCAGGCGGAGAAGGACCTCCGCGGCGCCGTCGATCACCTCGCCCAGCACTCCTCCACGCCGAAGGTGGGCGCCGTGGGGTTCTGCATGGGCGGTCAGCTGGCACTGTTCGCCGGCACCGTGAACCCGAAGGTCGGCGCCGTCGTCGACTTCTACGGCGTGCACCCGAACGTGAAGCCGGACTACACGCGGCTGTCCGGTCCGGTGCTGGGGCTCTTCGCGGAGAAGGACCAGTTCGTCACGCCGCAGGCGGCGCGCCAGGTGGAGGCGGACATCCGGAAGGCCGGCAAGCAGGTCGAGATCCACATCTACCCGCAGGTCGACCACGCGTTCTTCAACGACGAGCGGAGCGACGTCTACGACCGCGCGGCGGCCGAGGACGCCTGGCGCCGGACGCTGGCGTTCTTCCGGCAGCACCTGAAGTGAGGGAGGCGGGCGGACCCGCCGGGGACCCGGCGGGTCCGCGGCCCCGCTAGGCGCCAGCGGCGGCCTTCTGCGTCTTCTTGCCTCGCGGCGCGGACGCGCCGGCCTCGCCGCGCGGCTTCCGCTCCTTCTTCCTGTCGTCCTTGCCCTTCTTGTCGGATCCCGGCGGCGTCCGGTCCACCAGCTCGAGATAGACCATCGGGGCGGCGTCGCCGGGGCGCTGCCCGGCGCGGACGATCCGGGTGTAGCCGCCGTTGCGGTCGGCGAAGCGGGCCGCGATGGTGTCGAAGAGCCGTCCGACGACCTCGGTGTCCGGCATCATCGAGAGCGCCTGGCGGCGCGTGTGGAGGCTGTCGCGCTTGGCGAGCGTGACCATGTGGTCGGCCAGCGGCCGGATGGCCTTCGCCCGGGTCACCGTCGTCATGATGCGCTCGTGCCGGAACAGCGAGACCAGCATGTTGCGGAGCATCGCGGTCCGGTGCTCGCTGACGCGACCCAGCCGGTACCTGTGAGCCCGGTGCCTCATCGGACGACTCCCCCCCTGTTCAGCGCGCCCAGCACGTTCGGGTCGATGCGCATGCCGAGCGAGAGCCCCAGGGCGGCCAGCGCGGTCTTGATCTCGTCGATGGACTTCTCGCCCAGGTTCTTCACCTGCTCGAGATCGGCCTCGGTCTTCTGCGCGAGGTCGGCGACGACGTGGATCTCGGAGGCCTTGAGGGCGTTGACGGCCCGCGCGGGGAGCGGCAGCTCCTCCAGGGGCTTGGCGAGCGCCTCGCGGAGGTACTCCTCGCCCGAGGCGCCCTCGATCTCGATGTCGTCGTCCGTGGCCGCCACGGTGAGGGGGCTGAAGTGCCCCTTGAGGAAGTTGGCGGCCCGCTCGAGCGCGTCCTCCGGCCCGACGACCCCGTTGGTCCAGATCTCCAGCACGAGCTTCTCGTAGTCGGTGATCTTGCCCAGCCGGGACATCTCGACGTTGTAGGACACCCGGAGGATCGGCGAGTACGCGGCGTCCAGCGCGACGGCCCCGGCCGGCACGCCGGACGTCTTGCGGTCGGTGGCCTCGTAGCCCCGTCCCACCCCCACGCCGATCTCGAACGCGACGCGGGCGCCCGCCTCGACCGTGAACAGGTGCGCCTCCGGGTTCACGATCTCGATGTCGGTCTCGGGGATGTCGGCGCCGGTGACGGTCCGGGGGCCGGCGATCTCGACCTTGATCGTCCGCGGCTCCCCGGACGGCACCTGGATCGCCAGCTTCTTGAAGTTCAGCAGCACGTCCGCGGCGGACTCCGTCACGCCCGCGATCCGCGCGTCGTTCGGCTTGTGGCCGTCGATCCTGACCCACGACACGGCGCCGCCCGGGACGATGGAGAGGAGCGTCCGGCGCAGGGAGTTGCCGACGGTGAGCGCGTAGCCCTTCTCGAACGGCTCCGCCACCAGCCGGCCGTAGCGCTCGCTGAGAATCTCCCACTCGACCTTCCGCGGCTTCTGGAACGGGATGCGTGGCATGACGGCTCCTGCTACTTGCTGTACAGCTCGACGATGAGCTGCTCCGACACGGGAATCTGGATGTCCTCGCGGAGCGGCAGGCTCCGGACCGTCCCCTTCCGCGCCTCGGCGTCCAGCTCGAGCCACTGGGGCACCTGCCCCCGGCCGCCGTTGACGTTGTCGTCCACCCGGGCCGCCAGCTTCGAGCTCGGCCTCAGCTGGATCACGTCGTTGACCTCAACGAGATAGGACGGCACGGACACCTTGCGACCGTTCACCTGGAAGTGGCCGTGGGCCACCATCTGGCGCGCCTCGCGCCGTGACGCGGCGAAGCCCAGCCGGTGCACGACGTTGTCGAGGCGCAGCTCGAGCAGCTTCAGGAGGTTCTCGCCGGTGACGCCCTTCTCCCGCTCGGCCCACTCGAAGTAACGGCGGAACTGCTGCTCGAGCACGCCGTAGATGCGCTTGGCCTTCTGCTTCTCCCGGAGCTGCACGCCGAACGCGGTGAGCTTGCCCCGGTTGAGGCCGTGCTGCCCGGGGGGGTAGTTGCGGCGCTCGATGGCGCACTTGTCGGTGAAGCAGCGGGCGCCCTTGAGGAAGAGCTTCAGCCCCTCCCGCCGGCACAGCCGGCACTTCGCGTCGCGATACCGTGCCATCGCCGCCCCCTACACCCGCCGCCGCTTCGGCGGCCGGCAGCCGTCGTGCGGGATCGGCGTCACGTCGCGGATGGCGGTGATCTCGAGCCCCACCGCCTGGAGGGACCGGATCGCGGCTTCGCGGCCGGCCCCGGGCCCCTTCACGAACACCTCGATCGACTTCAAGCCGTACTCCATCGCCTTGCGCGCCGCGACCTCGGCCGCGGTCTGGGCGGCGAACGGCGTGCTCTTCCGCGAGCCCTTGAAGCCCGCGCTGCCCGCGCTCGACCACGCGACCACGTTGCCCGTCTTGTCGGTCAGCGTCACGATCGTGTTGTTGAACGTCGCCTGGATGTGGGCGACTCCCGTGCGGACCTCGCGGCGCTCGCGCCGCTTGCCGCCCTTCTTCCGTGGTGCCTGGGGCTGGTCCGCCATGGCCTACGCCTTCTTCGCCGGCGGCGGGGGCGCCGCCGCGGCCGCGGGCTTCTTCTTCACCATCACGCCCTTGCGCGGGCCCTTCCGCGTCCGGGCGTTCGTGTGCGTGCGCTGGCCCCGCACCGGAAGGCCCTTCCGGTGGCGGATGCCGCGATACGCGCCGATGTCCATCAGCCGCTTCACGTTCATCGAGACGTCCCGGCGCAGGTCGCCCTCGACCTTCAGCTCGCGCTCGATGATCTCGCGCACGCGGGACGCCTCGTCCTCCGACCACGCCTTCACGCGCTTGCCCGGATCGACGCGAGCCTGGTCGAGGACCCGCACTGCGGTGGCGCGGCCGATCCCGTAGATGTATGTCAACGCGACCTCGCCCCGCTTCTCGCGGGGCAGGTCGACTCCGGCGACCCGTGCCATAGATCTTCTCCGTCTCCTGGCGCCCCGCGGCCGGCGGGCGCCGGCCGCGCCCGGGCGCTATCCCTGGCGCTGCTTGTGCCGGGGGTTCTTGCAGATGATGCGCGTCACGCCCTGCCGCTTCACGATCTTGCAGTGCTCGCAGCGCACCTTCACCGACGGTCTCACCTTCATCGCTCGCTCTCGCTCCTCGCGGCCCCGGGGACCGACGCGCCCTTCGTCCAGCCGCCCACCTCGCCGCTCACGCGCCGGCTCCGCCTACTTGAACCGGTACGTGATGCGGCCGCGCGTCAGGTCGTACGGCGACAGCTCGACCTTCACGCGGTCGCCGGGCAGGATGCGGATGAAGTTCATCCGCATCTTGCCGCTCACGTGGGCCAGGACCCGGTGTCCGTTGTCCAGCTCGACCCGGAACATCGCGTTCGGCAGCGGCTCGACCACCGTGCCCTCGACCTCGATCGCGTCTTCCTTCGTCATCTCGTGCCGCCCGTCCCGGCGCTCCCCGCCCGCGTCAGCACGTCGGGGCCGTCCTCGGTCACCGCGATGGTGTGCTCGAAGTGGGCGGCAAGGCTGCCGTCCCGGGTGACGGCGGTCCAGCCGTCGTCCAGGACGCGCACGTCCCCGCTGCCCATGGTCACCATCGGCTCGATCGCCAGCACCATCCCGGCCCGGAGCACCGGGCCGCGACCGGGATCGCCGAAGTTCGGCACCTGGGGCTCCTCGTGGAGCGCGCGGCCGATCCCGTGGCCGACGAAGGCGCGCACGATCGCGAAGCCGTGGCTCTCGACGTGGCGCTGCACCGCGTGCGAGACGTCGCCCAGGCGCCGCCCCGGCCGGCACTGCTCGATCGCGAGGTACAGGCTCTCCCGGGTGACGTCGAGCAGCCGCTGGACCGCCGGCGGGATGTCGCCGATCGGCATCGTGAACGCGCAGTCGGCGTAGTAGCCGTCGACGACGCAGCCGAGGTCGAGGCCGACGATGTCGCCCTCCTTCAGCCGCCGGTGCGCCGACGGAATGCCGTGCACGACCTCGTCGTTGATCGACACGCACACGGTCGCGGGGAAGCCCCGGTAGCCCTTGAACGCCGGCGTCGCCCCGCGCTTCTCGATGAAGGCCTCCACTTCCTCGTCGATCTCCAGCGTCGACATCCCGGCCTTGACGACGGTCCGCAGCCGGTCCATGACGTCGGCCAGGATCACGCCCGCTCGCCGCATCACCTCGATCTCGCGCGGCGACTTCAGGACGATCACCGGCCGGCCCCCGCCGCGTCGCGGACGGCCTCGCGCACCTGCTCGATGGACCCCTCCGCCGGCACCCGCGTCAGGATCCCGCGCGCCCGGTAGTGCTCGAGGAGCGGCGCCGTCTGCTGCGCGTACACCTGGAGCCGGTTCCGCACGGTCGCCTCGCTGTCGTCGGCGCGCTGCACCAGCGCCGTGCCGCACCGGTCGCAGACGCCCTCCCGCCTCGGCGGCGCCGAGACCACGTGGTAGGTCGCCTGGCAGTTCGGGCAGGACCGCCGGCCGGTGAGGCGCCGCAGCAGTTCGGCCTCCGAGACGTCGAAGAAGATGACGCGCGTCAGCTCGTGCCCGAGGTCGCGGAGCAGCCGGTCGAGCCCCTCTGCCTGCGGGATCGTCCGGGGGAAGCCGTCCAGGACGAAGCCGCCCTTGGCGTCGGGCTTCGCCAGGCGCTCGGCGATCAGCGCGAGGATGACGTCGTCGGGGACCAGCGCGCCGCGGTCCATGTAGGACCGGGCGTCGCGGCCCAGCGGCGTGCCGGCGGCGACGGCCTCGCGCAGCATGTCGCCGGTCGCGATCTGCGGGACGCCCCACTGCTGCGCCAGCTCGCGGGCCTGGGTGCCCTTGCCCGCGCCCGGAGGGCCGAGGAACACCAGACGGACGCTCCGCGCCACCGGCTAGCCCCGCCCGAACGCGCCCGACCGGGAGCGCGACTTCTTCAGGAACCCCTCGTAGTTGCGCATCAGCAGGTGGGATTCCATCTGGCGCACGGTGTCCAGCGCCACGCCGACGACGATCAGCAGGCTCGTCCCGCCGAAGTAGAAGGGCACGTTGAACCAGCGGATCAGGAAGTCGGGGAGCACCGAGATCACGGCCAGAAACAGCGCGCCTGGCAGCGTGATCCGGGTCAGGACGTGATCGATGTACTCCGCGGTCTTCTTGCCGGGACGGACGCCCGGGATGAACCCGCCGTACTTCTTCATGTTGTCGGCGAGATCCACCGGGTTGAAGACGATCGCCGTGTAGAAGTACGCGAAGAACACGATCAGCGCCATGTAGAGGACGGTGTAGCTGAAGCGGCCGGGGCTCAGCGCATCGGCGATCGCCTGCATCCACGGGTGCGGCATGAAGTTCGTCAGCGTGGCCGGGAAGAGGATCAGCGACGACGCGAAGATGACCGGGATGACGCCGGCGGTGTTGATCCGGAGCGGGATGTGGGTCGACTGGCCGCCGTAGACCCGGCGCCCGACCACCCGGCGGGCATACTGCACCGGGATCTTGCGCTGCCCCTCCTGCATGAGCACGACGGCCGCCGTCACCGCGAGCATGAGGGCGCACAGCGCGAGGAACACGAAGAGCTTCATCTCCCCCGTCGTGATCAGCGTGTACGACGCCACGATGGCCGAGGGGAGCCGGACCACGATGCCCGCGAAGATGATCAGCGAGATGCCGTTGCCGATGCCCTTCTCCGAGATCTGCTCGCCGATCCACATGATCAGCGCCGTCCCGGCCGTGAGCGTCAGCACGGTGAGGAGCCGGAAGCCCCAGCCCGGGTAGGGCACGATCGTCGCGCCGGTCGGCGTCGGCATGCGCTCCAGGCCGTAGGCGATGCCCAGGGCCTGGATCGCGCTGAGCACGATGGTGCCGTAGCGCGTGTACTGCGTGATCTTCTTCCGTCCCGCCTCGCCCTCCTTGGCGAGCCGCTCGAGGGCGGGGACGACCACGGTGAGCAGCTGCAGGATGATCGACGCCGAGATGTACGGCATGATCCCGAGCGCGAAGATCGACAGCCGCCGCAGGTTGCCGCCGGAGAAGAGGTCGACCATCCCGAGCAGGCCCTGCTGCATCTGGTCGAAGAACTGGGCCAGCGCGTGGCCGTCGATGCCGGGGGTGGGAACGTGCGCGCCCAGCCGGTAGGCGATGAGCAGCCCGGCCGTGATCAGGACGCGGCGCTTCAGCTCCGGGATCTTGAAGACGTTCTGGAAGCTCTGCAGCCCTTCGATCACGAGGGGGACACCCCGGGCGCGAGCAGCTCGACGCTGCCGCCCTTGCCGGTCAGCTTGGTCCTGGCCGACTCGCTGACGGCGTGGACCCGGACGCTCAGCGCGTGGGGGACGTCGCCCGTCCCCAGGAGCTTCACGCGGTCGCGGTCCGCCCGCTTCACGAGCCCGGCCCCGACCAGCGCGTCGGGGTCGACGACGGCGCCGACGGGGAACCGGGCCAGGTCGTCGAGGTTCACCACGGCGTACCTCGTCTTGCCGCCGTACGGCAGGAAGCCTCGCTTGGGCAGCCGCCGGTAGAGCGGCATCTGGCCGCCCTCGAAGCCGCCGGCCTTGCCGCCGCCGGAGCGCGCCTTGTGGCCCTTGTGGCCCTTCGTCGACGTCTTGCCGTGGCCGGACGACGGCCCGCGACCGACCCGCTTGCGCCGCTTCTTCGCGCCCGGCGCCGGACGCAGCTCGTCAAGCCTCATGACTCACCCGCAGCACGTGCGGCACCCGCGCGATCATCGCGCGGATGGTCGCCGTGTCATCGTGCACGACCGACTGGTTGATGCGCTTGAGCCCCAGCGCCTTCACCGTGGCCTCCTGCTTCGGGCTGAGGCCGATGATGCTGCGCGAGAGCGTGACCCTAAGCTTCTTGCCTGGCACCCGCCGTCTCCTCGGCCGCACCGCTGCCGTCCGTCCGCTTGCGGGCGGCGTGCAGGTCGAGGACGCGCCGGATCCGCCGGAGCGCGTCCATCGTCGCCTTCAGCACGTTGTGGGGGTTGTTCGAGCCGAGCGTCTTGGTGAGGATGTCCTGCACGCCGACCGCCTCGAGCACGGGCCGCACGGCGCCGCCCGCGATGACGCCGGTCCCCGGGACGGCGGGCTTGAGGAAGACCCGTCCGGCCCCGAAGTGCCCGGTGATCTCGCACGGGATCGTCGTGTCCTTGAGCGGCACGAAGATCAGGTCCTTCTTGGCGTGCTCGACGGCCTTGCGGATCGCCTCCGGGACCTCGTGGGCCTTGCCGAGCCCCACCCCGACGTGGCCCCGGCCGTCGCCCACGACCACGAGCGCCGTGAACGAGAACCTCCGACCGCCCTTCACGACCTTCGCCACGCGGTTGATCGACACCACCCGGTCGTTGAGCTCGAGCACGCTCGGATCGATCTTCGCTTCCGCCACTCAGCCTCTCCTCGTCGTCCCTCGACCGCCCATTGTCGCCTCTAGAAGATCAGCCCGCCGGCGCGCGCGGCGTCGGCGAGCGCCTTGACGCGCCCGTGGTACATGTAGCCGCCGCGGTCGAACACCGCGCGCTCGATGCCGCGCGCCTTCGCGCGCTCGGCGAGCAGCGCGCCCACCGCCTTCGCCGCCGCCACGTTGCCGCCGGTCCGGTGCTGCGCCAGGAACTCCTTGCTGCGGCTGTCCGCCGCCACCAGCGTCCGGCCGGACTCGTCGTCCACGAGCTGCGCGTGGATGTGGTTCAGGCTCCGGAACACCGCCAGCCGGGGCCGCGCCGCGGTGCCGCGCACGCGGCGCCGCAGCCGCTCGTGGCGCAGGTCGCGCGCCGCTCGACGGTCCTTCGTGATCATTTCGCGCCCGCCTTCTTGCCGACCTTGTGGCGGACCACCTCGTCGGCGTACCGGATGCCCTTGCCCTTGTAGGGGTCGGGCTTGCGCAGCGCCCGCAGCTTCGCGGCCGTCTCCCCCAGCAGGGCCTTGTCGGCGCCGCGGAGCGTGATGGACACCTGCTTGTCGATCTCCGCGGTGATGCCCTCCGGCAGCGGGAAGATCACGGGGTGCGAGTACCCCAGCGAGAGCTGGATGTTCCGGCCCTGCATCTGCGCGCGGTAGCCGATGCCCACGATCTCGAGCTTCTTCTCGAAGCCGTCCTTGACGCCGTGGACCATGTTGGCGACGAGCGCCCGCGCGAGGCCGTGGAGGGCGCGCGCCGTGCGGTGGTCGGCCTCGCGGCTCAGCACCAGGTGCCCGTTCTCGACGGCCGCCGCCAGGCCCCGCGGGACCTCCTGGGCGAGCTTGCCCCTCGGCCCCTCGGCGCGGACGACCCGGCCCTCGACCTGGACCTTCACGCCCTGCGGAATCACGATGGGTTTCTTGCCGATGCGTGACATCGCCGTCCCCTACCACACGTAGGCGAGCACTTCGCCGCCCACCTTCTGCTTGCGCGCCTCGCGGTCGGTCAGGACGCCGCGGGACGTCGACACGATCGTGACGCCCATGCCGCCCAGGATCGTCGGGATCTTGTCGTGCGTCACGTACACGCGGCGCCCCGGCGACGACACGCGCACGAGCCCCGAGATGATCTTCTCGTTCGTCGGCCCGTACTTCAGGTAGACGCGCAGCGTGCCCTGCTTGTCGTCCTCCAGCACCCGGTAGTTCTTGATGAAGCCCTCGTTCTTGAGGATTTCCGCCACGCGGACCTTGAGCGTCGAGGAGGGGATGTCGACCTTCTCGTGCTCGGCGCGGCTCGCGTTGCGGATGCGCGTCAGCATGTCGGCGATGGGGTCGCTCCTCATGGCCGCCTCACCAGCTCGCCTTCACGACCCCGGGCACCTCGCCCTTGAGGGCCAGCTCCCGGAAGCACAGCCGGCACATCTCGAACTTGCGGAGATAGCCCCGCGGCCGCCCGCACAGCTTGCACCGGTGGTAGGCGCGCGTGCGGAACTTCGGGGGCCGCTGCGACTTCATGATGAGCGCGGTCTTCGCCATGCGCTGCTACTCCCTGAACGGCATGCCGAGATGCGTGAGGAGCGCCCTCGCTTCCTCGTCCGTCCTGGCCGTCGTCACGATGTTGATGTCCATGCCGCGGACCTTGTCGACCTTGTCGTACACGATCTCGGGGAAGATCAGCTGCTCCCGGAGCCCCAGCGCGTAGTTGCCGCGCCCGTCGAACCCCCGCGGCGGCACGCCCTTGAAGTCGCGGACGCGCGGCAGCGCGACGTTGATCAGCCGGTCGAGGAACTCGTACATCCGCGCCCCGCGCAGCGTGACCTTCGCCCCGATCGGCGCGCCCTCGCGCAGCTTGAAGTTCGCGATGGACTTCTTGGCCCGCGTGACGACCGGCTTCTGCCCGGTGATGGCCTGCAGGTCGGCGGTCGCGAAGTCGAGCACCTTGGCGTTGTCGCGTCCCTCGCCGACGCCCATGTTGATGACGATCTTCTCGAGCCTGGGCGCCTGGAACGGGTTCGTGTACCCGCGCTCCTTCATCAGCGCCTGGACCACCGTGGTGCGGTACCGATCGCGGAGGCGCGGGGGGACGGCGCCCGTGCCCTTCGGCCGGGTCTTCGCCGCCGGCGCCGCCGCGGGCGCGGCGTCGCCCTTGCGGGGCTGGGGCTTGCCGGGCCCCTTCTGGGCCTGCGGCTTCTGCTGCGCGGGTGCGGCTGGCTTCGCCATCGTCGTCCTCTACCCCTTGTCCACCGGCTCGTGGCAGCGCTTGCACACCCGGACCTTGCGGCCGTCGGCGAGCACCGTGATGCCGGTGCGCACGGGACGGTCGCAGCGCCCGCACACCAGCAGCACGTTCGACAGGGCGAGCGGCCCTTCCCGCTCGATGATGCCGCCCTGCCGGAGCTTCTGCGTCGGACGCTGGTGCTTCTTGACCATGTTCACCTTCTCCACCAGGACCCGATTCCTGTCGGTCAGGACGCGCAGCACCTTGCCCCGCTTGCCGCGCTCCCGTCCGGCGATCACGCCCACCAGGTCCCCGCGACGCACGTGCGCGCCCGCCATCAGATCACCTCCGGCGCGAGCGAGATGATCTTGGTGAACTGCCGCTCGCGCAGCTCACGCGCCACCGGGCCGAAGATCCGGGTGCCGACGGGGTTCTCGTCCGGCCTGATCAGCACGACCGCGTTGCGGTCGAACCGGATGTAGGAGCCGTCCTTCCGGCGGACCTCCTTCACCGTCCGCACCACGACGGCCCGCGCGACCTCGCCCTTCTTCACGGTGCCGTCCGGCGCCGCCTCCTTGACCGCCACCATGACGGTGTCGCCCAGCGAGGCGTAGCGCTTGTTGGCGCCGCCCATGACCCGGATGCACTGAACCTTCTTGGCTCCGGAGTTGTCCGCGACCTCGAGCATCGAGCGTGGCTGGATCATGTCAGGGGAGCGCCTGGCCGGCGGGCCGCTTCACGATCTGCCGGATGCGCCACCGCTTCTCCCTGGACAGCGGCCGGCTCTCCTCGATGATCACCACGTCGCCCACCCGGCTCTCGTTGTTCTCGTCGTGCGCCTTGAGCTTCTTGGCGCTCCGGATGACGCGCTGGTACCGGGGATGCCGGTACACGCGCTCGACGCGCACCACGCGCGTCTTCTGCATCCGGTCGCTGACCACGACCCCCTCCCGCGTCTTCCGCTCGCCCACGGCCTAGCCCTTCTTCCTCTTCGCCGCCGCCCGCGTCGGACGGCCGGCGGTCGCCACCGCGGCCTTCTGCTCGATCGGCTGCGCGCCGATCGCCTGTCCCCGCCCGCGCTCGGCCAGCACCGTCCGGGCCCGCGCCAGGTCGCGGCGGGCCTGCCCCAGCCGGGAGGGGTTCTTCGCCACGCCCATCGAGAGCTGGAAGCGGAGGTTGAAGACCTCCTCCGTCAGCTCCCGGAGCTTCTGCCGGATCTCGTCGTCACTGAGGTCGCGCCACTTGGCCGCCTTCATCGCCGTCCTCGCCGCCTACAGCGCTCGCGCGCGGGCCACGAACTTCGTGGCGATCCCCATCTTCTGGGCCGCCGTGCGGAACGCCTCGCGGGCGGCGTCCTCGGGGACGCCCTCCATCTCGTAGAGGATCCGCCCGGGCTTGACGACGGCCACCCACTCCTCCGGGTTGCCCTTGCCCTTCCCCATCCGGGTCTCCGCCGGCTTCTTCGTCACCGGCTTGTCGGGGAAGATGCGGATCCAGATCTTCCCGCCCCGCTTCAGGCTCCGCGTGAGCGCGACGCGCGCCGCCTCGATCTGCCGGTTGGTCACCCAGCCCGGCTCGAGCGCCTTCAGCCCGAACTCCCCGAACGCCAGGGCCGAGCCGCGCTGGGCCTTGCCCTTCATGCGGCCCCGCTGGGCCTTCCGGTACTTCACGCGCTTGGGCATCAGCATGGCGCGGTCCCTACGCCTCCGCCGGCGCCTTGGCGAGGACCTCGCCCTTGAAGATCCAGACCTTCACGCCGATGGTGCCGTACGTCGTGTGCGCCGTCGCCAGGCCGTAGTCGATGTCCGCGCGGATCGTGTGAAGCGGCACCCGGCCGTCCCGGTACCACTCCCGGCGCGCGATCTCGCTGCCCCCCAGCCGTCCCGCGCACGCGATGCGCACGCCGTCGGCGCCGAGTCGCAGCGCCGACGTCACCGCCTTCTTCATGGCCCGGCGGAACGCGACGCGCTTCTGGAGCTGGAGCGCGACGTTCTCGGCCACGAGCTGCGCGTCGAGCTCGGGGTGGATGACCTCCTCGATGTTGAGGTAGATCTCCTTCCCCGTCCGCTGCTGCAGCTCGTTCTTGAGCCGCTCGACCTCCGCGCCCTTGCGGCCGATGATGATGCCGGGGCGCGCAGTCGCCACCGTGATGCGCGCGCGGTTCGCCGATCGCTCGATGTCGATCCTCGCGATGCCCGCGTGGTAGAGCTGGTCCTTGATGTACCGCCGGATCTTCACGTCCTCGTGCAGCAGGTTCGCGTACTCCTTGGTCGCGAACCAGCGCGACGACCACGTGCGGGTCGAGCCGAGGCGGAACCCGATCGGATGCGTCTTCTGCCCCATCGCCTATGCCTTCTCCCTGGGTTTCCGGCCGCGCGCCGCCCCGGCCGCGCGCCCCCGCCGCGCCTTCGGCGCGGGCCTGGCCGCGGGGGCCGCCGCCTCGCGCCGCGGCCGCTCCGCCCGCCGCGCCGCCGGCGCCGCGGCCCCGACCGGCCCGGCGCCGTTGGTCTCGTCGGTGATGCCGATGGTCAGGTGGCTCGTGCGGTGGCGGATGAAGAACGCGCGCCCCATCGCGCGCGGCTGCACCCGCTTCAGCACCGGGCCGCCGTCGGCCGTCGCCTGGACCACGCGGAGCGCGTCCAGGTCGCGGACCTGATGGTTGTGCTCCGCGTTGGCCACGGCCGAGCGCAGGACCTTCTCCACGAGCCGGGCCGCCGCGCGGGGCGTGAACTTGAGGATCGCGAGCGCCTCGCCCACCGGCTTGCCGCGGATCTGGCGGAGCACCAGCCCGGCCTTCCGGGGGGAGACCCGCACGAAGCGCGCCTTCGCGTACGTCCGCATCGCTACGCCTTCCCGGTCGGCGAGGTCGCCGCCTTCTCGGCGGCGCCGTGGGCCTTGAACGTCCGGGTCAGCGCGAACTCGCCGAGGCGGTGACCCACCATGTTCTCGGTCACGTACACCGGGATGAACTTCTTGCCGTTGTGCACCGCCAGCGTGTGGCCGACGAACTCCGGCACGATCGTGGAGCGCCGCGACCACGTCTTCAGCACCTTCTTCTGGCGGCTCCGGTTCATCTCCTCGACGCGCGCGAGCAGCTTCTCGTCGACGAACGGGCCCTTCTTCAGCGAGCGTCCCATCTGCCGCTCCTATTTCTTCCGGCGCGTCACGATGTCGCGATCCGAGGGGCGGGCGCCCCGCCGCGTCTTGTAGCCCTTGGTGGGCTTGCCCCACGGGGTCATCGGGTGGTTGCCCTTGCCCTTGCCCTCGCCGCCCCCCATCGGGTGGTCGACCGGGTTCATCACGGTCCCGCGCACGGTCGGGCGGAAGCCCAGCCAGCGGACCCGGCCGGCCTTGCCGACCGAGACGTTCTCGTGGTCCAGGTTGCCGACCTGCCCCACGGTCGCCATGCACTCGAGCGAGACGTGGCGCACCTCGCCCGACGGCAGCTTCAGCGTCGCGCGGTCCCCCTCCTTGGCGAGGAGCTGGGCCTGCGCCCCGGCGCTCCGGCAGATCTGGGCGCCGCGCCCCGCGTGGAGCTCGACGTTGTGGACGAGCGTGCCGACGGGGATGTTGCGCAGCGGCAGCGCGTTGCCGGGCAGGATGTCGGCCTGCGGCCCCGACATCACGACGTCGCCGGGCTTGAGCCCCAGCGGGGCGATGATGTACCGCTTCTCGCCGTCCCGATAGTGCAGGAGCGCCAGCCGCGCCGAGCGGTTCGGGTCGTACTCGATCGCCGCGATGCGCGCCGGGATGCCGTGCTTGTCGCGCCGGAAGTCGACCTGCCGCAGCATCCGCTTCGCCCCGCCGCCCCGGTGGCGCACCGTGATGCGGCCGTAGGCGTTCCGGCCGCTCGTGCGCCTCTTGGGGACCAGCAGCGACTTCTCGGGCTCGCTCCTGGTGATCTCGTCGTACGTGACGTACGTGAGGTAGCGCCGGGCGGGCGACGTCGGCTTCACGGTCCGGATGCCCATGGCCTACGCTCCCTCCACCAGCTCGATCTTGTGACCGGGCTTGAGCGCCACCACGGCCTTCTTCCAGTCCGGGCGGCGTCCCTGGTGGCGGCCCATGCGCTTGAGCTTCCCCTCGTACGAGGCGGTCCGGACGTCGGCGACCTTCACGTTGAACACGCGCTCCACCGCCTGGCGGATCTCCACCTTGTTGGCGTCGGGGCGGACCTGGAAGGTCACGACGTTCTGCTCTTCCTTCTGCCGCATGCTCTTCTCGGTCATGATCGGCCGGATGATGATCTCGCGCGGGTCCCGGCTCATCGCGCCAGCGCCTCCTGGAGGAACAGCAGGGCCGCCCGCTCGAACAGCACCTGGCGGGCGCGCAGCAGCTGGTACGCCGAGACGTGCTGGGGCGCCTCGACCGTGAGCCACGCGACGTTCCGCGCCGCCCGCATCAGGGCGTCGTCGGGCGCCGCCACGACGAGCAGCGTCGGGGCGTCGGCGACGCCGAGCGACGCCAGCCGCGTCACCAGCGTCTTCGTCTTGCCGTCCACGGGCCCCACGGCGTCGAGCACCTTGAGGCCGCCGTCCGCGACCCGGGCGGCCACGGCGGCCCGCAGCGCGCCGCGGCGCATCTGGCGCGGCAGGTCCTGCTCGTAGCTCCGCGGCGTCGGGCCGAACGGCTTGCCGCCGCCCTTCCACTGGGTCGCGCGGATCGAGCCCTGGCGGGCGCGTCCGGTGCCCTTCTGCTTCCACGGCTTCTTGCCGCCGCCCGAGACCTCGCTCCGCCCCTTGGTGTCGTGGGTGCCGGCCCGGCGATCGGCCAGCTCGCGCACGACGGCCTGGTGGAGGAGCGGCACCTTGATCTCCACGCCGAAGACGCCGGCGTCGAGCTCGAGCGTCCCGGCGGCCTTGCCCTTCTCTGCGAGCACCTGCACGGTCGGCATCTATTTCCTGTCCGCGGCCTTCTGCTGGGCCTTCGTGGTCTTCACGCTCTTGCGCAGCAGGACGAGACCGCCGTTCGAGCCGGGGATGGCGCCGCGCACGAGCACCAGGTTCTGCTCCGGGAGGACGCGGACGACGCGGACGTTCAGCACCGTCCGGCGCTCGCCGCCCATCCGGCCCGGGAGCCGGTGGCCCGGCCACACCCGCGAGGGGTCGGAGGAGGCCCCGATCGACCCGGGCGCGCGGTGGAACATCGACCCGTGGGTCGCGTCGCCGCCGTACCAGCCGTGGCGCTTGACGCCTCCCTGGAATCCCTTGCCCTTCGTGACCCCCACGACGTCGACGAGCTCGCCCGGCGCGAACATCTCCACCGTCAGCGTCTGGCCGACCTGCGCTCCCTGGAACTTCTCGGCGGCGGCCTTGTCGAGCCGCATCTCGCGCACGACGCCGACCGCGGGGACGTTCAGCTTCTTGAAGTGCCCCGCCATCGGCTTCGTGACGTTCTTCCTCTTCGGCTCGAAGCCGAGCTGGAGCGCGTCGTAGCCGTGCGACTCCCTGGTCCTGACGCCCACGACGGTGCAGGGGCCGGCCTGGATGACGGTCACGGGGATCTGGCTTCCGTCGTCCCCGAACACCTGCGTCATCCCCACCTTGCGCCCGATCAGTCCTTCCTTGCGAGCCATGGGATGGTCCCTGCGTCTCCTACAGCTTGATTTCCACGTCGACGCCCGCGGGGAGATCCAGCTTCATCAGCGAGTCGACGGTCTGCGGGGTCGGATCGACGATGTCCAGCAGCCGCTTGTGCGTCCGCATCTCGAACTGCTCGCGCGACGTCTTGTCGACGTGCGGCGACCGCAGCACCGTCCACCGATTCACGATCGTGGGCAGCAGGACCGGCCCGGAGATCCGCGCGCCCGTCCGCCGGACGGTCTCCACGATCTCCTTCACCGACCGGTCGAGCAGGTGGTGGTCGTACGCCTTCAGCCGGATGCGGATCTTCTGGTCCGCGGAGAGCGTGACCATCGCCTACTCCACGATCTCCGTGACCACGCCGGCGCCCACCGTCCGCCCCCCCTCCCGCACCGCGAACCGCAGCTCCTTCTCCATCGCGATCGGCGTGATCAGCTCGATCGCCATCGTCACGTTGTCCCCCGGCATCACCATCTCCACGCCCTGCGGCAGCGTGCACACCCCCGTCACGTCCGTCGTCCGGAAGTAGAACTGCGGCCGGTACCCGTTGAAGAACGGCGTGTGCCGCCCCCCCTCCTCCTTCGTCAGCACGTACACCTCGGCCTTGAACCTCTTGTGCGGCTTGATCGACCCCGGCTTGGCCAGCACCTGCCCCCGCTCCACCTCGTCCTTGTCCACCCCCCGCAGCAGCGCCCCGATGTTGTCCCCCGCCTGCCCCTCGTCCAGCAGCTTCCGGAACATCTCCACCCCGGTCACCACCGTCTTCTTCGTCTCCCGGATCCCCACGATCTCCACTTCGTCCCCGACCTTCACCACCCCCCGCTCCACCCGCCCCGTCACCACCGTCCCCCGCCCCGTGATCGAAAAAATGTCCTCGATCGGCATCAAAAACGGCTTGTCCACCGGCCGCGGCGGCGTCGGTATGTAGCTGTCCACCGCCTCCATCAGCTTCCAGATCGGCTCCGCCGCCTTCGCGTCCTCCGGCTTGTCGTTCGCCTGCAGCGCCGACCCCCGGATGATCGGTATCTCGTCCCCCGGAAACTGGTACTTCTTCAGCAGCTCCCGCACCTCCAGCTCCACCAGGTCCAGAATCTCCGGGTCGTCCACCATGTCCACCTTGTTCATGAACACCACCAGGTACGGCACGTTCACCTGCCGCGCCAGCAGCACGTGCTCCCGCGTCTGCGGCATCGGCCCGTCGTTCGCCGCCACCACCAGAATCGCCCCGTCCATCTGCGCCGCCCCGGTGATCATGTTCTTGATGTAGTCCGCGTGCCCCGGACAGTCGATGTGCGCGTAGTGCCGCTTGTCCGTCTCGTACTCCACGTGCGCCACCGCGATCGTGATCCCCCGCTCCCGCTCCTCCGGCGCATTGTCGATCGACCCGTACTCCCGCACCGCGATCGCCTTGTTCCGCGTGTGCAGCACCTTCGTGATCGCCGCCGTCAGCGTCGTCTTGCCGTGGTCGATGTGCCCGATCGTCCCGATGTTCACGTGCGGCTTCGTCCGCTCGTACTTCGCCTTCGCCAT